>Ga0315310_10000544_pt1 | contig 24299 bp, 21 predicted proteins | sample TDP5_MG_FD_203630 | JGI IMG/M metagenome (GOLD analysis project Ga0315310, IMG submission 203630) | Freshwater sediment microbial communities from Lake Towuti, South Sulawesi, Indonesia - TDP5 | ecosystem: Environmental > Aquatic > Freshwater > Lake > Sediment | place: Indonesia: South Sulawesi...
TGTGGTCAGACGTTACAGATAGCGATTCTGCACCAATGCAAGGGACATCAATGTCTGCACCCATCGTCGCGGGGGCGGTAAGTCTGTTGATTCAAACTATGGGCGGATTCGCCAACTGGCAATATACCAGAAGCCAAGCTTTGTTGCCGAAAATGATTTTGTTGATGACCGCCACAGAAACTTATCCAAATCTGAGAGAACCAGCCTCTGCAGCAGCCCCAACACTAGAACGCGGAGGTAAGGACGCTCATGAGGGATATGGAAGACTAAACCTCGATGCTGCAGTAGATGCCATTCTAAAAACATACGAAAGTGGAACCAGTGTCACTGCGACTTTGGGTCGCCCTCCGACTCCCACGGACATATCAGTGCTCGGTCAAAAACTAGCGTGGGCCAGAAAGGTCCAACTCAACACTCAAGGAAAATACAACTTCACCCTAGCTGTGCCGGCAGGCGCCGACTTCGACCTATATCTGTGCAACAACACGGGCACAAGTTACGGAGAACCAGCTGTAGTAGCCAAAAGCGCAAGCTCCGCAACTGGCGGATACGAGCAGATTATTCTAACCCCACCATACAATGGAACCTACTACCTACTCGTCAAAAGAGCAACAGCTGCCACAGGCGGCGGCACATTCACGCTAGAAAGCACTGTAGAGACTTCTGGCGACGTTAATGGCGACGGCTCAGTAAATATTACAGATCTATCGTTGCTCGAACAAGCCTATGGATCAACATCGACCTACGGGGAGAACTGGGATCCACGCTGTGACTTCAACAAAGACAACATAATCAATGTTTCAGACCTACACACACTTGGCAAGAACTACGGAAAGAACATCTGAAAGCCGCGAAAAGAGACCGTTGAAAGCGCCACAAAGGCATAAAGGGCAAAGAAAAGTTTAGATTCACTGTTGTCTGTATGTGATTCAAAAAAAGCTGAAGACGAATGGAAAGTTCAGCTGTAAACAGACAGACGCTTCTAGGTTTGTGGTCATTTCAGTTCTTAACCTTCATGAGGAGAGGCGTCTTCTACTCGTTCATGTACATCTATCTGTTCTCACTCATGGGAAACGTAACAACCACTGCAGCTCTAGGGACACTTACGATGTTGATGTCAGCAGCTGGTCAAAACCTGATTTGGGGAAGAATCTCCGACAGATACAAATTGAGAGCCCAGCTCATCGTTGTAGGCGAGGTTGCGGCTGGATTCACATACATCGTGGTCTTTGTAATCCACAAATTCTTCATAGACGCAGGAAGCAATGTTGCCGCTGGACTCGCCCTAATCATCGGCTTAGCCGTCCTCGAATTCTTCTGGTCCATGTCTGACGTCGGCTGGGCAGCTCTTGTCACAGATATAACCACCCCTGAAACTCGTGGCGGATTCGTTGGCGCAGTAAACTTCGTCATGTCAATTGGCCGAATGACGGGCATAATAATGGCAGGCTTTCTATACGCAGAGGGCTTAGGCTTCAAGCAGGGCACAATCTTCTACATGGTCACTGCCATGTTGCTGGCAGGCGCCACCATAATGTGGTTTGTGGCGAGATCGATCAGGTCTTCCACAACCCAGACTTTCTCAAGCTCGGCCAAGAAAGAAAAAAGCGATTCAGCCAGAGACTCTGAGGCAATTACTCAAGCTTCAACGGAACGCGAGCATACTTTCCTCTGGTTTCTAATCGCATTAACCATAGTCGTTTTGGGCGCGGCTTCGGTCAACCAAATTTTTCCACTCTTTCTCAAACTTAACGATGGGCTTCACGCAAGCGATTTGGAGATGAGTTTTATTCTCTCAGTATGGACTCTAGGCGGCATGACCGCCAGTCTAGCGGCGGGCAGACTGGCCGACAAACTAGGCAGAACCATTGTCATACTGGCTGGCTTATTGTTTGCGGCTACAACACCCCTGTTTTACGGCATAACTCCAAACGTGGTTTCCATGGCAATTGTCTACGGAATAAACGGCATGTCATTCATGACTCTTCAAACAGCAGGCTTCGCCTTAGCGGGAGACATAATCCCCCCGCATAGACGAGGAAGACTTTTAAGTAGATACAATACGGTTATGGCGTTAAGTTGGGGACCAGCAGGCCTACTAATCGGTGGACCCCTCGCCGATATTCAGACAAGAGTGCTTGGCGTTTCAGCGCACACGGCTTACATAAACGCCTTCATCACTTCGTCCGTGTTAATCCTCCTTGGAGCAACGGTGTTCTTCATCAAAGTAAAGAAGCCTGTACAAAAGATACTTTAAGCCATAAAACGTCTCCAATCTGACGTTTTTGAGCTTTTCTATATCTTTAAATCAGTTGACAAAAGATTATGCTTTTGATTGAAATGCCTAACCAAAAAATTGTTATCCTGATGGGGTCCTCCAGTGACATGCCCTTCGCTCATCGGATCGAAGACTTCCTAAAAGAAAACCGTATTCCAATAAAATGTGAGTACAGGGTGAGCTCAGCTCACAGAAACCCAGAAAAACTTCTTCAAGACCTGAAAAGCTATGAACAAACCAAAGACAACATTGTTTTCATAACGGTGGCAGGTCTGTCCGATGCGCTCTCAGGCGTTGTCGCAGGGTACGCAACCAAACCTGTCATAGCTTGTCCTCCTGACCTCAAAACCTACCTGTGGGGAAAATTCTTTAGCTCCGCCGTTATGCCGAAAGGCGTTCCTGTGGCATTCGTCTCCGAACCGGAAAACGCCGCTTTAGCTGCAGCCAGAATTTTGGCCTTTTCAAATTCCTCTGTCCAGAAAGCCGTGGAAAAACACAGAGACACGGCGAGAGAGGCTGTTGTGAATGCTGATCGAGAAGTTAAAAGTAAAGAGGCGCATGAACTCGAACGCGAGCACCTCGAAAAGATAGAACATGAACTACACGCGGAACACGTGGAATCAGAGAGTGAGAAATGAAAATCATGACATACGACGTTGTTCTTGAGACCCAACTACCCTTTCCACACTTCAAGAAGGGCAAGGTCAGAGACGTCTACGACCTAGGAGACAAACTCTTGATCGTGTCCACCGACAGAATCTCAGCCTTCGATGTGGTTCTGCCAAACGGCATCCCCTATAAGGGTGAAGCCATAAACCGACTCTCAAACTACTGGTTCAATGAGACCCAAAAAATAGTGGCCAACCATGTTTTAGACGTGGTTGACCCTCGCACAGTCCTTGTCAAGAAAGCTGAGCCAATCAAAATCGAGTTCGTGGTTCGAGGCTACCTCTATGGTTCATTATGGGAAAACTATAGCCAAGGTAAACCCACAGGCTTGCCAAAAGAGTTGAAAAAAGCCGAAAAACTCAGAAACCCGATTTTGACGCCCACTACTAAGGCTGATGTAGGCCATGACATCGAACTGGCCAAAAAAGATGTTGTCAAACAAATTGGAAAAGGTTTGATGACTGAAATAGAAGAGGCAGGTTTCAAGATTTATGAGAGAGCCTCTCGTAAGGCTGAGGCAAACGGCATAATAATCGCTGACACCAAGTTTGAGTTTGGCTTCTGCAACAAGGAATTAATGCTTATAGACGAAGTGCTGACTCCGGATTCCAGCAGGTTCTGGCCAAAGGAAAAGTATGAGATTGGAAAAGACCAGTTCAGCTATGACAAGCAGTACGTCCGCGATTATCTGCTCAGCATCGGCTGGAACAAGCAGCCACCAGCACCAAAACTGCCTGAACACGTAATTCTAGAGACTTCAAAAAAATACATCGAAGCCTATGAGCGTTTGACAAACAGAAAATTCTAGCGATTTAAACTAGATATAGATGTTAAGACTTTTGGAACCCGACTGAATATTCTAACGGAAATTGTTATATTCGCTTCTCTCTTGTTACAGAGACGGTGATTTCATGGTCATAGCCAGAGATGAAATGCAAGAAATAGTAAAATCCTACAAGGAACCAATAGGACTCAACCTTGGCTCTCACTCAGCCCTCGACGCTTGGCAAGGACAGAGAAATTATGGCATAAGAAGCATAATCTACACTACGCCGGGAAGAGCACGCATATACTTGCAAAATCCCATGGTAGGAGAACCTGGACGAGCCGTAGAAGACCTGCCATCCCAAGTGCGCAACGACCTCATCGTAACCAGTGACCTGTCGGACATCAAAAAGAACGACAGAAAATGGAAAAGCGCCATTTTGGTTCTCAACGAATACCGAGACATCATTAAGCACGTGGACGAACTCATCGATCTCGAATGCCTGCAGATTCCGAACCGTGCATTTTCTGTTTACGTGGGCGGAGACGAATACTGCAGCGCCATCGAAAACGATTATCCCGTCCCGATTTTGGGCTCACGCTTAGCTTTAAAAGTGGAGAACCGAGGCGAAATAGAGAAGGACTACTACTGGTTTGCCGAGAAAGCTCGCATTCCATATCCAAAATCCTACAAGTTTGAAGTTCTCAAGCATGGAATCCACTTCAAGGACGAAATAGACGAGCCGATATTGTTGAAGGCAGAGCATGCACACAGAGCCTTTGAACGCGAGTTCATCTTCGCAGCGGATTCAAGAGACTTGGAGGAAAAGGTTGAACGCGAAATCGAGGCTGGCAACCTGAATAAAGAATGCCTAGAGCGGGCTCGAGTGGAGCAAATCGTGCTGGGGCCTCACGCTAACTTTAACTTCTTCTTCTCTCCGCTTGACGCTCAAGCAGAGTGGGGAGACGCAGACGACTGGTACGCCAAACTCTACAAGGTAAGCTTAGAAGAGGCGAGGATATGCTTGGCTAATCAGTTCTTATCCATAGATGAGAGGCGAGAAACCATCTTGGACGGCGTCAAACGTTTGCCCATAGACGTTCAGGAAAAAATCAAGAAGGTGCCATCCTTCGAAGTTTCAGCCCACTTGGTCATGAGCCTTCGTGAATCACTGCTCAAAGATGTGCATCGTTATGCTGATGCCTACATGCTTGCAATGCGCAAATATTTGCCTCCTGGCATAATCGGCGCTTGGTGTCTACAGACGCTGATTACCTGGGACAGAATTTCAAAATACGAGATGAATCCTTCGGTTAAGGTTGATTTTACAAGTGGTGCTGAACCTAAAACAGCGATGGATTATGGCTTATACGATGTTCCTGAGGGCGCTGAACCCTACATGCATATTCCGGTTACGCAAGACGTGGCGCTAAGACATGGCGGCGGAACAAACGTGCACATGGGCATCGGCTCCCAATACGCCAACGCCAAATACAGCAAAACTATGAGCATGGGCGACCGAATTGCGTTAGAAATCAAACGGGCAGCGAGAGAGAAAAAACTGCACCAGATTGTGACATGAGTGAAGATCCAAGCGTCGAAACAAGTCCAGAAAAAGTTTACATATGCAAAGGCAGGCGTCGACAGAGCACTTCGAGCTGAATCAAAAAGAGCCTTAACCCTCCTTGACGCAACCTATCGGTTCAGTCGATACGGCTCAGTTGTTAAGCTTCCATACGGCAACATCTTTCCAATAGGCGGCGACCTATACCTTGATTTGGTTATCGAAGGTGTAGGCACCAAAGTCTTGATAGCCCAGCTCGCCAACAAATACGACACAATCGGCATTGACGGCATTGCTCTGGCGGTAAACGATGTCATTCGCTCAGGCGCCAAGCCATTGGCCCTGTCAGACAACATTCACGCTCATATTTCAGACCCAGTTTTAGTTAAGGAATGGATGAAAGGCATTGTGAAAGGCGCAAGCGAAGCCCTATGTTTGGTGCCAAGCGGTGAAATAGGCGACGTACCCGACATAATTAAAGGCGTAGTCGAGGGTAGGGGCTTTGACATGGTCTTCGCTTCTGTTGGCGAGTTAGACAAAAAAGACATAATTTATGGAAACAATTTGAAACCCGGAGACACTGTTATTGGACTGCGCAGTTCTGGCATCCACAGCAACGGAGTTTCATTGGCTAGAAAAGTTCTGTTCAAACAGTGGGGTGGCAAGTATGAACCGTTCGATATTCCTGATGGTTTGGACAGAGAACTAGTCTACGAAGTTCTGGAACCAATGAAAATCTATGTCAAACCCATCATGAACCTTGCAGCCAGCCATTCAATCAAGGCAGCAATTCACATAACAGGCGACGCCTACCTCAAATTCGATAGACTAATGCAGTTCAACAAAAGCGTTGGGTTCGAATTCGACAACTTCAAGCCACAAACAATTTTCAGCCTAATTCAAGAAGTTTCCAATCAGTGCAGAAGCCCAATCTCGGATGAGGAGATGTTCAAGACCTTCAACATGGGCTGGGGCTTCGCCGTAGTTGTTGACAACGCCATAAAGGATCAAGCAATCGATTTGCTTGAAAGAAGTGGCGCCGAAACCAGCCAAATCGGAGCAGTTAAACGCTCAGGGAAAATTACCGTTAAACATAACGGAAAGAAAATCGTTCTATCAGAGCGATAATGCGTTTCATAGGTTTCTACAAATTAAGCGAAATTTTACATAAAAATGTGCCAAAAATTGATAAATAATTGTAAATCAAATCTATCTCCATGAAGTACAAAGCCAAAGTTGAGGTTGGCCTAAAGCCTGGTCATTCTGACCCTGAAGGCGAAACGACCAAGGAATCGTTGTCTGAACTCAGCTATCCAGTTAGGTCGGTGGGTGTAAGCAAGGTCTATGAGATTGTTTTAGAAGCCAAAAGCCTGAGCGCAGCTAAAAAATTGGTTGACGACATGTGTAAACGATTGTTGGCGAATCCCGTGAAAGACAATTATCGTTTCGAGATTGAGGAAGGCTGAATGAGCAAAAGCCTTTACAGGAAGCGTCCTTTACCCTTTCAACTCTACGAAGTGCACCTGAAAGGCGCAACTGATGAGCAACTAGTTCGAGTAAGCAGAGAACTTGCAATTGGCTTAAGCCTTGAAGAAATGAAGAAGGTTCAGAAGTATTTCGAGCAAAAGAATCGAAACCCAACAGATGTTGAACTTCAGACAATTGGACAAACGTGGTCGGAGCATTGCTTTCACAAGACCTTCAAGGGTGAAGTAGTCGCTGGCAAAAAAAAGATAAAGAATCTGTTCGAGACTTACATCGCTAAAGTCACGAAGGAACTCAATCCGTCTTGGTGTTTCTCAGTTTTCGAAGACAATGCTGGAATAATTGATTTCGACCGAGGCTTCGGCGTGGCAGTTAAGGTTGAAACTCACAATCATCCGTCGGCTGTTGAACCTTTCGGGGGTGCTGCAACGGGCGTAGGCGGAGTTATAAGAGACATTTTGGGCGTTTGGGCTGAACCCATAGCGTGCACCGACGTTCTCGGCTTTGGTCCATTAGACTATGATCATGCCAAGCTGCCTTCTGGAGTTAAGCACCCAAAATATGTGTACAGTGGCGTGGTGGCAGGCATAGGTGCCTACGGAAACAACATGGGAATCCCAACGGTCAACGGAGCCATATACTTTGACGAAAGCTACGTGGGCAACGTAGTCGTCTATTGCGGCTGTGTGGGCATTCTTCCAAAGGACAAATTTGTGCGCAACACAAAACCAGACGACATAGTTCTTCTGGTCGGCGGCAAAACTGGACGTGACGGAATTCACGGCGTCACGTTTGCTTCAGCAGAACTAACCGAAAAGTCCGAGGCGATCTCTCGTTCTGCAGTTCAAATAGCTAATCCGATTGAGGAGGAGAAACTGAAAAGAGCCATTATTGAAGTGCGAGACAGAAGGCTTGGCTCAGGGATAACTGACCTCGGCGGAGGCGGCTTATCTTCCGCTATAGGTGAATGTGCTCACACAGCCAAATGCGGTGTCCACATTGAATTGGACAAAGTTCCTCTCAAGTATCCGGGGTTGGCGCCTTGGGAAATCTACATCTCTGAATCTCAGGAAAGAATGCTACTGTCGGTTCCCAAAGAGAACCTGCGAGAGGTCCTATCCATTTTTGAACGAGAAAGCGTTGAAGCCACACCAATCGGCAAGTTCACAGGGGAAGCACGCCTCATAGTGGAGTATCAAGGCCAAAGAGTTGCGAAAATTGACATAGACTTCCTTTTTGAACCACCAACAATCAAGAGAAAGGCAAAACTACAGATTTCACGACAAAGAGAGCCCAGCTTTAAGGAGCCAATCGATTTCGAAAGCATAATTTTGAAGCTTTTGTCCACACTTAACATCGCCAGTAAGGAGTCTGTTGTTCGCACTTACGACCACGAGGTTAAAGGAAACACAGCTATTAAGCCGTTGCAGGGTAAGCAGGCCGGTCCAAGTGACGCAGCGGTCATCAAGCCACTAAAAAATTCGTGGAAAGGCATAGTTATCTCTTGTGGAATAAATCCAAACTACGGAAAAATCAGCTCACATTGGATGACGGCATCCAGCATAGACGAAGCCATACGGAACAACACAGCGGTTGGGGGCAGAAGAATTGCTCTACTTGACAATTTCACGTGGGGTAATCCTGAAAGGCCAGATCGATTAGGCTCACTTGTGCAAGCTTGCCAAGCCTGCTATGAAACTGCAAAAGGATTTAAAACCCCGTTCATTTCGGGAAAGGACAGCCTCTACAACGAGTCGCCGCTAGGTCCGGTGACGCCGACGCTTCTAATCACAGCCATTGGAACTGTTCCAGATGTAAGAAAAGCGGTTACCTTGGATTTGAAGCAGCCTAACGACCCGATTTACCTTGTTGGGCAGACTAGACTGGAGTTGGGCGGCTCAGAATACTACCGTCTGAAGAGAGTCGTTGGCAAAACAGTGCCACGTGTCAATGTTAACCAGGCTAAGAAAATCATGGACTCAGTTGTCCAGGCGATTGATAAAGACTATGTGAGAGCTTGCCACGACCTTTCGGAGGGCGGATTGGCAGTTGCAGCAGCTGAGATGGCTTTTACAGGCAACTATGGCCTTGATCTATGGCTGAAAAAAGTGCCTAGACACCGTAGCTTAACTCGAAACGATTTCGTCTTGTTCTCTGAGTCTAACACTCGTTTCTTGGTTGAGGTGAATGAAAAGCGTCAAGAAGATTTCGAAGACCTGATGCATGACAATCCGTTTGCGTTGGTGGGTAGAGTGAAGAAAGACCAATACTTCACAGTTCACGACGTAAAGGACAAAAAACTGGTCGAGCTGGACTTAACAACCCTTAGGAAAGCTTGGAAAAACGCCTTGGGGGCATGGCTATATGAAGCTTGAGGAAGTCAAGGTTTGCATTTTGCGGGTTGGCGGAACCAACTGCGACGCTGAGACCCAACGAGCTTTTGAAGACTCGGGCGTCAAGGCGGAAGTCATTCACTTAAACGATGTTGTCAGGAATAAGAGTCTTATCGATTACCATGCGCTGGTGTTTCCAGGCGGCTTTTCCTTTGGCGACTATGTACGGGCTGGAGCCATATTAGCGAAAGGCGTGGTCGCCAAACTTGGCAACGAATTGAAGCAGTTTGTTAATGAAGAGCGGCCCATTCTGGGCATATGCAATGGCTTTCAGGTTTTAGTTGAGACTGGTTTGCTGCCAGGATTTGATGGTAGCAGCGACTTGCCTCAAGCCTCTTTGGCAACCAATCTGCCTATCGGTTATCGCTGCATGTGGGTCCACTTGAAACACGAGAGCAGGGGCAAATGCATCTTCACAAGTAAGATAAAGGAGGCAGAAGTTTTGCGAATTCCAATCGCACACGCTGAAGGGCGGTTCATGTTTGATAGGAGAAAAGAAGAAGATTACTTGAAGAAACTTCATGAAAGAGACCAACTAGTTTTTCGATACTGCGATGAAGAAGGCGGACACGCCGAGGGCAAATTTCCCGTCAACCCGAATGGCGCTTTCCACGATATCGCTGGCATCTGCGACTCGACTGGCACAATTCTTGGCCTTATGCCACATCCGGAGCGAGCCTACTATGGCTGGCAACAACCGGACTGGACTAGAGGAGAAGGAGTTCCACTGTACGGAGATGGCAGATTGGTCTTCGAGTCTGTTGTTGAATATCTGACTAAGAAGTTCTAGAAACTGAGTCTCATGTTCAATGTGTTCGTTCAAAGACGCTGATTTCAATCATGAGCGTCTCTCAAACTGATTCTACAGAACTCATTTTAAACCATATTTGGATCATGTTAGAAATTCATCGCAGAAACCCAGAAGAGGTAGGTCTGTACTGGCCTAGAAAACCCAGAAAAGCAAGGGTTAAGAAAGCAAGTAGGAAGTCGGTTTCGGCGAAACCTAAACTCTAACTACTTTGACTCGATCTCTCGAGGTAGTCCCGTCCTCGCACCTATTTCTGCAATGCATTTTGAGGCTACATAGTTCCCTAGGCGTCCACATTCGTACAGGTCTTTTTTCTTGATCAAGCCGTAGAGGAAACCTGCGCAGAAGGCGTCGCCTGCTCCTGTGGTGTCAATCGCTTTTGTTTTGTAGGGAGGAACCATGTGGCTTTGGCTGCCGTCAGTGACATAGCATCCTTTTTCGCCAAGTTTTACAGCAACTATGCCTGCGCCTTCGCGGAGCAGTTGCTTGGCACCCTCCTCCCATTTTTTACGCGTTAGCAATTTGACTTCACCTTCACTTGGCATGGCAACAGAGCAACGTTTTACAATGGGCTTCAACTTTTCCAGACCTTTCCTCGCGTAGATTTCACCCGGGTCAAGTGTGACCTTAACGTTGGGCAACTCTTCTATCAGCTTTTTTTGAGTTTGGAAGGGTTTTTCGTCAACTGAAGTCAGGTGCAGGAACTCTGTTTGCATCGCGTACTCGAGGTGTATTTCTTCAAACGATAAGGTGTCGTTGACACTTGGATGCACGTATAGAGCTCTGTCACCGTTGTTGTCCACAAACGCCGAGACTGTGCCGCTTTTCCCCTCTCTGGCCATAACTATTCCATCGGTGTTAACGCCTTCCCTTCTAAAATCGTCAAGTAAAAGCTGGCCTTCATGGTCGTTGGCAACCTTACCTATGAATCCTGTTTTTGCACCCAATCTGGCCAAGCCAACGATTGTATTGGCAGCCGAGCCGCCAGGCGATTCTTTGATGCTGAGAATGAAGCTTTCCTCGTTCTCCCTAGCGATTCTGTTGACTCGATAGAGTTTGTCCACATTAAGGGCGCCGAAACCAACTACGTCAAACTTCATCAGACAACAACTCTCGTAAATATATCTTGTGCTTGCCGAGCTTGCCCTCATAGTTGCCAGCAGAGATTTTGAGCACACCTCTCATATGTCTAGCCGCGTGTATACCTGCTTTCATCGCCTTTTTGACGGCATCCAACGATATTCCGTTGATTACAATTTCAGGAATAGAATTCACACCTGCGGGCACCTTAGAGTCGGGTATCTTACCCTTAAGCGATGGAACGTAGGGATGATTTGTTGTTGGTCCAATCTCCGGATACTTGGTTTCTGTTTTAGAACCAGCTGAGCAGATGTCGAAGGGTGTGACAACGCCTTCAACCTTGCGTATGGCTTCTAGGGCTTTGTTTCCCGCCCTCAACGCTGAGTCCTCGTCTCGGCACAGAAGCCAAAGGTTGCCGCCTGAAACACCTACATCATAGCCTAAGTAGCGTTCTATGCGGAAACCGGGCATCATAATAGGAATATTGATGACCCTGCGACCACAGTATTCTTCTTCCCATTCGTAGCCGTCGCCGCAGTGACCTATACTGTCCATAACATCGAATTTAGCAGCTACGTCCAGCGCGTTGAAAACGCAGGTTGTAGGTTCCACCAAGATTTCCTGGCGTATTCGGTAGGAAACCTCCTTGATGAATTTTTTGAGCGAGGCTTCAAACGGCTTGGACTCGTTGATGCCGCTCCAAAACTGCACAACAGCGCCAATTCGTCTATCAGGTGTCACAGTTCGTCCAAGCCATTTTTCCACTCCACCCTCTCCTCGGCCTACAACTCCCATTGGTAAGGCTGTCGACCCTTCAGCTGCATGTCTCAGTCGCGTTTCATCCTTAGCCGTGATTATGATGCGACAGAACAAACCATCAAAAGCTTCGGCGTAAGTGTCTTCAACCTCAACCACGTTTCAACCCAACCTTCCTATGGCTTCGCCTCTCACACTCTTACGAAAAGCAGTGCTCTCTCTCGTCAGTTTCTCCCGGTTTTGTGAAGTGACCAACTCTACTCTTGGGAATTTTTTTCGACAGAGTCTGAGAAAGCATTTTTTCAAAGGTTGATGCAAACCGAATTTTTCTATTGTTGAAGATCTCCATTCTCTAATCAAACTCATGAGCTGAAGTTTTCCAAGCCTAGCAAAGACATCGGCCAAAACTGCGGTCACGACTGCGTTTTCTGAGAGCACAGCAACCTCTGCTTCTCTGACTGCAAAGTTGTTGCCATTGAAAGAAATAGTCAAGCCGTTTCCATAACGTACAAGTTTGAAGACCGATACATCTGTGATGCTGTCGCCCACATACATTACGTTTTGAAAATTAGACTTCGACTTTGCCACTATTTCTTTCACTGCCTCAGCCTTCTCGAAACCTCCTACCGGATTGACTTCTCCGAACACCTTGCCAATCTCCATAGAGGAGATGTCTTTCCAGAAGATTTCGTCCAGCCTCTGCACCGTCTGCTGCATTTTCTTTGGAAAGCCCTTTACGGATTGAGCACCTTTAGGAATCTCGAGTCTAGGCAGTTTGACCATTTCTTCTCTGAGTTGTTTCAGTCTAACCTTTTCTTCATCGCTTATTTTGTACTTGTCCAAGTCCAATCGGGTGCAGTAGGCGTTCTCAAAAGGAAAACTCACAGCACGGCATAAAGCACGCATGTACTGCTCATAACTTGTGCTCACAATGAAGGAAGGCATGAAACCTTGGATGAACTGGAGCATTTCCTTAGCGCCGGGAACCAACAAAATGTTGCGCGAAGCATATTCCGTCATGACCTCGTTTGTCACACCACAAGCCTTCAAGAAGGGAAGAATCAGTTTCAACGTGTCTCCAGCCTTGTAGCCTTCTCGTTTCACAATGTCGGCCAAAATGTCGTCATATCGACTTATTAGCGTAAAAAGGCGGTTTCCCTCAGGAATAAATCGGTTCGCAAGTTCGAAGGCGTTGTCATTTTTGGAGATGGGGCCTTCACAGTCGGAAATGAAAATTTTCTGGGGTCTCACAGACAATGCTGCGGAACTCATGGCTTCTGCAGCCTCAAGCGGTTCATGTGCTCGATGCTTCTGGCAATGTGCTCTCTTGAGGCGATGTCGTTTCTGTGCCAGAGTGCCCCGCCCTTAATGGCTCGTATGCCTTCTAAGGAGATTTCTCTGGCAGTTCGAATATCATCCGCAATGCCCACAACACATACGGCGCGAGAACCCAGAGCATAAACCTCACTATCCTTCATCTCCATTGAACCCGGATAAATTCGAATGTTGTCGCCGTGTTTTTGGCTCAGTTTCTCCGCTTCGTCCAGGTCAACAGGGGTCTCCATTTCTTCTTTTTTAACCAGTTCAGGGAAGGTTGAAGCGTATCCACCGTAATTGGGTGGGGCCTTGTAGGTTACAACCGACGCCCTCTCCTCAACGGTCACATGGGTCAGGTTTCCTTCGATAATTCTGTAGCAGACGTCTACCAAGTCGTCTTTCAAAAGTGGCAAAATATTCTGTATTTCTGGGTCGCCTGGCCGACTGTTGTTTTCTAGAAGTTTGGGACCTTTTCCAGTGTGGATGAAAGCGTTATAGAAGGGTATCCCACGCAAATCGGTGCTGCTCGCTTTTCTGCGCAGTTCGTTGAAAAGTTTGTTCATCAGTTCAATTTCCTTCTCTCTGTCCTCTTTAGTCATGAAGGGTAAAACTTCGCCTACATCCTTGTAAGAGCCCATACCACCCGTGTTTGGCCCCTGGTCGTCGTCAAAAGCCCTTTTGTAGTCTCGGGTTTCAGGCAGAGGCGTTAGATGTTTACCGTCGCAGAGCGCTTGAAAACTGGACTCTTCACCCTCAATTTTTTCTTCAATAATCACAGCTCCATGTTGGTAATTGGCGACAAAATGCTCAAAAAGTTGTTCACGAGTGTTGAAGTGATCGCTCCATACTCCAACGCCTTTGCCAGCTGCTGGTCTGTCGGGTTTAACTGCCACTTGATTTCTTAGCGTGTCTAACCATGCGTAAACATCTCTTCTGACCGCTGAGAGACTTTTATTTTCCTTTGGATTGAAAACTTTAAATTTTGGGTTGGCCTCAGGTGCCACTTTCAGTAGAAGTTGGCGCTGTGCAACCTTACTTGCTTCAATCGCGAAGTCTCTGGTTGGACATATGAGAGGGACGTTGGTCTCGTCTTCGACAAGGTCTCGGACGCCCTCAATTATGGGTTTTTCGGGTCCAACGATTCCAAAGTCGATTTTGTCCTTGCGTTTCTTAACGAATTTCAAAATTTCTCGTATGTTAAGGTCGGATATGACTAAGTGTTCTTTGGCCCGCTTCACGTTGAATGGGTTCTTCTGCTTGTCTACTACAAAGATTTCTGTTTTGTAATTTGGGCTGCGGGTAAAGGCGTCGACTATGGCAGTTTCTCTGGAACCGTAGGAGACAACTAACATTCCGACTTTTTCCATCACATCACGCTTGACACTTCGTAGATGCGTCCTGTCTCTTTGTAGCCTTTTTCCACTTTTTCTTTCATGTCGTCTGCCATTTTTTGGGCAAGCGGAGTCGGATACCTACCAGTTACACAGGCCATGCAGAGTTCGTCTTCGTTCATGCCAATAGACTTTATGAGCCCTTCTGGCGACTGATAGTTGACAGAGTCCGCGTCGATTATCTTGGCAATTTCTTCAGGCGTGTGATGGAAGCCTATCAGCTCGCTATAGGTTGCCATGTCAATTCCATAGAAGCAAGGACCGATTATTCGTGGGAAAGTAATGAGCAGGTGAACCCTTTTGGCTCCCATTCGGCGGAGTTTCTCAACCACAACCTTCGTAGTGTCGCCTCGGACAATGCTATCCTCTGTAACCAAAACCTTCTTTCCTGCGATTTTGTATGCGAGAACATTGATTTTTCTGTCGATTGTAGCTTGGCGTTCCGCGGGCAGAAGTATAAAAGCTCGTTCTGTAACGTATCTGTGCCTACGTATTGAACGCTCCCATCTGAGACCGGTAGCCTCGTGCACGCCGTAAGCCACGTCGTCGCCAGTTTCGGGCATAGAAATAATTAGGTCAGCGTCCTTGGCAAACTCAGCGTATTCCTGGGCCAAGTTTCTGCCAAACTCTTCTCGAACCTCATACACAAATCGGTTTCCAAGCTTAGAATCGGGTCGGGCGAAGTAGGCGAACTCGAAGGCGCACAATGCCTTTCTTCGGCAAGGGGCAACTTCTTCTCTGGTAAAGCCCTCTCTTGTTGCCACAACCAATTCGCCTGGCTCCACCTCAAAGTCAAACTCAAAACCGTTGATGTTTAACCCGACGCTTTCTGAAGACACCGCCCATATATTGCCAGTTGAGCTGTGACCACAGCATAGAGGCTTGATGCCGTATGGGTCTTTGAATGCGAAAAACTCGCCCTTTTGTGTTATTCCACATACAGAAAACGCGCCCTCAACGTCTCTCATGCATGCTTTTACAGCTGCAGGTAAGTCTTTATTTTCAGTTAGGTTAGTAAGTAGTTTTCTGCCGAGAAGTTCGATATCACACTCGTAAGTGAAGCTTGCAAATCTGCTTCTTATCTCCCATCTAAGTGGCACTGTGTTGACAATGTTGCCATTGAACGCCAGAGCTATCTTTGTGTCTTCTGCCTCCAAGAAGACGGGTTGAGTACCCTTAATGATAGATTCCTCGTCCTTTCCACCTGAAGTTATGTAGCGCACGTTTCCTATACCCACATCTCCAGGCAGCTTCTTCAACCAAGATTGAATGTCTTGTTTATTGATTTTTGGAACGAGGTCTAAACCCTTGTAAACGTGAAAGTTGCCGTTAAAAGTTAGTATGCCGTGTGATTGATGACCGCGGTGGTTTTGCCCTCGCAGTCCCCAGTATATATATGGGAAAACGTAACCTTTTTGGAAATCTCTGGCGCCGAAGACTCCACACTCTTCCTTAATTGCGGCTTCCATGCTTGAACTTCCAGCATCAGAAGAGACTCATACACGTATATATCAATTTTTATAACATAAATAAGTTAATTTAGACGCTATTATGTTTATATTTTGGCACAGCCGTCGGCGTTTTTGAGTAGAGCATCTTTTTTGTCCGCTGGGATGACGACATTAGCGGCGTATTTGTGCCCATCCGCCACGCCGAAGCCTCCAGAAGCCTTCAGGAAAAGGCCGATAGCGCTCAGCATTTCGCCCTTGTCAATTAATTCGTGCAGGGTTTTAGGAACCCTTACCGAAACCTTGACTAGTGGGCCCTTTAATTTGCCTTGCCATCCCGGCACGGCTGGCAACACGTTCATGAAGCCTAATATGTATTTGTTGGGTTTGATGAGCCTGGTTTGGTAGGACAGAAAAGAGCAGAATTGTCCGATTACTTTGGTTCCCATCCCCTTATAGAGGTCGCCTGCGTCGAACCATTGTAGGTGTTCTGTCTCTTTCAATCGTTGCCTGTAGAGCCACCCGATTATGCGTTTGTTGACGTTTTTTCTCTTTTCTTCCCATTCGTCGATTTTCTTTTTGACTTGATCCGTTATGCCTATGAGGCAAGCTTGAAGGCCCATCGGGGGTCCGCCGTCGTAGTAGCCTACTGCGCCTAAGATTTGCAGTTTAGCGAATAGGTCGTCAACTCGTATGCGAAGTTTGACTATTGTGATTTTGTTTTCCTCTACCTCTACAACACCGTTTTTTTCAGCCTCGTCCAGCACTGTTTTGTTTAAGCCTTTGTAGCCAGCTGGGATTTCGCGGCTACCAACCAGTGCCAAGTAGGAGAGGTCGATGTTGCGTTTGTTCAGGGCTCTTGCGAATAGGTAGTTGCATGTGGCGCCTGAGAATTCGGTGTCGCCGTCGAAGCCGTAATGTTCCAAGTTGAGGTCGAACACCATTGTGTCTGTTGATTTTGGTGGGTTATGGTGATGGTCAAGAATGATGGTTAAGTTTTTGCCCGAGTTGACCTCTGAGATGTAGTCGGCATGGGCTGAGCCTATGTCAGAGTAGAAAATGGTTCCACTTTTAGAGCTGTGCACATCCAGTACGACTTCTGGGTAAATTTTCTCCAAACAGAAGGTTTTGACTCCGAAGCCCTCGCGTTCTAGGGCTGTCTTCATTATTGCGCCTGAGCTGAGTCCGTCTGCGTCGTCGTGATGCACAAGAGTAATAACTTTAGGCGGCATTCTCCTCAACTCTAAAATTGCTGCTGCAGCTCTCTTCTCAAAATCATCAAAACTCACAGGAGGACCTCCAAATAAAATTGAGGTGTGGACTGTTTAAAAATGCTCTGTATTGATGAGTGCCAAGTCCGTTTGGATTTTGGCTGCAAGTCTTTTAACTGGTTTTCACCTGTTTAACAGACCTACCCTCTCTATAGGTTTCTGCAATGAGTTTCTAATAGGCTCAGAATATGAGCGTCTGGGGCTGTGTGTGTTCAGATGTTGTTGAACACGCAGAACTGTGGTGTACAACTTCTTTATTGTTGATTTTCTAACGTTGGTTCCTCTTGTGTGGCTGTGTGTTCAGAAGAAGAAGGTGACATTGCCTTAGAGCCTTCTTCTTTCTGGTTTCATAACGCGCGGTTTATTCGCTTAGAATTCTGTAAATGTAAAGAAGCAAGAACAGTACTCCCATGACGCTTAGTAGGCTTGTTGTTGAGATGAGTGGCTGGAAGAAAGTCGCAGTTGCTTCGGAGAGCCTATGCAAACTGTGCGGGCTAAGGGGCCATCGGCTTAGAAACTTTTTTTTGGTTTCTTTTTACGTTTCGGCTTTAGTTAGGAGTTCTATTGCGTTTTTGAGCGCCATTCTGTAGGCCACGAATGCTATAATGATGGCTATAGCTGCACTTATCGCCGCTGCTTGATAGAGATCAATCGCTGGTCGTAGAGACATGAATGGAACGAGTGTGAACAGGTATGGAATGAAGGGAACTAGTATCGCTAGGGCAGCTAAGAAGCATGCGATTAGGTTGATGAAGTTCCATGCGGTTCGCATCATTCTGGGTCGGGGCAGCTCGGTGAAGTCTGCTCCCCTTATGCCGTTTGCCAATGAAATAGCGCCTGTGGCAAACACTAGTAGAAGAGACGTGGCTAAAGCTACGAGGATGGCTCTTAATGAGGGGTGGAAAACCGCAACCCAGACTATGCCAGTTACTGCAGTGACCAGAGCTGAAAAGAAAACGATGAAAAAATACTTGCCCTTCACCAGACTCTTAGGCGAGATTGGAGCCGAATAAATCCGCCAGACTGCTCCTCCTTCCTCGCCGATCATCATGCTACCCAAGATCGTAGCCATTAATGCGCCGGGCAGAACGAAGAAGAAACCGAACAAGAATGGGCGTATGCCTTCCATTGGCTGTGGTCCGCCCGTTGCGCCCAAAGTCTGCATTAATGGGACAATCATGAACACGATTGGCATTATGAAAATGTACATTAGTTCCCGACGTCGTGTAAACGCCTTCAAGTCTTTCCTTATCAACGCAGCCTCAACCGTGGAAAAGCCCAGTTTGCCCAAGAAGCCGGTTCGAGGAGCGTAGACGCCACGTGAAACCGTTATCGCTGGCGGTTCGTATAGTCCAAATCTTCTATTCAGCATTACAGCTGCGTAGAAAAGACTTGAAATGAATAAGAGAGATAGGGTCATGAAGACGAGTGCTTGTGCAAATAAGCCAGTTATGAACGAATATAAAGTCATCCCTAGCCACACAAACGGTATGAACCACACCGCGCCCTGGGCTGAGGCGACTGTTTGCACAAAAGTGATTGCTCCAGGGCCAGACGTGATGAAGAAATAGACAATGTAAAACACTAGGAAGAACAGAAGCGACCCGACAAACCGTACCCAGACAGCCGCTCGACCAGTGGATTTGTAGACGGCGCCAATAAACCTGACCTGCAAGATTCTGAAAATCTCTGTGATGGCGCTGGCCATAAAAGCAGTCGCTAAAAGAGCAAAGAAAGTAAAGACAGCGTAGGCAACCTCCCCCATGAAGATAGAGACCACAATAATAGCTGAACCAATGAAAACAATCGAAGCTAGGGGAAAGCCCAAAAGATTAGCTATTGCAGATGCTAGCGTGTGCTCCTCCCACGTTATAGGCAACCAGTAAGGGGCTTGAACCGAAAACTTCACGCCGCCTCGCTGAATCTGCTGCATCATTGTGAAGACTATACTGTAAATCAGAACTAAGGTTGGCAGAGAGAGGAAGAGATCCAATAAGCCTTGATGAAACAACGCCATCAACTGTGAGTCTGCAACAGCTGAAACACCACTGTAAATGAACCCGGCAGTTGCTCCGACTGCTAAGCCAAGGGCGAGGGCGCCGCCGTATAGCAGATATGGTAAGAATCTGCTCTCCCTGAACCTTGTGAGTCTTCGCCCTCTGATCAGTCTCCCCGACTTCATGTCGACTTGTATCAGGTGAGCTACGTTCTTCCAGTTCATTTCAGGAGTTCCTCAACCACAGCCCTTATGTCGCCAGTGCCCGTGAGCTTCAAGAAAATATCCTCTAGTCCTGAGTCTGGCATACTCGCCCTCTTTCTCAACTCATCCATGGTGCCGAGTGCTAGCAATTTTCCTCTGTACATTATGGCTATGCGATCGCAAAGTGCCTGAGCAATTTCCAGGACGTGAGTCGATATTATGGTTGTGACTCCTTGAGCCTTCAATTCGTGGAGAAGGTCTTTGACTATTCTCGCAGACCTTGGGTCAAGGCCGCTCAAAGGCTCGTCTAAAACCAGAAGTTTGGGTCTGTGAAGGAAGGCTGAGATCAAAGCGACCTTCTGCTTCATGCCCTCTGAGTATCCGCTTATCATGTCGCCCTCTCTGCCTTCGAGTTCCAGCGCCTTCAAATACTCGTTGATTCGTTCCCTCTTCTCTTCGGCTTTGATGCCGTAGATATCGCCTATGAAATCCAAGTATTCAATTCCAGTCAAAAACTCGTACAAACGTGGCGCCTCAGGAACATAGCCAACTTGACGCTTCACGGCAACAGCGTCTTCTTGCACGTCGATTCCCAGGACATTGACTAAACCACCGTCAGGTTGAACCAGCCCTAAAAGCATCTTCAGTGTGGTTGACTTGCCGGAGCCGTTTGGGCCCAAAAGACCGAATATTTCACTCGGTTTAATGTTCAAATCAACATTGTCGACGGCTAGGATCTTTTCATACCATTTGACCACACTCTTCAATTCAACCGCAGACGTGTAGTTCATAGTCATGTGTAACCACATATAGCAAAGAAAACCAGAAGAGATTTAAGGGTTTATTGGCGTTTGTTTAAGAAAATCTGGCAGCGAGTTTACGTCCTTGATGATGAGGTCTGGTTCCTCTTCCTCCAGTTCTTCACGACTGAAAAGTCCTGTGAGAACAGCGATGGTTTTGGCTCCAGCCGACTTGCCAGCTTGAATGTCTACTACTGAGTCTCCGACCACAGCGCAGTCGTGAATGGATACTCCGAGATGATTTGCCGCTTTCACAAAGGCTTGGGGGGAAGGCTTGGGTTCTTCAACATCTTGAGATGTCAATATAAATTTGAAATATTGAGTTAATCCAAGGCGTTCGAGCTCCTGCATAATCGGTTCCTTAGGCATGTTCCTACGGGTGATTAGGGCGAGCTGAAAATGCTCTGAAAGTTTTTGCAGGGTAGTGCCGACATTGGGCAGAAGGGCTGTCTTTATTGGTGCAATAGAGTACCACGCGTTTAGAAAGGCTTTGAGGAACTCTGTTCCTCTGCTTTTATCAATGCCAAAATTAACAAAAACCTCGTCCAGGGACAGATTTGACTGCAGTTTTCTGCAGATTTCCAACCCTATTTTGCTGTCTAGATCTTGAAGTCGAAGCGTATATGCTGCTTTTTTGGCGGCTTCTATGCATGGTTCAGTCACGTTAACTATGGTACCGTCTAAATCAATTAGTAGAGCTCTAACATTTAGCCTCAGCTCAACCATACAGTCGCTTCCCACTGGTCTAAATAGCCTCTTTCATATTGTTATTCGCCAAAAAGTATTTAAAACATTGAACATGGATTTAAGGCAATTCAAAAGGAGAAAACGTGGCGATGGCGAGAAAAGCGCGGATTCGATTGACAAGCACTGACTTCAAGAAGCTAGATGAGGTGTGCAATGAACTGAGGGCCATCGCTGAAAAAACCGGTGTCAAGATGGTTGGGCCGGTTCCGTTGCCAACTAAGCATCTGCGTGTGCCCGTTTTGAAGACTCCATGCGGCGAGGGCACTCAAACGTGGGACAAGTGGGAGATGCGCATCCACAAAAGGCTGATTGATATTGATGCCGAAGAACGTGTCATGCGTCGGATTATGCGAATTCGGGTGCCCGAAGAGGTTTTTGTAAGCATAGAATTACTCTGAGTTGCTTTACCACTAAAGTAGAAGCCATTCTCCGTACAAGACAAAAACTAGAATTAGTAAAACCATTGAAACGATAAGGACCATACCCCAAACTGGCTTGTTCCAATGGAAAACTTTCAATCCATCAAGCACGCCAGCAGGAATAAGATTAATGATTGCTATGAAGGCGTTAATAGCTGCGCTGAACACTGCAACCCCAAGGAAAGGCCCCGGCGGAACAAAAGTTAGCGCAAGTGAAACAAGAGAAAACACAATGTTCACTAAAGGTCCAGCGACTGCTGTTTTTCCAACGCTTTTTCGGTCTGCATTCCCAGCTATCATCACGGCTCCAGGCGAAATAAACTTGAAAGGAGAAATTATTGAGAGCAGGGTGATGAGAGCGCCAAACAGGATTAAGCGGAATTCTGCCCATAAACCATAATGTTGAGCCACGAGTTTATGAGCGATTTCGTGGAGAAGAAAGAACCAAACGAAAATGAACGAGGCGACTAACACTACTATTAATTGAAATTTAAAGGCAAGCATACCAAATCCAACTCCAAACACCAAAAATGCGCTCATGGTTAGGTGCTTTATTTCAGTTGGACTGAACCAGAATTTGGCTAGTGGTCGAGGCGGCGTATACGTAACCTTGTACTCAAAAGGCGGTGCTTCTCGAGGTGCTTTGGCTTTTTCAATCTGCGTGCACGCGTGGTTTTCGGGCAGTCGATGCTCAGTGCAGAAGAGTCCTCGACAGAATTGACACTTGAATGGCAGAGCCTCTTCTTTGCCGCAGTAGTCACATTTCAATGCTGGGCATCAACTCGCTGATTGAATTAACTTTGTCATGAAGCTTGCTATTATAAATGTTTAGTTGGCCCGGTGTCATCCCCCGCCAACAGGAGGAAGAATAGCTACTTGGTCGCCCTCTTTGAGCTGTGTTCGCGACCCGCGCAGCGCTGTGGCGCTTTGACCATTGACAAGAAAGTGCAGGTGCCCATGAACATTGCCCAGCTCGTCGTAAACGTAATCGTTAAACTCTTTTCCGTATTTTTTAGACAGTTGTTTGAGCAGCGACTCAATGGTTGTGGCCCTAGAAAACTCAATCTGCTCCTCTTTCTTTCCAGTGATTTCACGTAGTGTGGTGAAAAATTTAACAGTTATCTTAAACGTCAATTTGATTTGCGGCTCTATTCTGTCTTGTTAACGGTTTGGTTAATGGCTTCTTCCATGTTGTGCCCGTGCACGTAGACCAACGCTTTCTTGATGCCCGCAACGTTTTTGGCGGTGGTTTTGATGTCCATGGCAAACTTGAAGGCTATCGGGCAGAACGGGCTGGTTGGAACAAAATCAATCTTAACCACTCCTGGCTCCTGCTCCTTGACGCTCTGAATCAACTCCATCTGCCCAAAAGTCATGCCTGTCTCTGGGTCGATGATCTTTTCAACCTCGTTCTTAACCTTGTTTTCCAATTCAGTCAATATGCTTTCACCTGGAACCGAATTTTATGAGACCCATCTTTAATAACATTGTGTTTCTGACGCATGCGCCAGCTTAAGGCCATAGTTTTTGGATGCGACGCCTTAACCTCGTCTAGGCGTGTCACAGCTGTATTGTACGGAGCCTTCTTCAGCAATTCAGGATTCGAGTAGGCCTCGCTGGAAATCTTCTTTAAGACGTCGACAAAACGGTCCAGCTCCTCCTTCTCAACCGACTCGGTCGGCTCAATCATAAGCGCCTCCTCCACAATCAACGGGAAATACGTGGTCGGCGAATGCATCCCAAAGTCGAGGATACGCTTGGCTATATCCATGGCTCGCACACCCGTCTCCTTAAACATAGGCTTGGCACTGAACACACACTCGTGTTTTCGAGAACGCTCCTCAGCGTAAGGCAACACCAAACCACGAATCTCCCTCAACTTCTTAACTAGATAGTTGGCATTTAAGACCGAGATTTCAGCCGCTTCTTCAAGTCCTTCAGCGCCTAGGCTTAAAATGTAGGCGTAAGCTCGGACGAGAACCGCCACATTTCCGTAAAAACTTCGAATCTTGCCTATGCTCTCAGGCTTGTTGTAGTCCAAAAAGTAACGATTACGCTTGTCATCGTAGGCTATCTGGGGAACCGGCAGAAACTTAGCTAAATCTCTGCAAACGCCTATTGGACCTGCGCCGGGTCCGCCTCCGCCGTGTGGAGTTCCAAAAGTCTTGTGAATGTTTATGTGCACTATATCGAAGCCCATGTCTCCCGGCCGCACCTTACCCATGATAGCATTGAGGTTGGCTCCATCATAGTAGAGCAGGCCGCCGACATTGTGCACGGTTTCCGCGATTTCAGCGATATCCTCTTCGAAAATCCCCAGGGTGTTCGGATTAGTTAACATCAAGCCAGCTGTGCGCTCTGACACCGACACCTTCAACGCCTTCAAGTCAACACAGCCGTTTTGGTTAGAGGGCACAACTACTATTTTGAAGCCAGCCATGGTTCCGCTGGCAGGGTTGGTTCCATGAGCCGAATCAGGCGCGATTAGTTCGGTTCTTTTTTCAGCGTCGTCGTTGAACTTGTGGTAAGCCCGCATAATCAACGCGCCTAACAGTTCGCCGTGGGCGCCAGCCGAGGGTTGAAGGCTCACCTCAGCTGTGCCAGTTATTTCTGCCAGCCAACGAGATAGTGTGTACAAGATTTCGAGTATGCCTTGAACTGTGCTCTCGTCTTGGTTGGGGTGAAGCTCACTTAAGCCCGCGGCTCCAGTCAACGAGTCGTCGATTTTTGGATTGTACTTCATGGTGCAGCTTCCCAGTGGGTAGAAGCCCAAGTCCACGCCGTAGTTCATCTGTGAGAGGCGTGTGAAGTGACGAACAACCTCCACCTCTGAGAGTTCGGGCAGATTGGGCGGCTTTGTTCGCTTCAGTGTTTTTGGCAGTTCATCAGCAACGTTGCCTGTTAGCT
>Ga0315310_10000545_pt1 | contig 24283 bp, 22 predicted proteins | sample TDP5_MG_FD_203630 | JGI IMG/M metagenome (GOLD analysis project Ga0315310, IMG submission 203630) | Freshwater sediment microbial communities from Lake Towuti, South Sulawesi, Indonesia - TDP5 | ecosystem: Environmental > Aquatic > Freshwater > Lake > Sediment | place: Indonesia: South Sulawesi...
ACCTCGTGTTCTCTCCATATTGGATACATCCAACCTTTCTTAGCTTCAGCTTTCTCAATGACATATCCAACCTTCTCCTCCGAAGCAACGGTAAAAATTTTCACACCTGTTTCTCTAGTCGGATCAATGAAGATTGCACCCTCCGATCCATAAATTTCGAATCGAATATCAAGCCCACCATGAGCAGCCCAGCTATTCTCTGACTGACTAAGCTCGTTTTCCTCATACTTAATCAGGGCGAGGCTGTTATCTTCAGCTTCGGTTGTATGAACTAGGGTAGCCCCCCAAGCAAACGCTTCTTTCGGCTTTTTACCGATGAAATATTGCGCCGTCGCAACGGAGTGACAGCCCATATCCATCAAGACTCCTCCACCTGCGAGGTTGGGATCCCAGAACCAAGCTGAATGTGGCCCAAAATGGGCCTCTCTGCTCCTAACCCAGAAGATGTCCCCGATCGCCCCCTTCTCAATTGTCTCCTTTGCTCTTGAGATGTGCGGCATAAATATTTGATTTTCAGCATAACAATGGATTACTCCCGCTTTTCTAACAGCATCCAGCATAGCCTTAGCTTCACTTACACTCCGCGCTAAAGGCTTTTCACAGATCACCTGTTTTCCGTTCTCAGCTGCCAATACAGCGGCTTTTTCATGAAGAAAATTAGGCAATCCTATGTCTACTACCTCAACTTCATCATCTGCACATAGCTTCTCGATAAAATCTTCCCCCGAATGAATTTTCTTAATACCCCATGTATTCGCGAACTCTTCAGCAAATTCTCTTCTTCGCCCACCTACTGCCACCACATTTGCAGCGGAAATTTCCTTATAGCAAGGCATATGAAAAGCTGACTGGACAAAACCATATCCCAAAATGCCAATATTCAATTCCTTCATCGCCTAATCACTATTTTACTGTGAAGTTGAATTATAATTGATAGAGTAAATATGAGTTTAGTGAAAAACAGAACGAAGTTCAAAAATTGCTGAGCTGAGGTTGGGTAGCGCGTGTTATATTGTTGTCACTCGAATAATCTCCGTTGGAAAAGCAGTGAAATTTTAAAAAAAATTATACGAAATTGTTTTTAGAGTTCAAGACTGGAAATTCATGTATTTTCATGAGCTGACTTTTATTCTGCTTAAACTTTCCCTTAGAATTCTTATTTCTTCATTGGTCATAGGTCTCAACGGTGACGAAACTGTGCCTAAGTCTATTCCATGAAGCAGCTTCAAAGCCTCTTTATAGGGCGTAATGTAAGGACCCTTCTTGAACACAGTTCGCAAATCGTTTAACTTGGATTGCAGTTCTCTAGCTTTTGCATAGTTTCCATTTTTCGTACTCTCATAAATTTGGATGGCAAGTTTTGGAAATACGTTACTAATCATAGAAATATGACCTGCAGCTCCAACAGCGAGAATCGGAAAGATTATTGAATCCCCTGCTCCTATAATCATATAATCTTTTCCAAATTTGCAAACATAATCTTGTACTTGTTCAATGTTGTAACTAGTATCCTTTAGACCAACCACTTGCGGCACACCGTCAGCAATTTTTTCAAAAGTTTCCGGAGTGATGTTATATCCTTGTCTCTCCACATTATTGTATACAAACATTGGAAGATCAACGGATTCTCCTATTCGCTTATAGTGCTGGATTAAACCCTGCGTATCCGGTTTGTAAAAGAATGGACCTACCGCACCTACAGCATCAACACCCAAATCCTCAGCGTGCTTTGCAAGTTCCACACTCATCGAAGTGTCCTGCGTCCCCACATGCAATATAATCGGAACCCTGCCATCTGTTTGATCCACAACTATTTCGGCTGCTTTTCTACGTTTTTCGATTCCGAGCTTCATACCCTCTCCTGCAGTACCCAGAGGAAAGAAACCATGGATACCTTGCTCTATTTGAAAGTCAATCAATTTTCTGAAAGCATCCTCTTTGATCTGTTCGTCATTTGTCAATGGAGTTAGGAGAGCTGTGATTATCCCTTCAACCTTAAACTTCTTAGCCATATTCATTACTTCCATGAGCTCTTTTCGAGTTCTCTGCACCTAGTTACTTTTAAGAATTTCGCGTTAAGTTCACCTACATTGTTGGATTAGCTCTCGACTGTCGCCGTCACATTGCAACTGCAAGTTTCGTAAAAAGCTTACCCCAGACAAGTTAAAACATATCTTAAAACTCTGGAAACATGGAAAAACTAATTAAAACCGCCTCAAGCTCACTAAATAAGCGATGATCTATTAATGACAAAACCGAAGATTTACATAACTTCTAGATCCTTTGGTCAACATTGTAAAGAGGCTATAGAACTCATTGAATCAGTGGCGGAAGTGGAAAGAAACCCCTATGGTAGAGCATTGAACGAGCGGGAACTACTGAAAGTCGTAGAGGATGTTGAAGGGCTTATTGTCGGAGGCGACAAAATTGACCGAAAAATTATTGAGCATTCTAAAAAGCTAAAGATTATCGCCAGGCATGGGATAGGCGTCGACAACATTGACCTGAAAGCTGCAATAGACAAAAGCATCATCGTCACCTTTGCTCCCCACGTTAATGCTGATTCAGTGGCAGACTTTACTATGGGGCTTATACTGACTCTGGCCAGGCATATCCACCAAGCTCATATCTCCATGAGCCAAGGCAAATGGGAATCAACCAAATTCATAGGATTTGAGATTTGCGGAAAAACCATCGGAATTATCGGACTTGGTGAGATAGGATACAAAGTCGCTAAACGTGCCGGAGGATTTGACATGAGGGTTCTATACTGGAGTCGAAGAAGGAAAACAAACATTGAAGAAGAACTTGGTATCCAATATGTCAGCTTTGAAACTTTGTTAAAAGAATCAGACTTTATCACTGCGCACATGGCTCTAACAGATGAGACACATGGTATGATAGGGGAAAAAGAGTTTGACCTCATGAAAAAAACTGCTTACTTAATTAACACTGCAAGGGGACCAATTGTAGAGGAAAAAGCGCTCTATGAAGCACTTAAAGACGGGAAAATCGCAGGTGCCGCGGTCGACGTTTACCTTAAGGAGCCGCCCGGTTCTGACAATCCCCTACTTAAGTTAGACAACGTAGTTAAGACCCCTCATATCGCTGCCTACACCATTGAAGCAATCCGCAGGATGGATATGGTGAATGCAGAAGACATTGTAAGGTTCTTTAAAGGACAGAAGCCCATATATATCGCTAACCCAGAGACGTTGCAGAAAAATCGCTAGTTTGAAATCAAAAATTCTTGGTTTTGTAATGACAGCCTAGATTATGCCAATATTGTACTCACCTAAGAATTCTTCCCGAAGTTATTCCTTTCATAAGAGTCTCTACTTCCTCAATCCTGATAATAGGCGAATCTCCATATACTGTGTGTTTCAGACAAGACATCGCTGTAGCAAAGTTTACCGTTCTTTGAAGATCCTTTCTAAAATTCAGTAGACCATAAATAACTCCTGCAGAGAAAGTATCTCCAGCACCTATTCTATCAACAATGGGCATTATGTCATACACTGGAGATTTGCAGAATGTTTTGCCGTCGTATAAAACTCCTGACCATGTGTTGTGAGTAGCGCTAATACTTCCTCTAAGTGTTATTCCAACAAGCTTGACGTTTGGAAACTTTCTCATAACTTCTTCGGCAACAAGCAAGTAATTATCCGGTTTAATCTCTCCTTTTATGACGTCTATACTTGGGGCTTTGATTTTGAAAACTTTATGTGCGTCTTCTTCATTTGCAGTGATCACGTCCACATTTTTCGCCATTTGGGACATAACTTCTCTAGCTGTTTTGCCCCATTTCCAAAGCTGCGAACGATAATTGAGGTCACAGGATATCGTTAATCCCTTTTGTTTCGCTTTCTTAATGGCTTCAAAGCATGTCTCTGCCGCCTCTCTACTAACTGCAGGCGTTATTCCAGTCCAGTGAAAAAAACAAGCATCATCAAATGTTTTTTCCCAGTCTATCATTTCCGGCTTAATGGTTGCAAAAGATGAATTTGCTCTATCGTAGATGACTTTGCTGCTTCTCTGAGCAGCTCCAATTTCATAAAAATATATTCCTAACGATCTCCGCCCCTGACTAGCTTGCTTACCCCGACTCCAAATTGGCGTAGATAATCAATACATGCATCACCCAGATCGTTCGGTGGCAAGCGTGTGATAAATTCCACTGGTGTGCCTAATTGGGAGAGAGCTATTGCAACATCGGCCTCTGCCCCGGAATATATCGCGTCGAAACACCTTGCCTGAGTAAATCTCAGAAAACCTGAGGTAGACAACCTTAGCATTATTTCACCAAAAGTCACAACCTTTTTTCCCATATGATTTCACCTTTTATTCAGACTCGTCAATGTGATTATCAATGTTCTTCCGTGGCCTTGCCTGTGCCTCTTTTTATCAATCGTTCAAGCTTGATTTGGTTTCCATATATTATTATTAATGCTGCAAGCACTAATCCAATCACAAGCGCCCACGACGCATCCAAGTACTGTTCTACAAACTTTACCCAAAGCAATCCAACTAAGATTATAGTGACAATGGACCAAAACACTCTATCTCCAAGCGACATTGGCATAGTCATCGGTGACAGATTTTGGATAATGCAAATAAAAGTGTTTTGCAGAGTGGATCCATTAAATTAGTACGATAAGTTTGTTCTTATTCAATTATCTTAAAGTCTATACTCTGCAGCGGGCGTTTAGCAGCAACTCAGCTGATTGCATGAAAGTTAAAGCACTGACAACTTGTCTATTGTCGCTTTTCTGGGCACACCATTTTTGTTCCATCCGCGTGCCGAGTAATACTCGTCTAGCATCTGATCAAGCACATCCTGAGTTATTCTATGCCCTTCAGCTGGTCCATCTGTGACTGGTTCTGTTTTTATTCGCAACGGCAAATCATCATCTTTCCTTGCTATTCGCTCTCTGACCAATATCAATCTTTCAAGATTATAGACTCTTTCGCCTATGCTAAGAAGCTTACCAGTGAAATCTATACCAGTTGCCAAGTTTACTACATCAACGGCTGGGCTATCAGTTAAGTGCATTGCTCTGCGTGGTATCGTGCATATTCCAATAGAATCTATGTAGCCTCTAACATCCTGAAGGGTCTTCACCAAGATTCCTTTTCCTCTCACAGCGAATCTGTCAACCTTCTTCTGAATAAGCTCATCCCGTATAGTCCACCCGCCAACATTATGGCACGCTCCACGGTTAGAAGTAGCAAAAGCCAAACCCATGCCATAAAATGCTCTCGGCTCATACGCTGACATTTCTAATCCCTTGACGTGCATAACGTACCACTCAGCTCCCTTTCCAATCCTTTTGGCAGCATTCCTCGAACCTTCAGCCAAGATGGCACCAAATCCTTTTCTGAGAGCCATCTGTTCAAGAATGCCTATCAATGCTTCTTCGTTTCCAAACTTCAAATCAATCCCGAAAGTATCTCTTCGTGAGATTATGCCACGTTCATAAAGTTCCATTGCAAAACCAACAGAATACCCACTCGACATGGTATCTATTCCATACTCATCGCATATTTCGTTCGCCTTTATCGTAGTGTTCAAGTTGAATATGCCGCATTGAGCCCCTAAAGCCCATATTGTTTCATACTCTAACTCAGCTATAGCCCCTTCGAACGCCTTGCAAAGTTTACCGCACGCAACAGGACAACCAAAACAAGCGGTATTCTTTACAAAATATTTGGTTCTCAAATTAACCGGTGATACTTCTTTTATTTTGTTTTCATCAACTCTCGTTTTTGTAAAGTTATACATTGGATAGGCTCCAAGTTCATATAAGGTATCTAAGTATTGCGCAGATCCATACAATGTATGTTCGCGTGTTGTCTCCCTTAACGCTGCAATTTCGCTTCTCATTATTTCTCTTATTTTGTCAATATCTTTAACCTTTATTTCCCCCGACCCTTTAGTGGCAATTGCCTTCAAGTTTTTAGACCCCATGACCCCACCGCAACCGCCTCTACCAAAACTTCTATTGTCACTCATGATATTCGCAGTTTTCACAAGGTTTTCGCCAGCAGGACCGATGCAAAGAACTCTGGCACTTGAGTCTTCAGCTTCTTCTTTGACTGCCTTCTGCACTTCCCTGACTGTTAGCCCACACATGTGCTCAGATGGTTTAAATTCTACCTTATCATTACGTATGATTAATGTTGTCATCTCACTTGCCTTACCTTCTATTATTAGACCGTCGAACCCTGCAGCCTTGAGCTCAACTCCAAAAAAACCGCCAGCATTACTGCAGAAGTATCTGCCAGTCAGAGGAGACTTAGTAACAAGGTGATATTTCGAAGGTCCAAAAATTGGGCAACCCGTCAAAGGACCTGTCGCAAAGAAAAGTTTGTTATCGGGACTCAATGGATCAATTTTAGGATCTATCTCGTCATAATAAAGTCTGGCTCCAAATCCCCTTCCACCCAAGTACTTGTATTTCCACTCTTCGGGCAAGTCAGCTATTTTCACTTTTTTTTCGGTTAAATCTATTCGAAGTATCCTTCCACAATACGCATATTGCATTGTAATCTACGCGCTCACAATTTTTATATATTCTTAAAACTTGACATGAACTCATGAATAAAAAAATTGCGGAACCGTACTCTACTATCCTAGAATTCGCCACAGGTTCTATCACAACTTTCAAAAAAAAGGCAGAAATAAAACTAAGTGATTTGCGAGACTTCTTTTTCTATACAGATACAGTAAACCAAATACTTTCGGAAGGGAAAAATCCAGTCATTTACCAATACTACGAGCATTCGCAGGATGAAATTTATGGACATTTAAACTTTGGGGTCACCGCGATAAATCCAGGTAAAGTCGGAAAAGAATACTACCTAACCAGGGGACACTACCACGCAAAAGAAGATGCAGCAGAAGTCTACGTGGGACTCAAAGGTAAGGGAATAATGCTCATGCAGAAAAGGGATAGTCAAATAACTCATCTTCCAATTCACCGCGGCATAATAGTATATGTGCCACCATTTTGGGCTCACCGTACGGTTAATGTTGGAACAGAAAGACTTTCCTTTTTCTACGTATATCCAGCAGACGCTGGACACGATTATGATGTTATAAAAAAAGAAGGATTTGCCAAACTGGTCGTTGAAGAAGAAGACAACCCAAAGGTCATTGACAATCCAAACTTCTTTTAAAAAAATTTATAAATTTTCAAGGTTCATAAAACCGCTAAAGGTGAAACGAATGGGATTGCCACCAGAGAAATGGGGGTATAGTATTCCCATAATTGCGCCACTTTACCCATCACCTCCAATCTATTGGCCTGGAGCCGAGGTGCAACTGATACTTTACGAAACTGATGTAGAAAATGTAAAGCAAGTCATTCCTTGGCCTCTACAACCGAATGGAAACAAAGTAATAGTTTGGATTTCACATTTTCCAGTGTCAACACAAGGACGCTTTTATGAAGCTGCACTTTACGTGCAAGTAAAATATGAAAAGTACAAAGGCGTGTACGAACCGTTTCTTTATGTCACCAATGAGGTGCCACTTACCGCGGGAAGAGAAATTTGGGGTTACCAGAAGAAACTTGCAAACATAAATTTGACTTTAGAACGTGAACTTGTTAAAGGAATTGTTGAAAGGACAGGGGTCAAAGTGATGGAAGCAATCTCAACCCTAGAGAGACCTGCCAAGATAGAAGAACTTCCCTTTGGCCCAATTTTCTCCTTGAAGTATATTCCCGCTGCTGAACAAGGAGAAAAACCACTGAGACAACTCGTCTTAACAGAAGGAAAATTTGCACCTCGTGAGGGACAGTTCTTCGGCGGTAGGGGTTCAATAAACTTCGAGAGATCAGAAATTGATCCAACATACAAGCTTGCACCAACAAAAACTATAGCTGGCTACTTTGGTATATTCGATGCCGAACTGCCACTTGGAAAGGTAGTATACAGATACTAGCTTCCACTTTTTTAACAGAAATCTTGACAATATATCTTAGACAATCAGAAAAGCATTTAAACAAACATTATTCTCTTGGAAAATGGTCTATTATGGACACAAAATATTTTCTAGGTATAGACGTAGGGACTGAAGGAACAAAAGTTGCCCTCTTTGACTTGCAAGGGAACATCGTTAAAGACTCCTACGAAGAATACGAACTTATCTGTAGACAACCGGGATGGGCTGAGCAAGATCCAAAACTATGGTGGAATGTTGTTGCTAGAAATATTAAGAAGGTTTTGAAACTCTCCAAGGCCAACCCTGGCGATGTAGCTGGAGTCGGCGCATGTGGACAAATGCATGCAGCGGTACCGATAGACAAAAATGGAAATGTGATTTACAGTTCGCCTTCATTGTGGTGCGACAAGAGAAGCGCCCTACAATGCAAGAAATTGAAAAAAGAAATTGATGAAGAATGGCTACTTGAAAAAACTGCAAACCCTATTACTCCTGCTTGGACCGCAACCAAGATACTATGGCTAAAGGATAATCTCCCACAAATATATGAAAAAGCGCATAAGTTTCTGGTTCCAAAAGACTACATAGTCTTTAAGCTAACTGATGTGCTCTCTATCGATCCATCTGAGGCGTCTGGCACGCTTATTTTTGATGTAAATGAAGAAAAATGGTCTGATGAACTTTCTCAACAATTAGGTATTGATTTGGAAAAAATGCCGAAAATTTATCCCTCTCAGGAGGTTGTCGGCGAGCTGTCACTCGAGGCTTCAAAAGTCACAGGCCTCCGCGCAGGTACACCTGTTGTCTCTGGAGGCGGTGATTTCCTTTGTACGTTACTTGGTGCTGGTATTACACTTGAAGGGCGTGCGGCAGACATATCTGGTACAGCTTCTCTTGTCGCGTTTTATTCAAAAAAGCCCTTACTTGACAGAAGGATTATGAACCTTCACCATGTTGTTCCCGGCTGGATTCCCTTCGGCATAATGGAAGGCGGTCTTCTAAGATGGTTCAGAGATGAATTCGGTTGCATCGAAGTGCGGAAAGCTGCAAGAATAGGGGTTTCTGCTTACAAGATTATGGATAGTGAAGCTGAAAAGGTTAGACCGGGATCTGGAGGTTTGATTGTGGTTCCGTACTTTTTGGGCGAGAGAGTTATGGGTAGCCCAAACTCGCGAGGAATAATATTTGGATTGACTCTTGCCCATCAAAGGGCACATCTAATTCGGTCTTTAATGGAGGGAATTACTCTTGCGCTAAGAAGGACTGTTGAGGTAGTAGAGACACGTGGGCTTCGATCTTCATCTTTCAGGCTAATTGGTGGAGGGGCGGTAAGTTCTGTTTGGAAGCAAATAAAAGCGGACATCTATGGGAAGCCAACTCAAGTCCTCAACACTTATCGCGGGGGTGTGCTAGGAGCAGCGGTGCTGGCTATGGTGGGCGTAGGAGCGAAAGGTGATATTTCAAGGACAATCGACGAAATAGTTCGTGTGAAGGAAACTTGCGAACCAAAAGGAGAGAACCACGAAACTTATAACAAGTTATATGGAATTTATAAGAAAATTCATGATGTCAGCCAGGAGTTCTTTGACGAGCTTTGTCCGTTAATTTTATAAGGGCGTAGATAGCACATCACAGTCTTTGTCTAGATAAAGGAGAAGTAATATGACTATAAGTAAGAAAATGATAAGTGCAATTGCCGCGATCATAATCGTAATCATCATTGTCGCTGTGGTAGCTGTAGTATACTACAAACCACCAACCGAGAGAAAAGTTACGTGGGCAACAATAGCGGGCTTCTATACTGACTGGGCGACGAAAATTTCAGAGAACTTCACCAAGAAGACGGGGATAAAAGTTGAAGTAATTGGGATTGACTATTCTGTGATGTACGAGAAGCAGATGATTGAGCTGGCCGGGAAGACCGGAGCTTATGACATTGTAACTATTGAAACCATGACTTTATCAGAGTGGGCTAATGCTGGCTGGTTGAAGAACTTAACCCCGTATATCGATAAGACGCCTGTGGCAGAGATAAACTATACAGATATACTGGAACATTACAGATGGGTGTTAAAATGGGGAGGAAAAGTATACGGGCTGCCTTACTATACTTACGACCAAGGAGTTCATTATAGGGCAGATCTGTTCGAAAACCTAACTGTTAAACAATGGTATCACGATTGGGCAGCGAACCCGGCCTTACGCGACGCTAAACTCGAGGATCTGACGAATTGGCCAGTTGTCTTAAAAGAGTTAAGAAAACCAAATCATCAGATGAACTTTAGTGAATTCGAAAATATTGCGCGGTTCTTCTACGAGGAAAAAAGGGATCCATCACTCTACGGAATAGGTCTGATGGCAGGACCAGTTGAGTCAAACGACGAATGGATGGCTATTATGTGGAGTCTCGGAGGCGACCACTTCGACGCAAATTACAATATCATTGTAAACGCTACCGAAGGCGTTCGAGCAATGGAGATATATATGCGACTTCTGAAGTTTGCTCCGCCTGGAGCACTTGCTTCATCCTACGACGAAGTTGTTGCCCAAATGCAAGCTGGAAAGATTCCTATGACGGGGCCATTCTATCTTGACCAATGGCCTAACATGGTGAAGACAGAAGACAAAATATCTGGAGCCAAAATGGAATGCGGTACACCTGTAGGCGGAAGAGGGTACATAGGGTGCTTCGCACTCGGAATAGATGCCGCTTCTAAACGACCAGACGATGCGTGGGAGTTCTTGAAGTGGTTGACTGGTCCAGAAGGACAATATAGTTTTGCTAAAGGAGGAGGAACCACATGCAGAAGATCGGTGCTGCTGAATCCAGAGTTTGATCCGGTTGTCAATCCCGCAACACGCCGATATACAGCGCATTACAAAGCAGTATGGGACGCATCCCAACTCTGGTTACAGACGGCGCCAACATGGCAGAAGCCACCCAGAGTCTTTAAGATACCAGTGGCAGGTAAAATGTATCTGGAGACCAAGATACGTATAGGTGCGATAGCCGCAGGACAAGCGACACCTAAAGGCGGTATGGATCAGGTTGCCTTGGCTTATGCCACAATCTTAGGATGGGGATACCCGGTACCGAGTATGACCCCGCCGACAGGATGGCAACGTCCACCAGCAGATTAAACACAAAACTTATACCAGCCCCTTTTTTTCCTTTAGCAAACAAAAAGATAGATGGCATTAGCAAGATGAGTATAAAGACAGAAAAGTACGTGCCTTATCTGCTGGTTCTTCCAGCCTTGGTATTAGTCTTTGGCTTAACTTTATATCCTTTGTTTCATGCCTTATATTATAGCACGCGTGATACAGATCTAACAAGCCCAATACCTGACACTTTCATTGGGATTAACAATTATCGAAAAATGCTTAACTTCGATTCAACCTTATCTGATGCATATGTAAGAAGCCTAACATTTACAGCCGGGTGTCTAGTCCTCCAGATTCCATTGGGGCTCGGTATTGCCTTACTTTTGAATAGACCGATAAGGGGTCATAAAATATTCAGAGCCATTTTTGCCATGCCGTTAGTAGTTGCCCCAATTGCAATTGGACAGATTTGGAGAATGATGTATCATTACGAATTTGGCGTAATAAAATACCTAGTTAGCTCAGTCTTTGGTACATCGCCAAACTGGACTGCCGACCCCAATTGGGCTATGATTTCTATAATAATCTACGACACTTGGCAATGGACACCCTTTGTAGCCCTTATACTCCTGGCCGGATTGCAGGGATTACCTCCAGAACCATATGAATCGGCTACGATATACGGTGCATCTGCATTCCAGAAGTTTAGATACATAACCTTGCCAAAAATGAGGCCGTTAATAGGACTTGCAGCAATATTCAGAATGATTGATACATTAAAAACTTGGGATCCCATATGGGCAATTACATGGGGTGGCCCTGGTCAGGCAACGGAGACACTAAGTTATTATCTTTACAGAATTGGCTTCAGATATTTCTGGGTTGGATATGCAAGCGCAGTGTCGCTTGTATTCCTTTACATAGTTATTGTTGTTTCGACGGTTGCCTTGAGAAAAGGAGCTAAGCTTTAGGAGGTTAAGCACATTGAAAATTGAAATGAAAACGAAGCGTAGAATTGTCGACAGTCTATATTATATCGGAGTAATCATAGTTCTCATAGCTGTCCTATTCCCATTTTTCTGGATGGTTCTGACATCAATCAAGAAAGAGTTAGACGTTCTGTCGATTCCCCCGAAAATTTTCTTCGAACCAACAATTGAAAATTATACCTTTGTTTTTGAAAGATCAAGTATAATTAAAGGTTTGATAAATAGTTTAGTCATTGTAGGCGGTGTTATAGCCTTAGTTATCCCAATAAGCATGCTAGCGGCTTATAGCTTCAGCAGATTCAACGTTGGAGGCGGACACTTTCAATTTTATATACTTACAGTACGAATGTTCCCGCCCATCGCTGCCATAGTTCCATACTTCGTAATATTTCGAAACTTTGGGTTGCTTGACAACATTATTTCTATCACTCTACTGAACGCATTGTTCAATATGCCTTTTACAATTTGGCTCTTAGTTGGCTTCTTAAGGGAAATACCGCAAGACCTCGAAGAAGCTGCAATGATAGAAGGGGCAAGCAGATTTGAAGCATTCCGTGAGATAACATTACCTTTAATTGCGCCAGCCTTAGCAGTAGCAGCTATTTTTGCAGCGATTTTTACTTGGAATGAATTCTTATTCGCCTTTATTCTAACGCGGTCAGAAGCAATAACTGTTACTCGTGTGATGGCAGGATTTTATACCGAGAGAGGAATACTATGGGGACCTCTCAGCGCTTGTGCTACACTTTGCACGGTTCCCATGTTCATTCTCGCCTTAATGATACAGAAATACATAGTTAGAGGCCTTACATTTGGCGCCGTAAGATAAAGGAGTCAAAGAGGGACAGGAATGGCAGGCGTCAGTCTCAAGAAAGTTTCAAAAAAGTTTGGGGACACAACAGCCGTCGAAGACCTGACCTTGGAAATTAAAGATGGCGAATTTTTCTCTCTACTTGGGCCATCAGGAGCTGGAAAAACCACACTTTTGCGGATGATCGCAGGAGTCGAAAAACCAGACAAAGGAAATATCTGCATTGACGATGTTGTGGTAACCGATATCCCGCCGAAAAATAGAGAAGTTACAATGGTTTTTCAGTCCTATGCACTCTTCCCCCATAAAACTGTCTACGAAAATATGGCCTATCCACTGAGAAAACGCAAGATACCTGAAGCTGAAATCAAAAAAATTGTTGAAGAAACAGCTGAAATTTTGCATATAAGCCCTCTGTTGAGCCGTTTACCAAAGCAACTCAGCGGAGGCGAAAGACAAAGAGTAGGTCTTGGAAGAGCAATGGTCCGACAACCCAAAGTGTGCCTACTTGATGAACCGTTAACTAATTTGGACGCTAAGTTGAGAGTGGAGATGAGAGGTGAGTTTAAGAAAATTTGCAAAAACCTGCAAACAACAATAGTCTATGCAACTCCAGATCAACTCGAAGCCGTTACAATGGCCGATAGAATCGCTGTTCTAGATAGAGGAAGGGTCCTCCAGTACGATACTCCTGATTCGCTTTATGATCATCCTAAAAACTTGTTTGTTGCAGGCTTCATAGGAAGCCCCGCAATGAACTTTATAGACTGCACTCTCGTTGAAAAAAACGAAAAAACGTACCTGGACGCTGCAGAATTCAAGTACGAAATAACAGACAAAGCAGAAAAAATCAAGGCTCATATGGCTAGTTCAGACGTTATTCTAGGAGTAAGACCTGAGCATATTGGGATAAGTAAAAATATGAAAGAGGGGTGCATCCAATTAGAAGTTTTTGTTTCCGAGCGTGTAAGACCGGAAATCATAGTTGACTTAAAGGCTGGAGAAAGAATTATCAAGGCATTAGCGCCTGTGGAATTTGATGTGAGTATGGGAGACAAAGTATGGGTCAAATTCGATAAAATCTTTCTTTTCGATAAGCGAACAAAAGAAGAAATCGCTGATAAGGTGTCTTAGTTGGCTGGCGTACGAATTGAACATCTAACGAAAAAATTCGGCGATGTTGTTGCCGTCAATGACTTAAACCTTGAGGTAAAAGACAAAGAGTTTGTCTGCTTACTTGGGCCTTCTGGATGCGGAAAAACGACAACGCTAAGAATGATCGGCGGCGTAGAAACCCCAACTTCTGGAGAGATATTTTTTGATGAAAAACCTGTCACAGGCCTGCCATCAAAAGATAGAGACATAGCCATGGTTTTTCAGTTTTATGTCATATACCCTGACATGAAACCTTATGATCAGATAGCGTTTCCACTGAAAATTCGCAAATTTCCAAAACGTGAAATAAGAAAGAGAGTAGAAGAAGTTGCTTCATTGCTCGGAATGGAGTATCTACGTGAAAAGACCGTATCTCAGTTGACTGTTGATGAGCGGCAAAGGATAGAATTAGCGAGAGCTCTTGTAAGAAAACCACAGGTATACCTACTTGATGAGCCTCTAACCAATCTTGACGCAAAGCTTAGGGCTCACATGAGAGCAGAAATTAAACGTCTATTCAAGTCTATTGGAGCCACGACAATTTATGTAACTCATGACCAAGTTGAAGCCATGAGTATGGCTGATAGAATTGCGGTCATGAATTTTGGCCTATTGCAACAGTACGATACTCCTGATTCGCTTTATGATCATCCTAAAAACTTGTTTGTTGCAGGCTTCATAGGAAGCCCCGCAATGAACTTTATAGACTGCACTCTCGTTGAAAAAAACGAAAAAACGTACCTGGACGCTGCAGAATTCAAGTACGAAATAACAGACAAAGCAGAAAAAATTAGGAAAAAGTGCACTACTCAAGAAATCGTACTCGGAACTAGACCCGAAGATATAGAATTAGACGTAAGTCGACAAAAAAATGCTATACAAGCGGACGTTTCCATTCTCGAACCTATGGGGCATCGCGCCATTGTACATGTCCAGATAGGAAAAATAACACTAGTTGCTAACGTGAATTTACTAGGATTGAAAGCAGGCGATAGAATATGGTTACGTTTCAATAAACAAAAGATACACATATTTGACAAGAAAACTGGAATTTCGATTATGTAGCCAACATGTGATTTTCTAACATACTAAAAGATGAGAAAATTGTTAAGATACAAACTGGTCGCTCCAAGAAAAATCATTGCAGAAAATGTTACAACTCCGAAACCCTCGAAAAATGATGTCTTAATAAAGGTGAACTCATGTGGAATCTGCGGAACAGATATTCACGCTTTTCATGGAGAGCATCCATTTATCACTCCGCCAATAGTCCTAGGGCATGAATTTTCAGGCATTGAAGTCGAATCAGATAAGAGAGTCGTCGTTGAGCCGTCAATCGAATGTGGGAAATGTTACAATTGCAAGAATGGAAGATACAATATTTGTAATGAACTCAAAGTTTTAGGGTGCCAACTTGATGGTGCCTTCGCAGAGTATATCACTGTTCGAAAAGACAAGGTCTTAGAAGTTCCAGCAACAATCTCTTATGAAGAGGCAACTCTAGTCGAACCAACCGCAGTTGCTATTCATGGAGTCAGACGAGCTAGCTCAGTGAGAGACAATCGAGTTCTAGTTTTTGGAGCTGGCCCCATCGGCTTGCTAACACTTCAAGTATTAAAGGCCTATGGCGCAAGAGAAGTTATAGTTGCAGACATTTCGCAATTCAGACTCGAATTAGCCAAGGATTTGGGCGCGAATCTTATAGTCAACCCCAAAAGAGATAACATTGTGAAATTGGTGCATGAAAAGTTTGGCTTAGACGCGATGGACATAGTCTTCGAGTGTGTTGGTGGTCCACAAGAATCTACAATAAATCAATCAATTGAATTAGTGCGAAAGGGTGTAAAAATAATAATCTTAGGTGTTTTTCCAGGGAAAATACTTGTCAACATGGCACTGATTCAAGATCGGGAACTCGAATTGTTAGGGTCTTTGATGTACACTCGAGCAGATTTTTTGGAGGCTATAAAGTTGATTCAAGAGAGAAAAGTGAACATTAACAAAATCATATCAAAAATTCTTCCCATGAAAAAGGTCTGCGAGGCATTTGAACTTATAGAAAAGGAAAAAGAGAAAACAACAAAGATTGTATTAACTTTCTAGCTAAGCAAAAGAAAAATTTTTATTTCCATAATTCTGCATCAGTAAAAATATCTTAGGTGCGATGTAAAAATGAAATTCGGCATTTTCATAGGCGGCGCAACATACGTTGATGTTATCCCAAAGATGGTTGTTGCAACAGAAAAAGCAGGATATGATTCTTTCTGGGTTTCAGATCACCTATTCCTTCCAGACCACTTTTATGAAGCCGTCAAAATGACACCTAAAAAAGGCGAATCACCTGTTTTGGAGGCTTGGACCACAATAGCGGCTGCTGCAGCTATTACAAGGAGGATAAAACTTGGTGTTGGAGTCACGCCCATACCAATGCGAGATCTAGGCATCCTCGCCAAGCAAATTGCAACTATTGATTTCATTTCAAGAGGTCGGGTCATTTTTGGCTGCGGAGCTGGGTGGCACAAGAGAGAATTTGAAGCCTTTGGAATCCCTTGGGATACTCATGAAGTACGAATTGCTAAAATGTTGGAGGGTTTAGAGGCCATGAAGAGGCTCTGGACTGAACCGTTTGCCTCTTTCAATGGCAAATATTACAGGCTTCAGGACGCTCCGTTATGTCCAAAACCAATTCAAAGACCATATCCTCCGATATGGTTTGGCGGATTATCTCGCTCTATACTGTCGGCCACTGCGAAATACGGAGATGGTTGGGTTCCATACTGCCTCAGTCCGTCAGAGTTTCGCACATACCATGAACAATTGGTGGATACGGTGAAAAAAACTGGCAGGAAGCTGGAGAAGCTGACCTCAGCATGTGTGGTTTTGGCGCATCTGGATTCGAGGCATCAAGCAGCCCGCGAATTTGCTGAGCCAATCATTAAGATACGAGGCACCAGAACCTTAGCCGCGGAGGGATGGGAAATGGCAGCAGAGAGGAGCGTTATAGGCTCTCCTGAGGAATGCATATCAAAGGTTGAAGAGTATGCTAAAGTCGGTGTCCAATATTTGTTGTTCGAGATGATTTATCCAAAAAATGTTCACGGCCTGATTAAACGCTTCGGGGAAAAAGTGCTACCAGCATTTGAATGATCTGTTCTTACCCCCTTAGTCCATAACCCCAAATTGCGCTGTAGTTAGCGGGTGGGATGTTTTTGTTGCATAATTCTTTAAAATTTCTCAATTATAATAGCGTAGTATGAGGAAAGTCGAAATGAGGAAGAAGTTTACTGTTCTTTTGGTGGAGAAGATTGATGAGAAAGGCGTGGCCGTTCTTGATGAGGTAGCCCAAGTAAAGTTTGCGTCAAGCGCTAGCGAGAGTGTTTTGGTTCATGAGGCAAGGGACGTTGACGCCGTAATTATAAGGGTTATCGGGACTATCTCAAACAGAGTTATTGAAAACGCCAGAAAGTTGAAGGTTATAGGGCGTCACGGAGTGGGACTTGATAACGTCGATTTGAAAGCCGCCACTGATCATGGAATTCCCGTTGTTTACACCCCTGAAGCAAATACTGAGTCAGTGGCTGACCATACAATTGGTCTGATGATATGTCTTGCAAAGAAGATACCGCAGGCTCACTATGCTTTGACGCGAAACAAAAATTGGTCTGTGAGGGACGAATATATAGGAACGGAAGTTTATGGAAAAAATCTGGGATTAATAGGATTTGGTAGAATAGGACGCAGTGTATCTAGAAGAGCCAAAGGTTTCAAGATGCGAGTATTGGCATACGACCCTTATGTTTCTGACAGTATCGCAAAGAGAATTGGTGTCAAATTAGTTGATTTAGAAACTCTTCTCATTGAGTCTGACTTTGTTTCAATTCACACTCCTTTAACAAAGGACACATACAAAATGATTGGAAAACGTGAGTTAGAAATGATAAAACCAAAAGCATTCTTAATCAATACCTCTCGGGGAGGAATAGTAGACGAAGCGGCTGTTTATGAAGTTTTAGTTAAGGGTAAGCTGGCAGGTGCCGCTTTTGACGTATACGATAAAGAACCGCCTGACCCAGACAATCCTCTACTTGCACTAAATAATGTAATTGCCACACCTCACATGGCTTCGCATACAGAAGAAGCGCTTGAGAGAATGGCGGTAACGGTGGCTAAAGACGTTGTCAAAGTCCTGAAAGCAGAACACCCAAAATATCTTGCTAACCCTGCAATATTTAAGAAAGTTCCAAACGCATAATGGGTAGAATCACTCTAGCGTTCCATCACTGTGAACTGTTTTTAAAGCACGGAGATAAAATTGACAGTCAATCTAGTCTTTTAAAAGCGCTCTGACAAGACTTGCTACTTCGGATGGTTTGTTTGCAATTTCTACTCCGGCTTTTCTTAAGCTCTCTATCTTGCTCATGGCTGTTCCCTTCTGGTGCAGCATTATTGCACCTGCATGACCCATCCTTTCTCCAGAAGGTGCTGTACGGCCAGCTATATATGCTACAACAGGCTTCTTAATTCGCTTTTTAATGAATATAGCAGCTTCTTCTTCTTGTATCCCACCAATTTCACCCACTATCACTATAATTTTGGTGTGCTCATCTTCATTGAACAACTTTAGTATCTTATCCATATTGGTTCCAACCACGGGGTCAGCGCCTATCCCTACACAGGCGCTTTGTCCAATTTTAGATAAGGATATATTACCTGCAATTTCGTATAGTAAGGTTCCACTTCTGGAGATTGTTCCGACGGTACCTTTCGAAAAAACATTCGCAGGCATTATTCCTATTTTTATCTTCCCAGGACATATCAGTCCAGGTGTTGTGGGGCCGATCATTATCGCATTTTTGTTTTCGGCATATTCTCTCATATGCATTATGTTATGTATTGGGATGTGTTCTGTTATCACAATGAGTAGTTTTATGCCAGAGTCTATGGCTTCAATAGTGGCATCTTTCGCAAATCGGGCAGGAACAAGGGATATTGAAGCATCTGCTGGGTTTTCTGCGATTGCTTCCTTAAAGGTGTCGTAGACAGGTACATTGTGAATGGTTGTACCGCCTTTCCCAGGCGTAACCCCTGCAACGATCTTGGTTCCATAATCCAACATGAGCTTCGTTTGAACGCTCCCGACGCTACCTGTGATGCCCTGAACAATTACCCTGGTGTTCTCATCTGCCAGAATACACATCCGCATCACTATGCTATCATTCTCATCAACTTCTCGACGGCTCTCTCCGTTTGAATACTTTTTACGACAGGGATGCCTGCGTCTTCGAGTCTGTCCCAGGCTTTTTCCTGTTCATTGCCGATGAGCTTAACAACTATGGGTATTCTGGGCTTCAGCCTTTTACAGGCCATAACTAAACCTTTTGCTGCTGATGGCATAGGGTTTATACCACCATAAAGGTTGACAAGTAGAGCCTTAAGTCGATTATCTTTGAGTACAAGTTCAACAGCTTTTGCCATAAGATCCTTGTTTATCCCCCCTCCGGTTTCGAGGAAGTTTGCAGCCTTACCTCCGAAATCTTCGATAAGGTCGATAGTAGCCATAGTCAATCCCGCTCCCGACCCTATGACTCCTATATTTCCATCGAGTCTTACATAGGAAAGCCCACTTTTAATTGCCTCAATTTTTATTTCATCTTCGAATCTTGTTCTTAGTTTGGACTCAAGATCGGGATGACGAAAGAGGGAATTGTCATCAATTTCTAGTTTTGCATCAGCAGCACATAACTTGTCCTCATTTGTGATGATTAGAGGGTTTATTTCAGCCAAAGTGGCATCGTACTTCATAAACACTTCGTACAGTTTATGAAGAATACTGCTTACTTTCATGAATGGACCTTTTAATCCCAACGACTTACACATGTTTCTAGCTTCCAATTCGGAAAATCCGTGAGAAATGCTTACTTTTTTGGAGAGGAAAGCTTTTGTCTTCTTCATTGCTATAGTTTCGATGTCAACTCCCCCTTCAGTTGAAATCATGACAATAGGTTTCCCTGACAGGTGGTCGATGGTTACTCCCAAGTAGTACTCATACTTCGCGTCTAATTTTTCTTCGATCAAGACACATTTTACACCATGCCCCTTAATCGTCTTAGTCATTAACATTCTCGTCTGTGTTACCGCTTCTTCCATGCTGCTTGCAAATTTGACACCCCAAACCTTTCCTCTGCCACCAACAAGGACTTGGGCTTTGATTGCAACCGGCAGTGGTATCTTTTCAATAGCGGAAACAACTTCATCCGGAGAATTCACAATCGAACGCTCTGGAACGGGAATACCAAATTCTCTAAAAACTTCTTTTGATTCGTACTCAAAAAGTCTCATGATACATCCGTCTACAGTTAGTTCATCGATTATCTTATATCTTTAGTGGTGTTGCCAAAAAAAGGCATGTTACGGCTTAACTGTCACTTTTAATCCTTCATGCTTCTTCATCGTCATTACAGCTTTCTCAGTCTCTTCTATCCCGAATCTATGTGTAACCAGTTCTTTAAAGGGAATTCTGTCATAATTTAGGTATAATAAATTGATCGCAGTTTCAAATTGTGTAGGCGGATAAACCCAGCTTCCAAGAACATCAATGTCTTTTCTGCAGATTCTATGTGGATGAATCTCAACCCCTCCTGAATCAGCGTAATGTCCGACTTCAACGTATTTTCCGCCGTTGCGCGTCATTTCTATACCTTCAGGAAAGGCTAGTGGAACACCTGTGCACTCAACGACAACGTCTGCTCCAAGTCCAAGAGTCAGTTTCTGAACTTCCCTAATTCGTTGTTCAGGTTTGTCTACTTCTTTTAGATTAATTATATGGTCAGCACCAAGTCTTCTTGCAACTTTCAGTCTCTCATCAGCCATATCAATCGCAATAATTTTGCCTGCACCAGCGATTCTGGCTGCTGCTATCACCAATAATCCAATAGGGCCAGCACCTTGGACTACTACGCTTTTCCCTAAGCCAAACCCTTCGCCTGCTTGAGGCAATCCTGGTTCAAAGGCTCTCTCTAAAGCGCGCGTGGCAACAGCGGATGGTTCAATTAAAGCCGCAACTTCTGGGGGCATATCCTCGGGCAATTTGTATACCCAAAAGTGTACAGGATCAACGTATATGTATTCACTCCATCCTCCAAACAAGTGCGGCGGATCTTTGCAGCTCATTGACACTCCGTAAGCACGCCTATTTGTGCATAGATTGGGTTTATGTGGCAAAAATCGGCAATAATAACATTTCCCGCAGAACAAGTTTGTACCTGGGACGACGGTTATCAGATCTCCCTCTGTTAACGCTTGTCCCTTGATCTCCAGAGTCCTAGCGATCTCTCCGATCTCCTCTATTTTTCCAACAAATTCGTGGCCGGGTATTATGGGGTAGGGAACGGTCATTCGCCCCTCATAAATATGTATGTCTGTTCCGCATACTCCGCAATTCTCCGTCCGCATGAGAATTCTATCTTTTTGGACCTCTGGTTTATCGAATTTCATGATCTCAATTTTTTTAGATTCTTTTAAAACAGCAGCGCTAACTTTTTCGCTCGTTTGCTTATCCTCCTTTTTCAACAGAACGGTCTAGTTATTTGGAAACATGCATAAATTTTACGGTTAAACTTCATACCAGTTATTGGAAAAAAATAAAAAGTATGCCACGAACCTTTTTGGGAAGGGGGCCTGTGCATGGTTGAAATATGTTATGGCAAGATTCTTAGAGTCGATTTAAATAAGTGCAAGGTGTATGAAGAGAAATGGGATTTATCTTTAGCAAAAATTCTGCCTAGTGGTGTTGGGCTATCAGCAAAGATAATGTTGGAGGAAGTAGGTCCGAACGTTAAACCCTTTGATCCCGAAAACAGGCTAGTTTTTATGGCAGGAGTGTTAACTGGTTTCACCATACCTAGGTAATAAATCTGTTTTAGTTGCCAAATCCCCGTTAACAAATGCGTGGGGCGACGCTGAACTTTCGGGATTGTGTGGAGTCAATCTGAAACAGGCTGGGCTTGACGGTGTAGTAATTCAAGGCAAAGCTGACAAACCAGCGTATCTATACGCGCGCGGCAAACAGATCTTCGAAAAAGGCAGAGTCGTGCATCCAGATCTTGCTAAATTAGCCAAGAAACTCGGCAAGGTCTAAGCCTTTTCCTTTTCTTTTTTTACAATTGGTGACGTATATGATTGAAAAAGGAAAATTGGTTGATGGCATTGTTAACATGCTTAAGATAAACATGGGTGTCAAGAAAGGCGAAAAAATTTTGGTTGTGACTGATGTTCCAACAACAGAAGAATGGAAAACAAAGGACAGCGCCAAACTTACTGAGGCTATGGAAAGATCACTTTTAGCCAAAAACGTCAGCGAAATTGCACAGGAAAAGTTTCCTAATTGCAAAGTTGAATTCTTTGCTTATCCATCGATAGGTAAGCATGGAACCTACCCGGGAAAAGAAGTTGAGGAAAAAATGAAAGCTACAAACGTAGCTGTTGCAATAACGACTTACTCGCTGACGCATACAGATGCTCGGGTAAATGCATGTAAGGCTGGAGCGCGAGTTGCAAGCATGCCCATGTTTGTTGCAGAAATGTTTTATCCAAGCGGACCGATGGCGGCAGATTATCGTGAGATAGATAAGGAAACAAAGAAGATTGCGGAGCTAATCACAAAGGCTGATGGAGCGAAAGTCACCTCTCCTGGAGGCACGGATATCACATTTAGCTTGAAGGGTAGAAAAGGCATGGTCGATGCGGGAATCTTTACAGATAAAGCGGCTTGGGGGAACTTGCCTTCAGGAGAAGCTTACTGTGCTCCAGTCGAAGGAACCGCCGAAGGTAAGCTTGTGGTCGAGCCGAACTGGTATCCTGATCTCAAGGAGAAAATGACTTTGATATTCAAGAAAGGTTACGTGACCGACATAATTGGCGGCGGAAAAATCGGCGATGAATTTAGGGGATTGCTGGATTTCAAGAAAAAGGAAGAACCATATATTTCGCGGAGAAATCTTGCCGAGTTAGGGATAGGAACAAACCCCAACGCTAAACGCCCAGATAACATTCTTGAATCAGAGAAAATAAGAGGTACTGTTCATTTAGCCATTGGAGATAACTCTCACATGGGCGGCAAGGTTTCTTCAGACTTACATCAAGACTTCATTATTCCGAAGCCAACGTGGACGCTTGACGGAAAAACGGTCATGAAAGACGGGAAACTACTGTAGACAAAAATTTTCTTACTTTTTCTTCTTTCAGAATTTAATTCAATGATCTTATTTCTATACCGAGCGAAGTAGTACACGAACGAGAGAACATAGTTACGGGGCGACCGAGCATATAATTTAGGCAAGATTATGCCATTCAGTTGAGCGGGCAGATTTAGTAGAGGCTTTTAAAAGAATTTAAAAAGATTGAGAGGTTATATCATAAGGGATGAGGATACAGGTTGGCAACATATACAGAAAGAGTAGAAAGTTTGAAAAAACTTGGCAGAGACGCTCAGATAGATGCCTTCTTAATTAATTCAGAGAAAAATATGAAGTATTTCGCAGGTTTCTCAACATTATCCCTGGAAAGATTTGCAGGCATAATTATTCCCGTGGAAACAAGTACCCCAATAGTTGTAGTCTCTAAACTGGAAGTTGAGAAAACTCGAGAACAGTCTTTGTTTAAAGAAGTTAGGAGTTACGACGACTCAGAAAATCCTGCTGTATTGCTCCACAAAATCATAAAAGAGTCGATGTTGGAAAAGGCTGTCTTTGGAGTTGAATGGAGTCTCCCATTTAAATTCTACAGAATGCTAGCTGAGTGCTCACACAGAATAAAAGTTAAAGACACTTCAAACTTTTTCAGCCAGCTTAGAAGCATTAAATCCGCTGAAGAATTGGAAAAAATGGAAAAAGCAGCAAGTATTATTGAAGAAGGAATAAAGGCAGGAATAGACTTCATAAAACCTGGAGTAACCGAACTGAACATTTCATTTGAAATAGAAAAAACAATAAAGCAAAATGGAGGCGAAAGTGTTCCATTTTGTCTAGTTCTTTCAGGAAGTAAATCTGCTTTTCCACACGGTGAAACATCAAATAGAAAAATCGGCAAAAAAGATGTTGTTTTGATGGATGTGGGAGCGGTTTACGAAGGGTATCATGCTGACCTTACTCGAACAGTCTTCGTAGGAGAAGCAACGAATTCTCAAAGAGATATTTATGAAACTGTTTCTAAAGCTCAAGAGGCGGCCATAAAAACTGTGAAAACAGGCATTGAAGCTGAAAAAGTCGACAGTGTGGC
>Ga0315310_10000547_pt1 | contig 24254 bp, 20 predicted proteins | sample TDP5_MG_FD_203630 | JGI IMG/M metagenome (GOLD analysis project Ga0315310, IMG submission 203630) | Freshwater sediment microbial communities from Lake Towuti, South Sulawesi, Indonesia - TDP5 | ecosystem: Environmental > Aquatic > Freshwater > Lake > Sediment | place: Indonesia: South Sulawesi...
AGTGTGAGCGCTGGAATCCCGATCTTATTGATTCGTTCAGGCAGCTGGCTGAGACTGGTTGCGTGGAATTCTTTGACGAAACCTACTATCATTCATTGGCTAGCCTCTTTGGTCCTGACCGCTCTGAGTTTGTTGAGCAAATCCGAATGCATAGACAGCTCATGAAAGACCTGTTCAACTACGAGCCACGAATCTGCATTAACACCGAGTGCATCTACAACAATCCAGTTGCGAAGACTCTTGAAAGCCTTGGCTACGAAGCAACAATAACCGAAGGTGTCGAACGACTGTTGCGGTGGCGTAGCCCAAACTACGTGTACAGAGCCAAAGACTCCGGCCTCAAAGTGTTACTGCGCAACTACCGCCTCGCAGATGATGTTGGCTTCCGCTTCACAGCTCGCTGGTGGAGTGAGTGGCCCCTGACGGCACAGAAATACTCCAGCTGGCTTGCAGCATCACCAGGGCAAGTCATCACATTGTTCATGGACTACGAAACCCTAGGCGAACACCACTGGCCTGAAAGCGGCATCCACGAGTTCTTGCGCTGGCTGCCAGGCGAGGTTAACAAATGGCACAACTTGAACTGGGCTTTACCCATAGAAGTGGTGCGCCGCCATCTGCCTGTCGATGAAATAGATGTGCACGAGTACCATTCCATATCATGGGCCGACCTTGAACGAGACATCACCGCATGGCTCATCAACCCCATGCAATGGATATGCTACAACCAAATCAAGCAACTAGAGCCTTTAGTCAAGCAGATCGGCGACCAAGACCTCCTCCGCATGTGGCGCTTCCTCCAAACAAGCGACCACCTATACTATTTAAGCATGAAAGGCGGCGGACCCGGCGATGTCCACAGCTACTTCAACCCATTAGGCAGCCCAATCGAAGCCTTCACCGTCTACTCTGGCATACTCTCAGACTTCGAAGCTCGCGTGATGCTCGAACTAGAAAAACCAGAATGGGTAGCACGCCGCATACTGCGCACGTTTCCAATTGAACGAGGCTTCACCTTCTTCTACGAATTCGCCAGACCAACACAGGTAACGGTGCACAGCCTCGAGGAATTCGCCTCAGCACTCAAAACAGTCGATGTCGAATCAGTCGAATACCACACAGAACGAGGAGACTTCGAAAGATGGATAAGACACGTCGTAGGTGACAACAACCTAGCCGACAAACTCAAAGACATACCAAACCAGAAGCCTAAAGGCGAAACACTCAGAAAAAAGACAGTGAACGCCGTGGAACAACGCATAAAAGAGCTAAAGGCAATAGCCAGCGCCTGACTGCTGGCCAACCAGCACAAACATCTCAATCTAAAAGCCCAAAATCCTCTCTACAAGAGAGGAGTCTGCCCAAGGATTGAGTGGTTGGTCACAATACCAAACGGCGGAAGAGATGGAAGTAAGCAGAAAATACGAATACGCTCCAGAATTCATTCCAATCATCCGCAGATGGCTATACCCCCGACCTGAACCCTCTAGCATTGTTGTAGACGTTGGCTGCGGAAGCGGCTACACAAAAATCCTTGCTCCGTTCATGAAGAAAAAAGGCACAATTATCGGCATAGACCCAGACAGAAAACTGATTCGGGAAGCCGACAAAATAAGTAAGAAACAATATTTTCCCAACATTCAATTTAAAATCGGAAACGTCTGGAAAATCCCATTGGAAAGCAACTATGCAGACCTCGTTGTCAGACACATAGTACTGTCAAATATCCCTCGACAACTCAAGGCAATCCTCAAGATGAAAAGAGTCACCAAAATCGGCGGCAAGCTTGCAGTTATTGATCCAGCTAGGGCTGGAGGTCAATACTTTCCGAACGAAAGACTAAATGAACTCTATGACAAGTTTCACAAAGCATTCGGGACCGCAATTGACAAAGGATGACGCCAGAAACTCAACATGTCCAAATACGTCGAAAACTACCACTTCAGAATCCCTGAACTCTTCATGAAGGCTGGTCTAACCAACATTCGCCTAAATGGATATCTCCCAACATTTCTTCTATGCGACACCAGACGAACCACAAAGGAAATGAAAGCACATCTAGAAGCTAGGCTTGGCTTGTGGAAAAAACTTGAAAACAGAAACAAAAAATGCGCAGCGCTAGGCGGCATGAACGAACAGGAATTCCAAGAACTCAACCAAAAATACACCGCCTACCTACAGGACCTAATCACACACCCCAGAAAAATAAGAAACACGCCTGAACTTCACGTATATTCAAGATTAATAGTTCACGGCACCAAGAGTGCATGACGACCACGTTAGAACCTCCCAACATAGAAGTTGTAGTATCAATTAACTACTGACTCAACAACAACTTTAACACTCTTCTCCATACACTAGCACTTGTTGATGACACTAAGAACGATTGGGCATCAACACCCACACAGCTCTCAGCTGTCAAGAAATTATTATTACTGTTTCTAAGCGAAAGTTAATGACATCTGAAATCGCACAGCCGCAGTCACAGCCAAACGCTGGACATCGTCGTCACTAGGAACAGTTTGACGATGACGTCCACACAGCCTCAGCCTCAAAACCCACTCTCAACGTGGTAGAAGAAAGCCTTAAGGGTATGTCACCTTCTTCTTCTGAAATTCTCTTTCCGCCGTCCTGTAATTGTCAACATTAGCTTGTTAGTGTTTCTAAAGCGCGGTCAACGCCAACGAGCACACAAATTTCTCTGCTGCCCATCGCCTGTTTACCATGCTCCATATATACAATGCACATTAAACCACTCTAACGGTGAACACCAAACTCATGCAAGCGGTCATCATGGCAGGCGGCGAAGGCACCCGGCTCAGACCCCTAACCACAAACCGCCCCAAACCCATGGTTCCCATAGTCAACAAACCCATGCTAGAACACACCATAAACCTCCTAAAACAACACGAATTCAAAGACATAATCCTCACACTACACCACCTGCCAAACACAGTCAGAGACTACTTCCAAGACGGCGAAGATTTCGGCGTCAAACTCACCCACCTTATAGAGGAAAAACCACTCGGCACAGCCGGAGGCGTAAAAAACGCCGAGCAATACATAGACAAAACCTTCATAGTCTTCAGCGGCGACGTGCTCAGCGACATCAACCTATCTGAAGCACTAAACTTCCACAAAAAAACCGGCGCCACAGCCACAATAGTGTTGACGCGAGTTCCAAACCCAACCGACTACGGAATAGTCATAACAGAAAACACCGGAAGAATCCTCAGATTCCTAGAAAAACCCGGCTGGGGCGAAGTCTTCAGCGACCAAATCAACTCAGGCATCTACATTCTCGAACCCGACGTTCTGAAACACGTAAAAACCGACATGGAATTCGACTTCAGCAAAAACCTGTTTCCTAAGCTGCTCGAACTAGACGAACCACTCTACGGCTTCGCCTCCGACGGCTACTGGTGCGACATAGGCAACCCAGTGCAATACCTTCAAGCCAACCACGACGCCCTCCAAGGCAGACTAAAAGTCGAAATCCCAGGACGCGAGACACACGGCATCTGGATCGACAAAGACGCCGAAATCGAAGACTACGCCGAAATAAAAGAACCCGCCCTCATCGGAAGCAAAACCCGCATACGACAAAAATCATCAGTTGGCAGCTTCTCAATAATCGGCAACGGTGTCACGATTGATGAAAGAGCAACCATAAAAAGATCAATAATATGGGACAACTCCGTCATTGGACCAAGAGCAGACCTAGTAGGTTGCCTAGTAGGCGAAAGATGCCGCATCAGAGACCAAGCAATACTGCTCGAAGGTTCAGTCATCGGCGACGAATGCACAGTAGGAAGAGGCGCCACGGTCAAATCTGGCATAAGAATTTGGCCTGGCAAAATGATTGAACCCGGCGCCACAGTCAACATGGACCTAAAATTCGGCATGCGCTGGATGACCTCACTGTTCGGAAGCCACGGAATAACCGGACTAGCCAACATAGAAATCACACCAGAATTTGCCTCCAAACTCGGCGTGGCCTTTGGCTCATTTCTCGGCAGAGGCGCAAGCGTCGTGGTGGGTCGCGATACACATCGTGTCTCTCGAATGGTGAAGCGTGCAATAATGGCAGGCCTAACAGCGGCTGGCGTGGACGTCAACAACCTAAGAATCTGTCCTGCACCTGTCACAAGGTACATGATCAGAAGCTTAGGCGCAACCGCTGGCATCATGGTAAGCATGCTCGAAATTGACCCACGCACGGTGAGCATCAGATTCTTCGACTCAAACGGCATGGAGCTCGACCGCGCCTCTGAAAAAAAGGTTGAAAGCATTTTCTTCCGCGAGGCTTTTCAGCGAGTCTTGCCAGACGAAGTGGGCGACCTAATCTACCCAGCGCGCACAGTGGACTTCTACCGCAAGGATCTGCTGAAATTTCTCGACCTTTCGACTTTGAGAAAAGCAAGGTTAAAGGCCGTGATTGACTGCGCGAACGGCGCGGGCTCAGCCGTTGCACCGGCTTTGCTCGGCGAGATCGGCTGCGAAGTCACTACCCTAAACTCACGGCTGGACGAAATATCTGGTCCACGCACCTTCGAACAGGTACCTTTATCCATATTCAACTTGGCACGAGTTGTTAAGGCACTAAATGCTGACCTCGGAATAGCCCTAGACGGCGACGCTGACCGCGCCATGTTCGTCGACGAGAATGGCAACGTACTCTCAGGCGACACCTCCCTCGCCCTTTTTTCAAGGGAAAGAGTCAAAGAACACAAAGGCGGAAAAGTTGTGGTCCCAGTCAGCTCATCAAGAATCATAAATCGCATAGTCGAACCCAGCGGCGGAGAGGTCATACGTTGCAGAATCGGCGCAAGATCACTCCTAGACGCCATAACACAAAACGATGCAGTCTTCGGAGGCGAAGAAACAGGCGGCTTCGTATTTCCTGAGTTCCAGAAAGGCTTCGACGGCATAGTCTCCTCAGCCAAGATGACAGAAATATTATGCAGAGAAAATGTCAAGCTGTCCAAGCTCCACGGCGATCTGCCCAGCCTCTATATGACTAAAGACTCAATTCCATGTCCGCTGGAAGAGAGAGGACACATAATGCGCAGCCTCATCGAGGAATTCCGCGACCGCCAAATCGACACGATCGACGGAATCAAAGTATTCTACGATGACACATGGATATTGATGCACCCGAGCAGCGAAGAACCCATAATAAACTTGTACGCCGAAGCACCAAGCAAAGAAGCAGCCCACAAAGTAATTCAGGAGTATGCAGAAAAAATACGCGCCCTTGCCAAATCATAGCCATCAACTAGCCTGAAGGCTGGCTTTCCACTAGCCCTTGTCATGTTGTAGAAAAGGGCAAAACCATCAAAGACTTGCTGGGATACTATTCATTACTACCCTAGATCATTGGGTTCGTTCTGTTTGTAAGATTGAAGCTCGCTAATGATTCCCGCAAGCACCAGATACCCACTATTTTTTAAGCGCAGCAATACCTTAATCTTGTTCTTCCATTTGCAGACGCGGTGAAGACATGCGAGTCGCAATGATAACTTGGGAGTACCCACCTCGCATAGTCGGCGGAATAGCGCGACATTGCGAAGGTCTAGCGCGAGCATTGGCCAATGAGGGTCATGAAGTACACGTATTCACACTTGATTTTCCAGGTGCTCCTGACTACGAAGAAACAGGACAGATCAGGATCTATCGCACTAGGAGCGAGGTTGGGCATCCAAACTTTCTCACATGGGTTTTGCTGTTTAACCATTTTGTCGAGAAGCGCATGGCTGGCGTCAGCCGTCTCGCGGATTTTGATGTTTTGCATGTGCATGATTGGCTCACCGCCCCAGCAGGCATCAGCTTCAGACACTTCGGCAGAAAACCGTTAGTGTTCACTGCTCACAGCACTGAGCATGGCAGATCAGGACTTCACATTCCAGATTCCTTCACAATCGATGGTCTTGAATGGTGGTCAACATACGAAGCAAGCAAAATAATAGTTACGAGTGGCTCAATGAAGGGCGAGGTCTGTGGGCATTTCAACGTTTCTGACAGAAAGGTGGAGATCATTCCTAACGCCATCGCTGCAAGTGCCTACGAAGGGCCTGTGGACAAAGGAGCAGTGCGTGCACGTTTCGGTATTCAGCCACATGAGAAGTTGATTCTCTGTGTCGGACGGCTTGTGCCTCAAAAGGGAATAGAGTACTTGATTCACGCGGTTCCGATTATCGCTCGGCGTCGGCCAGAAGCCAAATTCATTGTCGCTGGAGATGGCTGGTACCGAGACCACTTGGAATGGCTTGCAAACACCACGGGACACAGATGGAGAATCACATTCACAGGTTTTATACCAGACAATGATTTGATTGCTTTGACAAAGAGTGCAGATGTACTAGTCGTTCCATCAGTCTATGAACCATTCGGCATCGTCGCCCTTGAAGGCATGGCTGCAGGGGTTCCCGTAGTGGCAAGCCAAGTTGGAGGCTTAACTGAATTCATTGAACACGACCGCACGGGTGTCTTGGTCTATTCCAGGAACCCAGAGTCAATAGCTTGGGGAATAGACCACGTGTTGTCTAACCTAGGTCATGCAGAATGGCTCGTGAAAAACGCTCGAGAAGTTGTGCAAAAGACTTATAGTTGGGAAGCGGTCGCTAAGAGAACAGCTAAGGTATACAAAGAAGTAGCGGAGTGAGAGTAGAAGACATGAGCTTCACGCCTCCTCCAGCGGTGCCCGAGGAGTTTCGTGTTCTTTCAATGATGCACAACATCGGAGCCATAACGCCAGAACGTTCACTCACAGCCGACGAGTTGGCCCAATGGACAGGATTTGACGTTTCAACAATCAAAGCCTATTTGCAGAAGCTGCGTGAAGGTGGCTATGTGGAGTTTGTTGATATAAGCGGCATGGAAAAATACCACGTTACACGAGTCGGCATAATGAAAGTCTTAACGCTGTACAGCTGAACGTGTCCGCTTACGTTTTTCCTTTGTGTTAATAAAACCCGAAAATTAAGCCTTGCATCATCGCAGTAGCTAGCACACTACTTGTCGGTCTGTTCTTAGTTTCTATGTATGGAGAGTCTCTTCTCTTCTTCCAATGTTGCCTCTCGCAGGCTCGTCGCTGCATCCTCTGGCGAAACGACGTTTATGAACATGCCAGTGCTCTTTTCAAACCCGGCCCATATGGAAAGCCTTGGATACACTTCTAAATGCCAGTGATATTGGTCGTGGGCGCCAGCTGTTACTTGATGAAAACCGTAGTTGTAGGGTGGATCTTCCAATAGCGACCTCAAGCCTCCTAGACAAATACGCATAGTCTTGGCTAAAGCTGCAATCTCGCTTTGTGACAAGTCCAGCAAGCAACACTCATGCTTCTTCGGGAAGATCCAGAACTCGAAAGGATGAACGCTTGCCCACGGCGCAAAAGCGACAAATTGCCTATTCTTCCAAATGAAGCGAGGACTCTGCTCCTCCTTTCCAATAATCTCGCAAAATGCGCACGCCTCATTCTTTTTGAACGACTCTCGACTAGCTTTCAGCTCTTCTTCAACAATTGAAGGCATGATGGGCGTCGCTATCAACTGCGTGTGCGCATGCGAAAGAGAGGCTCCTGCCTCAAGACCATGATTCCTAAAAATAGAAACATACGTGACATAGGGCTTTGAGCTTAATTCACGAAGACGATCAATACAAGCATTGATTACGTGAACCAACTGAGAGGTTCTCGCTACACCAGGATGCTCATCATGATTAGGTGATTCGATTAACACCTCATGATGCCCTGTTGCACTTGCACGTGTAAAAACTCCTCTTTCAAGGCCAAGCCATTTGCCTTCCTTTGGCGGTGTAAAAGCTGGGTAAAGGTTAGGCACGCACCGGACTAACCAGTTCTTGTGGCGAAAGCCATTCACGTCCTTCTCTTTTCTGACTCCTCCATTGGAGGCAAGATAGACTAGAACAGCTGGTGGGGTCAGGTGCTCGTTTCCAGGCTCTAGAGCGCACACACCGCCCTGCTTTTTTTCCTCGATGGTTCTCTTGAAGTCTGTTGGCCTCTTTTTCCGTTGGGTGGCGATCACTGTCCAGCGGTCTATTAGGTAGTCTCTTCGAATCTCGTTAGCAATGGGGGTAGCCGTACTCAAAGCTGTCCACTTCCGCACCGAACACCGGGAACTACGCTTTCTTAGGCTTTTGGGACTCTAAAAGCTCGTTGTAAACCTGAATGGTTCTCTTAGCGATCTCGTCCCAAGTGAATTCTTTCAGCACGCGCCTTCTACCATTCTCGCCCAGCTGCTGCTTTTTCTGCGGGTCTTGGAGTGAGTTGATTATTCCCCATGCTATGTCCGGTGGGTCATTTGGATTAACATGAAAACCACACTGATCCGGTCCGGAGTTTACAACTATCTCCCGCATTCCGCTGACTCCACTAGCACCGACCACAACAGGTTTTCCCATGCTCATAGCCTCAAGGGCAACGATGCCGAATGGTTCGTAGACGCTTGGAAACACTGCTACATCGCAAGCTGCATAGTGCGCAATCCGTTCGTCTTCAGGTATGAATTCAAAGCGAAACTTAACTTGGTCTTGAAGCTTCAAGTTTTGAGCCAGTCGAACCAAATAGTCTTGCATGTCTCCAAGTCCAACAATCACGAGTTTGGCGTTTGGAATCTTATGGAGGACGTGCGTCATAGCCGCGATAAGCTTGTCTACTCCTTTAACCCATACTAGTCGCCCCAAGAACAGCACCATTAGGTCTTCATCCTTCAATCCATAAGTTTCTCGTATTTGCCTAATCTTCTCCTTGCTGACCTGACCCATGCTGTATTTCTGAGGATCAACACCGTTGTAGATCACACGTATCTTCTCGGCTGGAAATCCCAAGCCTATCAATTCATCTCTCATAGCGTTGGAGACAGTAACTATCAAATCGGCCGTGTGCGTGGCTCGCAGTTCTATGTTGCTGACGACTTCTGAACCATTACCCATGGTTCGACCCTTCTCGGTTGAATGAACATGAAACGCAAAGGGCATGCCAAGCTCACGCTTTATTGCAATGCCTCCCATGGCCGATAGCCAGTCATGAGCGATTACAATGTCAAAGAGGAAGCCCTCGCTGCGAACAAGTTCGTTGACCATTTTCGAAGCAGTCAAGTAATTGTAGACTAGGACTTTTGAGAAGTGATGTATACCCCCCCTTTCCCATTTTCTGACATCTTCCGCTATGACATCAGGCAATGAGTCTGATACGTCAATGTGCAGTGGACGATGAATCTCTATTCCACGCCACAGTTCTCGAGTCGGCAAGCTTCCAGTGTCGTCGTTCATCGTAAAAACACTGACATCGTGGTCCAACAGCACGAATTTTCGTGTTATTTCAGCAGCGTAGGTTCCCAAGCCGCCAACTATCTTTGGAGGGTATTCATAGACAAGCACTGCCATTTTCACGTAGTATTCACTCCGAATGAAGCGTAGATTAGTCTTTTCCTATTATTAAATTGGGTAATTTAAGGTGTATGTAGCCAGCATCTATTCGAGATGCGTGCAGCCATACAAAAGTCTGAAAAGCATGTACCGCTTATCTCTATAGGTTTGCGCTTAAAAGAGGTCGAAATCATGGGTTTAGTTGAAGCGAAAATGAAAGTATTGGAGGCATTATGGGCTGAGAATGCACCCATGAAATCCAAAGATGTCGCCCAGAAGGTGGGGCTGGGCGTCGCAGCAGCAACCATGCACTTGCTTGGACTTAGGAAAAGTGGACACGTTTACACACCTAAACACGGGCTATATGCCATCACGGAATTAGGCAAGGAAACAATAGGTTTTCCAAAACTAGACAAGGGCCACGCAAAAAAGATTCTCAATGCTTTACCAGCAGAGAAGGGCTTTCATTTCTATACGGGATTGCACCAATACACGCATGTAATCGCGCACAGCCTAGCAGAATTCGCAGAGAAGCTACAGAAGATAGACGTCAAAGCGGTTGAGTTCCATATTTCACGTAAAGATTTCGAACACTGGGTTCAAAGCTTAGGAGATGTGGAACTGGCCAAAAGGCTTGGTGTGATTCGTGACGGACACCTGCGTGGCGAAGATCTGAGGGCGCGGGTGCATGAAGCAGTAAGACACCGCGTAGAAGAGCTCAAACACATTGCTGGCTAAGAGACCTAAAACGGGTTTTATCAAAGCCATCCATTGCTAATGCTAACCCTCGATGCTAATTCTAAGAGGGGTCGCTGAATCACCTTGATTCGTCACAAATCTAAAAGGACGGTCGAGGGTGGTCTACAGGTTGGGCGTGAGGAGTTCCTGAAAGCGAGACCAGTTCGCAATCCGGAATCAAAGTGGGAGGAAGATGAAAAAGGTCTTCATTTGAGGGTGCCAAGAAAACAAACCCGTTGGTTTAAACTCTTTTCGAAAGTTCTACATTCAAACAAACAGCAAAGGGTCTTGCTAGATGAACAAGGTGCTCTTGTTTGGGGTCTCTGCGATGGGGAACACCAAGTCAAACAAATCGCGAAGAGACTGAGCGAAAAGTATGAGATGCGTATTTCAGACGCTCAGGCAGCATTAGACCTTTATCTGGTTCACCTCTCAAAGAGTGGTCTAATTGGCTTTGTTCTGCCAGAATCGGCTAGGAAGCGATACCAAAGGAGACTGCGCCTGCAATGACAAAAAAACAAGGGAAGAAATGCAGAGGACAGAGGCTTACCGCATTTACAGATTTGCGGATTTAGCCATTGATCTGCGTTTTCCTGTGTGCTATACTGCTGAACTCCTGAGCTCATTGTGCAACACTAACGTAATACCTGTTCCATCTCTTCGCTGGCCCCAAGCTCATGAAATCCTATTAAACTGAATGCTTGCAAATCTGTTACTATGGCAGAAGTACTGCTCGGGCCCTCACTTCTCCCTGCTTAAGCATATTCAAAACATCATTCGCGTCTTCAAGTTTAAACTCATCAATAACAGGCCTAATCTTACCTGCGCTGGCAAGCTGCAAGACTTCTCTCATAGCCTGACGAGACCCAATTGCTGTCCCAATGATTCTCTTCTCTTCAGGAAAAGGAAACTCACCAAGTGTCGACCAGACTCCAACCACAATTGTCCCATTAAGTTTTGTGGCCTTAATCGCCTGCTCCACCACAGCGCTCGAAGGCGCAAAAACGATGCTTGAATCAACTCCGCCGATTTTCTTCAACTCCTCCACAGGATTTTCCTTAGAAGAATCAATCACCAACGACGCTCCCAATTCCTCCGCCACTTTCAAATGCTTCTCACCTCTGCTCACAGCTACCACCTCAGCACCATAGATTCTTGCAAACTGCAAGATCATATGCCCAACACCGCCAATCCCAAACACAGCAACACGCTTGATTGGACTAAGCTCAGCCTTCTTGACCGCGCTATAGGCAGTAAGACCCGCACAGAAAAGCGGCGCTGCCTCAGAATCGCTCAAGTTACCCGGAACTGGATACACGTAATTAGCGTCGGCAACCATGTACTCAGCATAACCCCCATCAACGGTTTCGCCTGTTATATTCTTCGACGCGCACAGTTGCTCCCTTCCAGTCAAACAGAACTCGCATCTGCCACAAGAAGACCAAAGAGGCTGCACACCAACCACTTCTCCAGCAGTAACCGACTCCACGCCCTCTCCAACCTCCACAACGCTACCCACTAGCTCATGCCCAGGAATAATCGGCAACTTGGTGGGAACCCCGTGCCCAACCCAGTCTCCCTCAATCATATGCAGATTGGATCGACAAACGCCACAAGCTCCAACTTTGATTATAACCCGTCCTTTATCAGCCACCGGAACCGGAACATCGTCAACGGTGAGCGGCTTCCGTTCAATAGGCATAACATTCCGAAGGACCGCAGCTTTCACTTGACGTCACCAACGGTCTATGAGCGCTAAATTAATTCTTAAAACTTTGTGACTCTCAAAATTGAACGCGCACAAGTTTCCATCGTTCAACAAAAAACAGTTGCAGAGAAGATTCATGTCAGCGCTTTAGTCGTCTTTTTATCAAATACATGCATCTTGCTAAGGTCCATTTCTATAAGTACTTCTTGACCAGCCCTCGATCTCGTATCTTTAATTGTTGCCACGAGTGAAACCCGCCCTTTCCGAAGGTGCAAAAGTAAATATGGACCCACAGGTTCGATAAGGTCTATGGTCATTCTTACGGCATTTTCTTGGGTATCCGATACGGCTGATTTGCTTTCATGGAGGTCTTCAGGTCTGATGCCCATTATGACTTCCTCGCCGATGTGCCCTTTTAGCTCTGAGGACAATTTGGCTGGCAGAGATATTCTGAATTCTTTTGCATCTAAGCATAGCCCATTCGTTTCCTCAGTCAAAGTGCAGTCTATAAAGTTCATCTCCGGGGACCCGATGAAACCTGCAACGAAGAGGTTTGAAGGATGATTGTATAGTTCGTCTGGAGTGCCAATCTGTTCAGTAATGCCGTCTCTCTGAACCATGATTCTATCTGCCATGGTCATGGCTTCAACTTGGTCATGTGTGACGTACACGGTAGTTACACCTAACTCAAGCTGCAATTTCTTCAGCTCGGTCCGCGTTTGAACCCTAAGCTTGGCATCCAGATTTGCGAGAGGTTCGTCCATCAGAAAGACTTTGGGTCTTCTGACAATTGCCCGTCCTAACGCTACCCTCTGCCTCTGCCCTCCGCTGAGTTGCCTTGGTTTCCTTTGTAAGAGTTGATATACACCTAGAAGTTCGGCAGTCTTCGTAACCCTTTCGTGGATTTCGTTTTTGTCTGTCTTTCTGATTTCAAGCGGAAAAGCAATATTATCAAACACAGTCATGTGCGGATAAATAGCATAGTCCTGGAAAACCATTGATATTTCCCTTTCCTGTGGCGGTTTGTGTATCCCTTGCTCGGCGGAGGTTACCAGTTCATCTCCTATCCATATCTCACCTGCATCTGTTTTGATTAAGCCTGCAATGGCAAAGAGTGTCGTTGTCTTGCCACATCCTGATGGTCCTAAAAGTACGAAGAATTCCTTATCTTTTATTTGCAGGTTTAAGTCTTTAACCGCCACAGTGTTTCCGTATTTTTTCGTCAAATTCCTTATAGTTATGCTAACCATTCGCCATTACCGTGCTATCCTTTTACAGCTCCAGCCATGTATCCACGTATAAGATATTTTCCCAACACTAGATAAACAATCAGTACAGGTAATGCGTACCATAACGCCCCTGCCATTTGAACATTCCAGTTGAATTCGGTCGTTCCCTTCAAATTTGCCAGGGCGACTGAAGCTGGCATGGCTTCTGACCCTCTGGCCAATGTGACTCCGAAAAGGAAGTCATTCCATATGCTGGTGAACTGAAGAACCGCAGCGACTACGAAGGGAAGTAAGGAAAGCGGTAATATTATGCGTCGATATATTGTCCATGTTCCAGCTCCGTCTGTTTTAGCCGCCATTATGAGGCTGTCAGGGATAAGTCCGTAGAAATTCCTGAAAAGGAGAGTCGTTATGGTAATTCCGTAAGTTGTATGTGTTAAGATTAGCCCTGCTAGAGTGTTGTACAACCCTAACCTAGACATTGTTAGAACTAATGGAACGAGGACCGCTTGATAGGGGAGGAATATCCCGATGGAAAACAGTAGGAAAACCATATTGGAACCCGGGAATTTAATCTTCGTCAATGCGTAACCGTTGATTGACCCCAAAAGGCAAGACAGAATGGTGGCAACTACTGTAAATGTGAGACTGTTGAGTAAGGGTCTTTCCATTATGTTAAAGGCTGTTATTAGTGGTTCAATAGTTGGAGACAGCGGTGGTTGCACAGGAATTGTGTAGATAATATCATGGATGCTTTTAAAGGATGTTGTTATGTCGGTCCATAGAGGAAGCAGAAACACAAATGCGAAAAAAATTAGCAGAATGTACAGGACTATTCGTCTAGGTTTAGGGAATTTCAGTCCTTCTCCCTCCGTGAAGACAAGTACAGATATGGTACAACTATCACAAACACAAGCAAGAACAATAGAGTCGCGATTGCAGCTCCGTAAGCGAAGTGCGTGCTTGAGAAAGTCTCCCTAAACATCAATAAGGGCAGAACGTACGTAGCATATCCTGCCGGCCCTCCGTATGTTAATACATAAATAAAGTCGAATACTTTGAGGGCGAATATCATGAGAACAACAAATGCGCTCAGGGCTGGAGTTTTTAGTTGCGGGATTACAACACGCCTATACAAGTTAAAGCCTTTTGCTCCGTCAACTTCAGCTGCCATTATTTGAGAATCGGGAATCGATTTTATCCCAGCCGAAAAAAGTAACATCGTATATCCTGAGAATTGCCATACAATCGCCAAGACGACACAGGCTAACGCTATGTTAGGATCAGTGATCCATCCAGATTTTAGGAATCCCAGCCCAATTGCCTGCAATAACGTGTTTATAACGCCCACATCTGGGTTATACATCCATGCCCACAAAGTCGCGGTAATCACAAACGCAAGGGAAAATGGCAGTAGGTAAATGTTTCTAAAAACGCCCTCACCTCTAATCTTCGAATCTAGAAGTATAGCCAAAAAAAGACCTAAAGCAAGGCTGCTCGGCACAAATAGTAGTATTAAAATGAGGCTATTTGATAGGGACGTTAAAAACACCGGATCTTGGAATAAGGTTATGTATTGACCGAACCCCACAATATTGTAGCTTGGAGTAAGACCTTTCCAGTCTGAGAGAGATACAACCACGTTCCATCCGATGAGGACATATACAAAGTAGCCTACAAGCACCAGGGACGGCAGAACAAAGAGTAAGGCGACCACTGTTTCACGTGTGAACGCTCTTCTGAAGGAAAGACTCATTTTTTGGACCACACTGATATATTTTCTATTAAGCGTTCAGAAGATAATCCCCAACTCTCGGTTCCCATTTTTACGCCCAGACATCATTCAAGTAGAAGATTCGAGAAGATAAAAAAGCCTTTCGTTGGACTCTCCCTTAGACAACCTAACCTTGTTGCTTCAAGGACTTGATTTTGGACCCTAAATACTCGCTTAAGATGCAGGTACCAGTACCCATTACTGAAGCGGCGTTCAAGGTCTATCTGGGGAAGATTTCGATCTTACAAAAAAATAAAAAAGGGGAGTGACATTTTCTTGTCGTTTTGCTACGACAAGCGTCTCTGCGTTTACAACGACCACTCCGTGGTGTAGTCGTCACTTGCATCCTCAATTGCGTCAGTCAGAGCCGTTGCTGTTGCGCTAACATTCTTGTTCGTCACGAATGCGGACACTATGTCGTTCAGCTTTGTGGTGAACGATTCAGGTGCGCCACTTCCGTGAACCACACTTGGGTACATGCGCGTGCCAGCCGCTTTAAAGTCGGCTATGGCGGCTTTTTGATACGGACCATATTTGGTTGTGTCTGAATCAGTGCGTGCAGATATGGAACCCTTAAGCGGGTTGAACGTATCTTGGCCAGCTTTGGAACCTACGACTTTTAGCCAATTTAGGGAGTTCTGAGGGTGCTTTACACCTTTGGGATGTTGGAAGCAATCTATGACAAGCCCGTACATGCCTGCGGTTCCCGGGACTGGAAGTGTTCCATAGTCTGTACCATATACCTTGTTTTCGTGCAAGAATTCTCCGTTGGCCCAGTCTCCCATTATGTTGAATGCGGCATCTCCTGTTATTACCCTTGCTGTCGCCTGATCCCATGTTAGGGTAGCGTGATCTGTGTTGACATAGCCTAGATACTTACTGAATTTTGTCAGCGCATCCACGAGTTTAGTGTCGGTTGGTGATGTAAGTTCTCCATTTACATAGCTTTCGTAAAAGTCTATTCCTTCACTCGCCATTATTTGCTCGAGAGCATGAGCGGCCGCCCACTTGTCAATGTCACCTAAAGATATTGGCTTTGTAACCCCTTCAGTTACCAACTTGTCGCATGCGGCAAAGAAAGCGTCCCATGTAGTCAAAGTAGCCGGATCTATACCATGAGCAGTGAGGAGCGGTTTGTTGTACCACAACACATTTGCTCTGTGAATGTTTACTGGAACGGCGTAGTAGTTCTCTCCGAACGTGACCATATCCCTCACTACTTTTGGGACGACGTCTTCCCATCCTTCGTCCTTCCATAGGCTGGTTATTGCATCCAAGTAGCCTCCATCATAGTACGGTTTGCCCTCATATCCAGCGTGCAACTGGAAAGAATCTGGAGCCTCTCCAGCAAGCACTAAAGGCTTGATGACTGCTTTGAAGACGTATCCTGCTCCGCCAGCTACTGGGCTCTGTATCACCGCTGTATCCGGATATTGAGTATTGAAATAAGCCACAAGAGCATCTATCGCGGCTTTTTCTCCACCCGAGGTCCACCAATGGTAGATTTCAAGTACATCCGCAGACGGCGGTGGTCTCAGAAGATAATACCCTATGCCACCAACAACTAGCGCTGTTATGATGACAGCTGCAGTTACAACATATAGAGTTCTGACCAAAGTATCCTTCCCCTAAACCTTAGTTATTGAAGGTTGAAAATATAAAAAGGTTTGCAAGACTATGTTCCTACGTTCCCAACGTTTTGTTTTCAGACTAGAGCACGGCCGGGGGGCCTTGGTGTGGCCGCTCAAGGTGATGGCGGGGCTAGAAGAAGCCCATGGCGTTTACGACGACACAAATAATCATAACTGTGCTCGGCCCTGAGCATGGTCCTAACGACACCCAAACCATAAAACTTGAGTTCCAGATTACGGGAATACACGGTTGAAGCAAATTGACCCTTGAAGACACTATTGTTCCATCGACACTGGGCGGTTCATACGTGTACATGGCCAACACGGCAGCCGCCTTCCTGGGCAAAAAAGTGTATCCATACCTTCCCGCGCCACCACCAAAAAACGTAAAGTTCAAGAAATACACCTTGGAGGAAGCGACGAATCTCGACCTAGAGAATCATTGTAAAAACATTCTGAATGTCTATGACGCTTTTGTACAGAACAGAAAGTTTCCCGCAATTATTCTCGGAGCGCCTAACGGCGCAATCGTCAACTTAGCTCTTGCTATGGGTGTGCCCTATCTCTGCTCGCAGTTTCGCATACCCATATTAATCAAGAACGAAGGAGACAAGGACATGGATGACTTAACACCCTACGCAAGCGTCGCCGACTACGTCGGCCAACGTTGGACACCCAAATATCGGTGGGGGGTTGTCAGTTGCTTGGTCGATCCTATCCACGACCGCATGGACTTGCACCAGTACGCCCATATCAGAGAGAAGTTCACAGACATACCATCTGCATTTAAACAATTCCTACTAAACCATCTGGAGCCTGAAGGCACAATCGTTTTTGTCAACACTAAGTATCCATGGCTTAGCCATCGAATTAGCGAACGGGTTTACCTCCAAGTGGGTGGTTTGGGCGCCGTTTCACCAAACGAATATTTGATCAGCTCAGAACGAGTGAACCGATTCTTGAAGGCACAAAACTCAATGCATCGAGATGGGTGGAGACTGCCGGACTACGAAGTTGTACGGCGACCCGAGTCCGAATGGGGAACCGAGTCTGAATTGAACGAGGCTGTGCACGAATTTTGCAGCGAAAATGGTTACGGGTTCCTACTTCTAGAACGAGATCACCCTGCTGGTTTCAATCTGCCTGCCGCGCGAGCGCTACACGCAAAACACACCAATGACGGCAGTCAATGCGGCGGATACTCAATCAACGTTTTCTGGGGTCTATGCCCAACACTGATGTTGCGTGCGCGCCTGCTGAGTTGCTGGTTCACGTTTACAGACCGTGCTTCATTGAGCATTTCTGAGCAACAGCTTGGAATTCTGCTGAAGGAGTTTCCTAGTGTGCCGAAACGGGCAATAATGGGTTACTATTGGAGTTATCCAGAAGCCAAGATGGTAGATGTTGTTCCACCAAGTGGCTGGCTGGACATGCTGTCAAGATACATTCCAAGAGAAAACATAGCCACGCCAGGATTGAGGGATCTGAGCAGCACTGAACACGACATTTTTCAATACGAGGACATTTTATTTGAAGAGAGCAAGAAGCTTGAAGGAAAAGAGAGCAAACACAAAGTCGCAATAGACGAACTGCGCGCGATGCTAGGCTAAATTCGGAACCGATCCCAGATACATTGCCCTCGGAAAATGAGAAAGACTAAAAGACAAGCAAGAATAGGGCTAGACCTTCTTGAATCTGCCCTTTAATTTCTCAAGAACTTCAGGCAATGTCGTATACTCTAACGTCTCAGCTGGCAGCCGAGCTGGCTCAAACTCGCCCATGAGCCGTAGCGCAGCCGCGCGTTCCATAGCCTCCCAACGTGCCATATCAAACGCCGGGTCCTCAAACAAATCAGCAATCATGGGTTTACCCTCATCATCGCAAGCGATTGCACCCTCGCAAACTTGGAGGCCCAATGCTACCATTCTTGGGGGTCCGTCGAACACGGTGCACTGGCTGTCTTTCAGACCCACGGGCATAACGGGTCCCCAGTGGCTACCTCGCATCCACCCTTCTACGAAGTAGCTGTGCATGAACGGTGCAAGTATCTCGCCGACAGCGGGCAGGCCGAACTGTGCCCTGACTATTGAAACCGGGTCATCTTTGCCTACGTATTTTCCGGCGATTAGCGATAGTCTGGTAGTGCTCGTGGTGGCGCATATTAAGTCATCTCGGGCTCGCCAAACTTTAGAGACCATGTAACGCTGAGTCGTGCCGATTAGAGCCACCAGCTCGTACATTTCTTCAGGGCATTTCAAAACAACCTTCTTGCTCTCTTTAATGTCTAAGACCTCAAATTTGAACCCACCAGCCATATTGGGGTCAATTATCAGCCCCGCCGTGCTGCACGGGTCTGCAAAAATCCTGTACATTGGATAGTTGAAGGCGCTCCCTGAGGCCTTGTCGGCTGCAAAGACCACAATTGGTTCGGAGGCTCTCTCTTCAACTTCTATTTCAGCACAGCCTGGTCCCATGCCTTTTATGTTGCCGCTGAACGCTGTCTTTAAGAGGTCTTGCCCGGCGCCGTATAGTTTCAGCGCCTTGGCCTTCTTGCTGGCTTCACTGAACGTGTCCCATGCGAGCTTGTGTATCTCGGGGTGGTCTTTACCTTTCGAATGAACCATAAGGAGTTCCAAATCGTCTCCAGCGTGGAACACGTAGTGGCTGTTGATCAGTCCCTTTTCCTTCGCTTTGGTGAGATGTTTTTCAGCAAGGTCAAGCAAGGGTTTGGGCGTTATGTGGTGTCCAGCTAAAGAACCCACATCACACTTTATGACTGAGACCGTTGTCTTCCTGGGCAAGCATGCTCACCCGTTTGTGGTTGGGGGAGTTTCTTATGATAAAATTGTGCTGATTTAAAGGTTTCCTTGATTTCGAGAAACTCATCGATGACTAATGCTTTTTACTGCCTGTCAAGCACATAACACTGGGGCACAGCCTTGAGCAAATACGCCGTTATCTCGGCTAAGATACCGGACCAAGTTTATATGGAATTCGCTTTGCGGATTCCCGAGGGTGAGCGAAGCGACTTCATAAGAGACGCCATACTTGAAAAACTGCAGAGAGTGCCAAGACCCGACAGACTGATTGAATTGGAAAAAAGGATAAAAGGCTTAGAGGCTGGTCTAGCAGAAGTGAAGCGATATCTGACTGAGTTGGAAGTCCTCACCTTTGATAAGGGCAAGATCAACCCTCACGCTTTCTGCATTGACGACACAGATCACAGGATAGTTGATTACCTTCTCCACTACAAAGGAGCAACCACCCCGGAATTAGCAGACTATCTGAAAACCAATCGCTGGCATGTCCTTAACAGGCTCCGAAAAATCCAGAATCGATCCAAAACCCAACTGGGCAAATCAGTCTTGGAATACTATGCAGCCGAACGCAACGGCAAAAAGAAGGCTTGGTGGCTGATTCCAGAAATAGCCGAAGCATAATACAGCCTTAGTGACTTGGATAACGTCTTTAAAAGGGAGCAAAAGCAATTAGTGCAACGAGGCGTGAGCGAATTGCCAGATGCAAATCAACTTGATGCATTGATCACTGAAATTAGGAAGTTGCACAACATAGTGTAGACCAGCACCCTAGTCGGCGCCTAATGAGTCGAATCTTTTTGTCCTTGGCACCGCTTTCTCCGGAAACTGCCAACCTTAAATAATCCACCGCTTCAACTCAGTTGGAAGGCATGATGAATGGAAGGGCCCGTTGCCCAGCCCGGATTAAGGCGCCGAGCAATCGTATAGCGTTACGATTGTGTGCAAGCCTCCGGACAATTAGCGGAAGACAGCCGGAGAACCGGGGTTCAAATCCCCGCGGGCCCGCCATCTACACACGTGTAATTAATGTTTGACTCTAAGGTCAAAGGAACGCTGATTCCACGTCCGGTGTGTGGATACTAATAGTTTTATACTTTTCTTGCGTCTTCTTTCATGTGGTAAGTTTCGTAATTTGCTGAAAGCCGTTCAACGAGTATGCTGATGCCTATGGTCTCTACGAATCCATTCGGCGAGTTTCGTGTTGCATGTGACACCATTCTTCGAAACACATTGAAGAACCTGTTTCCTGAGATCTCAGCTTCGTTCTCGCTGGAGATTCCGCCAAGCTCCCAATTTGGTGAGCTGTCATCTTCTGTTTGCTTTGAGCTGGCACGCTCCGTTGGAAGAAAGCCCTTGAAAATCGCCCGACAGATTATTGAGACTGTGGATTTGTCTAGTTTTCCTCTGGTCAATTCTGTCAAGGCTGCGGGCGATGGGTACGTCAATTTCTATGTAAACATGGCCGAGTTTGCTGAGTTGACTTTAAAGTCTGTGCTTGCTCTTGACCGAGAATACGGACTTGTCAAAACCGTTAAGCCTGCGAAGATAATTGTTGAGCATACGAGCGCCAATCCAGTTCATCCGATTCACATTGGGACTGCTAGGAACCCTGTTCTGGGCGATGCTTTAGCGCGCGTTTTGAAAGCTAGAGGGCACACAGTTTATCGGCACTACTATGTGGACGATGTGGGTCGTCAAGGTGCAGTGATCGCATACGGGTATAAAAAACTGGGAGAACCTCAGCCTGAGGGCAAGCCCGACCATTTCATAGGCATGGTTTACGCAATCACGAGCTGTCTCGTTGAGGTTCAAAAGCTGAAGAGAATAATCGAGCAGGCGAGGAAAAGCGGTGATGACCAAGAACTTCAGAAGTGGCAGAAGGAACTTGACGAGTGGATTGGGGTTGCTGCCGAACTACAATCTGCTCTTCCCAAGCTATTCAATCAGCTCTCAGAGAGAATAAGCGAAGACGAGAATCCGGATGCACAGGTTGCAGAGCTGAATCTTCAGTATGAGAAAGGCACCAAAGAGGCGAAACGGCTTATCCGCAAGGTCAGCGAGCTTTGTTTAGGCGGATTCCAACAGTCGCTGGGTAGGCTAGACATTTTCTATGACTCTTGGGATTGGGAGAGCGACTTCGTGTGGAACAGCGACGTAAAGAAGACTTTGTCTCAGTTAGAGAAGACCCCGTACGTTTTTCGCGCAGGCGAGGTGCTGGAGTTTAATGCAGAAAGGGCAGCCCACGACTTGGGGCTCAAGCCATTGCTGGACCTTCGTGAAGAATATGAAGTTCCCTCATTGACTTTGGTCAGAGCTGACGGTACAACGCTCTACACGACGCGGGATATTCCTTACAATCTCTGGAAGTTTCAGAAGGCTGACGTGCTGATCAATGTGATTGGGATGGAGCAGACTTTAGCTCAGTTGCAGCTTAAAATCGCTCTTGCTGCTTTGGGGCATTTGGACAAGGTTAGGAACTTGAGGCACTTTGCCTATAATCTGGTTCGGCTTCCTGCGCATGCGATGTCGGGTCGTATGGGGCGTTATGTTACGTTGGATGAAACTGTTGATGAAGCCGTTGGTCGAGCTTATGAAGAGGTTGTGAAGCGCTCTCCGAGTTTGTCGGAGGACGAGAAGAAGCGGATCTCTGGTCTTGTCGGTATCGGCGCTTTGAAGTACGCTTTGGTCCAGGTTGACCCGAGCAAGCCCGTTGTGTTCACTTGGGATCGTGTGCTGGACTTTGAGAGGAACAGTGCTCCTTACATTCAGTATTCGCATGCTAGGGCGGGAAGCATTCTTCGGAGGGCAGCTCGGGAACCTGAAAGACCCGAGTGTGGGTTGTTGAGGGAACCAGTAGAGCGCGATCTGGTTCTTACTTTGGCTCGTTTTCCGGATGTTTTCACGGACTCTGCCGAGAACTTGCGGCCGAACGAAATCGCTGACTATGCCAACGGCTTAGCGGATAAGTTCAATTCATTTTATGGTGCGTTGCCCGTGATTAGGGCTGAGCCTGCTGGGCTGAGTGATGCTAGGTTGATGTTGGTTAGTGCCGTTCGAATAGTGCTTAGGAACGCGCTTGGTTTGCTCGCGATAGAGGCGCCTGAGAGAATGTAGATTCGACGCAGGCAAAGAAGTGTGCGCTTTATTTCGGCTAGTTGTTTTTTGGTATTTTTTGGATTATTTTTTTGGCTGTGCTGGTTCCGATGCGGTTGGCTCCGGCTTGTATCATGGCGAGGGCGTCTTTTAGGGTTCGTATGCCTCCGGCTGCTTTTACTCCCATTTCGTTGCCTACTGTTTTTCGCATGAGTTTGACGTCTTTGACGGTTGCGTTTCCTCCGAGTAGGCCGGTGGATGTTTTCACGTAGTCGGCTTTGGCTTGTTTGGCTAGTTGGCAGGCTTTGGTTTTTTCTGTGTCTGTCAGAAGGCCTGTTTCGATTATGGCTTTTATTGTTGTGTTTGGGTTTAGGCGTTTGGCGGTTGTTACGACGGCTTGGATGTCTTGTGTTACTGTTTTGTAGTCTTTGGATTTGAGGGCGCTTATGTTTATGACCATGTCGAGTTCTTCGGCGCCTAGTTCTATGAGTCGGCGTGCTTCGTTGGCTTTTATTTCTGGCAGTGTGGCTCCGAGTGGGAATCCGACTGTGCTGCAGAGTTTTACCGTTGAGGCTTCGAGTATGTGGCGGGCTAGGGGGACGTAGTATGGGTTGACGACGGCGCAGGCGAATTCGTATTGTTTTGCTTCGGTGCATAGCTTGATGATTTCGTTTTTTGTGGCGCCTGGCTTGATTAGTGTTGAGTCGATCATGTGGGCTAGTTCGCGTCGGGATAATTCATGTGGTTTCATGTGTTGGTTTTCGCCTCTTAGAAGATTAAGAATAGTTGTTGTGTATGCGGGTAAAAAGTGTATTTAAGTGTCTGGGTTTGTTGGGTTTTTTGTTGTTTCGGTTCGTGTGATGGATGATTGTTTTATGACCCAGAATAGTCCCCAGCAGAATGCTAGTGCTAGTCCGCCATTGAATAGTGCGAGTGCGAATAGTGCGCTTTCTCTGCGTATTGTTGGGTTGTCGGTCATAAATGTGAGTAGGGCTAGGTTGACTGCTGCTATGAGTAGTAGGATGGCTGGGATGATGGTTATTGCCTGTGCTCTGAATGACATTGCTGTCGGGTCTCTATTAGGTGTGTTTGCGCTGTGGGATGTGTATTAACGGTTATGAATTATGAGTTAGGATTGTGGATGTGTGGGTTGGGTTGGGTTTTTCCAGAAGAGGTAGATTTTGGTTTGCAGCATCTGCGCTGTGTCGTTTATGAGTTTGGCTAGTTTGTGCAGTGGTGCTTCCTGGACTTTTTGGGTGTATCGTTTGCGTGTGCCGTAGGGTTCGTCGTGGAAGAATTCTTTGAGGTATCTTGGGTGTAGGTTTTGTGCGAAGGCGTGTTTGAGTGCGGTTAGTTCTGTGTGGGTTAGTTTTTTGAGTTGTGCTGTGACGTACTGTTGGCTGGCGAGTAGGGTTGGGGTGAAGCCGAGTTCTGTTAGCGTTTCCTGTATGGCTTTGGCTTGTTTTGGTGGTGTTGTGGTGTGTATGCGTGTCATGCCAGCGTGTTCGAAGAATGGGTTGTATCTTGCCATTACGGCTGTGGTTTCCACGTAGGGCGTGCCGCATTGTGTTAGTGTTTCGCGTACGAGGCGTTGTCCTAATCCGATTGTGCGGTATTTGGGATGAACTACGACGCGCATGATGTTGCTGAGTTTGTGGTTTAGTTCGTGTAGGGCCATGTGTGGTATGGCTAGTTTGCGTCCTGTGGTGGCTGTGGCTGGGTATGTGTAGACGATTATGCCTGCGAGTTCGTTGTTTCTGCGTGTGGCTTTGAATATGCGTCTTATTGCGCCGAGGTTGTGGCTGCGGTAGTGAAATTCCGCAAGAGATTCGTAGTCTTGGCGTGTGCCGGGTTCGATTTTGATTTCGTTTA
>Ga0315310_10000548_pt1 | contig 24253 bp, 24 predicted proteins | sample TDP5_MG_FD_203630 | JGI IMG/M metagenome (GOLD analysis project Ga0315310, IMG submission 203630) | Freshwater sediment microbial communities from Lake Towuti, South Sulawesi, Indonesia - TDP5 | ecosystem: Environmental > Aquatic > Freshwater > Lake > Sediment | place: Indonesia: South Sulawesi...
AGAGCGGAGGTTCCGCTTGAGGCTTTGGACGACTCGGCGGTGATCAACGATATCGTTTTGAAGTCTGATTCTCACACGGTTAAACCTTTGTTCTATCCTGGAGGAGACATCGGTAGGCTTGCGGTTTCGGGGACCGTAAATGATATAGCTGTTATGGGCGCTGAACCGCTCGCGTTAACTTCAGGTTTCCTGATGGAAGAAGGCTTTCCAATCGGAGATTTTGACAGAATTGTCAAGAGTATGAGAGATACCTGTAATGAAGCGGGCGTCTATGTGATAACCGGGGACACAAAGGTTGTTGAGAAAGGCGCTCTCGATAAGATTATGATCAACACTTCTGGGATTGGGTTGCGCAGTCCAGTCCTCAACCACAATATCCGAGTGGTGAGAAGATACCGGGCGTTCAAGGCTAAGTGGCTTGTCGACTCGAATCTCAAACCAAGAGACAAGATATTGGTGTCAGGGACTGTAGGTGATCATGGAGTGGCTGTTCTTTCATGTAGGGAAGGGTATGGGTTCGAGAGTGAAGTGAAGTCTGATGTTGCTCCACTTAACAAACTGATCATCCGTTTGCTTAAGGTCGGTGGGATAGTGAAGATGAAGGATCCTACGAGAGGGGGCTTGGCGAATACGTTGAACGAGTGGAGCGATAAGTCTAAGGTTGGGATATTGGTTCGTGAAGCGAAGGTTCCTATGCGAGAAGGTGTTAGGGCTGCGTGTGAGATGCTGGGGATAGATCCGTTCGAGATAGGTAATGAAGGGAAGATAGTGATCGCTTCGGTGCCGGAGATGGCTGAGGAGATTCTGGAGGAGTTGGCTTCGACTCCGGAAGGAAAGAATGCAGCGATTATTGGAGAGGCGACAAGCAAATTGGAAGGCGTTGTTCTTGAGACAGCTGTGGGCGGAAAGAGGATACTTCCACCGCCTCTTGGAGACCCTGTTCCGAGGATATGTTGAACTCTCTCAAGCGTTTAGCGGTTTCTTGCGGACCCGCTCTTTCGATGAGTATCTGTATGCGATGTTGCATAACCCTTCGACTGAGACCATGCATGGGCCTACGGGATGCTGCGGGGTGCAAGCTTTCCCGAACAATTCGCAGTCACTCGAGTCGAGTAGACCTCTTAGAATTTCGTTGCACCGGCATTTTTCGCTACCTTTGATCTCAAGTTCAGCGATCTGGTGCAGTTCGTCGGCGTAGATCTTCCTCGCGTCAAATGATTCGTGCTTCTTCCTTAACTTCATGCCTGAATTGGCTATGACGGGGAAGCCACGCCAATCTGTATCGAAGGGTTCGAACGCTTGATTCATCGCTTCTAGCGCTTTTACATTCCCTTCATAGGTTACGGAGCGGGTATACTCGTTATCGACTTTTGCTTCTCCTTTCTCTATCTGTTTTGCCAGCATGTAGACTGCGATGAGCATGTCTAGTGGCTCGAAGCCGGCGACGACCTGTGGGATTCGATACTTTCTGCTTAGAGGTTCGTAGGGTTTGACGCCGATGATCGTGCTGACGTGTCCGGGCTCGATCAGGCCGTCGAGTTTCACCTCGCCCATTTCGAGTAGCTTGGAGAGGGCTGGGGGGACGTAGCGGTGGCAGTTCAGAATCGAGAGGTTTTCAGGCGGGTCGCTGAGAATGGTTACAGCTGTGCTTGGAGCGGTTGTTTCGAAGCCTACGGCGAGGAAGACAACTTCGTTCTTCGTCTTCTTGGCGATTTTCAGCGCATCGGCGATGCTGTACACTATGCGTATGTCATGTCCTTCTGAACGCATATCGAGTAGCGATTTCTGTCTGCCCGGTACTCGGACTGCATCTCCGAATGAGGCTATCGTCTTTCCGTTCTTCGCGAGGGTTATCGCTTCCTCGAATTCTCGTCCTGTGGTTACGCAGACTGGACATCCGGGTCCTTGCCTCATATCGATTCCGCATTCTCGGAATATCTGATCCAGCCCGTATCGGACGATCGTGTCTTGGTGAGTGCCGCACACATGCATTATTCGTAAGTTCAGCTTCATCTCTTTCAGTCGTGAGACCACTTTCTTTGCGGTTGAGTTGTCTCTATACCTGAACATTTTTGCTGCTACACCGTTAGTTTGACAGTTTTGACTATGCAATCTTTTCCGGAGATGATTTCTACTGGGCTTCCGCATTTAGGGCAGCCTATTGCTGGGAATGCTGCGTGGTGATCAAAGGTATCCAAATTCTCTATAGGACCTTTGTAGTTGCAGTTGCTGCATTTCACTTTGCCTTTCTCATGTTCGATGAAGAGTTTCGCTCGTTTGAGGATTGTCTTCTCTTTAAGTAGGTCGAACCACATTCTAGCTTGTTCTTCACCTACAAAGGCAAGCTCCCCTACTAGGAGATGAACCTCGGATACGCTCTTCGCTCTACGGCGGCTTGCTTCCTCGATTACGCTTTGGACGATCTTGTCCATTAAGAAGTATTCATGCATCTTTGAGCCACACCGGCTTTACTTCATGTCGAGCATCTCGTTCCATAGCCGGATGGTCTCTTCAGCGCTTCGCTTGTCTAGGACTTGGATCGCGAACCCGGCGTGAACTATGACGTACTCTCCAACATCAACGTCGACTAGAGATACGTTCACCTCTCTTGCAGTGCCGTCTCCAAAATCGACTTTCGCGATGCTGCCTTTTCTCTTTAATACTCTTGCCGGGATCGCTAAACACATGTGGTGCTAGATACAATTCCTAAGTATAAAAACAGTATTCCTGTACGTTTCAGTCTCAGTTTGGAAACCGATCGAGAATTGCAGGGGCGGCTACCTAGGTCCTCTACCCTCGACGAGATACGGCATTGTCCTAGTCCTGAAGGCGACAATGCTTTCATTGAATTCCATCAGGTATGAAAGCAGTAGATCTTTGCCAAGTCTTGTTAAGGCAAAGACCGGGATAGTCAAACCTAGCTGCAGGAGAGCTTTCGGCCCAACCCTCTCGCGGATGAGCTTGGAGGCGCTGGCGCAGACAACATCCGCTCCCATCAAGATCCTATCCACATCAACGCTCTCCGCACAAGTGTTGCAAACAGAGAAGACCGCCACTCGAACAGACGTCTCCTTCTCGAACCTTCGAATCTTCTCGATCGCGTTTGAGTTGAAGCTAGCTACAGTCACCGCAATACGTTTATGCCCAAGCTTCCCGGCCCTAACCACACCTTCAGCTTGATCGATCTTCGCTGACCCTTCATCCAAAACCCAGCCGCCTTTAGCCTTGATATACTCAATCGTGCTTCTCACCGGCGATGTTCTAACTATCCCCGTAAGCCTAGCACCGATCGCTTGAACGAGATCAGGGCTATCTGCTATAACTGTCCCAGCACCATCGCATACAGTCACTCCGCAATCAAGCAACCCTTTCTTCATACATACCATGATGATCTCTGAGCTTCCGTAAGGAACAACCGAAGACTCGTCGAAGATTCTATTCTCGCAGCAGAAACCCAGATCCTTAATCTTAATCTCCGCAGTGCGCTTGACAGCTTCTCTATCCAGAGTCTTAGTCCCGTATATTGCCTCATGAAGCGGGCAGTAAGAGACCCTAGGCTCAGTCAAAACCTTGATCTCGCCGTCCTTGATCAAGACCTTCGCTCCGCAGCAATAGAACTTATGCTCACCAACCTGGGTCTGACGTTCAATCTTCATCAGCACTCATCCTCGACCAAATCATTTACCATCAAACTACCAATCACGCTTTCAAAAGCCTATCTAAGATAATTTCGGTAACAGGAAGTTCTGCGAGTAACAGAAGAAGGTGCCGAAGGCTGAGAGAATCAGGGCGAAGGTTGACTAAAGATATCTTTAGAGCCGCCAAAGAATATTCTGTATTCGACTTGGTCTAGAAGCTTCAGAGATAGCAATGGTGAACACGCGTTAGAACCATCATTAACCTTCTCTGGAGGTCGCGGGTCTAAGGAGCTTTCCAATGGCTTCGGTGATGCTCCATACCCTGATTATGCCCTCATTCCGCATTTTGTCGAAGTGTCTGTCGTTCGTGATTAGGATGGAGTTTGTCTGTAGGCATGCAGATGCATGGAGTATATCCGCCTTGTCTGGAGTTCTAAGATATGCTTTGCAGATCTTCCTATAGTTCTCCGAGACATCAACTATCCTTGTCTTTGCAAGGAGGCTTGCCACGATTGTGGCTGCTGTCTGAGATTTCAATAGCTCAGCGTAGCGGAGCATCTCCTCTACGAGGAGGCTGTTTCCGATCAGCTTGATGTTTTGGTCTTCAATGATCTTTATGATGAGTCTGAGGGTTTCCGTATGTTTCTTCGGATCTTTTATGGCCGCTATGAATACGTTGCTGTCAAGTAAGAAGGTCTGGGTAGTTGGCTCTGATCTTCTCATCGATCTCCTTCCTGACGGTCTGGACTATAGCGTCTATATCCCTTCCAGCCAACTCCTCTTCAAGCCTTCGAGCGATCTCTTCGACATCGAGCTTCTGAAGCAGTAGTTGCCCATGACCCCTCTTCGTAAGGATGAACTTGGTATTCTCCTTGATCCCTAACTCTAGACGCAGATTCTTAGGTATGACTATCCTCCCCGACCTATCCGAAGCGACTACTTCTGCCATCAATGCCACCAGGAACTTCTTACGGTAAAATGGCATTTAAACTTTCTGCTAAGTCCTGCCAGCGACTATTGCTTGGCCGAACGATATTCCAGCATCCCCTGGAGGCACTCTATTATGCATGATGAACCTGAATCCCCGCTCTTGAATGAAGTCGCGGATCGCAAGCGTAATTTGTTCGTTATATGCGACGCCGCCTGAGAAGCCGATCGTGGGAAGCTCAAGTCGCTCCGCCCCCGAAACGGCCAGCTCAGCCAGCCCTCTTGCCAAGTAGGATTGAGCTGAGCAAGCAAGGTCAGCAACAGGCAGACTATCTCGTCTCCTATAGACCTCTTCAAGAAGAAGTCTCGTATCGAGGATTTCGCCCTGAATCCTTGGCTGTAGCTTTAAGGCATCCTTGCCGTAGGCCGCGGTCGACTCCAACTTCATCGCAGGTTCTCCTTCGTATGTTCGAGAGTAACAGATGCCGAGCAGTGCAGACACAGCGTCAAGAACTCTTCCGCAACTCGAAGTGTACAGCCCTTTCTTACGTCCTAGTTCAGCTAAGACAATCTCAATCTCTTTTTGACCATGGGGGAAGTATGCTGCTTTGGAATTGAGCCATTCATCGATTCCTTCAACGTCGCCAAGTATACTAGCGACCATACGCAATGGAAACTTCGTCGCAAGATCCCCTCCAAGCATAAGGTGCTCTTCAAGATGACCGATCCGTTCATAACCGTTCGAAGAGCAGTGCAAGATCTCCCCTCCCCAAGCCTTTCCGTCCTCGCCGTAACCGAATCCGTCGCACGCTATCCCAACGACTTCATCAACGTCGTTTTCGGCCATCAGCTTTGCTATGTGTGCGTAGTGATGTTGAACCTTGATTACAGGCACATGACAACTCTCGGCTATTTTGAATGCGAGCTTGGTCGTTGCAAAGCCGGGATGTAGATCGCAAGCGACACGCGTTATCTCGCTCCTCGTTAGTTTGGATAAATGCTGAATCGTCCGCTTCAGAAATACGAGTGTCTCAGGCGTCTCAATGTCTCCAATGTGTTGAGAAAGGAAAGCCTTCTTCTGCATTAGAAGACAGCAAGTTACATTCAATTCAGCTCCGACGCCGAGAACACAACCGTCCACATCCATCTCAACGTGGATCGGGGCTGGAGCGTAACCTCTCGACCTCCTTATCATCGCAATATTCTTCCCGACTACGCGAACAACAGAGTCGTCGCATCTTTGAGCAATCTCCCGATCGTGAAACAGAAAGAAGTCAACGTCAGGACCAAGTTTCTTCAAGGCTTCTGAATTCCCAGTAGCAATAGGCTCATCCGGAGGATTGCCGCTCGTCATAATGAACGCCGGCTCTTTCGCGTTCTCGAAGAGCATGAAATGTAAACCAGTGTAAGGAAGCATAACTCCCAAATTGAATAGTCCTGGCGCGATCAGATCGGAGAGACAAAAGTCTCTCCGCTTTCTAAGCAGAACTATCGGTTTCACATAGGATTCAAGCAGAGCGGCCTCTTTTCTATTAACGTAAGCGAATGATCTGATTGTCTCTAGATCACGAGCCATTATCGCGAACGGCTTCTCCGCTCTATGCTTCACTCTTCTCAATCTAGCGATAGGATCATCTTTCGTTGTCGCGCAGGCGATGTGGAAGCCCCCGTTCCCTTTTATAGCTACAATGCTTCCTTCGTCGATTAGCTTGCCAGCATCCCTTATCGGGTCGTCAGATCTTACGCGGTTACCCTTCTTATCTGTCAAATAGACGCTCGGCCCACAATCGCCACATGCGATCGTTTGCGCATGAAATCTTCTATCCGCAGGGTCGGTGTACTCCTTCTGGCAGAGTTTGCACATGTGAAATCTCTGCATCATAGTGTTCGGCCTATCGTAAGGCGTATCCCTAATGACTGTATATCTCGGCCCGCAGTCTGTGCACGTGATAAAGAAGTATCCGTGTCGCCTATTCGAGAGGCTCTGTAAATCCTTGAGGCACTCTTGACATATCGAAATGTCAGGCGGAACAACAGATCCAGAAATCTCTCGAACCAATGCACTCTTGACAATTCTGAATTCTTCAAACTCGCCTTGCGCTCGACCGTACTTAACTGAAAAATTGTCAATTCGAGCAAGCGGCGGCTTGTTGCTCTTCAATTCGCTAATGAAACGCTTCACATCTCGTTTTGAACCTTCAACCACCATCATTATGCCTGCGTCTTGGCGGTTCTGAACGTAACCTACCAATCGGTTGCGCACTGCACATCTATATACGAAGGGGCGAAAACCCACGCCTTGAACGATCCCTTCGAGTAGAATTTCAGCCCGCAACCACTATATTCTCCAGCGGATACTATGATTCACTTTGTGAGAATCAGCCTATTCAAGACTGGTATTTCTCTATTGCGTCGAACATAGTGGCGTGAACCAAAGGTAAGAAATTATAGAAGGAATAGCTCTCCGGTTTCAGGCTTCCGCGCACAATCGGTGTTCATCGGATGTATGCGCTTGCGTCACGAGTTTTCTTCTTCTCAGATATCTTCTGGACTAGAGAGATCCCTGGCTTAACTTCGCTTAACGGCTTCCATTCGAATAGCCCTGCATCACAAGTGCTCTTGAAGACTTCTTCCCCAAGTTTCGTCCTCGTAATCACAGTACTCCAGCCCTCAGGCGATCCGACGCCTCCGACCGAGATATCGGCCAGTTCGGATGTATAGTCTATACACTTCCGGCAGGGCTCACGCATGTAGACGTCGACTTCAGCTACAGGGACGTCGAGCACCACTTTCTCGCCGACATTGACCTTGAACCTGTTCTTCTTAACGCCCATCCTCGTTATCTGACTTGGATCGAGACCATGTTTGCCGCGTAGATACTCGTTGACCAGCTTGCTATAGTAGTAGCTCTCGCTACAGAATATCCCAACCGTTAAAACGACTCTTTCAGCCATCTTCGTGTTTCCCAAGGGAGAGGTCTGCATTCTTCTAAGGCCTTCGATCTGGCAAGGCAAACCGACCATGCCTATTCTTCCGTTCGGATATCCCAAGAACGCGTCGCCCACTCCAGCGGTTGTTCCTCCCAATGTGTATTTCGTCCCCGCCGCCTCAAGCAGCTGCTCGTACCCGGTCGCAACGATTGGGAAAGGTCTCCACGCTTTCTCACCAGAGGTCTTAGTCACAACAGCGCAATCTATCAATTTCCTGTCCAAGGCATACTTCATGATAGATGTAGCTACTCCGCCGTCTTGGCATACCTTCAAGACTCCTTGATCTGTCGATCTAGCTGAGTAGCTTCCTACGATTATTCCAGTCGTTTTCTCCTCAGGGTTCCTTGTTCTGCTGAAAACAGCTTTTTCAATATCCCCGATCGGAAGCTCAACTCGAGGGCAACTGTAGTAGCAGACTTGGCATAGAGCGCAAACCCCTCTTATCGTAGGCTTCTCATCGTCCGTAAGCATTAGAACATTCACAGGGCATGATGCCACACATGTACCGCAGTAGCTGCAGAGATTCTGGTTGACAACCTTGGTGACGAGGGTTCCAAAGATGTTCAGAGCCTTGGACAAGCGAGATCACCCTAATACCGCGGAAAGGAGCTCTATCAGTTTCGACGCTTCAAGTCCAACTATTTTGCTGGCGACAGTTGGATAAACTCCTAAAATGATAGCGATCGCGGCAAGGATAAGTATCGGACCTACCATCAGCGCTGGTCCCTCCTTCGCATCCTTAACCCGCTCACTCAACTGCCCATAGAATACTCTCCTCACCATCCAGAGGCCGTAGCCCGCAGTCAAAATCGAAGCGACAACAGCTAGAGCCGTGACGAACACTCTTCCCATATCTACGCCGATAACCCCGGCCAGACCTGTGTACATCGATCCAGCAAAGATGAATATTTCGCCCCAGAAACCTACCAGAGGAGGCACACCTGCGAGGCCTAGAAAACCTATCAGAGTTGCAGTGGCCGTGTAAGGCATCTTGGAAGCCAGTCCGCTGAGATCGCTAATGTCTCTTGTCTTGAAGTTGTGAATCAATATTCCTGAAACCATGAAGAGAACCGCTTTGCTCAGCCCATGACTAACATACAGGAGAATCGCACCTGTAAGGCCTAGAGTCGAAAGAGATACTATTCCGAAAAGCATGTAGCCCATCTGGCTGATGCTCGAATAAGCTAGAAGCCTCTTAATATCGTTCTGGCCAAGAGCCATCGCTCCCCCATAGAACATCGTTATGATAGCGAGAATCGACAGTCCTATAGAGAATTCTTGAGATCGTAAGACTACTGGGAATGCCGTATAGACGATTCGAATAGCAGCATAGCCGCCTATCCCGATCATCGCAGGGGATAAGAGTGCGCTTATCGGCGTCGGTGCCTCAGCATGAGCGTCCGGAAGCCATGTGTGGAGAGGAAAGATCGCCATCTTCACGAACAGTCCAAGCATTATGGCTACAACGATAGCCATCTGGACTGTTGGATCCACCTTCGCAATCGCCTTAGCTATCTGAAAGACATCGAAGGTTCCCGAAATGAAACGCGTCGTGACTATTCCAGCTAAGAGCGAGAGCGCTCCCGCCTCGGTGAACATAAAATACTTGAATGCTATCGCCTCCTTCGGGCCTGTTCCCCATACCCCAACAAGCGCCCATGATGGAATCAGCATCAGCTCGAAGAAGAGGAAGAATGCTGCAAGGTTTGTGGTTAAGACTGTTCCTATCATTCCGCTCCCGTAGAGTAGATAGAGCGAGAAGTAGGCGCCCAGCCGATGCTCATGCTCCATATACGATATCGAGTACGCGGCTATCAGTGTTGAAAGTAGAGCTATCGTGAGCGCTACAGGTCCGCTTAATCCGTCAGCTACGAGCGTAAACTTGCCTATGTACGGACCCCAATCGTAGGAAGCTTCAAGCCCATTCTTAATCCCTCCTGAAAAGAGCCCAAAGTTTGCGAAAGCAAGAATAGCCGTGGAATACAGCATTCCGAAGAAGGCCAGCCAACCTGTATGCTTTCCGTATGTTTTTCCTAACGCCAGCGAGAATACAGATAGCACTACTGGAACAACTATCGCTTGTATAAGTAGATTGCCCGTATCGATCATCTTCAACCACCCATTGCAGCCCTGGAGAGGAGAATCAGCAGAACAGTCAAACCTAGAATCATCGCGACCATGTTGTAGTTAAGAATCCCAGTGTGCGTTCTTCTGAAACGGTTCGCAGCACCGCTGGCTGCTCGAGCCATTACGTAGTTGAATCTGTCTATTCCTCCAGTCTCGATATTCCTCAAAGCCCAACGACTGAAGTTGACCGTTGGATAAACGAAGAAAGAGTAGTAGAATCGATTGAGGTACCATCTATTCGAGAGGAATCGCCAAGTAGACGAGAGCAGAGAGCTGCCTTGAACGGTCTTAACGGGATCCGCTGTTCTCTTTACGTACATGCGATATGCAGGCCAAGCCCCCAAAGCCAGCATGACGAGAGACGTGGCTATCGTTATCCAAACTGCCTGATCCGCTGAAATCCAATGCGAAGCTTCTGTTGCAATGGCGGAGTGGCCGATTGCCGGGCCTACTAATCCGCCGAGGTATTCGCGAAAAGTCTCCTCAAACCAGTTCTTGACGAAGTATCCCCCAACACCGAACACGACGGTCGCACCCGCGAGCGCTGCGTAAGGAACCCACATAACCGCAGGTGCTTCATGCACGTGATGTCGTACACCTTCGAGTTCTTTGAGATGAGCGCTCTTTTCACCGAAGAAGATGATCCCTAACATTCGAACAGTGTAGAAGCATGTGAGCGCCACCGTTATCGCTCCCAGCAAGTATATCCACATTTCTCCCGCTAGAAGAGGCGCTTCTAGCACCATGTCTTTACTCCAGAATCCGCTGAAGACGAGTGGAACACCCATCAGAGAGCATGCGGTTAGAGTCATACTCCAAAATGTGATAGGCATGTTCTGTTTGATCCCTCCCATATGAGTCATGAACCTCGACTCACAAGCATGGATTACAGCTCCAGCCGTGAGGAAGAGAGCTGCTTTGAATATGGCGTGGCTCATCAAATGGAATACTCCCCCTGCGTAGCCGACTATGAACTCCGCAGTTGACCCTGCGATACCTAAAGCGAGCATCATATAGCCAAGTTGACTGACCGTCGAGTAGGCAAGCACCTTCTTCACCTCCGTCGAGACCATCGCTTGAGTTGCGGCGACGAAGGCGGTTATGGCGCCGATCCATCCGATGAAATAGAAGAACTGTATGAGATCGTTAGGAGCTCCAGAATGCCAAGTCGCTATGTAGAAGATTGGGAATACTCTGCCCACTAGGTAGACTCCAGCTTTAACCATCGTCGCAGCGTGAATGAGGGCGCTAACCGTAGTCGGGCCCGCCATCGCGTCAGGCAACCACTCCATTAGGGGCAGCTGCGCTGATTTTCCAATTGGCCCGCCGAAGAGGAGAATCGCAGCTGGAATCAATGCCCAAACCGGCACTTTGAGGATTGCACCGTTTTGTAGTTCAACGAAGTTCAGCGTTCCTGCGAATGCTAGGATTATGAAGACTCCAATCAGAAAGGCTACATCGCCAACCCTAGTGGTAATGAATGCTTTCAGTCCGCAGTGGGATGGCGGGTAAGCCTCATTCTTCTCGCCAACCCAGCACTTCAACCAATCGTCCTTCGAGTCTTTATACCAGAAGCCTATGAGTGCGTAGCTGCATAATCCAACGCCTTCCCATCCGAAGAGCATCTGAACAATATTGTCAGACATAACTAGGAGGAGCATGCTCCCGATGAAGAGGTTCATGAAGAACCAGTATCTCGTTAAACTTGGGTCCCCATGCATATACCCTAGAGAATAGACCATTATCAGGAAACTTATCACTGCCACTATGTTTGCCATTATTATGCTCAATGGGTCGACGATTATTCCCGCTTTGAGTTGACCTAGGATCGGCGCCCCAGGGACCGTGACCCACTCGACTTGACTTTGAATCAACTTAGGTTCAAAGACAAACGGTATCAGACTGACAGCCATCACCGCGGCGACGAAGGAAAAGAGAACGGCTCCGTAATCTCTAACCTTTGGATGAATTTTCGCCAAAACGGGCGTAAGCACAGCTCCAATCATAGGTATTATCCAGCAAAGCCAAGCCGGCCAAATCCACTCAATAGTCGACTCCATAATACGCTAACCTCCCAACAATACTCGCCCAGCACTTTCTGCCAAGCCTATTATCGCGCCAGGCCAGATGCCGATCACAATAGTCAACGCTGCCAAGATAACTATCGGTAGAAGCATTGAAGCAGGAGCCTCCACCGCATTGGCGATCTTCGGCTTAGGCTCCTTAAGCATGATTCTCTGCATCAGCCAGAGGTAATATGAAGCAGCGAAGATGCTGTTGAGCACTACGAGAATCGAGATGAACTTCATAAACGAATCCTCTGGAATGCTGAAGCCAGCCAAAATAATGAAGAGTTTACTCCAAAACCCGCTGAGCGGTGGGACTCCAGCTAAAGCCAGCAGCCCTATCGAGAACGAGGTTCCGGTCCAAGTCATCTTCCTACCGATCCCTTCAAGCTCCGGGATATCTCTAGTCTTCGCCTCATGAACGAAGCAGCCGGAGCAGAGGAAGAGAAGCCCCTTTCCAACAGCATGATTCAATATGTGAAACATAGCGCCCATCAAGGCGAACACGGCGATCGGAGTTGCCAGTTTAGGTGATGGATAGTGAGAAAGAGCGTATCCGCCTATTCCCACTCCAGTCAAAATATAGCCGATGTTGACTATACTCGAGTATGCAAGCAGCCTCTTGATATCTCTCTGCATCAAAGCCATAAGATTTGCAACAGTCATTGTCAATATGCCGAAGATCATTAGGACTGTTCCATAGTCGAATGAAGCCGGGCTGAATATTGTGAACAGGCTTCTGCAGATAGCGTAGACACCAGTCTTGATGACAACCCCTGATAGCATGGCGCTGATTGAGCTGGGAGCGGCAGGATGGGCGTCTGGAAGCCATGTGTGGAGGGGGACCATGGACGCGGTGACGCCGAAGCCTGTGATGATCATTCCTATCGTGAAGTACAATGAGAGTGGGCTCGCTGAAATCTGACCTGAAGAAATTATTGTACTCAATTGCTTGAGGTTCACAGTTCCAGTATAGCCATACAGAAGTGATATAGCGTAGAGCGCTAGAAGTGATCCGACTGTGCTCATCACTAGATACTTGAAACCTGCTTCGACAGGTTCCCACCTGTATTTTCTAAACGAAACCAATGTGTACGAGGAGATGCACATGATCTCCCAGAAGACGTAAAGGTTGAAGAAGTCTCCAGAGAAGGCTACACCGATCATTCCAGCGACGAGCGTAAGCAGTAGGGCATAGTACTTGTCCAGTCCGCTATCAACCTCCATGTATCTCACAGAGTATATCGCGACGAGCAAGCCGATTCCGCAGAAAATCAATGCCATGTATACGCTCAGCAGGTCGGCAGTTAGCTGAACTCCGCCTGCAGGGACCCCGAATGTGCCTAAGACGTATGTCTGCGGTCCTGCTGAACTGATCGCGCTGTGGAGATTGATCAACGAGTAGAAAGCAGCTACAAAGCCTGCGATCGCGAATATATCTCGAATCTTCTCTGCTTTCGCCTGCTTTCCAACAATATCTATGAGAGGTGTCAGCACAGCTGTCGAAAGAAGTATAACAAGTGGCTGAACTAGCAAGGGGATTTCCACATCTACCACCTTAGCCTCCTCAGCTTCCTCAGGTCGAGGCTGCCGTAATGTCTGAAAACATTGATCATTATCGACAAGGCGACAGCTGCGACACACGCTCCAATCGCTATCGAAACAACAACTATAGATTGAGCGAGCGGATCGACTATTCCCCCTCGCGAACCTAGCGCCAAGAAGTTCAAGCCTACGGAGGATGTGATTATCTCTATGCCGATTATGGTCTTCAGCATATTCCTCTTTGACGCTACACCGTAGATACCGATGATTACGGCTGCTGACGCTGCTGCAGCATACAATTGCCAAGGCTCAACCAATCAGTCTTCCCCCTTCTCCGGCTCTTCTTCGATCGCGACCTCTTCAACCGCCCCAGGCCCCTTCTCAACCCTGAAAAGGGCGGCCACAGCTGCTGCAGCTGCAAATACTATGAACCCTTGAATGATTACGTCTAGACCTCGGTACGTCCAGAGAAACTTCTCCAATGGAGGCCTTGATGGAAGGCTGAACAGGGTCGCGCCTAGTATCTCGCTTACAAATGTGAAAGCTACTACAGCAAGTAGAATAACTGTGATTATAGCAAGCTGATTTTCAGGCCCATTCTTCATACAGTCTCGCCTCTTATCGTATGAATCGCAGCTAAGAACAAGACAGTGACAGCGCCTGCGTATACAGCAAGCTGGAAGACCGCGACCAAAGGCGCCCCGAGAACAAAGAACATCAAAGCGAAGAGTACGTTCATGATGCAGAAGGAAAGTACTGCTCTAATAAGATCCCTTATCTCTATCGCCACAATCGCTGTCAGTATAGTTAATGCGATTAGAGCGTAATGGAAGAACTCCGCCACCATGTCTCTTCACCTATCTCAATACCATCGTTTTTCTATCATAACTCGCTATTTCAAATTCAGGAGTCAAGATAATCGCCGATTTCGGGCAGATCTCCTCACATTGTCCGCAGAACAAGCAGCGATCTAGATAGAATATAGGTCTCTTCCCCTTCTCATCCTGAATAATCTCTATTGTTCCAGAGGGGCAATCCCTACCGCAAAGACCGCAACCGACACAGAGATCTCTTTTCAGGGAAGGCTTCCCTCTCATTCCTGCTGGAACGTGGACAAGCTCTCTCTCCTTGAACGGGTAAAGCACGGTTGCTCTCTTCTTGAAGAGATGTCTATACACTTCGCCGATCATCGCCAAGTTAAACCACCAGCCTCACGAGGAGTAGTTGAAGCACTGAAAGAGGAATCAGATATTTCCAGGAGAAGCTGACCATCTGGTCGATCCGAAGTCTCGCGAAGAGAGCTCTAACGGTCGACAAAACAATGAGAACGAAGATCGTCTTCACTATGAAGTAGATCGTATACAATAGAGGCTCAAGTCCAGGAAGCACCGGGCCTAGAGGGCCGCCTAGATAAAGAGCAGCCGCAAGTCCCGCAACAAAGACCAGCTCGATATCTCTCGAAAGTCTAAACAAAGCGAGCTTCCTCCCTGAAAACTCAGTCAACCAGCCAGCAACTATCTCTTGTTCCGCTTCAGGTATGTCGAAAGGTATCCGTTCAAGCTCAGCCTGGACAGCGACTGCATATATTGCGAACCCTATGGCTTGTGGACCGAAGATAAACCATAGGTTCTCCGCTTGCCTTCCGACAATATCCCCTATCCTCAATGAGTTAGCCCCTAAGGCAACACCAACTATCGCGAGCATCATTGGAATCTCGTAGCCCAGCAGCTGGAAAACCGCCCTCTCCGCGCCCACGGTTGAGAAACGGTTTGTTGAACACATGCCCGAAAGGAACACTATGATGCAGAAGAACGTCATCAAAGCTACTGCGAGGATCAAATCGCCAGGGAAGGATAGGATTCCGGTTAGGGTCGAGATCGGCAAGAGCAGTACTGCTGTGAGCATCAAAGCAAACGCTACAATAGGCGAAAGGTTGAAGAGCAGTTTGTCAGCGGCGAGAGGCACGATATCCTCCTTCGCCATCAATTTAACGAAATCTGCAAAAGGCTGCAGGAAGCCCCGCGGACCCGTGTAGAGAGGTCCGACCCTATTCTGTAGCTTCGCATAGAACTTCCTGTCAAACCACTCGTAGGCGAAGGCCAGCCCGATAACAAATAGAAAACCCGGGAAGAGCAGTATTTGAGCTATCTGAATAATCGCTTCGACAACAGCTTCAGTCACGGGTTCGCCTTCCTCCTTGAGTATCTCTCAAGTTGCTGATGCGACCATATCCACTCTTTCTGTTTACGTGGATCGACAAATTTGATTGCTCTATCAGTGCAACTGAAGCAGGGATCTATTGAGGCAAGCACTATCGGAATGTCGGCAATATTGACTGTGCAGTCAGCCTTCGAAGTCAGCATATCACAGACCGCGGGAATATTCCCCAGAGTCGGCGCCCTGACCTTATACCTCGCAGGCCTTTCTGTCCCATCTGATCTCACATAGTGAATGTCCTCTCCTCTTGGAGCCTCAACCTTGCTTACAGCCTCCCCAGCAGGCGGGTTCCTCGGCAACTTTATCCTGACCGGTCCATTTGGCAGGTGATCCAAGCAGTAACGGATTATGTTGATCGCTTCAAGAGTCTCATCTACTCTAACGAGAATACGGGAGAACACGTCACACATGTCGTATGATAAAGCGTTGAAAGGAATCTCCTCATAAGCTGAGTACGGATCATCCTTTCTAACGTCGGATTTTATGGCTGAAGCTCTCAATGTTGGACCAACAGCGCAGAGTCGCACTGCATCGCTAGGCTTGAGTATTCCAATGCCCTTTACTCTTGAGATCAATGAGGGTTCAGCAGCAGCGACTCTTCTATAGTATTTCGTCCTCTCTTCAAGGATGTCCAGAACCTTACGCGCCTTTGCTATCGCTTCATCAGTCAAGTCACGGCGAACACCGCCAATCGTATTTATTGCGTAGTTGACTCTATTGCCGGTTATCGCCTCTATGACATCCATTACATGCTCTCGGTCTCTCCAAACGTACATGAACAGCGTATCGAAGCCTATCTCGTGACCCGCGATTCCAAGCCAAAGTAGATGGCTGTGAATTCTGTTGAGCTCGTTTATTATCACGCGAATGTATTCAGCTCGAGGCGGAATCTCCTTCTCATACAGGTATTCGACATTCTGTGCATAGCATGTTGTGTGCGCCACCGAGCATATCCCGCAGATCCTCTCCATCAAGTACAAGTTCTGAATGTAGGTCCTCGACTCAGCAGCTTTCTCTATTCCCCTATGATTATAGCCGATGCGAGGTCTAACCTCGACTATGTGCTCTCCGTCGACAACAAAAGTGAAGCTTTCTGGCTCTTTCAGAGCAGGGTGTTGCGGTCCTACTGGCACCTCAAATTTTGACATTGAACAGATTCACCCTTTTCTAACAGGTTCGGGTTGTTGAGCTTTGTAATCCTTCCGAAGAGGATAGACTCCCTCAGGCCACTCTTCAGGCAGCACGAGCCGCGAGAGGTCAGGGTGACCTTTGAAGATCACTCCCAATAAGTCATGGACCTCACGTTCGTACAATACAGCCCCAGGATAGATGTCGGTCACACTGTCCAACTCCGGCTTATCTTTAGGTACAGAGGTTCTAACAGTGAGCTCAACTCCCAATCCAAACAAATGCGGCATAACCTCGATCTTCCCTCCAGCGTCGAACCCGGTCATTGTGGATATATGCGTGATCCGCATCGTTTCAGCGAGATACTTCATGAACTCCTTATAATCGCCCGGATTGACTGTTACGAATAACCTCCTCTTCCTCGGAGTCTTCAACTCCAAGACCCTGTCTCCGAAAACCCTCTTTATCTCTTCAGCTAGGTATTTCTCCGGAGGAGCACTCATCTTCTAACCACCTCTAATCTTTGCTAGAAGGGCTGCTACGCCGTTGATTATCGCCTCTGGCTTAGGAGGACACCCTCCAATATACGCGTCGACTGGGACAACTGAATCCAACCCGGGATATACATTGTAGCATCCTCTGAACACGCCTCCACTAGAGGAGCATGAGCCGACAGCCACGACGAACTTAGGTTCAGGCATCTGTTCATGGATTCGAACTATCCGATCTTTGACCTGCCTAGTCACAGGGCCTGTAACCACTAAGACATCTCCATGGCGAGGACTTCCGCGAAGGATCGCTCCGAAACGTTCAAGGTCATAGCGAGGCGTTAGCGCTGCCAACACCTCTATGTCACAAGCGTTACATGCTCCTGTGTTAAAATGGACAAGCCAAGGGCTCTTCGTTCTAGCCCATTTTACAAGGCCTAACTTCACCGCCTCCTTACCAGAACCAGAAGCGCGAGAAGCACCAACGCGCAGTATATGATCGAAAGGAACATTACAACGGGTTCAGCGAATATCGAGACCCCCATCGAAAATACGAGAACCATCGCTATAATATCGAAAACCAAAAACAGCGCAGCGTAATCAAAAACGTGAATTGAGACCGGAACCTTTTCGCCTGGAAACCTCTCCCCGCAAGCGTATGGAGAGAGTTTTCCCTCGGTCTTTTCGGGGTGAGGTGATATAACCCCTCCAATGGCGTAAACTACTGCGGCAATGATTAGTGATATAATGAAAACCGTAACAGGAGACGAAAGAAAATCTGTTAACGGCATCCCATGTTTCTCCCAAAATCACTTTGGGGATTAATCAGACAAAGTTGTAAGAATATAAAACCTTCGTTGGGAATGCGGCGTAGAACGGGTCTTTTTCAAATCAGATCGCTTGAGATATCCGTTAGACCTCTTCTAAAGACCCTTCAAGGCTAACTGGAGGACATTTTCCCAAGTTTCCTTATTGTTTCAGTGAACTCCTTGACTTTATTGATGAAGACATCGGACATTGCAGATGACATGAAGTACATCTCGAGGCGAGACTTTCCGAGGCCAGTAGACTCAAAGATCTCCTTCAGAAACTCGACTCTCGCTTCCGCCTTAAGGTTGCCATCTGTATACTGGCATCTTTCCTTCAAGCATCCCGCCACAATCACTCCGTCTGCTCCCTCATTGAAGGCCTTAAGGATGTAGGTCAAATCCACCTTGCCTGTGCATGGCACTCTTATGATCCTGACGGTTGCAGGATATTGCATTCTACTAGTTCCAGCCAGATCCGCGGCTGCGTACGAGCATTCATTACAGCAGAATGCTACGATCACTACCTCGTCCTCTCGATGCATCGCTACGATTCACTCCTAGGAAGCCGCATGAGTGCTTGCGAGAAGCCCTTCGATCTGAGAGTAGATCTGGCGGTCCTTATAATGTCGCAATTGAATCGCTCCAAGCCTACATGCACTTGCGCAAGATCCACAGCCCTCGCATTCAATCTCCTGCACTCTAGCGATCTTCTTGTGAGGTTCCAGTTGGATAATTTCAATAGCATCATAGGGACATGCGTCTTTGCATACTGAGCAGCCAACGCATTCTTCCTCGTCCACAATGGCCTTCGTAAGCTCTATCTCCACGATCCCTCTTATCATCGGGATCAATGCTTTCGAAGAAGCTGCGAGCGCTTGTGATATCGAGTCGCGAAGATCCTTTGGGCCTTGAGCTGCTCCAGCTATGAAGATCCCTGGAACTTTTGTATCGACCGGCCGGAGTTTCGGATGGAACTCCTTAAGGAAGTTGTCTGATCCCACGTCTATTCCCAGCTTCTTCGCCAACTCATCCGTACCAGATGAGGGTATCATTGGAGTAGACAGAACCGCTAGTTCCGCTGTCAATTCTAGAGGCTCGCCGAGAAGAGTATTCTCTACTCTAACTACAAGGTTCTTGGTCTCTGTATCTTCCAGTATCTCTGAAACCTTTCCCCTCAGAAATGTGACTCCGCTCAGTTGGGTCTCTCTAAAGTATTCTTCATGCCCTTTCCCAAAGGATTGTAGATCCATGTAGCATATTTTCACGTCCACACCCTTGTCGAGTGCCTTTATCTTCTTAGCATTCTTGAGAGCGGCCATGCAACAAACTCTAGAGCAATAAGCGTTCGTATGCTCGTCTCTAGATCCTGCACACTGCACCATCAAGATGGAATGCGGCTGCCCGCCGTCCGAAAGCCTCCTAACCATCCCTTTCGTTGGGCCAGTAACATCAAGCATCCTTTCAAGTTGCATCTGTGTTACAACATTAGGAAAGATTCCATACCCTAGGTTCTCAAGCTTGTAAGGTTTGTACTCGTCGCAGCCGGTCGCCACCACTATCGTGCCGACGTTGAGGTCTAATTGTGTACGGGCCTTTTTCAAGTCGATCGCGTTCTTCGGGCAGACTTCTGCGCATTTTCCACATTTTTCAAAGAGACAAGACCTAGTATCAATCACGTATTGCCTAGTCGTCGCACCGGGAGTAGCATATATCGCTTTTCTCCTCGACAATCCGAGATTCAATTCATCAGCAGATTCAATAGGACAAGCCTCAACGCAGGCTCCACAAAGGTCGCATTTGCCGCGGTCGACGTAGTCCGGCTCTGTAGCAACTTTGACCTTAAAGTTCCCTAGATGCCCCTCACGATCTGTAACTTGCGATTTCGTCAGAATCTTGATATTGGGATTTCGTGTCACCTCGCCAATTAGGGGGTCAAGTATACTCTTCGTCTCCATTTCGTCGGGATAGGTTCTCTCAATCTTCATGAGATTTCCGCCAAGATAGGGCTCTCTTTCGACCAAGTAGACCTCGAACTCTTTTTCGCGGAGTATACTGGAGACTCTCGATGCTGCAGCGCTTCCCTCGGCAACTGAGTCTGGAATATCCTTTGGTCCTGAGCAAGCGCCGCATAGAAATATTCCGGGAATATCTGTGTCTATCTGACTCGGCTCTGCTGGCTTGAAAAAATCATACTGGTCCAGATTCAAGCCGAGAATCTTCGCCAATCGACCTGAATCTGGGGCAGGTTTAGTTGCACTTGAGAGTACAACTAGATCCGCTTTCAAATCCAAGGGGGCTGAAGCTAGAGTGTCTTCAACCCTTACTGCTAGACCTCCTGAATGTATGTCTTCCGTTACCTCAGCCACTCTACCCCTTACGAATCGTACTCCAAGCTGCTGCGCTCTGTTATAGTATTCTTCATATCCCTTGCCGAATGCGCGGATATCCGTGTAGCAGACTGCCACGTCAACGTTCGGATCTTGTTCCAGTTTTATCAATTGTGAATGTTTCAAAGCTGCCATACAGCATACAGAAGAGCAGTACTTGCAGTTCTTCTCGTCCCTTGATCCTACGCACTGGATCATCACCACTCGTCTCGGCGTCCTTCCGTCGGATAGACGTTGAAGCTTACCTTGCATTGGGCCAGCTGCATCAAACATCCTAGCGAGTTGAAGTTGGGTTATAACATCCTTCAGTCTTCCGAAGCCGTACTGCTCCAGTCCTTCAGGAGTCAGTTCCTCCCATCCAACAGCGAGGACTATCGCTGCAACCTTCACTTCGATCTCTTGAGCTTTCTCGTCGAACTTGATAGCTTCAGCGGCACAGAACTTCTCGCATACACGGCAGACCCCTTGCGTGAAGTATAGGCAATAGTCCTTGTCTATCGTGAATTTTCTCGGAACTCCTTGTGGGTATGGCAGATATATCGCCTTTCTACTTCCGATATACTTGTTCCACTCGTCCGGAGCTTTTGAAGGGCACTTCTCTGCGCACAAGCCGCAACCTGTACATTTGCTCTCGTCGACGTATCTCGGCTTCTTCTCGATTCTGACTTTGAAGTCTCCTACCGAGCCCTTCACCGACTTCACTTCAGAGTATGAAAGGATCTCAATATTGGGGTGAGAAGCTATATCATTCATCTTTGGTGAGAGTATGCACATGGCACAGTCGTCGGTAGGAAAGGTCTTGTAGACTCTCGCCATATTCCCTCCGATAACCGGTCTTCTTTCCACAAGGAATACCTTGAAACCTTGATCACCCAGATCGAGCGCGGCTTGTATGCCAGCGATTCCTCCGCCGATTACAAGAACGGAGAGGTTCTTCTCCTTCAAACTTGGTTTTGCAATATCGCATGCCGCTTGAAGCCCAGCGATACCGCCGCCGATAACCAGTACATTCCCAAGCACCTGTTCTCTTCGAGTACCGACCTCTTCAAGTTCCCTAGCCCGTTCCACAGCCGCTCTAACTAGAGCCTTCGCCTTCTCGGTCGCCTGCCTCGGCTCATTCATATGCACCCATGAGCAGTGTTCTCGAATATTCGCCATTTCGAGGAAGAACTTGTTAAGCCCAACTTCTTCGATGCATCGCCTGAATGTCTGCTCATGCAGTTTTGGGGAACATGAGGCAACGACGACTCTCTTAGCGTTCGTCTCCTTGAGCGCTTCCTTGATTATCTCTTGACCAGGCTCAGAGCAGAGGAACATGTAGTCCTTGGCGATCGCAACCCCAGGTATTGATTTCGCAAATTCCAGCAACTCTCCGATGTCCACAGTTCCAGCTATGTTCTTGCCGCAATGACAAATGAAAACTCCGACCTTGATCTCTTCCGGCGGCATGATTTCTTCCTTTGATGTCTCAGATTTTACTTGCGAGCGTTTCCAAGGAAACGTTATGTGCTTTCGCTCCCACCTCGTTGAGGCTTAGGCCAGCGCATATCCCAAGTAACTGGAGATAGTGGAGAACTGGAACCTCGAACTTCTCACCTAGGTTCTGTTCGATCTCAACTTGCCCTCGATCAAACTGCAGGTGGCAGAGCGGGCAACAATTCACTATGACATCCGCTCGAGTGCGGGTGATGTTTCTCAGCTTCTCTCTAGTCATGTCCAACCCGACCTCAGGTACTCCTGATCTGACACCGCCTCCGGCTCCGCAGCACATCATCTTATCTTGATAGTCCACGCTTCCTAGTCCGAGCGCTGTTACAAGTTCGTCGAGAAATATGGGCCGCTCATACGATTTCCATTCTCTCAGTTCAGAGGGCTTGAGAATGTGGCAACCATAGTGGACGGCAGCCTTAAGGTTCAATTTTCTTTTCGCTATGCTCTTAATCTTCTCGAGACCAACCTCGTTGTAAAGGACTTCTACTATGTGCTTAACATCGATACTGCCTCGGAAGCTTTTCCCTACTTCTGAAAGAAGTTTGTTCACAGCCTTCCTCTTCGCGGAGTCATTTTTCAGAATTACATTCGCCTCCTTGAGCGATGCATAACATCCATTGCACATAGTGAGCAAGTTCTTGCCAAGCGCTTCAGCGATGCAGATGTTTCTCGCCGCAAGTGTGAGCCATGTTTGTGAGTCGAACGATCTGGTGACTCCGGGAGCTGGGCAGCAAGATGCTCCTTCCATCTCATAGAGCGTTATGCCGAGGCTTGGTGCAATTTTTCTCATAGCCGCCTCTATGCCAGGATACCTATTGGGGATTACGCATCCCAAGAACAAGGCGTAGTCGCTCATTTTCTATCTCCTGCGCCGGCGGCGAGCTTGTCAAATTCCAGATTCGATACAAGTTGTTGAAACTCTTTCAGAGCTTCACTATCCTTATGCGTTGTCGGTGGGACTTCTTCAAGCCCGAGTTCTTTTCTAAGCTTCGTGTAGTTGTCTGTTATAGGAACTAGGTGTCCAGTCTTGATCAGGTATCCCAGTGCAACCTTGTGCCTATCGAGTATGATGCCGGATCTTACAGCAATATTTCTAATGATGAAGATCAGATTAGTGACATCTATACCTCTAGGGCATCTCTCTGTGCATGTGTAGCAGGAGGTGCAGGTCCAAAGGTTCACGTCGTGAAGCACTTCATCTCGAAGTCCGAGAAGAGATTTGGCGATTAACTGTCGAGTTTTGAAGGCTGTTCTTCTTCCAGAAGGGCAGCTTCCGGTGCATGTGCCGCACTGGAAACATAGTCTAATTTTCTCCCCGCCTGCCTTGACGATCTCTTCGACGAACTGAACTTGGAGATCCTCGGATTTTATGACGCTTCCTCTAAGCAGACTTGCGGTTGACATCTTACTTCGCCTTTGAAACGGAAACGGGTATACCTTTCAATTCAGGGGTCTTAGACGCTGGGTCAAGATTGATTGGAATAAGGTTGTTGGGCGAAAGATCTGGAAAATGAAAGGGCAGAAAGACTACTTTCGGCTTGATTTTCGCTATCTTCGTTTTTACTCTAATTTCACCGAGTCCGGATTTCACGTAAACTTCATCGCCATTACGAAGACCGACGGCTGAAAGGTCCTCTTCGGAGATCTCAAGATAGGGTTCACCAGTTTCTTGCATGGCAAAACTGATTCTTCTTGTCATCGATCCCGTTCCGTGATGATGTAGTACTTTTCCTGTTATCATAGTGAACGGCAAGCTTTCTCGCTCGATATTAGTTGCGTACGTTGTATACTGCAACCTAGCTCTTCCTTTCTCAGTCTCGAATCTATTCTCGTATAGTTCCGCTCTATCTTTCGGAATGATTGCTCCTCCGATTCTTGAAACATCGTCTACGGTTAAGCCTTCATAGCTGCGAACATTGGCAACGGTCTCTTTGAAGATCTCCTCCCAAGAGTTGTATCTGAAAAGTTCCCCTTCTCCAAGCTGATCAGCCAACCTCGCGATGATTCTCCATCCTTCCAAGGCGGTTCCCGGAGGTTCCATAGCTCTAGTTAGTCTTTGAACCCTCCTCCCTGTGCTTGTGAATGTTCCTTCAGTCTCAGCCCAGCATGCGGTCGGAAGAACGAAGTGGGCTAGCTTAGCTGTTTCGGTCATGAAGATGTCTTGCACAACTAGGAGGTCAAGCCTCGTCAACGCCTCCTTGACAAATGAAATGTTGGGAAAAGATGCCATCGGATTCATTCCGACGATGAATATGGCTTTCATCTGTTCGCTGTGTGCTGCCTCAATCATCTCGATCAATGTTAGCCCTTTTCGTTCAGCCTTAACGTAGCCGGGATAGAATTCAGGCAGAGTTCCCATGTCGCTGGCACCCATCATGTTGCATTGGTCCAAGAGAGGAAAGATTCCGGTTCCTCGCCGTCCAATATTTCCAGTTATCAG
>Ga0315310_10000551_pt1 | contig 24207 bp, 10 predicted proteins | sample TDP5_MG_FD_203630 | JGI IMG/M metagenome (GOLD analysis project Ga0315310, IMG submission 203630) | Freshwater sediment microbial communities from Lake Towuti, South Sulawesi, Indonesia - TDP5 | ecosystem: Environmental > Aquatic > Freshwater > Lake > Sediment | place: Indonesia: South Sulawesi...
AGGTCCAATTATCACCCAGATTAGCGGGACTCCGAAAGATACGGTTGCGCCCACCCAAGTGACGGGCATCATTGTGAAAGTAGTGGCGACTGGAAATGCCTTGAACTTGCAATGGAATGATCTCAAGTTAAGCGTGCCTGACTTAGTCAGCTACTATATTTACCGGTCCACGGTCTCCGGGTTCCCGAGCGACCCGCAGTACTTCCGTGGGAACACTACGCAGGTCTATTACAATGATACCAGCCTGACAGATAATGTGGCGTACTACTATCTCATCACGGCGGTGGATGAGGTGCCAAATGAGGGACCGGACTCGGTCCAGGTCTCTGGCACGCCAAAGGACACAGTGGCGCCACCGCAGGTAGTGAATCTGCAGGTCACCAATCTAGGATATGGTAATACGTTACAATTGACTTGGGCTACTAGTACCGCTTCGGATACTACTTGGTATTATATTTATAATAGGACCGGTGCCAGCGGCCCCTACACCTTACTTGCGAATGTGAGTGCGCCGACCGTTTCATACACCCATTCGGGCTTGAAGGATGGGCAGACCTATTGGTATCAGGTCTCGGCGGTAGATGAAGCATTCAATAAAGGGTTAAACTCCACAGCCACCTCGGGTATCCCCTTAGATATCATTGCACCACCTCAGATCACAGGAGTCACGATTACGGTCATCTCAGCGGGGAATATCCTGAACATCACGTGGAGTGCCAGCCCTGCCGCAGACTTCGCGGCGTATTGGCTCTATCGGAACAGCAGCACCGAGGCGTGGAGCCGCATTGCCATTATTGGTATCCGCACGCCCCCACCATATCAGGATGTGGGCCTAATCAACAATAAGCCCTATTGGTATAAGGTGTCGGCGGTGGATGAGGTGCCCAATAAAGGGCTCAATTCCACCCCTGTAATGGGGATTCCAAAAGATACAGTGCCTCCACCTGCCGTCAGCGGACTTGGGGTTACCGTAATTCCCACCGGCAACGCCTTGAACTTGACCTGGAGCCCGAGCACTGCACCTGATATCGATCATTACAATGTCTATATGAGCACCGTGTCCGGTTTCACGCCTGGGCCCTCGAATAACATTCGCAATGTGACGCATCCGACCACCTTCTATCTCAACACCAGCCTCATTGATGGGGTAACCTACTACTTCATGGTGGCGGCGGTGGATGATGACAAGAATGTAGGTCCAATTACTACCCAAAAAAGCGGAATTCCAAAGGATACGGTTGCGCCCACCCAAGTGACGGGCATCATTGTGAAAGTAGTGGCGACTGGAAATGCCTTGAACTTGCAATGGAATAATCTCAAGTTAAGCGTGCCTGACTTAGTCAGCTACTATATTTACCGGTCCACGGTCTCCGGGTTCCCGAGCGACCCGCAGTACTTCCGTGGGAACACTACGCAGGTCTATTACAATGATACCAGCCTGACAGATAATGTGGCGTACTACTATCTCATCACGGCAGTAGATGAAGTCCCGAATGAGGGACCGGATTCTGTCCAGGTTTCCGGCACACCGCAGGATACGGTGGCGCCCTCTCAGGTAGTGAATTTGCAGGTGACCGATCTGGCATACGGTAATGCGTTGCAATTAACTTGGAATGCGAGTACTGCCGCTGATACCACGTGGTATTATATTTATAATCGGACTGGTGGCAGTGGGCCTTACACTCTCCTTACGACGGTGAGTCCGCCGACCGTCTCCTACATCCATTCTGGGTTGAAGGATGGGCAAACCTATTGGTATAAGGTTTCTGCAGTAGATGAAGCCTTGAACAAAGGGCAAAACTCCACAGCCACCTCGGGTGTTCCGACCGATACCGTTGCACCACCCCAAATCACTGGGGTCACGATTACAGTCATCCCTGAAGGGAATATCCTGAATATCACATGGAGTGCCAGCCCTGCCGCAGACTTCGTGGCGTATTGGCTCTATAGAAACAGCACCCCCGAGGCGTGGAGCCGCATTGCCATTATTACTAGCCGAAATCCTCCTCCATATCAGGATACGGGTCTAACTAATAATAAGACCTATTGGTATAAGGTATCGGCGGTAGATGAGGTGCCCAATAAGGGGCTCAATTCTACAGCGAAGAGCGGGATTCCTCTGGATACCATTGCACCTCCGCCAGTAACAACGATGAAGGTGACCGTAGTACCCACGGGAAATACCTTGAATATTTCTTGGGGGCTAGTATCGGCGCCTGATATGAAGGAATATAGGATCTATCGTCACACTTCCTCTGGATTCACGCCTGGGCCGACCTATAGAATCGCTATTGTGCCCCATCCTACTTCATTCTACGTAGATACGAATTTGACTGATGGTGTGACTTATTACTATAAAATCCGTGCTTGGGATGATGACGGCAACTATATGACCGAGGTTATTATGAAGAGTGGAACCCCACAAGATACCGTTCCGCCACTCCAACCTGCCGTATTTAATGTGACTAATATCGCAGGCGCGCTTTATCTTAACTGGACGATGGCACAAGAAAGTGATTTTGCAAAGTATGAACTCTGGCGAAATGGATCTTGGATTCTGGTCCAGACCATCTACACTAGGGCAACCAACTACTGGCTTGATCCGAGTGATGAGTTGTTTGATAGATATTATTATCAATTTGAAATAAGGGTCTATGATGAAGTCGGATATAATTCCACTGCGCCTCCAAAATTAACGAAGTTAATCCAACCAACTGGCGATATTACGCCTCCGAGGAATATTACGACGCTAGTTGCTTCACCTTTGGGCACAGGTGGATATGTGCGATTAACCTGGACCGCACCACCTGATAAGGATGTTAGGTATTATAAAGTATACCGATCCCAGACAACCGGCTTCACTCCTTCTCTTGCAAATCTTATTGGAACTACGACAAATATCTATTATAATGACTATGATCCAAGGCTCAATGGAACTGGAATATGGTATTACTATCAAGTTCGTGCCGCGGATGAGAACAATAACACTGCAACAGGAGGGAATGAAGCATCTATAAAGGTTATAGATTACCAACCCCCAAATGCTGTATCCACCTTCTCGGCAATCTCCGAATCTGATGGGTCAATCACGCTTATTTGGACTGCTACCACACCTCCAGACTTCCAATGCTATAATCTTTATCGGTGGCATGGTAATTATCCCCAATTCCCAACAAATCCATCTACTTTTATTAAAAAAATCCCCCTTAACACAACCATGTTCTATAACGATAATCAATCCAACCTCATAGATGGTGATGTATATACTTACAAAATTGCCGTTGCAGATGAGGTCGGCGACAGCCCAACTCAATATTGTACCGGATCACCACCTTTTGGAAGTGATCCAGTCCCTCCTTCAGCGCCGACTGGCCTAAGCGTAAGTAATGAAGGGAGTGGTAATATTCTGAATATCATATGGAATAAAAATCCTGAATTAGATATGGACAAATATAGAATCTATCGGAACTCGACATTTATTGCAAATTCGACTTCTAATTTCTATCAGGATACTGGACTAGCAGAGAATCAGACATACTCCTATTTCATTACTGCTGTAGATAAAGAACATAATGAGGGAGTTCCCTCCCAAATCAAAAGCGGAGTCCCAATTGATGTAAGACCGCCAAACGCCCCGGCCATAATATCAATATCGAGGATAGGAAAACAAGCTTTAATATTAATCCGTGCGCCTCCAGTACTTTCATACCATGATAAATTCCTCCATTATAACATTTATCGCTCAAATGTGAGTGGATTTACTCCTAGCCCTAGTAATTTAATTGTAGCTAATTTACCCCCTGATCCAGAAAGTGATATCACTGGATATTTGGATGGGCCTCTTAATATCAGTCGAATCTGGTACTATTACCGCGTTATTGCTGTTGATGATATTAAAATGGTATCTCCATCTTCCAATGAAAAATCCATATATATTCCTCTCTATCCCCCTGTATGGATAGGTATTCAAGATACCGGTAATGGGGATTTAACATTAACATGGATAGACAATTTCAATAATACCGATCAACTGCAATATATTGTTGGATATTATATATACCGTATGAAATCCTCTGAAACTATTCCAATATTTATTGCTAATATCACTTCTCGTCTAACAAAAACATACAGAGATTGGGGATTACCGAATGGAATGTGGTCTTATTACCTCATAACTGTTGATAGTTATGGAGGCAAAAGTGACCTTTCTAAAGCACAAAATATAACAGTCATCGATATAGGCATTCCCGGAGCTCCTTCTGGCCTAACCAACCTCACACGGAATGGGCCTTCATATGGGGTGATATCTTGGGCACGTCCAACTAATTATTTCAATTTCAATGGCTCTGATGTAATACGATACGAAATTTATATTTCAACGAACCCAATTACGAATATTACAGGACTACTTCCCAATGCAACTATTTACGGTCTCGGTTGGTTCCCGAACAACACTATTTTCTATCCTGCAACAATCTATTCGTTCTATAATCTTATTGACAATACCTACTATTTTGTGGTCGTTGCCTATGATGAAAATAATTATAGGAGTCGCTTATCGAACATGATAAGTTACGTCGTTGATACGACCAAGCCAACGATCTACAATGACACAATCCGCTATCTTAAAGAAATCCAAGTGGGTGGCCAAGTAAATGTGACCATTGTTATTTACGATCGAAATGCCCTAAGAAGCGTCTATATCATATACACCGTGGATGGAGTACCTTCTACACCCCTCGAAATGACTTTGCTAGTTGATTTTGGCAATGGTACTAGAATTTATACTTCAACTATATCTGCGGCTATAGAAGCAGGCAAAATTGTCTATTTCACGATTACTGCCGTGGATATCTATGGTAATTCAATGACCAGTTCAACATTTAGTTACAAGGTCACAAGTCCCATTAGTCCAGGTCCGCCTTGGACAACAATAATTATAGCAATTGGAGCAATTGCAGCCGGTGCTATTGCAGGCGCGCTAGTCATCACACGTATGCGTGCAAAAGGTAAGAAGAAAGAATATGTTGCAGAAGAATTATTACCACTACCCATCTAAACTTTTTTAATTAAATTCCCAATCCTCTTTTTTATAAGATTAAAAACGGTTTTTTCTTTTTTCGAAAATCTAAAGTAAATTCGGACAAATTCTTGAAATAAAAGAGCTAAGAAAATTTAGAGAAATTGAATAATAACAGGGCTAACTTAAATTCCACTTCATTTTGCTTTGGATTCCTTAGATTTCCCTTTCTTTTTCACAGCTCTTTCGATAGGGCGCCCTATCACTTCAGGCTCCTTAGATTTCCCTTTCTTTTTCGCAATCCTTTCGATAGGGCGCTCTGCCATATAGGTGGTTTGGAAAAACATGCTCTGTTCGATCACGGGTTTAATGAATCCAGCCCGCAGAAAGGCATTTTTAAAGGAATCATATTCAGGATATCCTTTGAATTCCTTATCTGCAAAAAGGAGCAACTCTGCGGCATGAATCGCCTCAGAATCTTTAATGGGTTGCAAACCGCAAAGATGAGAGCCACCCTTTAGAACCGCACGTAATGCGATGAGCATATCACTAATTTCTTCCTTAGTATAGCGGTTGAATAATAATCCAATAAAAGCGCCATCGCATTTTTCTTCAATGGGAATTTTCTTATCAAATTTGAAATCATATTGGACAAACTCGACCTTATCACTAAGATCTAACGCCACTAAATTCTCATACGCCAATTCAACCATAATAGGCGAAGGATCGACCGCGTAGACCTTTTTAGGGGCTAATTCTTCCAATATATTAATGGTGCTCCATCCAGTACGGCAGCCAAAATCAATTATAACAGAGTTCTGGGTGAGCCCTCCCCGGCGAATTGCTTCTCGACGCAAATAATTATAAAACTCCGTCGTATAGAGGGAATCCCATATAATTAATTCGGGTTCACGATCGGCAGAGCCGCCTTTTAAAATACTAGGAAACATTTCCTCGTATTTTTTAAGAATACTGAATAATCCCATCGCGCTTTCTTGTACTTTTTTTATTCCAATAGCTTCTGCTTCCACGACCATTTTCCCTTTTACCTTGAATTTAATATCTGAATTCCACTGATATTTTCCGTCTTGTAACGATAAAATATTTTGCTCCGCCAAATATTTTAAAAAAGCCTCAATAAAACGCAAATTCTTATATTTCTTTACCTCTACAATTTCAACAAAACTCTTAGGACTTTTTAATAGATCTGGAAATTCCTCAGCTTTAGCAATTTTTTCATAAAGTTGTTTCATTAACCAGTTTAAACCTTGTGCCATTGTAATTAAATCAAATTCTTCTTTTACTGCCATTATAAGCGCCAACTTACTGTTTTCAAATCCTATCTATTGTTCCACTAGGTTAAGGCTTTCCTAGTTAAGTAACGAATAATGGATATTTAAATAATATATCATCACAACTATTGATTAAAATTGTATTAAAATCTATAAAATAATCATAGAAGGTGGTAGTTTAAATAGCCTCTTTTGAGAAAAAGAGGCTCCTTTTCCCAATATTTTTGTAATTACTTAGAAAATTACATCCAAATTAAAGCAATACCGCGTAATTTTAAAGAACGAAGCAGAACTAATATCTGTTTTGGATCTACATTTAATTCTTGTCCTAACTGCGTAATATTTTTTCTGTTTTCCGAACGGATTTCATTTAGAATCATATCAACCATTTCAATGGGAATACCTAATTTTTTAATAAAGGCACGAAACCCAGCGGAATCCCGTAAAAGCGTATTGTACAAGTTAATGCCGCGATCATCCACAGTAAAATAGTATCGATTGGGATTTTGTAATAAATCTGCCAATGGCGGAGGTGCAGATAGGCGTATAACGGATTTCAAATTTGTCTCCACGATACCGCTAATTCCAGATAATTGCTTTAGATCGCCTCTCCACCCTTCAAGTGTGTGTGCATATTGTGTTTGGATATCGCCCAAAATTCGTTCGAGAATAGATCGCAGAGTCCCAAGTTCTGTCAAATCTTCTGTTCCACAGACCAGTGCACAGCAAATATCTTTGCCATATGATAACAAAACTTTAGAGAACCCTTTCTCAATAACTCGCAGAGGCTCATCGGTAGCCAATACTTCTTTTGAAAAATTATCGATAGCAGTCAGAAATGCGGTAATTAAATCCTGATCTATCTCCATTTCCCCGAACCGCTTGTGAAAGATTGTCTGGCCTCCACGATAAATAACATATAAATCAAATAGTTGCATGTGCCATGCGCTCTTCTAAATTTTAATCAGAATTTCATCTCATAATAACTTATTTTCAATAATTTCCTTCTTAGAATATTTCTCGCTTTTATACAATTACCATATTTTTTTTATTATATTTTAATTTTTATGTCGAATTTAGAAATCTTTTTAATATGTAAACCTTTGAAAGTTTATAACAACAAAATTCATTGGCGTATATGAAATGGTTAAAAAACGGAAACCGACCTTCATTTGTGGGTTATGCGGGAAAGAATTTCCCAAAAAACAGGTTTCACGCATTAAACTTCTGAAGCGTCTTCCAAAAGGAGAGGATGTTTCTTGGATTTGTGCGATATGTGCAAAAGAAAAAATAAAAATTATTAAATAATGAATTTTTTCAACTTTTTAAGGAAAGCTCTCATTCTTCTTGCTTTTGCAGACTGATTTCTTTACAAAACATCAAATCTCGTTTTAACATATCGCGAATTGCGACCCGGATTACCTCACTTCGGCATGGGTAAAATCCGTCTTTCACTAATTTCCCAATAGCCTCTAAATACAAAGCGGGTAAATGTACTGGACACACTATCATCTCTTTACCTCCATCTTACTAATATTTTTTTTAAAATAAAAATTGGTAATCAAAGATTTAACAGCTCATATTCTCTAGAGAATATGAATATCCCCTAAAAATTTAGTAGAACAATTATAAGCAGTTTGAACCGAATACATTCAGTTCAAAAAATTTCCAATCGTTAGTAAAGAAAATAGATAACTTTAATTAATAAAGAAGAGGATATTGTCATGATGCACAAGGCTAAATTGTATCCATGGTATAGCGTCTTGGTTCAAATTTTGCAAACGCTTCCATTACTTTTTCCCAGTAATTTTACAAGGATTACGTGTGGGCGTTCCTGTGGGTTAAGGAATTAGAGTATTTAAATACATTTAGATAAATTTAGATAATCGCTTGACGAGGGAGATCCAAGACATTGTTTTTAACTAAGCAATTCCTCTTGAACTATTCACCCCAAATTGAAGTTCAAGTTCCGGAAAAATCCTTTTTTGAATTACCCGTGAAATTAATCCAATTTGGCGAAGGGCGATTCATTCGGGCTTTTCTAGATTACTTTATTGAAATAGCCAATCATAACTCCTTATTTAATGGACGAGCTATAGTTATTCAACCCCAAAAAACGGCAAATACCGCTATGATAAATGCCCAGGATGGTTTATTTACCTTATGTGCTCGTGGGCTCAGAAATGGGGTTCGGCAACAAGAATATACAATCGTTTCCGCAATAAAAGAAGCTCTTGCTGCGAAAACGGATTGGTTGAAAATTCTAAAGGTAGCAGAACTCCCTTCCATTGAATTTATTGTTTCCAACACCACAGAAGCTGGAATCGCCTATGATCCCGCGGATTCAATTGAAAGAACTCCTCCCACTTCATTTCCGGGGAAGTTGCTCTCGTTTCTGTATCACCGCTACCGATTTTTTGAAGGAGCGCCAATAAAAGGGTTGACGGTCTTACCACTCGAGTTAGTCGAAAATAACGCCACTTTGCTGAGAGGAATCGTGCTGAAACTGGCAAAAACTTGGAATTTGGAAGACAACTTTATTCAATGGCTAGAAAAAGCCAATTCGTTTTATAATTCTATTGTTGATAGGATTGTAACCGGATATCCTCAAGAGGAAGAACTCAAAGAATTTCAACAACTATTGGGTTATAAAGATAAATTATTCAATATTGCGGAATTATATCACTCTTGGATAATTGAAGCGGATACTAGCCTTCAAACCAAAATCCCTTTTGATAAAGCGGGATTGAATGTCCAATTTGTTCCAGATATAACCAACTATTTCATAAGAAAAGTACGAATTTTAAACGGCGCCCATACATCTATGACGCCGATTGCATATTTATCCGGTGAGAATTTTGTCAAAAACGCCATTGAAAACGCCAATATTCAAGTTTTCATTCAAAATATGTTGATTAAAGAAGTGATTCCTTTTATAAATCTACCGTATGACGAATTATTAGCGTACAGGGACATTATTATTCAACGGTTTCACAATCCATTCATCCAACATCAATTAACAAGCATTGCCCTTTACTCGACTTCAAAAATGCGGTTAAGAGTATTGCCCTCCATAATTGCCTATTATGACCGATTTCAAACAGCCCCAAAATTCTTATCGTTCGCATTTGCTGCCTTCTTGATGTTTATGCGAATTCGAGAACACGCAGATTCTAAATGGTTTGGACAACGCGGATCCGAACGGTACCAATATGACGATAACCTCGAAGCGATCCAAATCTTCTATGATGCTTGGACCTCATTCAATCCTTCCAAGAAAGAAGATCTTCATCAATTAGTTTCCTCAATTTGCCAAAATTCAACGCTCTGGAACACGGACTTAACCCAACTCCCCGAATTTGTATCCATCGTCGTAAAATATATTGATCAAATTTTAAAGTTAGGCATGGCTTCTGCGCTACAACGCTTCTTAACTCAACAAAAGATAATTACATGAACCAATTTCGGGGTTAACAGATATTGAAAATTATCTGCTTAAAAGCTCTCTATCTGAGAAATTATGATAGAATGCTATATTCAATTTAGAATCGATAAATACTTTTAATACATTCAAATTATAAGCTTAAAAGTCCAGAATTAGGGTTTTTTTCCTCAAATAATTGAAAATCATCGATGAAAACAATTCGTTGAGTATATTGATTGCTTCCAGTTTTTTGGAGCTGTTCATCAATTTCTTTTTCATGAATAAATAATGCTTTAATATCTTTATATTCTGCTAATCCTAGAGTGCAACAATCAGCTAAAGCAAAGGGATGTTTTGCTTTGATCTCGCCGCAAAAGGTTATATAATCATTCAAAGGAATGAAAGTAATAATACTTTGGAGCTTTTTCATCGTTTCTATGACAAACTCCTTTGAACTTTTTCTCCGTAAAAGATAATATACTTCTATTGCTAGGATGGGCGTTGCCAAAATTGAAATAATGAATTCATTTGTAAAAATTAGGTCATAAATTTTTTTTCCTATTTCACTTCCATTAAGATATTCAATGACTATTCCCGTATCAACAACAACTTCTGATCCAACTATTTTATTAAAGGCTTTCAAAGCGTGAGCTCCTCTCTCGTCGTAGTTCTGAAACATCTGATAATGTAACTCCGATTGAACTGGCTATTCCGAATAATTCAGCACTTATTTTCTTGCGATCTATAGCAGTTCCTCGTCTTTCTTTGGCAATTAACCATTTTATTGCCTCTTCAAGGGTAAATTTTCGACCAGTTGCTAATTCTAAACGACTTTTTATTAAAAATAATTCCTCTTTGGTCTTTTCGCTAATTTGAATTGTAGTAACCATACACTCTATAGATACCATAGTCACTATATAAATTTTTAGGATAAAATTAGGTTTTCAACAATCCGTTCTGCTAAGTAGATAAAAGTAGTACCATTTTGGTACATTTAGCTACCAGGCTTAGTCCTTGGATGATGGTTTCCTTGAGTTCACAGAACTCTTCCTCCATTATCGTCATCTGGACTCCTTTCGCGGGAATAGGACTCCAAATATCTTGAGGAATCTGCTACAAATCCTGCCAGAAGACACCGAAAATATTGATCAGGGCCAGCAAATGCCGATTCACAGTAAATCCACACCATTTACAGTGAAATAATAACTTTATATATCAAAATGATATCAATTTAATATATGGCACGTATATTAATTGATGTTGGGGATGAACGGAAAAAAAAGATGAATCTTGTAGTTAAAGGTAAAAATGCCAAATTCAAGAGCTACAATGAACTGATTCGTAGATTATTAGATGATTATTTCGAATCATTGCAAATAAATAGCACTCAATCTTCTCTTATAACTTCATTGAAAGGAAAAATTCCTCTTTCAAGGGGAAATATCCGTATAAAAATCGATGAAAAAGGAGCTTCCGCCTTTCTTGAAGATCAATTGATAATATCTAAAGAAGATATAAAGGAATTAATACTTTATCTATGGGATAATTTTAAAGAATATACACTTGAGATTGAAGGAATAAATTCACAAGATTTTGTATTTTCTACCTTTTCTGATCTCAACTGTTGGAAAATGATTTTATTGGAAAATCATAAATTTCCTATAATTCCTCTTGAAATTCAAAACAAAAAGAGCGCAATTAGGATTCTAGCTCAAATTGATACAGCTTCTTCGATTATCCTTTTGGATAAATCTATAAAAAATTTATGTGAAAGCAAAAAAATGGAAAATAAATTGGTTCTTTCACCAATTGGTGAAAAGGAATTTGAAATTTATCTGATCCATTTTAATATTAATAATATTGCAGTAAAATGTGCAACTGCTTTTGTTAATTTTCCTCCAATATTTAACAAATTGAAAATTCAAGGCTTGGTGGGTGAAAATTTGCTTAGAAATCTAAACTTGTTTATCTTATTTCTTAATAATGTAACTTGCATCTCTAAATCGTGAATTTCGTTATTTTTGTATTATTTGAGTGCTTTTAGGTGGTTTTATTTTTTCAATTAATCTATCCGTTACTTCTTTCGTATAATCATCGAGATCTTCGGTAATCGGGGGCTCAATACCTAATTTAGCGATTCGCTCCATAATTTCTAAAGGTGGTAGCTTTGAAAGTTTAATTACTTTTTTAAGTCCGACTTTACCCGTTTTATAATCTTCCAATAAAATTTCGAGGAGTTTTTGTGATAAATTTTCCATTAATAAGTCTTTTGCCACTATAGCTTTTGCAACTTTACGTCGTTTCGCTATATAATCAATTTATTCATCCGAGTCAGGATCCAAGCGAATGTTAATTTGCGTCATATTATTATATATTTTAAGTAGCAGAGGAAATATAATTTAAGTAAGTGAATTTATGCAATTCCAGACTAGACAAGAGATGTATGGCTATTATTTTAGCGATCCTAAAGAACAAGGATTTACAAAGGTGATAAACCATGTTGAGGTTAAATACAATTACTTTACAAAGCCTATCGCTATATCGACGGGGGATAGTGAGGTCTGTAATTTCTGTCTGTTAAAAGGCGCCTCTAATTTGTTTCGAGCTGAACATAAAACCCTTTTGAATCAGTTTGACCTGGGATTTTTACCCGAGAATGAACATGTACTTATCAAGCCGTTGGTAGTTGATAGATGGGCGAATAAAATTTGTATTATGACCAATCCCATTTCGGGAACTCCCAATAGAGTATCGAAGTCAAAATTTGAGATACAACGTTTTTCCTTTGATAAATTTGTTCCAAGGGGCGAATTTGGCGATACCCAAAAAATAACAACATATCGAGAGGTATGGACCGCTTTTAAGAATGGCTATTTCATGTCAGGATTCACAAACATCCCGCAAGATGCGCTCACTCAAGGCGTTATAACCAGTGTCAATTTAGAAAAAGAGGGACAAACCATCAAAATCCTGTCCCATATCCATCCTGACTACCCTGAAATCTATATCTATTGCATTGACGATCCTACTAATTCTGTGGCCGTCACCCAATATTTAATCAATACGCAAGGGCAATCTGTCGCAAAAGATTTAACCGATGGCGAAGGGATTTTCTTTGACGGCTCTTTGGGACATCTCAATTTTACGAAACCCACCTATAAACCTGTGCAATACTGCCTCTATATGTGGATTATTCCCACGTTTGGGAAAGTGCAGGATGTGCAACCTCAATCCTTGAATTATTAGAAATACCATAATTTCCTAATACTTAATTTTAAGAATGCCTTCCCGAAGAATGGTCTGTGAATGTCTTCTCGATGAAAGAATAAGAGCATTAGCAAAGAATTTTCACAAAAGTCAGATTTAATCACTTTAAACATGAATAATAAATCAAAAAGGAAGACTACCAATCAAATTCCTAATTACTTATAAGTTAGTATTATTAAATTGTCGGGAATTGACCCCCTTAATGAGTTTTAGAGTATTTCACTTGCCTTTGTTTCGAAGTAGCGTGCTTTTTCTTCATCAAAGATTTGCCGGTACAGTTGGGCGACTTCTCTATAATATTTGGACGCAGAGATGAAATCATCTTCACGAAGTGCTTTTCGAGCGCTACGCATTAAATCTCCTATTTCAACTTTAATACTCTCTATTTTAGCTTTACCGAGAAGTTTCTCCGGCTTCTTCTTCTTTTCAGCTTCTTTTTTAATTTTCTTTTTCTTCGGTAATTCTGCCTTTTTTTTAAGAATTTCTTCACTTTTATCCGAATAGATTCGCGCCATTGCAAATTTCCCGAGATTTGTAGCGAATTTTGCCGCATCATGATACGCCATAGCTGCCTTTTCATATTGATTTTCTTCTAGGAAATTTTGGGCATCTTTTATTAAATCTCGCATCTGTTGGTCAATTTTTGCTTGCTCTTCCTCTGTTAATTCTTTTTTCACAGGAGGTGCTATTGCTTCCGCTCCTGCGGGTTGAATCTCAGGTGCTTTAAGGCGGCTTTTAATTTCGGCTTGGGCATGTTCTGCTGCTTCTTCTTTCTCCTTTGATATTTTTTTAATGATTTGCTTTACCCGTGCGGCAGGAATGACCGTGGCTTCCTTTTTCCTGGTTCTATATACTAAATAGGTGGCAAGCACGGTTGTCACAATGATAGCGATGATAATTAATATTTCATAGGGGAAACGGGGTCCCGCACTCGTGGTTGAGGAACGGATCGTGATGGTGATGACATTTTGTTGGGTTCCGAAGGAAAAAGTAGTGGTATTGTCCCTATCGTTATCCATTAATTTGATGGTAATATTCCAGGTCCCTTCTGCTTTTAATCCTGAATAGTCCTCCGGCGTAAACTTAATATCATAGCTTGATTTCCCCACCAATGATTGACTCTTATTAATGATTTTGCTATTTAGATCTTCAACAAAAACCGTAATAGTTTCTAGACCCTCCACATCAAACGCTTCTCCGCTGATAGATAAAGTTTCTCCGATATTAAGGACATACGGATCTGGGAGTACTTTTACCGTCTTAATTACTGGGATATTATTCTTAACTTGTAATGACTTCCCTGATGAATTGGCATACGCATTCATTTCATCCCGAACACTCACATAATAAGTCCAACTTCCAAGCGCATCGGTAATTTTCGGCGTGTAATTATACATCCAAAGGTGGGTTTCATTATCATAGATCATCAAATTCTGATACCTGGTTGTACCAGCGGGGTCTTTTAGACAGGCATTAAGTTTCAATAGGCTTGTGCGGTTTGATACATCCAAATCGGTAGCATTCGCAAAGAGTGAGATTGTTTCATTCCGTAGAACCGCTGAAATTTCAATATGAGTTGTTAGGGTTTTCATTGCTAAACCAAAGGGTGGATTTGGAGGGATGTTCATCACTGTTACATAAGTGCTTGAATTGAGCAGCGCTATTTGATTGTCTTTATCAGTGGCTTTTATATATAAAAGCCAGATCCCTACATCATTGTAGGGAGTAAACCTATAAGTTGCATTCCATTTATTGTCTAAATTCGGATCTGACATCGAAACATTTACCCAGCCGCTTATTCCCTTCTTAAAGCACAAAGATACTGCATTAACATGTGTCTGGGTGCCATCGACATCAAATACCGAAGCATTCACCTGCAGCGTCTCATTTACTCGAAATATTTGATGGGTTGGACTCGTTGCATTGATAGCCACAAAGTTCACTCCCTTTTTTTGAGGAATCCAATTAATTAGGTAAAAATATTGATAGATAGTGCCCCCAGTGAAAGGATAATTTGTTTCTTTATCTCCAATGGGTGTATAGTTACCCCCATCTATTAATCGAAGATAAATTATATACCGGCCTATTGTGCTGAATGCGCTAAAAGTATATGTTAAATTCCAATAGCTTGTTGGATCAAGTGGATCAATGGGATCTGGCTCCGCTCTTAAGGGACATACAATAGAGCTATTATCATTTATATTCCTTAAAATTAAGGACACATTTAACTCCTGAGAATTGGGATAAGTTAGATTCTGATCAGTATCCACAACTTGAAACCGTACGAAAAGGGATTCATTCACCCGTCCTAATTTATCATGATAATTAATGGTAGGTGGATGGGAGATCGCATTATAAACTCCAGTATCGTTTATATAAGTAATAGTATAAACTGGATTAATATCTGGAGGACTCGATCGCAGGTAAATAGGGACACTTAATTGAAAGAAATTCGTAGAATCTGAGATATTCCAATTAAAAGTTTTGTATCCTAGGGGTTCACGGGCGTATATCCAGCTTCGATTATCAAATCTCGTAAAACCCTGAAAATTATAATATAATAAATATGAAGGAAGGGTGGTCGTATGATAAGCCGAATGAGACCCTTTTTGAAAACTCTTAAATTCAGGATAATCGCCCCACTTGGTTCCTGTCACATTGAATCGGACACGGACCTCATTTTCCAAATCCGAATCTAAATCGGTTACATTGAGTAGGACTTCTGCAGCCTCTCTCCGGAAGGTATAATTATAGAATCCATGAATGAGCGGGCGATAACTAGTTGGCCTAGGAAGATCAAAGGTTTTATTTAAAAGGGTCAAACCTGGATCTCCATAGAGGATAAATTGCTGATTTTCCTCAGTAAAATTAGAGAAAGGTGCAGTTCCAATGATATTTCCCTGCCAGTTCTGCGCATAGAGATGACTTGTTTGATTGAAAGCTTTAAATAAGGCAGCACCCAGTGATTTGCCTTTAACTACTTCATTTAGCACTCGATAGGCAAAATACTCTGAATACCCTAACACATTCTGCTTTAAATTCGCGATGACAATTGCCGCCCCGTGAAGCATTAAATACTCCGGGAGTTTAGTAACACCAGCGTAGCTATCTTGTAATAGAATGAAGCTGGAATGTATTTGTGCTAACGATGAATTGAATTCTAATCCCGTCCTCCATTTGCCAAGTGTAACATTTGGGGTCACAAAATGATCTCCATCCGCATCAGGGTTATTCGGTGTTGCTTTCATATCATTATAATCTCCGAAAGCTCGCCAATAATCAGTTTTGGTGAATAGAAGATTGCCCTTTTGCCCGAATTCGCTGAAAGGTAGAGTACTATTTCCCGAGTAGTACCATAACACACAATTATTCGCTAATTCAGAGGGTATTACTTGGTATCCTGTCACATTCTTGACTCGATAGCCGTTCTGGGTGAAATTTAAGGGAATTAGGGAGGAAAAATTATAAGTCTTTCCTTGATAGGTGAAATTCTGCCAATAGACGATACTAGATGAAACCATTTTTGGATAATTCAACAGTTGAGAATAATTCACTATAAATGCAATGTAATCGATACTGGTTCGAATAGAAGGCCCTGAGGTATTAACAAGAACAAAAATCTCGATTCTTGAAGTTGTGGGTAAAATAAAACTGGCTTTATTGCTGGTATCAATGATAAAATCATCAGATTGATCCGAAGTCGAATTAAGGACTTTAGGATCGATTATTTTATAATTTCCAGCGGTCCAATTCCAAATTGCCCAGCCCGCAATTTTAATTGCGCTATTATTATAGCTAATTTTTCCATCTATCACAATCCTAACTTGGGTGATATTAGCGAACGGAATTTGAGAGTCAATCATATTTATATAGTAGGCCATCACAATTTGTCCTTTCGAGCCGTTGTAATAGGAATGATATATGCCATCATTGAATTGACAATTGGCAGCGGTGCCCCCAAAATTGGTGCCATATAATTGCATTAATGTCTTTGTTGAATTACCTTCACAGGCGAGATTCCTTATTCGGGTTTGATATATAAAAGATACATTTGAATAGCTGAGAGCGGGATAAAGAATATTCCTACAGATAAAAGTTGCCAAATCTCCTGAATTTTCAGCAAGAAACCGACCCACAAATGCTTTTCCATAGAGTGCTCTATCAAAGAAGGGATTTAATTCCCAAAGTTGTGATACAACTAGCACGGTTTCATTGCCACTTTTATTCAAATTCATGGAATTCAACCAAGTGTAAAAAACATTCGCTATTCTCTTCATATCCTGAAATCGTGGGATATCCTCCCTTAATAAGGCTGAATCGCTAGAATTCTGAAATCCAATCCAATAATTCTCTGCAAAATTCTTCATTGCTTCTGCATGAATATTATAGCTCTGATTTAAAGAAAATAATAATGGAGCACCGTGAAAGGCGGCTAGCAGGCTTGCAGGGGCAAAAAACCCATTATTTACAGAAGAGAGCACTATATCTGGTGCCGGATTTAGGGTAGAAATGAAATTATATACGATTATTCTCGAAGTTAGATTCGCGCCAAGATTTAATTGAATATTCAGCGCTTTAAGTGCATTAAAGAAACTACGATATGATGTTAGATTAAAGGGATCAACCAGAATAATCCTTTTAACGCCCAAAGCGGAAATTGCCTTTTTAGTAGCATCCGGAATAGTTGCATTGCTCACATATAGAAGCGGTTTATCCAGTAAAGAGGCTATTACTGCCCCATTCGCTGCCGATTCAATACATTGACGCCGGTACCTTGAAAATTCAGTAACATTTATAGTTAAATTATAGGAGATGGGCTTTGATCCGTTCGGCCGAGTAATTAATACTGTCCAAGTTCCAGTCTGTGGGTATAAAAAGCGAGCAGCTTTACTCGTTCTTCCATTTTGATATAGATTTCCGGTTCTTGAGGAGGCACTTAGCAATTGTCTTGAGGGATCCAAGACCCAGAAATTGAGATCATCCGTGGAATTACTCCAAGTTAAAATGGTATCAAACTGGCTTTCGGAATTATTAATTTGGAATTGATACTTTTGAAATGTGAGATTGTAAAATGTTAGTGTATAGGGAACCGAAGTTAAAGCTAATATCGGGGTAGTATTGTAAACTCGTAGTCCCCAATCAGACAAATCAGCGGGAAAGGTAACATTTGGGAAGAAAACCCATTTATTTTTCGAGAGTATATTGGTATCATACATCCACCGCGATATTTTTGTAAAATTCCCATATAATTCCAGCGCTAAATTACTTGTATCATTTATTTCCACAAAAATACCCCCAGAATTCAAGGTAACATTTGTTTTCGACCAAAAATTATTTAAAAACGATCCATTTATTATCCCTTTCTTATTTCCCATCCCATTTTCCTTTAAACTATTAGAAAATTTTATTATGCTCGTTTTTGGCGGTGAATAACTACTATCTATTGGGGCAAGTACCACGGACTCTGGTTTATACCAGAAATAGGTGGCGATATTTGCAGCAATTTCGTAAGTGCTATTCCCTACAATCTGAACAGGTTTAGTCATATTCGGATTAAACTTACCTTCTGGATTAAGCAAATTTTCGGCAATACTCTGTGTTTGTGCCGAGATATTACCAATATAAACGATGTTTTTAATTCCATTCCATGAATCAAATTTGTTACAATAATCTTTCCAATCTTTAAGGAAGTTAACAGAAGCAAAATTAAGATTATCAAGTAAAATGGGTGATATCTTTAGGATTCTATTCTCATTATACAATGCCATAGGAATAGCTGCCATATAAACAAAGTTTGCGTCATAAACTCTGCTATTTTGCCCTACGAAGGTCACAATTCGTAAAGGTGCAAAAGAAGATTTTTGATTTGAACAGAAGCCCAAAATAGGATTAGAATTCCCATTAATAATTAATTGATTATCCGTATTTGGTGAATTTAACCCAAAATTTATGTTATTTTTATAATTGGGTAATGATTGCATGAAATTAATACATAGAAAATTGATAATAATCAGTGCTATAATGAAAAAAGCAATTACTCTAGTGCTTTTCATAGAAGAACATCCATAGTTATTATATACTATTTCTTAGTGAGAGAAAGAAAAAAGGGTGAAAAAAGTTTTGGTTCTTTTATTTTTATTTATCAAGTATTTATTTGTAGACAATTGTAATAATTTTCACTGGTTCCAAGGTATTCTTATCTGTTGAAGGGAGGATTTGGTAAGTTCCAGAAGATTTCTCCCATACTGGAGTGAAAATGAACTTTTCTCTCGCTGTAGTATTGATTAAAAATTCAGGAGATACTTTAAAAGTCAAAATGTAAAACAGTTTGTATGCATTTGGATAGGGTTCTAAATCCGCAAGCCCCACTTGAAGACTTATTGGGAAATTAAGAGCGCTGGATATTAATACTTTCTTACTTGGATATGCCCCGATCTTACTCATAGCACGAAAATTTATGTCAGTACTAACGCTAAATCGGTAATCATTCGTATAGCCTCTGCCCTCATATCCTAACTTCACATTAAATTGGATTAAATCAATGCTAACATTAACAGGTGCGCCTGTGGTGTTTATAAAAACGAATAATTCAATTCTTCCGTTCTTTGTGATAAGGTTTGTCTTATTTGAATCGTCTATTATTATTATAGAGAGTCTATCTGACGTTGAATTCAAAATGTTGGACTTGACTAATATTAGGTTGGCTTTATTCCAATTCCAAACGCCCACTGTAGCATTTTTAATCAAATTATTAGAATAACTGATCTTTCCATCAATAGAGATCTCAACTTGTCTAACATTATCGTAAAGGAGTCCTGAATCATGCAAATTCACATAATACGGTACAATAGCCAATCCATTAGGCGCGGTCAGATAGGCGTGATAAATCCCATCATTATTGAAGGTTGCTGTTATGTTTCTCGAAAAATTTCTTGCAGATGTGGGATATCCTGTGATCGTTGAATTTCCTTCGCTTGTAAGAGTTATAATCTTAAGGTCACCTGTATTTATATTCATCTTGAGGTAATAATTTCGTAAAGTTTGTCTGGCGGGAATAGTCACATTGATCCGCACTTTTGCTTCAACATCTACTACTTTTATCGTTGTATTCAGTGTCGGTAGGTAAGAGGCTGGTAAAGGAACGAGTTGTTCAGTCCCTGCATTAAAATTGTCTTTGAATAGAATATCTCCATGATCCCCATTTTGTCTCACCAAACTATCCCATGCCTCTAGCCGGAAAATGATTTTCCGGGCAAAGAAGGTCTCAATATACTTTACATCGAATTGGATTAAATCAATGCTGACATTGACAGGTGGTCCAGTAGTATTAATCAAAATAAATAATTCAATTCTTCCTCTATCCTTTGTAACAAAGGCTGTTTTATCAAAATTATCTATGACTATTTTAGACAATTTATCCGATGTCGAATTCAAATAATTAGGAAATACCTTGTATCCTCCTTTACTCCAATTCCAAAGGCCACATCCCGCAAGCTTAATTGTCCCGTTCCTGTAACTAATTTTTCCATCAATAGAGATGACAACTTGTCTAATATTATCGTAACTTAATCCGAAATCATGGAGATTCACGTAATATGGCATCACAACTAATCCATTAGAAGAGTTGCTTAGATAAGAGTGATAAATTCCATCATTTAACTTAGTTGCTGTTACATTTCGCGAAAAACTGCCAAAAGCCGCAAAAGTTCTAGTTCCTGTGATCGTTGAAGTTCCTTGACATGAAATATTATTTCTATTCGCAACATCGCCTGTACTAATGTTAAAGGCAATATTCTGTTTTAAGGGTCCCATTCGATAATATTGGACTACAACATTAGGTTTCACATTTGATGAGTTTAGTTTGCTAAGATAATTTAACGGATCATACATTGTGACATTCACTCTAAAATTGTTAACAAAGCCTTCTGGAATTTCCTTGCTCCAAGCTTTCACAAAAGGATAGAAGACAAAGGAAACTGATACATTACTGTTAAAGTTCATAGTAATATTTCCCAATCCATCGTTAGAATACCCAATTCCATCGTTTATGTATGGTGAACCGGGTTCGATTATGCGGACCGCAAACCTCACCTTAGTAACGGATTCAAAGAGCCTTCCAAAGGGATAAGTACTATTTCGAGCTGTCAAATAGAGGTCTTCACTATTAATAAAACTTCCAGTATGAGGATTTCGCAACTTATTTTTCATAAGACCGAAGTCCCTAAAATAATTATTATAAATCTTCGTTCCCGGTTTTACATCGATAGTCGTATTCCATTGACTATTTGACGAATTATAATACTGGATAATAACATTTGCAATAGATGTCCTCCCACCAAACTCTTGTGCTCCAATGGAACAGTTAATCCCATTTAAAAATGAACTTCCATCGATAGAAACGGTATAATTGAACCAAGCACTAGTAGCATTCTTATTTTCCAGCGGAGTAGACCCCTTAATTGTTAATCCTCCCATCTGAACATCTTGGAAGAAATAATATGTGGTAGGCACACTCGGTTTTGTGAATTGATAATTCTCTGAGACTGGTCTTACCCATTCGCTTTCATTAGGTCGATCGGGTGCATGTGTTACATTTAAATCAACAGTAACTGACCTAATTGTTTTATATTCGAAGTTAGTGGCGTTAATATCAATGAAGGCGTATCTGTAATTTCCAAGCTGAGTAGCAGTCGAGGTCGGCGAAAATCTAAGTGTCAATAATTTCGTTGGAGCACTTGGAATCCAAGAAAAGCCTGGTTTTGTCTGGTTGTAAGTTACACTTCCGCTTTGACTCCCAAGAACTTTAGGTAGTTGATAGGTATATAAATTAGGTATATAAGTCCCGTTCAAACTTATATAATCAACTTTGAGTGAATAGAGCGAATCATCATCCCACTTGGCAGCGGTAAAGGCAAAGCCTGAGATTATTTGTGAAATGGTGGGATAAGTTAAAGTTGTACCAGTAGGCGTAATCTCTTGATTAAAAACATATTTCGTTTGGTCTCTGTGGAGATAAATGGGCCAATCCTGAGTAGTTTTCACATAACTTGCATTAATTTGGACCTGAACTGGCCCTTGGCCTCCAGTAATGTTATCAACACTCACATTGCCGACAGATCCCATCTTGACATAAACTATTTCGTGAGTTGGCATGCGGCGCCCGTCTATTTCAACTCGGGCGAAGATTTCCAAGTAGGGATCGTTATCAATTTCTAGGACGTTAGAAGGAAGGGTATTTCTGGATTGGACAAGGATATCTTTCCCGTCAGTGACCCAAGGAGCTTTGTAGGGTGGTCTATTTCCAGCTAATGTATATTGAGTTGGATGGCACGTGACATTCCACCAATAAAACTGCTGCGTAGGATAATCATTCGGGGACTCTACGTGGATATAGATATAAGGATCGACCCACCCGAAATTATCTTCTGAAATTACGCTAGGATATGAAACAAACCCCGAGGGATCCGACCGTAATAAAGAATGAGGTCTCACAAAAGTCCTTGGAATACCATTTGCATCTGGATTTTGCCAGCCTGATTTGCTATTTTCGAATTCAAAAGAAGATTGAGTACGGTTGAAATAATAAACTCCAGTAGTTTCATCATAGCAGACTTCCCCGATGGTAACGTTCGTATTTCTAATGGGACTTCTACCACCACCTAGAGAAGTATTGTATAATTGGAATGTTATATTGAAGGGTCCATTGAATGTGGAAAGTTCTATATAGGGGAATCCACTTGAAGGGAAGGAGATTGGTAAGTTATTAAGGACATTAGTGTCGCTCGCACTTGCACCCCCACTTTTTCCGCCACCGAATAGCTGTGCCAGATCGATATCAAATCCTAAATTCAAGGGAACATTTGTGATATTTTGCCCAAATAGATAAAGATTAATAGATGATTGATAAATACCAATCGTGAATTTAGTATTGCTCAATTTACTTTGATTCTTAAAGATAATGCTCATCAATCCACTATCTTTCAAGAATGTTCCTAACTTTAATTGATTTAAATTCGTTGTGGAACCGCCCGTTGCTCCTGTGCCTGTTAATTGAGGCATTAAATAGTTTAATGTACCACGAAGTACTTTTGCAGGATTAATATCAAAAATTGTAATCATATCTTTAAGTATGTTGAGTGAAATTAGTGTTGCCTTCGTCCGATTCCCCCCTGCTACTATTTCCCTGAAATAATCCTCGATGGTTCTTATCATACTCACTATACTATTCGGGGTGAATAGACTAGCAAGGCCACTGGTCAAGTCAACAGTGATACCACTTGCTCCTGTTTCAGAAAACATACTAAAGATTTTGTCGAGATTCTTGATCAAGAATTCCATAGTAAAGCCATGATCCGCTAACCAATCCACTGTGCCTTGTAAATTAGGCGTAGAATACGGCTCAATATATGGAACTAATTGGGTTCCATTCCATCGTTGGCCTGCACCATCCCATAACCATTGGAGCATCCCAAAAATGTCCAACGGTTGTAACGCATCAATTCCAAATTTGGAGTAGACTGTGGAATTTCTAAGTAAATGATAATAATCATACCCCCAATTCCCTGAATATGTCTCTATGCTAGGAGAGAGCATATCGACTACTAGTTGGGTAACTAATGGCGCAAGCCAATCTAACATCTCGGGCAATTGGGGATAGAAGGCATAGCTAAGTAAATCATAGAAGGGCTGCGTTTCTAGGTATCTAACTTTTTTCCCGAGAACGGAATCATCTTTTGTGGTCCAATAACCAAACCGGTAATCTGTCTGGTTCAGTGTTACATTGAAGCAATTCCAAATGTTAGGAAACTGATTTGAAACCCAATTTACAGGCCTATTTCCAGGTTTAAGAATAGGAATATTAATATTGGGGTCAATTGAAGCAGTTCCAACGACTCCTGGCCAGGTACCATTCCAATTTCTTGGTTTGGAAGGAACATAGTATAATGTAGGAATGGTGGTATTATCCCATGCGGCATCACTAATGTTTAACAGTGGGAGTTGCTCTCCTTTATCATCGCCCCAAATAATTTTCCCATAGCCTGGAACTGTATATATGTAATATCCATTTGGGTTTCCTGCTGTAACATTTTTATCATTCCACATGAGAGGCGGAACCCACAACCAAGGGTCGGTTATTTTTACAGTAGTATTCACATACGCATAAGGGGTATCATACCAGTAGTGTTGAATGCCATCTGGAATCC
>Ga0315310_10000554_pt1 | contig 24144 bp, 24 predicted proteins | sample TDP5_MG_FD_203630 | JGI IMG/M metagenome (GOLD analysis project Ga0315310, IMG submission 203630) | Freshwater sediment microbial communities from Lake Towuti, South Sulawesi, Indonesia - TDP5 | ecosystem: Environmental > Aquatic > Freshwater > Lake > Sediment | place: Indonesia: South Sulawesi...
ATTTATAGAAGGTGGCAACGCCGTAGATCTCATTGATGTCCATCCGGAGCCTGGATGCCACCATTTTGAGGGCCTCATCGGGGAGGTATTTATACCGATCCTGAACATCGTGAAGGATGCTGATGAGGGCTGTTCTCTTCTCCTGGTATTTGTCAACGATCAAATCAACTGTGCTTAGGTTCATTTTCGCCTCCAAATTAATATTCGATTAATTTTTTCTTAATAAATACATTTTCACTTAATTTTTATCTCAAAAAAATTTTGTGCTTAATTTTTGCTTAATTTTACAATCCTCCTCTGGGTGGGCTTAATACCCATAAAATGACGGCATTCCCTTTTCCCTTATTCGCCCATTTTGAGGGGAATGTTGATTCGATATAGAGACTATCTCCCTGTCTTAACAACTGTTTTTCATCTTGAATTTCAACTTCCAACTCCCCTTCTATCACATAAGCAAATTCATCACCTTTATGGCTATAAAAATGGCCGTCGATCGCTGCTCCCTCTTTTATGGTCAATAGGTATGGTTCCATTCTCCGATTAAGCACGTCCGAAACCAAAAGCTCAAGTTTGATGTCCGAACCCTTCAGTAGTGGCAGCTGAATATCTTGCCTTTCACCTGGTTTGATCACCATCTTTTGGAGTGGCCCGCTCTCCCCATCTGTCAAGAAATAGATAGGTTGAGTGTTCAATTTCTCGCTCAATTTCAAAAGGGAATCCAGCGAGGGACTGATCAAGTTCTTCTCCAATTGGGAGATAAAACTTGGAGTCAGGCCCACCTGTTCAGCCAATTCCTTTTGGGTCATTCCCAATTTTTTCCTCAATGTTCTGATCTTATCGCCCAGGTTGCCGGGCCTTCGGCCTCCAATGGAGGGAAAGATGACATCCTGGTCCCATACCTCGTAATGTTTTGGAAGAAAGGCACTCCTTGAAAATCTCCCTTCAATCTTGATCGCTTTAAAGAAAAGATCTCCATCCTGCTTTTCAAGCTCGATCGCCACCTGCGTGATATGTCTGAGATTGGCTTTAAAGGAAGGCGTATGGGCATCCTTCTCCAAAACCCAGTAGGCCACGGTTTGAAGATCGTAGAGCCGGGGACACGAATATGTAAAAAACTTATAGGTGAGATTCTCATCGCCCCATATGTCCTGCATTCCGGTCAGGCTGTCGAAGATATATCGGACACCTGCTCCCTTCTCGATCTCGATCCGATCCATGGCTACACGGAACTGGGCAAGGTCCCTGGGATTTTCAACTTTGATCACACTTCCTTTAAATCCCTCCTTTCCTTTCTCATAAAAACTGCCAAAGAGGGGATCACTGTTCCCTTTCCCGGAGGTAAAGCAGTCCAGAAGGGTTAGATATTCTAAATGAGGGAGATGAGCTAAACGCTTTGTAAGGGTGGAGGGAGAGATATTGAAGCTGACATAGACCAATTTGTATCCGCTCTTCAAGTTGTGCTCAATAAAGCGCTGGAGAAAGATTTCAACATAAGTCCCGGCCTCAACCTCCCAGATGACATTATCCCCGGTTTTTAGAAAGCCCAGAAGGTGGTCTAAATAGCCAATCCCTGAAGAAATCTTTCCAGCCATTTTAACAGATACCGAATCTTAATGACCAGCTATTAACTTTGGTAAATAAATTCTCGATGAATGCGCAAAAAATTCAAAAACCGCTCCCTCCGGAAAGGGCCATAATCTACAACTGTTTGAAACAAAAATATCGTTGCTTTCTTAGAAATCACAAAACAGCAGCAATGCTGGCTCTTTAGGAAGCATTAATTTTAGTGAATATTAATATACTGCTAGAATTTCGATGTCAACTTATTTTTTACTTATTTTTTGTTTCAGATCGAGTCGGCCGGTTGTTGAAGAAAAATGGTCTTTTCCTAACTCATTCCTGCATGGAAAGCACTATAATGCAGACCTAAATTTCTAAATTCTCCTCCTGCTACGTCTGACACCTTGGACAGGCATATGTGATTCTCCCTGTCTGACGGAAAAATTCAATCGAACTGTTGCACCGAGGACAAGGTTTCCCGCTCCTGCGATAGATTTGAATCCAGTCACTTCGCCGACCGATCTGTTTCATCCACCTCTCAAACAGTTTCAATATCCACCGAAGCAGTTCTTCCTTTTCCCTCTTGGAGAGTGAACCGACCCGTCTGAGGGGATGGATGCGTGACCTAAAAAGGATTTCAATCCGAAGGATGTTTCCAACTCCAGCAATGACCTGTTGATCCAAAAGAGCCTCTCCAATCTCTCTCGAAGGATCCTGCTCAAGTCGATGGAAAAACTCTCTGGAGGAAAAATCCGACCGAAGGGGATCCGGACCGAGGTTACCCCATCTGGGGTCATTCTGAAGCTCAGAGGGTGTCAATAACTTGACCACAGGAGCGGAGAAGACCACTGCAGCATGAGAATTCGTACGAAAGATCACCCGCGCCTGTTGGATGGGTTTGTCCCACGATTCGCGTTTTCGATAAATTCTCCAAGATCCCCACATCATCAGATGGATGAGCAGAATTCTGTGGTCGGAGAAATGGATACGAAACTGTTTTCCGTGGGCTTCCACTTTTTGAATATGAATATTCTGCAAGGAGGTCTCCACCTCTTTAAGCTTACGAAGACGGAATTCGATTCGAACGTCCTTTCCCTGAAGGACTTCTTTCAATCGCTCTGTATAATAATGAACCAGAGGCCCCTCAGCCATTGGTCTTCTTTCCCTGCCTGAACTTAAGAAAAATGAACATTCGGTTTGATAATTCGATGAATGAAGGATAATATTTTTAGGTGCCAGGAGCAATGTGGATGAACAAGAAGAGTCTTATTCTAACGATACTCATAGCTTTTGCCATGGGATTCGTTGCTGGGATAACTACGGTCATCGTTAAGGGGGGTAAAGAATCCAAGGATCCCAAGACTTCTCAAACGGCTTTCCTTCCTATCACTAAAGAACCTATCTCCATCGAGCTGACAGAGAAAATTGAAGACTTGAAGGAGACCGTACGACAGAATCCGAAGGATCTCGCAGCCTGGGCAAAACTCGGAAACATTTACGCCGAACATCACCGGTATCGGGACGCCGCAGAGGCCTATAGTCAATTTCTTTCCATCAAACCCAATGATCCCGATGTAAGAACAAGTTTAGGCATTCTGCTAAGAAGTTGGGGAGATGATGATGGGGCCATTGAGGAATTCAGAAAGGCAGCTCAATATGGCTCAAAACATGCGAACAGTCGCTATTATCTCGGGTTGACTTTGCTTCAAAACAAAAAGAATATTCGGGAAGGGATCAAAGCTTGGGAAGACTACTTGAAGGTCGAACCTAAGGGACAAAGGGCAAATCAAGTCAGAGCTGAGATAGAAAGATTAAGAACAGAAATAGACGGGGAGAAAGGTCAAAAAAACCATGGATGTCGTTAGAGTTCAATCGATCCTATCGGGTTCTTATTGGAGAGAGAAATGAAGAAAATTCTGGCGATTTATGGTAGCCCGAGGCGACAAGGGAACACAACCGTCCTTTTAAACCACGCCGTTCAAGGGGTTTTAGAAAATGGAGCCGAGGTGGAAAAAATAGTACTTCGGGATTTAAAGATGTCCCCCTGTCTTGAAATCTATGGTTGTAAAGAAACAGGACGCTGTGTCATCCAAGATGATTTTCAGAAGGTATACGATCAGCTGCTTGCATGCGATGGGTTAATGCTGGCTTCCCCCATCTTCTTCTATACAGTGAGCGCCCATACAAAGATCTTGATGGACCGCTGTCAATCCCTATGGGTCAAGAAGTACTGGATTGACAAGATCCCCTATGGGCAATCGAAACCGAAGCGAAAGGGGCTCTTTATTTCTGTTGGGGCTACCAGAGGGAAAAGGCTTTTTGAGGGAACCCTTCTCACCCTAAAATATTTTTTTGATATTCTGGATACAGAGCTTTGGAAGGCTCTTCTATATAGAGAACTCGATTTTCAGGGAGATGTATTACAGCATCAAGAATATCTTCAAGAAGCTTATGAGGCTGGAAAAGAATTTGTGTCGGCCCTAGGGGGCTGAATATCGACCCGCTCGGCGGCGCCAAGTCCAACCTTTGTAAGGTTGGGTAAAGAAGCGCCGCTCAGGGTCAACCCCTGCCTACCGGCAAGCAGGCTGAGCCCTTCAGCTCTGCTCGGGTCCTTGAGTTCGTCGAAAGGCGTACCCTGGGTGCTTGTCCTGAGCGCAGTCGAAGGGTTGACACCCTGTTCTTAGCCTTATATAAATTTTTGTCAGTTCATTCATTCCATCTAAGCCTAAGAGGAGGAGAGATTATGGAATTCAAGGGAAGTCAGACGGAGAAGAATATTTTAGCTGCTTTTGCCGGTGAATCCCAGGCCAGAAATCGTTACACCTATTTCGCGAGCGCAGCCAGAAAAGAAGGCTATGAGCAGATTGCTGCTATTTTTCTTGAAACAGCGGACAATGAGAAAGAACATGCCAAGCTTTTCTTCAGTCTGCTCAAAGGAGGGGAAACAGAAATTGTTGCCGCTTACCCGGCAGGAACCATTGGCAACACAGCAGCCAATTTGAAAGCAGCTGCCGACGGAGAAAACCTCGAATGGACGACCCTCTACCAAAATTTCGCTAACATCGCCAAAAAGGAAGGTTTCCCAGAAGCTTATGAAACCTTCTCCCAGATTGCAAAGGTGGAAAAATCTCATGAAGCCCGATATATAGCTCTCTGGAAGGCTGTAAAGGAGGGAAAAGTTTTCAGAAAGGATACCCCCGTGAAGTGGCACTGTCGAAACTGCGGTTACGTGTTCGAAGGAACGGAAGTCCCTGAAAAGTGTCCGGTCTGTAAGCACCCTCGTGCCCACTTTGAAGTCCTTGCAGAAAATTACTAACTCTTGACACGTTGAGGGGAGGTCCACTTAGAGACTTCCCCCCTTTTTCCCACGTCCCTCACCATTTAAGCAAATCCTCGTACGAAAACGTGTGATGAAAATCAAAAGTTCTTTTAAATCAGGAGGAAGAGATGCCGGACATCCAAATAGGACTGAAAGGCCAGGAAGAAATGGTCGTTGGGCGTCAAGATCTAGCGAGTGTCATGGGAAATATTGGTGCAGAGGTTCTCTCTACCCATCGAGTTGTTCTTCTCATGGAATTAGCCGCCCGAAATGCAATCAAGGACTGTTTGCCGGAAGGAAAGATGACGGTGGGAACCTTTATCCGGATCCAACATTTAGCGGCTACTCCACTGGGATCTAAAGTCCGTGCAGAGGCCTATCTTAAGGAGAAAAATGGTCGCAGACTGGTTTTTGACGTTGCGGCTTATGATGAGTTTGAAAAACTAGCCGAAGGCGAAAACGAACACCTCGTCGTGTCGGTTGATAAGTTTTTGGCGAGGATTGAGCGTAAGACGGTGAGATAAAATCACCCCATCGGCTGATTGCTCAGCATCAATTTTAGTAACAGAACCGGCTAAAACAGCAAGGCTTGTAACAATTCTTACTCCTTACCATGGGCGCACGTGCCACGACATTTGGAATCTGTTACGATGATGTGATGAAGGCCCTTGAACTCATGGTCAAAGAAGATAAAGGGAGGCTCGCCGTCACCGAAAAGGATCGGATCATTGGTCTGATTACAAGACATGGCATCGCTCAGTATTTGCAGATTAAAGGAAAGTAGTGTAGTCGACAGAGTCTGGGGTAATGGGGAACCCACTTTTCTACCATTTTCGCATCTCTCCTAGAAGACTGACCCGAGTGCTGTTCACCGTGAAACGGAAATACCAAGTTCCTAATCTTTATTTTAACGGAGTTGAAAAATGAAAAAAGGACTGTTGGTTGGAATCGGAGTGTTGGTGATTTTGTTGTTTCAAGTAAGCGTTGCCCCCGCTAACAAGTCAGAAGCTTCCATTGAGGGACCGGCCGACGCTGCAAAAGGATCCGAGGTGACGCTCCGGATCACTGCGACCCATAATGCAAATACGGCCTCACATTATACCGAGTGGTTGAAAGTGATGGCCAATAAAAAGGAGATTGCCCGGTGGGATTATAACAAAGAGAATCGACCCGATGGAGCTGTCTTTACGAAAGAAATTAAGATCAGGGTGACGGAAGATACGGAAATTGTCGCAGAGGCAAGTTGCAATAATCACGGGAGCAAAGGCCCTGCAAAACACAAAATCGTGGTGAAGTGATAACTAAGAATTGGAGGGTTTCCTATGAAGATCGGTGGGGTTTCGATCATTTTAATCCTGGGGTTTATCAATATGATCCTGATTTGTTTCCAGCTCAGCTCAGGACTTCGACGGGTTAAAGTACCATTTGGAATTCATCGAAGAACCCGAATGATCCTCTTCATTAGCGCAACCCTCCATGCTATCCTCGCATATCTTGCGAATTATGGATGAGGGCCGATAAGATGGTAGCTGTTTCGTAGTCTTGGTAATCATTCCTTAAGGAGGATGATCGTATGAGAAACCGACCTGAACAAATGGTGGTAATGATCCTGACTTTCTTTTTGTCAGTCCTTCTGTCTTCTGCCCAGGCCACGCCCAACAACAGTGGGGATACCGAGGCCTGCCTTGAATGCCACAAAACGGTCTCCCCAGGGATCGTTGCGGATTGGCAGAAAAGCTGGCATGCGCAAACCACTCCGGCCGAAGCCATCAAGAAAGATCCGAAGTCTCTCAAAGTCTCCGCCCAAAGGATCCCTTCGGAACTCGGTCAGAAAACCGTGGGCTGTGCTGAATGCCACACGCTCCGGTCTAAAAGGCATAAAGACGCCTTCGAACATAATGGATTCAAAGTCCATATCGTGGTGACCCCGGAAGATTGCGCGACGTGCCATCCCACCGAGGTAAGTCAGTATGGAAAGAACCTGATGTCCCATGCCCATATCAATCTCAACAATACTCCGGTTTATAAGCTCCTCGCAGACTCGGTGAACGGCACGCAATCATTTGATGGTCGAAAAACGATCCTGAAAGCACCGGACGCGGAGACCGATTTCGACTCCTGTTTCTACTGCCATGGAACCGAAGTAAAAGTCACCGGAAAGAAATCAAAAGAAACGGCCATGGGTGAGATGGAATTTCCAGTCCTCTTGGGATGGCCAAACCAAGGGGTTGGGAGGATTAATCCGGACGGCAGCAAGGGTTCTTGCGCCGCCTGTCATACCCGGCACCAGTTCGCCATTGAGATGGCGAGAAAACCGCATACCTGCTCCGAGTGCCATAAAGGGCCTGACGTCCCCGCTTATGGCGTTTATGAGGTCAGTAAACATGGGAATATCTACTCCTCTCTCGGCAAGGATTGGAATTTCAAGGCCGTCCCCTGGACCCTTGGAAAGGATTTCACGGCTCCGACCTGCGCCGCCTGCCATGTAAGCCTCCTGGTCGGTCCGGAAAAAACGGTCATTGCGGAAAGGACTCACCAGATGAATGACCGTCTCTCCTGGCGGATCATGGGCCTCATCTACGCCCATGCCCATCCGAGTTCACCGGACACGTCGATCATTAAGAACAAGGCTGGCCTTGCCTTACCAACGGAGCTGACCGGAGAACCCGCATCCCAATATCTCATCGACGCCAAGGAACAGAAAAGGAGAAATGAAAAGATGCAGAAAGTCTGCCTGACTTGCCATGGTGAAGGCTGGGTCAAGGGTCAGTTTGCTCGCTTCGAAAACACCCTCAAGACCACTAACGAGATGACGCTTACTGCCACCAAGATTCTTCTTACGGCCTGGGAAAAGGGGTTGGCTAAAGGTCTGGCTCAAAAAGACAGCCCCCTCAATGAAGCTATTGAGAAAAAATGGGTCGAGCAGTGGCTTTTCTATGCCAACTCCACCCGCTTCGCCTCGGCCATGGCAGGAGCCGATTACGGAGTTTTCGCCAACGGACGCTGGAACCTCAGCAAAAACATTCAGGAGATGCTGGATTGGCTTAAAATCAGGCTTGAGAAAACAAAAACCACATCGGATAAAAAGAAAAAAGCCAATTGATCATAGCCAAAATGAGGTTGAACCCCATATCATTCCTGGCGCTATCCACCTCTCTATTGAGGAGCTCGAGAAGCAACATCAGAGGATACCCCGTGGCCGAGAGATCATCCTTTTCTGCAATTGACCCAATGAGGCCTACAGCGCCCGGGCGGCCCTGTTACTAGAGCAACAAGGCATGACAAGAGTTCGGCCTCTTGCCAGGGGATGGATTCAAAGAGCATTCCCACTGCAATCGGTGCTTCAGTCCCCTCCACCGATCTTTCTGCCAAGGTGAAATGGGGAGGAGCTGATCAATAGAGTAACTCCTATAAAATAGACCCACGCCTTGGAATATTGGAAGCACCCCGGGAGGTCGGGGAAGTTTCTGTCACACAGACCCCACTTCAGCAGAAGATCATGAAGTTCTCGCACCTCGTAACCCATTTCTCTTCTACAGCATGGTGGCAGCTTTTCTCGCTCAGATTGCCGTTGTTTACGTCCCAGCTCTTCAATGGGTCTTCCGAACCGAACCTTTAGCAGGGGCAGAGTGGGTTCAAATCGGATTGGTTGCCCTAACCGTGGTGCTCGCTGTGGAGGTGGATAAACTCATCAGGAGAAGGAGGGGTCAAATATATCATGCGACAAAATCTTGACATAAGGAGGATGCAAGATGAATGGTGGGTCACTTAAAGGCTCATGGAAAATTATGACCGTCATGGGAATACCGATTCGTGTCCATTTTTCATGGCTCATTGTTTTTGATTTGATCACGTGGTCCTTGGCCTCACGCTTTTTCCCGGAAGCAGCTCCTGACCTCCCGATTATTTAGAAGCTTAGGGACATTGATCGCAATACTCACAAATATATTTACAGCAGGTTTGGATCGTTGATATAATAATTTTTGCCACGACTCTCCGCTGAGGATCTGAAAAGAAGGATGACGGGCGGACCGGCTGTCACCCTTGTCGATGTGAGGGCGAAAAGGGAGTATATGACCGGACATATTGACGGGACGATCAATATCCCCGCGCCCGATTTGAGGACACGTTACAAGGAACTGGATCAGAAGATTCCAATCGTTGTCATTTGCAACACCGGTCATCGATCAAGCCTCGGGGCAAGCCTCCTCAAACAGCATGGATTGAAAGATGTCTCCAATATGGCCGGTGGCATGACAGGTTATAACATGGCTGGCTATGGTCCAGAATGTCCGGTCTGTATAGCTTCTCATCTTCGGTGTGGGCTTTGGCCTATTGGGTTATTGCTCGGGGACCCTGGCCGGAGCTGCTGGACAAGGGTCTCTTGATGCCCTTTTTGGAGGAATGGTGGGAGTTCTTATCGGTGCTGGGCTTTTTGCAGAGTTTTTCTCGAAATTGGATAAGAAGCTTCTCAGCAAAGGCCATTTTGGTAAAATGACCTGGCCCCAACTTCTGAAGGTAAACCCTTGGGGAATAGTCATCCCTGTCGACTTTGGGGTGATCGCTTTGCTCTTCTGGATCGAAAATGCCGGACTTTAAAGAGAGGATACAAGAGATCATCTCTGCTTTTGGGTGGTTTCGAAACTCTTGGGGTCGATTCGTTAGATACTTGGGGATCGGATCGCTCGTGGCGGTCGGAGTCATGCTGCTCGTGCTTTTTCGGTTGCAGCTCTTTTTGCTCGTGATCCCCGCTGCCGGCGCTTTGAGCATGCAGCCGCAGCAGGCGTCGCGCTCGCAGTGCTCGCTCCCGCCAACGAAACGCTTTACGGCTCCATCGCGGCCGGCATCGGACTTATGCCTGTTCTGTTCTGGCTGCGTCACCGCAGAATCGACTGGCGCCAGACGGCGCTGGCCGCGTTCGTGCTGCTCATTGGTGTGCTGCTCGTCTTCTTCACTGCCGGTGTGATCAAGACTTTCCTGCTCGAAGGCAGCGCCACCCACGGCGCCAGCCTGGTGATAAACTGGAAGCACTTCGGCACTGTGGCCACCTGGAACTTCGGCGGCTTCTTCCCTCCGGGACCGAACGGTCGAGTGCCGATCTTTTCATGGCGATTTCTACAGGATGTCGGCCCTCTGCCTTTCCTCCTCATCCCTGTCTTGGTCTGGTGGTTTTTGCGCTCGGAGTGGGTGGCGGTTCACCTCGCCGCCAGCGCCTTGGTCGCCCTCTTCTTCTCCACCGCGCTCAGCCTGACCAGATACCCGGAGAATACCTATCGCTTCGTCAACCTCTGCGTGATCCTATCGACCATCCCGATCGGCGTCGCGCTATCGGCGTTCCCGCGCGCGTTCAATCGCAAAACGGCCCGCCACGTCGCCGGGGCAGCCGTCGCCGCGCTGCTCTTACTCTGCATCGTCACCTGGCCGCTCCTGCACGTCGGGGTGGTGGCCACCGCCACTTACGGCAAGAAGCTGTTTCCGCCTGCTGACGGCGGACACCTTTACAACCCGGCCGCCATCGACTTTCTGACCGACAACACCGATTTCCATAAAGGGGTACTGAGCATCCCGTACCAGTGCTGGGCCGTGCTCGGCTCCGGGCAATGCGCCCCGACCGGAGGCTACGTGGGTGGCCTGGAGGAGTTTCGGCGCGACAGTAGCAAAGCGGTCAAAGCGGTTGACCTTGATCTATTTCGTAAGCTGGGAGTGCGCTACCTGTACGTAGAGCCAGCCGGCGCCAACGATTGGCAACGACAGCGCATCGCTGAACTGTCGGCGGCTGGCGAGCTACGGCAGGTATGGGTTGCGCCTAACCAAGCATCCATCATCTACGAGCTAACCGGAATTTGAATCGGTCGTGATCGGCGGCCTCATCTTCGGTGTGGGCTTTGGCCTATTGGGTTATTGCCCGGGGACTCTGGCTGGAGCTGCTGGACAAGGTTCAATCATTCCTGACCATACCGCGGATAGCCGCATTCTTTCCTGAAGCGTCTCCTCCACTTGTTAAGACAGCGGTGCTCTTCTTTTCTTGCTTAAACAAATAGATAGAGAATTTGAAAAAGTCAAAAAGGGTTTCTTGTTCAAGATCAAACCATATGCTATGTTTTTTTTATGGCTGAAGTGTGGGATACGATTATCATCGGTGCAGGAATGGGTGGGCTCACGGCTGCGGCCCATTTGGTCAAGGCAGGTCTTAAGGTTTTAGTCTTAGAGAGAAACCCCCATATCGGTGGAACAGCCTATGTCTATCACAGGAAGGGATTTACCTTTCCTATGGGACCCCTTGGGTTCAGTCATCCAAAACTCATTCAAGAGACCCTCAAAGATTTGGGGGTTGGAGAAAATTTGAAACTCTCCAGAGTTCATTACAGGCTTAGAGCCTTCGATCTGAATATCCTCCTCTCATTACCTTTTCATGAGATGGTAGAAGAGTTAAAAAGAATTTTTCCTTCAGAAGCCAACGGTGTGGGAGAGTTCTTTAATGAGGCAATGGTCATGAGTCCTTCCGATCCCCTCTCAGCTAAAAAACATCATGATATTTCAGCCTCAGAATATCTTTCTCGTCTCATCAAAGACTGGAGGCTTCGTAGGATTCTTGGAAGCATTGGTACAAGGGAGCCATACAGTGGCCTTCCCCTTCTTGCTGCGATGTGGCACCTCATGTGTAAGGAGGGTATCTGGTACCCCATTGAAGGTATGCAATCTTTTTGCGATCGATTGGTAAAGGCGATAATGAATCCCCAAAACAGTGGACAAGGTAAGGGAGTTGGAGAGATTCGATTAAGAACAGAAGTCATTAAAATTCGAGTTGAAAAGGAGAAAGTCTTGGGTTTGATCCTCAAGGATGGAACTCTATTATTCTCCTCTTCTGTCATTTCGAATGCTGATTACAAGAACACCTTTATTAAACTATTAGACTCTGAGGCGATTCCTCCTGAGTGGTATGATTCAGTGTCACGTGCCCAGCAAACAAGTTCTGTTTTTCAAGTCTGTCTGGCAGTGGATAAAGGTAAAGCAGATTTATCGGCATTTCAAAAGGCCAGCAGGCTAATCTATAGAAGAAATGGGAGGAATGCACAGGAAAGAGAGAGCCTTGACTGGAACGCTCAAGAGATTGATCCTGATGCACTCGCTGGCCAAGAACTGGAAGTGAGCCTATGGGGAAAGGAGTGGGAAGTGGTAGGCTCTGAAGGGAGAGCACCTATTGTGATCCGGGCCGAAGCGGAATATGACCACTTTGCCAAATACCGATTGGGTTGGAGGCAAAGGTCTTTAGAATATCAAGGGTATAAAACACGACTTGCTCAAGCTCTCATTCGAGAGATCAACCATTTAATTCCAGGAATTGAAAAAGCGATTTTGGTGATGGATGTAGCGACCCCTCTTACCTTCGAAGATCAAGGAGGTCGGAGTGGAGGGGCGGTTGCCGGGTGGTCATGGAATTATGAAGATTTTCACGATGATCAGTCAAAAGAACTGATACTCACACCGATCAAAGGTCTCTACATGGCTGGATATCAAGCCTTCTCAGCCCTCTTTATGGGAGGCATTCCCACAGCTATGGAGAGCGGAAAACGCGCAGCTCAAGCTGTCCTTAAGGGAGTTGGTCCCATTGAAGAGATCATGATCCCTGGTTAGAATCAATACACCATGGGCAAAAAATTATGTCTTCTTAGAAATAATTGGACCAAAATAAGGCGTTTTCAATCCTGCTGCGGCCGTCCTGGAGACCCAGGCTGTCGACAGGTTGAAGAAAAACCTCGGTGAGGTCTTAAAAAGAAGGGATGAATGAACCGATTCAAGAAATGGGCAAGTCGCGAGTATAGTCTGGGGGTTCATTTCATGGAAAAAATTAAACTTGGGATTAGCACTTGTTTGCTGGGAGAGAATGTCCGTTACGATGGAGGCCACAAACTGGATCGTTTTCTCACCGACACGTTAGGACAATATGTGGCGTATGTCCCTGTATGTCCTGAAGTAGAGTGTGGCCTACCTGTCCCAAGGGAGTCCATGCATCTCGAAGGAGATCCCGAATTTCCTCGGTTAGTAACTTCAAGGACGAAGCAGGATATGACCGAACGCATGGTTGGATGGGCTAGGAAACGTGTTGTTGAGCTTGAGAAAGAAGGCCTCTGTGGCTTTATTTTCAAGAGTGATTCTCCGAGCAGTGGCATGGAGCGCGTGAGGGTCTACAATGAAAAGGGCATGCCCGTCAAAAAAGGTGTCGGCATGTTTGCAAGAATATTTATGGAACATTATCCTCTCCTTCCCGTGGAAGATGAAGGCCGTCTTCATGATCCAAAGCTAAGGGAGAATTTTGTTGAACGTATCTTCACATTAAAAAGATGGAGAGAAGTCCTGATGAGGAAAGAAAGCCGTGGGAATGTGGTTGATTTTCATACCTGTCAGAAGCTGTTGATTCTTTCTCACAGCCCAAAGCATAGCCGGTTGATGGGAAAGCTTGTGGCCAGAGCTAAGGATATTCCATTGAAAGAGCTTTACCAGCAATATCAGACCATCCTCATGGAAGCCCTTCAATTGAAGACCACTCCAAAGAAAAATGCCAACGTCCTCATGCACATGATGGGTTATTTCAGGGAGCAACTTTCTTCCGACGAAAAACAGGAATTGTTAGAAGTGATTGATCACTACCGACAGGAGTATTTTCCATTAATTGTCCCCATTATCCTCATCAATCATTATGTGCGTAAATACAACCAACCATATCTTAAACAACAAGTCTACCTAAACCCCCACCCCTTAGAGCTTCAGCTAAGAAACCATGTGTAAAAATCTGAATATTGTCTGTATGACGAAATTATGATAGATATAAACCGAGTATTACGTTATTTTGGTCGATTTAGGTGATGTATGGAAACAGTTAAAGTTTCACCAAAATTTCAAATAGTTATCCCACGTGGTGTCCGAAAATTTATAGACATTCACCCTGGGGAAAAAGTTCAGGTGATTCCTTATGAGAACCGTATTGAGCTAATTCCCGTGAAGCCAATTGGAGAGTCCCGGGGATTTCTCAAGGGGATTGATACAACCATCGAAAGGGACCCAGATCGAGTATGAATACTTTTGATTCATCCGGGATTATGTTGGGGACGGTCAAGGCATACAACGCAACATTGTGGACTCAAGATGAGGATTTTAAGGGAATTGAGGGAGTACGATACATTGAGAAGAGATAAAATAGAGGAAGTTAGAAGATTAATCTAATTGGTTGGGGTCTGCCCTTGACATTTGATAAAATTATTATTGAATCGGCCTAACAAGAAAAACCAGCGCCTGCCTACAGGCAGGCAGGGACGGCTAAAAAACGCCGGGGTTAGATTCAAACGTGTGAATAGGAAAGGCCAAGGTTACAGGATTGCAGAGGAAGTTGTCTACCAATTCCTGAATTGGGATGCTATGCCTTGGGAGGCATAAATTAGATTGAATAAGCGAGAACGAATTGTGAGAGATTTTAAGTGGCTCTTGGAGATGAAATCAAATCCAAAAACTGCTTCAGGATGCGAGCGGTGGCGCCCCAGATGATGTGTCTTTCATATTGATAGCTATAGATCACTTCTTGTCGACTGCCTCGGACAATCACTCTCTCGCCAAAACATTCCTCGTTAAGCAAGTGGGAGATGGGGACCTCGATCAATTCTTCGATCTCTACAGGGCTCGCCTTAAAGGGATACGGATAGGGGAAGAGGCCAACGAAGGGAGTGACAATAAATTCGGTTATGGTCACAATATCGTCCAATATTCCAATGATCTGAACATCGCTCTCCTTAAGTCCAATCTCCTCATAGGTCTCGCGAAGCGCAGTCGTTTCTAAATCAGAATCCCTTTGATCATGAGCACCTCCTGGAAAAGAGATCTCACCTTTGTGATACTTTACCTGATCGGTCCTTTTGGTGAATAGGATATGGCATTCCTCTCCTTTCTTAAAGAGCGGCACGAGAACTGCCGCATGGGCAAAGGAGGGACGCTCGACCGCTCTTCGTTCTCTTGTAGAAAGAATCTTCCGAAGTTCGCCGATAAAATCTTTTTCGCAATATTTCATTACAAGCACCGTTAGAATGGAATGATGGCCATCCTTCCAGTTTTCCATTATTCCAATGAAGATATCTCCTTTAGAAACTCCTCAAGGGGCATGATCCTCAACAATGGAGAGAGTGCAAAATCCCGATAGAGATTGAGACACCCTTGATGGAAATCCTTGCTTCGGCTGGCTGTGCAATCTTCTAAAAGAATAACTGAAAAATCATGACTGAGTCCATCCATGGCTGTCATCAAGACGCAGACTTCCGTTGTCATGCCTGTCACAATGATGGTGTCCACACCGAGCGTCCGGAGCGTCTGGTCAAGATCAGTTTTGAAGAAGGCACTGAAGCGCCTTTTGGGCAAAATGAAATCGACCGGCTCTGGCTTTAAATCATCTATCACCTCCGCACCCTTTGTCCCCCGAATGGAATGAACCTTCATCTTCCCTTTAAAGATAAAGTCGTCCTCCAAAAAACTATCACAAGCAAAGACGATGGGGAATTCTCTTTTTCGACTCTCCTCTAAAAGTCTTTGGAGGTTAGGGAGAATGGCTCTTCCCTCCTGGAGAAGTGGATTATGAGGGTTCTCTTTCAAATTATCCTTCAACATGTCAACAACAATGATTGCCGGCTTCATAAAGGTTCCTGTTTACTCTAAAGTTTCATTCTGTCATTCCCGTGAAAACGGGAATCCAGAAGTAGAAACTATAATAACTAGATTCCTGCTTTTGCAGGAATGACCAAGCGTGGGGAACGAATATCTTTTACAATTTTAACCTATAAACCTTTAATGCATTTTCGGTGGTCACTTCAGCCACATTTTCAAATGAAATCTTCTTGATCTCTGCCACTTTCCGTGCCGTATAACGAATGTAACTTGGTTCGTTTCTCTTCCCTCGAAATGGAACAGGGGTCAAGAAAGGAGCATCGGTCTCTACTAAAAGAGAATCTAATGGGAGGCGTTTGACGATCTCCTGAAATTTCTCTGCATTTCTAAAAGTGATGCTTCCAGGAATGGAAATGTAGAATCCCATCTCAAGGCATGCCTTGGCCATCTCATAATCCCCGGAAAAACAATGGATGATCCCGCCACACTCCTCTGCCTTTTCCGATTTCAAGATCTCCAATGTCTCCTGATGCGCTTCTCGATCGTGAACAACAATGGGAAGGCCGAGCTCCTTGGCCAATTTGATCTGCTCTCGAAATCTCCTCATTTGGATATCCCGTGGAGAGAGATTCCTAAAGAAGTCGAGGCCAATCTCACCATAGGCCTTTACTTTCTTATTCCGACAAAGTTCTCTTAAAATCGGATAGGTCTCGGTATCTATCTCCTTTGCATTGTGAGGATGAACACCCAAGATGACATAGATCGAAGGGTGGGAGTTGGCAATCTCAAGGGCCCTCTTCCAATCCCTCCTCTCTGTTCCGACCGTAAAGATATATTCCACACCGGCTTCCTTTGCCCTTTGAATGACCTCCTTCAGATCCTTTCTAAAGTCAGGCATCTCTAAATGGGCATGGGAATCGATGAGCATAGTTAACAATCAATGCTAAATAACAAATTCCAAATGTCAAATGAGTGTCAAATCCTAAATGTCAAATATTTTTTAAATTATTTTTCAACTTTGACATTGATTTGGAATTTGAACTTTGAAATTTGACATTATTTTTCAATGTTTACTGCCTGTTCCTTTTACACGATTGAAATAATCGATCAATTCTTTGGCCAACTCTTTGGATCGAATGAGGACAGAGACCTCATTGTTGTTACTTAGAGCATAATAAGTCCAGTTGGTGCTACCCAAAAGGGTGAGACGTCCATCAACGACCACCAATTTCGCATGAGTGGTTTTAAAGAGGGGATCATAAATTACTTCCACACCTCCGTCTGATAAGATCTTTCCGGCAGTTCGATTTCTTTCGGTTGTGCGATCCCTTCCTTCCCTCACTTCCAAGATCACCTCCACCTTCACCCCCCGTTTTTTCGCATCAATTAACTCCTTGATGAGAAGATTTGAAGGGGTATCGGGATAGCGATCATAATATCCCATCTCAAACATCATCACCTGAATCGAAGTCTTCGCCTCTTGGATCACCTTCTTCGCAACCTGAAAATACTGGGCATCGGTTACGAGCTGGATGTCCTCTGCTGGCAGTCCAAAGGAAACTGGGACGCGAAAGGTTAAATTTAAAAAAAGGATGAACCCTACAAGAAATTGACTAGATAGACCCACGAAAAAAGCCCTATTTCTTTCGCTCATCCTCCATCCTCCGTTCTTTTTTCCTATCATCCATTAGAGCTTCTGTTGTATAGACTCCTTTTCCTTTTCCACGAAAAGTACTGATGGATTTTTTGTCGGCTGAGATCATTGCAGTAGCTCGGCGTAGGCGGTCCATAATCGCGCGTCCAAGGCCGACCTCGGGAATGGGTTCTGCTAGGATCAGGTCCAAATTTAGAGCATCCAATCGGCGGATGGCAGAAAAGAGGTTTGCTGCTGCCTCCCTGAAATCTCCCTTCTTCGAAAGGACTTCAACACAGCTGAATTTTAGAAAATGTTTTGATTCCTGAAAGGCAAGTAATCCTATGTCTTTATCTTTAAAGGCAACCAAATCCTTCTCCGACCAACTGAGAACGATCGGTGTGCGTGGAGCATAATGCCTTGGAAGCATTCCTGGAGCAGAGGGTCTCTCTTCATTAACGCTGTTGATCTCCACCTTACCAATAATAGACTCAATCTCTTCGAGCGGCACCCCACCCGGTCTCAATAACCTGGGACCTTTTTCAAAAAAAGAGACGATGGTCGATTCCACTCCTACCTCACACGGCCCCCCATCCAGAATGAAATCAATCCGATCACCTAATTGATCCCGAACATGTTCGGCTGTCGTTGGGCTTAAATAGCCAAAGGGATTGGCACTCGGTCCCACAATAGGAGAACCGACCAGCCTTATTACACTCAATGTCATCGGATGTTTCGGCATCCGGATAGCAACGGTTGGAAGGCCGGCGGTCACGATATCAGGGAGTTCATCCTTCTTTAAGAGAACAACCGTCAGGGGCCCAGGCCAGAATCGCTCTATCAATCTCTTAGCATCGGGCGGAATCTCAATGACCAACTTACTTAGATCTGTGTCATTTGCCACATGGACAATCAATGGATCAAAGTACGGTCTCCTCTTTACTTCAAAGATTCGCGCCACGGCAAGAGGATTGAAGGCATCCGCTCCCAATCCATAAACCGTCTCTGTTGGAAAGGCAACGATCCCTCCTCTCTTGATAATCTCGGCGGCCTGACGAATCGCCTGAGCGTCTCTCATCCGGATTTTCCTTTTTTTAGTTCCTTCGATTTTTCTTCTAATGACTTTCTCATTAAGGATCGGAATTCTTCTAATTTTTTAGCGATCTCAGGATATTTGATCGAGAGGATTTCACAGGCTAAGTACGCTGCATTCTTTGCTCCATCAATTCCAACAGTAGCGACCGGGATGCCCGGAGGCATTTGAACTGTGGAATATAAGGCATCCGCACCATTGAGGGCTCCTGATTTTATTGGAACACCGATAACAGGGAGACTGGTATGGCTTGCCAAAGCTCCGGCAAGGTGAGCCGCCATCCCGGCTCCCGCAATCAACACTTCAATACCCCGTTTTCTCGCGTTCTTAGCATATTTAGCCGTCTTCTCGGGCAGTCGATGGGCTGACCTGATCTCCATCTCATAAGGGACTCCCATCTCCTTTAAAACTTCGGCTGCCTTCTCCATAACAGGCAAATCGCTCTCGCTCCCAATCAGAATCCCGACCAAAGGCCTTTTCATGATAGACCCCTTTTTTCACCAAGGCTAAAGCCTTGAGTTACAGTGTGATATGGTTTTGTAACTCAACTCCTGCCTGCGGCAGGACCTGAACCTAGCATGGTACAGGGCACGCAGGCGTTAGGGTTGATCTTTCCATAATCTTAAGAAATTAAGATGAAATCCACAAGAGAATAAAAAACTGTAATTTTATTTGCAAGCGAGGACTCACTTTTGTTATATTAGGCGAAACGTAGTTCATGATGTTTACGACTTATTTGAATAAGAAGAGTTGAGGGAAGAGGTTGACTTGACTTTACCCTGTTAAGGAGAAAAGGATTATGCCTGGATCAGGATCTCTTTCACATGAATTGCTAATGTTTATTGGTTTCAGTGTGGTCGTGGGCTTTATGCTCTATATTGACCTCTTCCTGGTCAACCGCAAAGCCCACATCATCACCATCAAATCCGCGCTTATCTGGAGTGCAATCTGGATCGGGACGGCACTGATCTTTAACATATTCGTTTACTACGAACTCGGCAGGGAGAGAGCCTTAATGTATTTCACAGCGTACATCATCGAAAAGTCCCTGAGCGTCGATAATCTATTTGTCTTTATCGTTGTGTTCGGTTACTTTGGCATCCACCCGATGTATCAGCCGCGTGTTCTGCGGTGGGGCATCCTCGGCGCAATTGTCATGCGTGCGATCCTCATCGTAATTGGCATTGAATTGGTGCAGGCTTTCAAATGGATGCTCTATGTTTTTGGTGCAATTCTGATCTACACCGCATACCGGTTGATCAATGGCATTGCAGACGAGGTCGAGCCAGGCAAGAACGCGGCACTGAAATTCGTATCGCGCCACCTTCCAGTCTTGACCGAACTGCATGCAGAAAAGTTTCTTGTCCGAATTAATGGTGTGCTCCATGCCACGCCGTTGCTGGCGACACTTATTGTGATCGAAAGCACAGACCTCGTCTTTGCCCTCGATTCGATCCCTGCGGTACTGGGTATTTCGCAGGATTTATTCATTGTGTACACATCGAACATCTTCGCAATTCTCGGCTTGCGTGCCCTCTACTTTGCGTTAGCAGGCGTGATGCAGTTGTTCCACTATCTCAAGTACGCGCTTGCCATCATTCTTGGGTTCATCGGCATCAAGATGCTCATCCACGATTTTGTCAAAATTCCGATTGAATATGCGCTTTTGGTCGTTTTCGGACTGCTGACGTTTGCAATTGGGGCTTCTGTGGTCTTTCCGCGAAAGGATCGCGATATAGAAAAAGCGGAAGTAGCTATGACGCCGGAGGGAGAATAAGAGATTATCAAAAAATATTAAAAAAACTTCCTCCCGAGATCCGGGATTTCACTCCAAAAAGACTGGAAGATTTCAGATATCACCGGATTATTTTACAATGTTCAGTTCGAACATTAAATCAAATAATACCCATTCCCTTCAGCACAGATAGCATAACTGCAGCAGCCATCACGGAACCAACCTGGCCACCTGTGTTGGCTCCCATCGCATGCATCAGGAGATAGTTTTTCGGATTATACTTCTGGCCTTCTCTCTGCACGACCCTTGCTGACATGGGATAGGCTGAAATCCCAGCAGCTCCAATAAGAGGATTGACCTTACCCCCTGTCATCACTTTCATCACTTTTCCAAACAGAACGCCACAGACTGTATCAAGACAGATGGCGATAAAGCCAAGAGCTAAGACAATCAGCGTTTGAGGTTTTAAAAAGATTCTTCCATCCATGGTGGCTCCGATGGAGATTCCTAAGAGCAGAGTTACGATGTTGGCAATCTCGTTTTCCGAAGCCTTCGTGAGTCGGCTCACAGCGCCACATTCCTTCATCAAGTTTCCAAGCATAATTGTTCCCAAAAGAGGTAATCCCCTGGGTGCAATGAGGCCACCGATCACGGTCACGATCAAGGGAAAAAGGATCTTCGTCGTCTTTGAAACCGATTTTTTCACCACTCCCATATTGATCATCCTGTCTTCCTCTGAAGTAAAGAACTTCATCAGGGGGGGCTGGATGACAGGGACCAACGACATGTAGGAGTAAGCTGCCACCGAGACCGCACCCAAAAGATGAGGAGCGTACTTGGAGGTGACATAGATCGCTGTCGGACCATCGCAAGCACCGATGATGCCAATGGCGACCGCATCCTTTTGAGAAAACCCTAAAACCAGTGCCAAAGCCAAAGTAAGAAAGATCCCAAATTGTCCTGCGGCTCCGAGGAGGAAAATTTTCGGATTCTCTAAAAGAGGACCGAAATCGGTCATGGCGCCAATTCCCAAAAAGATGAGAAGGGGAAATAACTCCGTGGCAATGCCTGCGTCGTAAATAATCTTAAGGAAACCCTCTTCCTCCATTAATCCAGTCAATGGTATGTTGACCAGGATAGCTCCAAACCCAATCGGAACGAGGAGTAAGGGTTCAAAGTCTTTCTTGATCCCCAAATAGAGGAGAACACACCCCACCGCTATCATAATAGGATTTGACCAGTGAAGGTTTGCAAATCCTGCAATGAGTCCATTCAATCCGCCTACAATCGCATCTGACATCTTTCTTCCCTCCTTTTTTAAAACTACTTACCTTCTTCCTCCTTCTTATAAGGGAAGGCTTTTTTCAGGAGACTCATGAGGAGGCTCAAGATCCAAAGAGTCAAAAGCGTACCTCCCATACCAACGACAATCATTGTAATTGCGAACGTCCAATTATCCATAAAACCCTCCCAACAATTAAGGTCGAAGGTTTGAGCACAGAGATTGGAGGCCGAATCCTTTTGCCCGCCCACGGCAAGCGGACCTCAAACCTGAAGCCTCAATCCCTAAGTCTTGTCTCTTATATCACCCAAAAGAAGGAAGGTCAATAAAAAAGTGATTTTTTTAACAAAGTCGAGGAGTGCGAAAATTAATTCAGAATATCAAATGCTTACGTTCCATTAGACTTTCTACTTTGAAACTCTTTCGCCTGGTACATGAAGGCTTCGAGGCGGGTCAAGGTATTGGTCTGCTCCTGACCGTCGTAGGCCATATTCAGGATGGGGATATTATTATGCTCCTCTCGATATCGTTTGAGAACGGTGCTCACGATGGTTCCAGGCATACACGTAAAAGGCATAATATTAACAATCCCACTTGCACCCCTTCTTGCAAAATCGATCGTCTTTCCCACGGAGAGGATAGCCTCCCCTTCGAAGGACGAATCCAAATAAGGTTTGGCCTTTCTAAAGATGGATTTGGTTTTGGGTTCTCCGAAGTTTCTGAGACGACCTCTAAAAATCCTCTCCAGCTTATGTTCATCCTTTTTTTGATAGTAATCAGTGAGAAAAACTTTCAGAAGGTTCGAAAAAGACTTTTTCTTCAGACTTCTTCGCTTGGCGATGGTGTTAACATAGAGAATCCATTCAGTCAGGGGGGCGATCCATGCCTCCCCCCCAAACTGTTCAATCTTTCGAATGACATCCTCATTGGCGAATCGATTGAGACGGACAAAGATCTCTCCGACGATCCCGATCAGAGGTTTGGTTCCAGGGTTTTCGACTTCGATTTGATGAAACTCTTCCAGACTTTTCCTTAAAGCTTCTTCCAAATTGTTTTGATTCAATATCGCATCACAAACTTTTCTTAACGATTCCTGGTAGACCTGATCCGTTCTTCCTTTCTCCCTTTCATAGGGTCGGGTCTCTAATAGTTTTTTCATCAGGAGATCGACCGCCACAATCCCTTGCCATCCCAAGCGTGTGAATTGAGAACCCATAATGCCCAGATCGTTATACAGCGTCTCATCCTGATTGGGTGAGTAAATGGGAACGTGGTGAAAACCTAGGTCGTCCAGAACGAGGCGATGAAAGCGATGATATTGCCCAAACCGGCATGGCCCGTTTCCGGAGGGCATAAAGAAGGCAGCTCGTTCATGGTCGAAATTGGAATCCTTCACCAACTTCACCATATCGCCTGTGGTCAGAATGCAGGGATAACACTCCTTTCCTGAGGTGAGTTTCCTTCCCCAATAAAGGGTCTCTTCATCCGACTCAGGAAATACCTCGGCCTCCACCCCACAGACCTTAAAAGCAGCCGCTACGGCGAAGGAGTGGTCACACATGTAGGGGATGTAAATCTTCTTGGTCCGATCCGTCTTCGGCTTCCCCCTCCTTAGGGAGACTACTTTCTCAGGCTTCGCATTCTTGAGACTATCCAAGAAGGCCTCGCATCTTGTGATCGCACCTGCGTCCGCACTGTGCTCATCAATCTCCAATTGGAGGTAGGGCTTGCCTTTCGATAAATCCCTGAAGAAATGGCCAATAAAAGAATCCGGGCCGCAGCCGAAGTTTGTGATATAGACCGCATAAAGTCTTGGATCCTTCTTGATGATTTTCCCTGCTGCCAATATCCTTTGTCCATATCGCCAATACATCTCCCGAATCTCTTCTGTAGGTGGGACAGACTCCAGAGGCAGGAAGTCCATTGGTATGGCGAGGACCCCTAAATCTCGAAGTTTCTTTGGAATCTCAAGGTTGACTCCGGAATCGCAAGTGTTATAGGGCCTGCCTACGATGACCATCACCTTCTCATTGGCCCTGACTTGATCCAGAGTCTCCTTTCCCCGGTTGAGCAGGGATTGATAGAAAAGGGCCTGAAATCTCTCTGCCTTTTCTAAGGCCTGTCGCACCTGTTTCGCTCCACGATGGAGCGTGTCCCCAAAATCGATCAATTCCCTCTCCAAATGATCCCTTCCAAAACCAAAGTGGAAGATAGGTTGAAGCACTTCCATATGGACTCTTTCGAAACTAATGGAAGAAGGAACAGCATAAGGGAACGATTGAGCGTAGGGACACGCGGAGCTGTTGGGGATCTCAGGATGAGATGCCTTGAGATTCACAATGCTGGGCAGAAAGATCTTCTTCACTCCTTTTTCCAAAAGGTTGAGGACATGGCCATGACTCACTTTGATCGGAAAACAGGTTTCAGCGACAACATTCTCCACACCTTTTCGAATCAGCTCTTTATTCGTGGCATCGGAAAGAACGACTCGGTAACCCAACTCAGTGAAGAAGGCCTTCCAGAAGGGAAACATCTCATGGAAGTAGAGAATTCTGGGAATCCCGATCTCTGGAACATAAGGCGGAAGCTTCTCCTCCCCTTCATAGGGGGCAAAGAGCATCTTCTCCCTCTCCTCAAAGAGATCTGGAATGGCTGAGCCTTTCGACCGTTTAATCACATCGTACTTCTCACATCGGCTACCATAGAAGAGGGGTTTCTCACCCTCCACACTCACTTTTCGGATGAGACAGAGATTGGGACAACCTTTGCACTCGAACGAAGACTGCTCATAGTGGCGCTTGCTCAGGTCAAACCCTTTGAAACTTGAACGTTCCCAGGTGCGTTCCTCCATGGCCAGGATCGCGACCCCAATCGCTCC
>Ga0315310_10000555_pt1 | contig 24127 bp, 24 predicted proteins | sample TDP5_MG_FD_203630 | JGI IMG/M metagenome (GOLD analysis project Ga0315310, IMG submission 203630) | Freshwater sediment microbial communities from Lake Towuti, South Sulawesi, Indonesia - TDP5 | ecosystem: Environmental > Aquatic > Freshwater > Lake > Sediment | place: Indonesia: South Sulawesi...
TCAATAGATATAATCAATGGACCAAAATTCTCCACTTCGAATACCCAGATCGCTTCAGGCATTCCTAAGTCAAGCCACTCTACTTGCCTAACCCTCTTTATCAATCTGGCCGCTAGGACTGCTGCTCCTCCCGTGAATGCTCCATATGCGGCTCCGTATTCCTTCATGGCTTCTCCTGTCTTTGCGCTCATTCCACCCTTTCCTATTATCAGTCTCACATTAAGGCTTCTGATGATCTTGTCTTCGAACCGTTCCATCCGCATACTTGTTGTCGGACCGGCTGAGATCACAATCCACTCACTATTCAGCCTCTTTACAATCGGTCCGCAGTGATAGATTGCCAGCCCCTTCAAGTTGAAGGGCATCCCCTTGTGCTCTTCAAGAAACTTAACCATCCTCTTGTGAGCTTGGTCACGCGCCGTAATGATTGTGCCTGTTAAGTAAACCACATCGCCTATTTTCCAGTCTCGTACCTGACTCTCCGAGATCGGTGTCTCAATCTTTAAAATGCGGCTCAATTCTTTCGTCGCCTCTCCTCAGCTTACCTTATGTGTTAAATATTCAACTCTTCCATCTGAGTAGACGCGGGCTGTGGATCTCCTTGCAGCCCAGCACTGGAACGCTATAGCTACAGGATAAGATGCTGGATGCCTATGAGCGAAATCGATCTTCACGGCGAGGGCTGTTGTATCCCCGCCTAAACCCATCGGGCCGATCCCGGTCGCGTTCACGGCTTCATAGAGTTCCTTCTCCAGCTCAGCAATCCTTTCTTCCCGATTCGGCTCATCTATGGGCCTCAATAACGCTTTCTTAGCCAGCTTCATAGAAATATCAGCTCCTCCTCCGATCCCGATACCTACAATTGTAGGTGGACAAGGCATCCCCCCAGCCTTTATAACCGTCTCCAAAAGGAACCTCTTCACCCCATCTAAACCTTCACCCGGCGTCATCATCCCCAGAGCACAGGCGTTCTCAGAACCCCCTCCCTTTGGAAAAGCAGTGACCTCTAAGCAGTTCCCATCCGAGATATCCCAATGTATGAACGGGATGTGCCTCCCTATATTATCACCTGAGTTTTTTTGGGTGAAAGGATCAACCGCGTTCGGCCTAAGAGGAATCTCTAAAGTAGCCCTGGCAACAGCCCTCCGAAGGCTATCTTCAATTTTTTCTATATGCGGAAACTTTGGATGAGCCTTCAAGTAAAAATTTATTAACCCAGTATCTTGGCATAGGGGTCTGCCCGTTTCTTCAGCTAATCTTATGTTGTCAAGCATTGTCTTCAATTGAACTTTTCCAAGTGGATTGCTTTCATTGTGGTAAGCTCGCTTAAGAGCCTCTTTTACATCCTGGGGAAGCTCGATAACAGCTAGCCTTAAAAGGTTAACTGCGACGTCTTCAACGAGAGACAAGGCTTCCAATCTTTCACCTTTTAATCTGTGAACTTCGGAATCTTTTCAGATCTATAAATTAATGTATTTTCGTTATAAAATTCTTTACAGAGAATAAGCGAGAGCTACGAAACTGCCGTTCAGGGTTCGATTCAGAATAACTTCCCATCAAATTTATTTACATCTGTACCTTATATAGATCTCCTCTAGAGAAAAGGTTTGTGGTGGAATGACGAGTATTAGTAGATTGCCGCGTCAGCCCGAGTTTAACATCGGTACGATCGGGCATGTTGATCACGGGAAGACAACGCTGGTTGAGGCTCTTACTGGCGTCTGGGCCTCTAGACATAGTGAAGAGCTAAAACGCGGCATCACCATTAAGCTTGGGTATGCTGACACCCCTATCTATCGCTGCCCAAATTGTAACCTCCCTCATAATTACTCAACAAGTGAGATTTGTCCCAGATGCGGCTCTAAAGGCGTATTCGTTCGGGCTGCTAGTTTTGTTGATGCTCCTGGCCACGAAGCTTTGATGGCTACTATGCTTTCCGGAGCGGCCGTTATGGACGGCGTTATCTTGGTTATTGCCGCTGATGAGCCGTGTCCTCAGCCTCAAACACGGGAGCACTTGGCAGCCATAGAGATCGTGGGCATCAAAAACATCGTGATCGTTCAGAATAAGATTGATCTAGTTGATAAGAAGAGGGCTCTGGAGAGTTATAAAGAAATCCTTAAATTTGTTAAGGGCTCAGTCGCTGAGGGCGCTCCCATAATCCCTGTTTCCGCTCAGCACAATGTTAATATTGATTTGCTTCTTTACAACATCGAGGAACGCATTCCCACGCCCTTCCGTGATCCTTCCAAGCCTCCTAGAATGTTTGTTGTACGCTCTTTCGACGTGAATAAGCCCGGTTCTCCTGTGGAGAGCCTCGTTGGCGGCGTCATGGGTGGGACCATCATTCAAGGTGCGTTCAGAGTTGGCGATGAGATTGAGATTAGGCCCGGTATACCCAGCCCCGCTGGCAAGTCTGCCTACGAGACACTTTTCACCAAAATTGTCAGCCTTCAAGCTGGCGAACGCACTGTTGAGGAGGCGCGTTGCGGCGGCCTGATCGGTGTTGGAACGTTGCTGGATCCCTCCTTGAGTAAGGCTGATGGGCTTATAGGTAACGTCGTCGGCAAGCCTGGAACGCTTCCACCCACCCATTTCGATCTGTCTTTGGATGTTCACTTGTTTGAAAGGGCTGTGGGTACGAAAGAGCTGATGGAGGTCAAGCGTGTCGATGTGGGTGAGAACCTCTTGTTGGATGTTGGCACAACGATCACATCGGGAAGGGCTACTTCCGTTAAAGGAAACGTGGTTGAGCTTAAGCTTACTCGCCCTGTATGCGCTGAAGAGTCGTCGCGGATAGCCATAAGCCGAAAGATAGCTGGAAGATGGAGACTAATCGGATACGGAATAATTAAATAACGAAAAATATTAAATATGGTGGATGAAAACTGGCCGCCTTTATGCCGATCGACTCCGAATTAAGCAGAATCACCGTTCTTGGTTTCTCTGTCTTCTCTCATTGATTCCGTGAAGTTTCTGAACATTTTTTCAAAGAATCTCTTTTTTAGGTAGGGTCCCTTTCCTATGCCAGGGCATTCGTCTGTATACGTGAAAACGTATCGGTTATCTTCAAGGTTTTGGAGCTGGAATGGGTAGAACCTACAGACTAACGGTCTTATCTGGTAGATTGAGCATGTCTTATCTTTTAAGAAGATGCAGTTGCTGTCTTCAGTCTTCTTCATAATGTGAGTGTAGGGTTCGAAACCGTCAATTTTCCTAGCGAACTCATCGATGCTCATGAAGGTCTTTTTCGATATATATTCAGCCTCAATCTTCAGTAGGAGAATCCGCCTGACCTTATACTTGGTATCCCCACAGCAGAAGGCACATCTTTCACACTTAAAACGAACACGCTTAGGATGCAGGAAACTCAAATCTTTCCCTTCATGTTCTGGAATTCTGAGTTTTCAGTTCAGTATCTATGCGTCACTTCGAATATAAGGGCCTAATGTTGCAATGAGAATTGGATCTTTATCAGAAATGACAAAATTGGGCGGAGAATAATATAAACTATGAAAACATTTAAGCAGAAAGCCAGAAATGCAATAAAACATTGTTTAAAAACAAGTTAGAATAAAGGAAGTAAAAAAGTTGAATGGGCAGAAGTCTCTTAAATGGCTTATCCCAGCATTCCTATTTATCGCCGCCATGCTAATAATCCTAGACCAAACAGTGAGGTACGGAGCGGTATGGGATTGGGAGCAAGTACTACACCACGAGAACTTCGCTTTAATACTCATCTCGATAGCTTTAGGCATGTTGTTATCCCAAAAAATCTTGGATGAAAACGAGAAGAACCGAAAACAAGGCGAACAATGATGACAAAGAATAGGCGGCCAACCATAGTAGTAACGATGGGAGACCCGGCTGGAATAGGTCCTGAGATCGCTGTCAAATCGCTCCTAAGACCCGAGATCTATGGAGTGTGCAAACCCGTTCTAATAGGGGACTTGAAAATACTGCGAAAGACAATCGAGCAACTAAAGGTGAACGTAAAGTTCGAAGCCGTAAGATCGCCCAGAGATGCTGAAGGAAAAACGGGCACAATCGAAGTGATAGATCTTAGAAACATCGACGCGGAAAAGCTGGAGATAGGTAAGATCAGCGCCGAAGCCGGAAGAGCCTCGATAGAATACGTAGAGAAAGCCGTGGAATACGCCTTAAGAAGAGAGGCCGAAGCCCTGGTGACAGCTCCAATAAACAAGAAGGCGATAAACCTAGCTGGAAGCAGCCACATAGGACACACAGAGCTAATAGCAGCCCTAAGCGGTGTAAAGGAACCCCTAACAATGTTCTGGGTGAGAGGCACAAGAATCTTCTTCCTGACGAGACACATACCGCTAAAAGATGCGTTAAAAGCGGTAAAGAAAGAGAAAATAAAAGAAACGACTGTCAAAATAGACGAGGCACTGAGAAAGATAGGAATAAAAGAGCCCCGCATAGCCATAGCAGCTCTAAATCCTCATGCAAGTGACGGAGGACTAATAGGGAAAGAGGAGGAAAGAGAGATATCTCCAGCCGTTGAAGAGATGAAGAAAATGGGCATAGACGTGTGTGGACCGGTCTCGGCTGACTCAGTTTTTCACCAAGCTGTCGAAGGAAGATACGATGCAGTTCTATCGATGTTCCACGATCAGGGTCACATAGCGGCGAAGACCCTTGACTTCTACGGAACGGTCTCGGTGACGTTGGGACTACCATTTATAAGAACATCAGTGGACCACGGAACGGCCCACGAGATAGCTGGGAAGGGAATTGCGAATCCAAAAAGCTTAGAAAAAGCAATAGAATTGGCCACGGAAATAGTGAACGCTTCTTCACTCACTTCAGAACCTTCTCCGAGAAACAGACGACGCTAAATATGAGCTTTAATTTTCTATAATAACTATAGTACATTAGCAAAGAGTTAGAGTTGAAAGGAGAGAATAAGGCTATGATGTTAACTGGAGCAGATCTTCTCGTCTCGGAACTTAAACGGCAAGGTGTGACTTGGGTATCAACCCTATGTGGAAACGGGTTGAACCCGTTCTACGTGGCATGCCGTAAGGCTGGCATTCGATTGATAGATACACATAATGAGCAGGCGGCTGCCTATATGGCTGATGCGTACGCGAGGCTCACCGGCCGAATTGGTGTTTGCGCCGTAAGCAGCGGTATTGCGCATTCGAACGCCCTCACCGGGGTCGCTAACGCCTTCTTTGATGGCGCGCCCCTCTTGTTAATTACAGGTGCAAGCGCAGGATATGGAGGCGATCGGGGAGTATTCCAAGAGTTCGACCAAGTTGCCCTAGCTGCGCCCATCTGCAAGTTTGCTAAGCTGGTTAGCCGAACTGAGCATCTTGCCTTTTTAGTCAGAGAGGCGTTCGCAGCGGCCTTGAGCGGCCGTCCAGGACCAGCCCACCTGACAATTCCAGTCGATGTATTAGAAGACAAAGTTAACACGTTTAGTGGCATGGATAAAAGCAGTTATGTGCAAACCTCTCAGGTGGAGCAGGTGGATCGTAACCTTGTCAAGGACGCTGTCAAGATCATTAAATACGCGCAATGTCCTCTTCTCGTAGCTGGAAGCGGCGTTTTTTATGCAAATGGACAGGAGGCTATGCTGCGTTTCAGTGAGGCTTCCGCCATTCCCATAGTTACCCCTATATGGGATCGAGGTGCAGTTGAGAGACCTCACCCGAATTTTCTCGGTGTCGTAGGTGCTGCAAGCGGTGAACCGCGGCTTCTCGAAGACTCAGACCTGATAATTCTAGCCGGTGCTAGAGTAGACTACAGGGTTGGATTTCTCACACAGCCGAAGGTTGGAGAGGACGCGTACATCATGCGCATCGATAGAGACGTATGCGAGTTAAGACAGGGAATCGAGCCGAACTCGTCTTTCTCAGCCAGCCCAGCCTTAGTGTTTGATCAATTAGCTAGGGAGATGCGCCGTCTAGGAGAACCTCTGCACAAAAAGTGGTTAGAGGAGGCGCGGGAGCGTTGGCGTCTCTTTCGCGTCCGGTGGACTGAGAAGCCTTCGCCAGTGACGAAACCCATGAGTGGTCTACATATCGTGGAAGCCATCCGTCCATTACTAACTGATGATGTCGTTTTCTTGATCGATGGGGGAAACATAGGTCAATGGGCGCATATGGTGCTGGCTGATCACTACCCTAGTCGTTGGCTGACTTGTGGAGCCAGCGCCGTAGTCGGGTGGGGAATCCCGGGGGCAATGGCGGCAAAATTAGCCTATCCTAATCGATTTGTGCTGCTTCTTTCAGGCGACGGCGCCTTCGGTTTTACAGTAACCGAGCTGGAATCAGCTGTTCGGCAAAAATTGCCCTTCGTTGCGGTTGTAGCGAACGATAGCGCATGGGGCATAGTAGTCTCTGGTCAGCGAAGCGCATTTGGAGAAGAAGGCGTGATCTCAAGCAGGTTCGGAGCCATCCGATTCGACCAAGTGGCTAAAGCTTTGGGGGCAAATGGACTCAGAGTTGAAGATCCGAAGAAATTGACCTCAGCTATCCGCAGCGGCTTTTCGGCTGATTGCCCAACAGTCATCGATGTCCCAACTTCTCTGGGCGGACCTGCCGATGTCGAGTAAATCGCTGCCAACATGTGCCTATTACCCTTTCCCTACTTTTGTCCGGCTTCTCTTTCTAACATATCCTCAGAGCGACTTTCCATTGTTCCTCCGATTTGAGTTTCCTTGACTTAATGATGTAGAAGCAACACTCTCGATTGGCGAGCAGCCAATCTTAACACCATGTAGTTACCATTAGTCAACGGAATCGTGGTGTCCGTAATGAGGTCTAAAGCCTCTTTCTCGCCTTCAGGCAGTTTTATCCAAGTAACTATCGGTTTATCTTCAGGGTTTGAAATGAACAACACTCTTCTTTCCTTATTTTTCGCCATACGCGTGATCGCCCTAGCGGCTTGCGGAAAGCGATTGCAACCGGCTAAGGCGGTAAACTTCTTCAGGATCTCCCTAAGCCCGTTATTTCCATCTCTCCTATAGGATGACCCTAAGAATGTTCCAAGCCGGCAGGCACCACCTTCCCTGTAAAATTTGAAAGTGGCCGTTGTTAGGTCTTCGCTATGTGCGATCTGTTGGGCGTCTTCAACCTTGTAAACTTCTAAAATGTGATGCCCCTTGACCTCTACGCCTTCAAATGGCTCAATAAGCAGGGTCATCTCTACAGGCTTAGGATATAGAATCTCTAATCTTCTAGCTCCAAAGAGGTCTCTCATTCTCCTCGGAGGAGTCTCAGGGAATACGTAGCCATCAATATCATAGGTTAAAAAGTAAGGCCCAGCCAAGAGGAAGCCTCCATCTTCCACAAAGTGTTCTAGCCTTTCTTGTAGTCCCAGAAAGTCTTGTATTACGATCGGAGATATCAGAAGTTTTACGTTAGAGGGAATGCCCTGCTTCACCATTCTCTCAAGATTAAGAATCTCAACGTTAACCCCGAGATCCGTTAGAGCGGCATGCCAACCCAAAAGCTCAGGCTCGCCGAAACGGGCCGGATCACCAAAAGCTGAATGTTCAAAGGATCTGAGCCTCCAATCCAGAACCAAACCGACATCAGGCTTAGCAAACTCTAGGTTAGCGAAAATTTCTTGACGCTTCTCAAGGGCCTCTGCTAGGCGGGAAACAATCCTAGTCCGATCGTTCAAGGAGCCATCTTCATTAACTAGTCCGAAGTTAGGAGATTCTTGACCGAACCTTTCAGGCCTCCACTGCCAGACAAGGTTGGCCTCAGCACCGTAGCTAAAAGCCTGAATCATCTTCTGTTCAATAAACTCTGGACTGCGAACCTTGTCGCCGAAAAGAGTCCAGGTTCTACCTCCTGTCTGCTCGCTTAGCCACCAAGGCTTACCCTGAGCGCTAGAACCTATAGCGTTATGAAAGAAGGATGATCGACAAAAATCTGTCTCGTAATCAGAGGTTCCCCAAACATCCAAACACTCAGAGAGCAGCCAAGGATCATGGGGAGCGCTGGTTATCTGTTGGAGCCCACCAGCAGCGTGCGATACACATCTAGCCTTCGGATCAGCCTGCGTAACCACACTAACCCTCCATATTAGATGTTCTAAAAGCCATTCTCTATGGAAAAGATGCACATCCAACTGCGTGACATAGTTCCCTTTGGGAGGCATACACACTTGTTCCCAATCTGTGAATGTCCATAAACCCCAAGCCTTGTTTAGAGCCTCTAAACTACTATATTTTTTCTTTAACCATTCCCGAAATTTTAGTTGAGTTCTTTTATGAAAAAGACACGTATGAAAAGTGTAATAGGGCATAATCTCGTTCCAGACATCGTAAGCATAAATGTTCTGTTCTCCCTTGTAATGAGAAACCGTATTTACAAGAAACCTTTCTACGGCATCCTCAACTTCGGGTACGTCAGAAGAAAGACCCGGATATCCCCCCACAGCTACCATGCCGTTAGCTTCAGGTATCCAAATACTGCCATCGGCGCGTACAAGCATAGCCTCGGGATGCTGGGCTATAAACCATCGAGGAGCGCTCTCAGGGACGAGTTGAACAAGAACCTTAAGTTCCCGATTCTTCGCAAGCTCTACAAAACGATCGTAGCCAGAGAAGTCCCACACATCCATCTGAGGATTAACTTGAGACCAGTAAAGCCAGGTTCGGACGAGTTTAAACCCGCATCTCTGTATGTGACCAAGCTCGTTCTCCCAATTCTCAGTTGCCGGGTTGGGAGGTCGATAGTACTGGGTGCCAATAAACCTCATCACAATCACTACCACCTTTTTACGATTAGGAGATATGATCTTGTTCAAAATTTAAGTTTATAAAGACTGAGCGTATGCACATGATTTCTTTGGTTAGGCCTCCAACGGGGACTACTTTCATTGCAAGCATGACCGTGAAAGTTCTAGCCTCTAACAGAAAACCACCACTCAGGGAAAAAGGAATCAATTTGGCTTCACTCAGGTACACTGGTTATTTCTGCAAGAGCAGTTCCTTTTCCCGAAAGATCGAAGCGTAAAGTGATAGTTGAGCCTTTCTGATTATATGAAGCACCTTTCACATCAATTTTGCTTCGCGGATCAAGACCTATTTCTCGGAGATCAAAGGTGACTTCTTTAATTTTCGGCTCATCGGACAAGTTAAAGACGTTAACAACAGATTTTCCTTCATCTGTTAGAGTATGGACGTGAACAGTTTCGTTAAGACCATAGAAGACTCCCTGCGTGTAAAAACGTTTCAGTCTTCGATAGGTTCTCATAGCTTGGTTGTGAGCTTCCCACGCTTTTGGATCCGGATGTTTACCTCCTATTCCAAGATGGCGACAAGTGGAGGCATACCACCAAAATTCAAGAGCATGTTCGTTATCTTTACGGAGATCAATATGAATGTAAAGGGGATGCCCATAAGCCAAGTTGTAATAGTAAAGGCTAATAGCTCGGCCGGAGAGAAGGTCCCACATGGGGTCCCACATATATTAAAAGGCCCAGAGTTCATCGGGACCGCCAGGCTCATGCAAATAGTAGGTCGGCATAGATGGATATACACATCTTCCTACAAATGTATGAAGCTCGATCAAAACGTTTGGAAACTCTTTATGAACATTCTGGGCGAGTTTTAATATAGCTCTACCATGTTCTTCACGGGTTAACGGAACAGAGTGCCCATGGACAGAATCATAGCATGGACCATACGCGTCGCCGTCAAACATAAAGAATACAACGCCGGCTTTAGCCAATTCAAGTAGGCGTTGAGTTTTAGTTTCGATATAACCTGGGGAGGCCATGCAAAGATCCAATAACACCTTGCCGTCCCTATCCTTCTTATGAGCTTTCTCTGGATAGGTAGCATTATGTCCAGCAGAATCTGACCATCCTGCCAGGGGCGTATGAAGCGCTACATCTAACCCATATTTCGTTTTCATCTTCTTAGTGAACTCCTCTGCTGAGAGGAGGCGTTCAGCCGCCCAGATAGAAGAACCGAACATCGTATCCCATCCTGGATCTAAGTACAGAGCCTCGCACCCTAACTCTTGCGCTTTCTTGGCCTCCTCTTCCATAGACTCCAGAGTATACAGACGCTGCCTGTCCTCAACTCTATCGTAATGACGCCTTTCTTTTACTGTTTCCCACCAGAAGGGATTATCGTAGAGCTCATTCCAATGAACAGGAGGATTATAATTTTTTGGGATTCCGTGGCCTTGCTCATCCATGAAGTCTCTAAAAGCATAGTAGCATTCCTTCCAACCACCCTCAACAAAGACGTATCTTGTTACTCCGAAGCGAACTTCTTTTCCAACATCGATCTTTGTCGCATCTTCGGGGTCCCCGTGCCACACGCCGGCTCCTCCAAATTTTAGGACTGGTTTACCTTCCTCTTCTATGGTCTTTAGAAGGGAGAACTCCATTCCTTCAAGGTTATGTTTGGCAATTAAGAGTGAGGATTCTCCATCGGTCCAAGCCCAGCCTTCTGAACCGAATCTATCTGATGGAACTTTTTCTTCCTGTTTAAACCACGGTCTATACCATCCTTGTTGAGAGAGTAAATCTTGGAAGGAATACTCAATATATTCGCCGTGTCGCCCAAACCAACATTCTCTTCGGTACGGCACCGCAACTATTAGGCAGTTTTCTAAACCCTTCAGCAATCGGCCTTCGTTATCTCCAAGAACTTTGGTGAAACCGAAGGAGATATTTGGCGTACTTAAAATCCTTTTTCCTACATTTCTGACAGTTATTCTTTCTTCTAAATATGGTTCATAGTTGGGTATAAAGAAAGCATGTTTTACTTCCAAGTCCCCAAGCTTGCCTATAACTGTGGCATCCAAGCCGATGTCTGATCCATTTATTATTCTTCGCTTTAAAGAATGTGTTACATGCTGGGGAAGCTTACCCTTTCGCTCCCAAACGAGGCTCTTATAGCGGTATTTCGAGTCGGCATAAGCCTTTCCGGTCTTCTTACATAAAAGATTTGTAGGGTTAATGCCCCCATCTGAGATTATGTCGAGAGACAAGTAGTCGTTGCTGACAACTAACTTTCCATTTACATGTTCACATTCAGCTTTACCATAATTCAAAAGAAATAAACCCCCTTAGTTCACATTTTGAGCATCAACAGTATATTAATTTTTGAGCCTTCAGAAGCAAGAGTCATGGGATGGATCTTCACTTCCGCTTGTTTAGCTGCCCGTCTAATGAAACGTTTTTCACACAGCCCTGATCACTATATATGTTATCATTAAAGAAAGATTAATTTCAGTGATCTGCCTGCCTCAATGTCACTCTTAGGCGCATTAAGTTTTCTTCCATTCGAAAATTAGAAATTATGAAAAACAGATATAAGAATAGACGGCAGAGTCATCAACGGAATCCAATTCGTAAAGTGATTGAGAAGAGATGCAAAAGATAATCTTAGATTCAAACTTTCTGTTTATTCCTCTTCAGTTCCGAATCGACGTATCAAAGGAACTGGAAAATCTCGTAGGAAAATTTGAACCAATCGTATTATCAACAACGATGGAGGAGCTGAAGACACTGACAAAAGAAAAACCTGAAAAGACGAGGAGGCAAGCATTATTAGCCTTGAAGATTGCGGAAAAATGTACCTTAATAACGGTTGAAAAGGACCCTGTGGAAACTTACGACGACGTAATTTTGAGAAAGGCGAAGGAATGGGCCTGTCTCGTGGCGACCAATGATAGAAACCTTAGAAAGAGGCTGAGAAAAGAATCTATACCAACAATCTATCTGAGACAGAGGAAAAGGCTAGAATTGGAAGGTTATATCTAAAGCCTTAGAATCGGCAGATTTTTATTCCGAAACAAGAAATAAAATGAGCAAATGGTTGGTGGAAAATGTCAAGGATTAAAGTTGCATTGATCGGTGTAGGAAACTGCGCTTCAGCCCTGATCCAGGGGGTTCAATACTATTATGAGAACATGAAAAAGGAGGAAGAGAGCATAGGGCTGAGGCATCTAAATCTTGGAGGATACCGCCCGGAAGACATAGAATTTACATGCGCTTTCGACGTGGCAGATGGAAAAGTGGGAAAAGACCTCTCAGAAGCAATATTCAAGAAACCTAACAACGCGCCAAGATTCGCAGAAGTCCCGAAACTAAACTTAAAGGTCTTGAAAGGCCCACTCTTGGACGGAATAAGCGAAGAGTTAAAGGACGAAATAAAGATCGACCACTCAGATGAAGTGAATGTGGCTGAATCTCTGAAGGAAAACGGATCTGAAATAGCGATAAACCTGCTTCCAAGCGGATCAACAGAAGCCCCTAAAAGATATGCCGAGGAAGCCCTGAAAGCCAACTGCGCATATGTAAACGCAACGCCAGCTCCGATAGCAACTGATCCAAGATGGATAAAAAGGTACGAGAAGGCTTGTTTACCAATAGTTGGGGACGATTTGACAGACCAGGTTGGGGCGACGATAATCCATAAGGTGCTGCTGGAAACATTGAGCGAGAGGGGAATCAGGATAAGTGAAACATATCAGCTCGATGTGGGAGGAGGAACAGAATCCTTAGACACATTAACGCGCACAAAAGAGATGAAAAGGAAGATAAAGACCAGAGCGGTCGAAACGGTTCTGCCGTATAAAGCCTCAGTAGTGGCCGGCTCAACAGATTATGTGGACTTCCTCGGAAACAGAAGGGACAGCTTCTTCTGGATAGAAGGAGTATACTTCGGAGGAACCCCGATGAGGATGGATATAAGACTGAGCACAGTCGACGCCCCAAACGCCGGTTCCGTCCTCCTAGACGTGATAAGAGGGGTGAAAATCGCCCTAGACAGAGGAGAGGCCGGAAACATACAACCAATCTCAACCTACGCCTTCAAAAATCCATTGAAGATACTTCCGCCTGAAGAAGCTGACAAGCAATTTGAAGCCTTCATTCGAAACGTTAAAGCGTGAACTCATGCAGGAAAAAGCGCCGACAAAAAGAAATCGAAAGCTCTCCGTAGCAATTCCAGCATCTATAGTCGCTGACATTCCGCACCTAAGAGAGAAGACTTCAAAAATCGGCTTCATCGGAAGAGCCTCAGCGATATTCCGCGTGGATGAGGTTATGATATATCCAGACCAGCCCGGCAGGGACCAAAGAGGGGAGACACATCTCATAGCGACATTACTCTCGTACATGGAGACACCTCAGTACCTAAGAAGATACGTATTTAAGATCATGCCAGAACTGAGATATGCGGGAACACTTCCGCCATTGAGAACGCCGCATCACCCACTGCAAAACCGAATAAGAGATCTAAAAAAAGGGGAATACAGAGAAGGCGTAATTACATCAATCTATGAACATGGTGCCTATGCAGATATAGGCGTAGAAAAACCGATACTGTTGCGAGGCTTTCCTCTTCCTGTAAACACCCGTGTAACCGTAAAGATAACTAGAACTGGGGAAGATCCAAGGGCCATTCTGGCAAACAAGGATGAGATAGAGACCTATTGGGGGTACGAGGTAACAGTCTCAAAGAGACCGTTCGGTGGGATGGTGAAGACACTATCTTTCGACCTGGTTATAGCAACATCCAGACGGGGAAGAGACTTCGCCGAAATACTCTGCGAATTAAAGGAGAAGTGGGAAAAATCTGAGCGCATTCTCGTTGCGTTCGGAGCTCCAACTCAAGGGCTGTATGAGATAACAGAGCAAGAAGGAATAGAATTGGAAAGCATAACGGACTCCGTGATCAACACGATCCCGAACCAAGCGACGGAGACTGTGCGAACAGAAGAAGCCCTATACGCCACCCTATCAATCTTAAATGCACTAACAAGAGCTCTCTGACCACTAAATTAAACTTTATATATTACACGGTCATCATGTCTTGAAGAAGTCATAGATCATACAAGCCTTAAAGAAGGTTAGAGATGTGGGCCATAGAAAGAAACATGCACCCAAACGAGGTTCCCTAGCCTATTTACCTAGGGGACGCGCTTCAAGTCCGATTGGAAGGGTGCGTTACTGGCCCGAGGTGGATGAGGGCCCGATCCTGCTTGGCTTCGCAGCCTATAAAGCAGGTATGACGTACGCTGTGATGGTTGATGATATTCCCGGCTCTATAAATTATGGTAAAGAAGTGGTTAGTCCAGTAACAGTTGTGGATGCTCCTCCCATCCTGGTATGCGCTGCCCGAGCGTACACAAGAAACGTATCAGGTCTTAGAACGCTTACGGAGGTGTGGGCGAAGTCCCTTCCCAAGGATTTTGAAAGAATTTCTGGGGTAAAGGAGAACCAAAATCTCGAAGAAGACCTTAAAAAGATCGAAGAGAACCTCGATAAGATAGTCGAGTTCAGAGTCTTGGCCGCAACTCAGCCTAGGCTCACGCATGTTCCAAAGAAGAAACCCGACATCATGGAGATTAAGATTGGAGGAGGAACGATCAATGAACAATTCGAGTACATAAAGAATCTGATTGGCAAAACAGTCTCAGCCAAAGACATCTTTAAGGAAGGCCAATTCGTAGATGTCATCGCAGTAACCAGAGGTAAAGGATTCCAAGGGCCTGTGAAAAGATGGGGAGTCAGAATATTACAAGATAAAAGTCGGAAGACAAAACGAGGCATAGCCACCTTGGGAGCATGGGGTCCGGGTAGGGTTTTATATACAGTTCCGCGAGCTGGCCAGATGGGCTACTTCCAAAGAACCGAATACAACAAACGTATCTTAAAGATTGGAGAAGAGGGAAGCGAAGCAACACCGAAAGGAGGATTCTTAAGATACGGCCCAGTTAAAGGGGATCACATACTGCTCTATGGAAGCACGCCCGGACCTGCGAAGAGACTAATAAGGTTGAGATATCCGGCTAGGCCTCCGAAGACAATTCCTGAAGGTGCTCCTCAGATAACGTATCTATCTCTAGAGTCTCCTCAAGGCAAGTGAGGACGAAAGAAAAATGGGCAAGGTCTCATCAAAAATCTTCAACCTTGAAGGAAAACCTGTAGGAAGAATCCGTCTCCCAATCGTGTTCCAAACACAGATCAGGCCTGATGTAATAAAGCGGGCCGTCGTAGCCATTCAATCCAGCCGCATACAGCCACAAGGAAGAGACAAATATGCAGGTAAAAGGACAACAGCCGAATCTTGGGGTGTTGGAAGAGCCATATCGAGGGTCCCCAGGTTGAGAGACCGCAGCAGAGCAGCTTTCGCGCCGGGAACCGTGGGAGGAAGGCTCGCTCACCCGCCTTTAGCCGAGAAGAAGATAGTGAAGAAGATTCCTCGAAAAGAGAAGCGTTTAGCTCTCTACTCTGCTATCGCTGCCACGGGTCTAAGGGAGATCGCTAGATCGAGGGGACACGTAGTAGACGATGTGCCGGACCTCCCCCTAATTGTTACAGATGAGATCGAAAGCCTAAAGAGAACCGAGGACATGAAAAATGCTTTGCTCAGCCTAGGCTTGTGGCCGGACGTGTATCGAGTGAAAGAGAACATAAAGGTTCGCGCGGGAAAAGGCAAGATGAGAGGTAGAAAGAAGAAGATGGGGATAGGCCCCTTAATTGTAGTTTCAGAGAATAATGGTGTAGTTGAAGCGGCGCGGAACATTCCCGGCGTAGATGTCGTTGCAGTGAAAGATTTAAACGTTGAGCTTTTGGCACCAGGTACTCATCCTGGAAGGCTCACATTATGGTCGAGCTCGAGCATCGAGAAGATAAGGAACCTTACTGAGGAAGGAAAAGATTGAACCCGCATGAGGTTGTCTTGTATCCTGTGACGACTGAGTCCACAACCCGTTTAATCGAGGAGGAGAACAAGTTAGTCTTCATCGTTAACATGAAGGCTAGTAAGATGGATGTAAAGAGGGCTGTTGAAGACCTCTATGAAGTAAAGGTTAGTAAGGTGAACGTCTTGATCACGACGAAGGGTGAAAAGAAGGCGTTTATTAAGCTCCACCCCGAGTATAAAGCTGCAGATGTTGCTATCAAGCTTGGAATATTGTAGGAGGCATATTCTTTGGGCAAAAGAATCCGCGTTCAAAGACGTGGAAGAGGTTCACCAACATTTCAGGCTTCAACCCACAAACGGGTAGCTCCAGCCCATTATCCAGATCTACCCAAAGAGGCAAAGGAGGGTATGATACGGGGCCAAGTTATGTGGCTTCTCCATGATCCAGGAAGAGGTTCACCCCTGGCGTTGACGGAACTCGAAAATGGTGAAACGTATTACTCCGTGGCTCCTGAAGGAGTCCATGAAGGGCAGGTTATAGAACTTGGAGGAAGAGCCCTAGCTGATGTTGGCAACGTGCTTCCAATGGGAAAAATTCCAGAAGGAACAATAGTGTGCGACATTGAGTTGTCCCCAGGCGATGGAGGCAGGTTAGCCCGTTCCTCAGGAGCCTACGCAACAGTCATCTCGCATACACCGAGTGGAACGATGATAAAGCTTCCTTCAGGAAAAACAAGGTACGTCAACGACATGTGCCTAGCAACCGTCGGGATCGTAGCCGCTTCAGGTCGGGTTGACAAGCCCCTCTTGAAGGCTGGTGCGAAGTTCCATTGGATGCGATCTAAGGGGCATAAGTACCCGAGGACGCGCGGCATAGCCATGGTCGCGGCTGTCCATCCCTATGGAAGCAGCAAAAGAGGCGCGCGCGCGAGAATTAAACCGGTCTCACGGAATGCTCCTCCAGGAAAGAAGGTAGGTCACATCGCTGCTAGGAGAGCTGGTAAGAAGAAAAGGAAGTAGACACGAAACATTTAATAGATCTCAATAACCCAATTAATTGAGTGGTAAGATGCCGAGAGAATTTAGATATCGCGGATATACATTCGACAACCTACAGAGAATATCGATGGACGAGTTTATACGCTCGCTTCCATCGCGTCAGCGAAGGAGCTTACAGCGCGGTCTGACAGTGGAGCAGAGGAAACTCCTTGAGAGAATAAGAAGGGTTAAAGAAGAATCAGAAGGCGAACAAAAAGAGGTCATAAAGACACATGCCAGAGATATGGTGATACTTCCAGAAATGGTTGGAGTAACGCTGCTGGTTCATAACGGAAAGGAGTTCGTTTCGCTAGAGGTAAAACCTGAGATGATTGGGCATTACCTAGGCGAATTCGCCATCACAAACAAGCCTGTTAAACATGGAACCCCTGGAATCGGAGCCAGCCGCAGCAGCATGTATGTACCATTAAAGTAAATTAAGGGCGCTAACGAGGTTTCTTCTCACTTCTTTACTTGCTTGAGAATTATTTTTAACTGATCTTCCGTGATGGCATTCATCTCGTATAGTGTCTTGGCTATTTCACTTATCTTGAATAGAGGATGAACTTCGATTTCATTTTCAGCTAATCTTTTCCTTCCGCCTTCTTCTCGATCTAACAAGACGAATGCGTCTGTAACGACGCCGCCTTCAGATCTAATGGATACGGCTGTTCTTTTCAAGCTTAACCCCGTAGTAACCAAGTCATCAACCATTAAAATGCGGTCGCCCGGCATAAGCACCCCTTCAACACGGCGTTCTCTACCGCGAAGTTTCACACCCTGTCGCACATAGATGAACGGCTTACTCAGTTGATACGCGAGGATGGATGCTAAAGGAATGCCAGCGACTGGTATTCCAGATATTCTGTCAAAGCTTTCAGCATCAAGCTCCTTTTTTATAAAGGTGGCGCAGAACTCGGATATCCTGTGAAAAGCGTCTGGAAAACTGGAAATAAGTCTGAGGTCAACATAGTATGGTGTAACCCGTCCGCTTGAGAGCTTGAATGTTCCAAACTCCAAAGCGTTAATCTTCATCAATATTCGGCAAAACTCATTCTCAATTACTTCTTTATCTTCAAACATCTTTATCAAATACCATTATTCGGCTTCCTCCTTTTATGCGTATTATCGAAAATCCTAGCCTAAAAGAGAAGACTCTCTATATAAAATTGAAAATTTCAAAAATAGGTTTTGAACACTTAACAAATAATTGAGCGATTATTTACCAATAAACAGTTTTTGTTATTTTCCCTGCTAGTACCGCCTCAGTCTCATCGGGTTCCAGTGTCTTTCTTACGCCCAGCTTGTAGTGCCAGTCGAAGCAGCAGTAACGGACAAGATTCACCTTCTTCCCCTTAATCTCTTCCGGGATCACCTCGTCTGGTGTACGCTTCGAAAAGTTAGTAAGCTCAACTGTAAATACACATTTCTCCCACTTGTTACCCTCTTCATCCGTTATAAATTCGCCGGTTTTATCAATGTCTAAAACTTTTCCTTGCAACTTCCTAATTTTCTCCATCGCCTAAAACACCTTTTTATGATTCACCGAATCTGCTTATATGCTTTTCTAATTATTTGGTAGAATTTAAAAAGAATAGATTTTTATCAAAGATGAGCGTTGAAGATTAAGCAAAAGGGCGAACATATAGATGGCTAGGTCGATGGTCGTCTTCCAACCTGAAGGAAAGAGGCTCGAGATAACATTAGGTAAAACCCTCTTAGAAGCCGCTAAGGAAATAGGACTTGACCTCCAATCGGTATGTGGAGGAAGAGGAACCTGTGGCAAATGCAGGGTGATCTTACGACAAGGGATGAATCATCTCTCCCCTATTTCTAATGCGGAGAGGCAATCCCTAACAGAGAGTGAGATAAAGAATGGTTTCCGATTAGCATGTCAAACCATCATTGAGGATCAAAGCACAATAGTAGTCGAAGTTCCGCAGCAAAGCCGAGTTGGTAAGCAAAGGCTTTTGTTGAAAGGATTAGAGAGACAAGTCGAGTTGATGCCCTCGGTTAGGAAATTCGTCATCCACCTTAAGAAGCCCTCATTAAAGGAAGTAAAGTCAGATGCTGACAGACTTCTAGATACGATAAGGGACCTAACGGGAAAAGAATTAAAGATTGATTATGAAACGTTAAAAAAGATACCTCACATTATTAGAGAAGGCAACTGGACAGTAACTGCCATCTTGTGGATGGATCGTGAACTAATCTCGATTAAACCTGGAGAATATCTCCGAGACTTATATGGCCTGGCGGTGGACATAGGAACATCGAAACTGGCCGCGTATCTTGTAGATTTGAATATGGGAGAAATTGTTGCAACAGCTTCAGCGGCGAATCCACAGATACCCTATGGTGAAGATGTCATCTCTAGGATATCATTTGTCATGAAAGGCGAGACCAACCTTGAGGAACTGCACCGCGTCATAGTCACTGGAATTAATCAACTTATTAGAGAATCATGCGAGAAAGCAAGAATCCAAACTGAAGAGATCTGCGACTCAACAATAGTCGGCAACACAGCGATGCATCACATCTTTCTGGGTATCCCTCCGACTTATGTCTCGTTATCGCCTTATCCGGCTGCCTTACAATCGTCTGTAGATATAAAGGCCAGAGAACTCGGCGTTCAGATAAATCGGGGCGCGTACGTTCATGTTCTACCGAATATAGCCGGCTTTGTGGGGGCAGACGCTGTGGCTGATGCCCTTGCAACAGAAATTTACAGATCAGAAGCCATAAGTATGCTGGTTGACATCGGCACGAATACGGAGATAATGCTGGGAAGCAAGGATTGGCTTGTGGCCTGTTCTTGTGCTTCTGGACCGGCGTTTGAAGGCGCCCAGATAAAGCATGGAATGAGAGCTGCAACTGGCGCCATAGAGCACGTATGGATAAACCCTGAAACTGTCGAGGTTGGTTACAAAACGATTGACGATGCGAAGCCAAGCGGATTGTGCGGGTCAGGCATAATTGATGCGGTAGCCGCGCTGTTAAAGGCGAAAATAATAACCTTGGAAGGTAGGTTCAACTCAGGTTTGGAGACGCCGCGTATTAGAAGAAATGAAAAAACGGTTGAGTTTGTCATAGCTTGGAGGGATGAAACCTCAACGAAGAACGACATAGTCATAACTCAGAATGACATAAGAGAGGTTCAGAAGGCAAAGGCTGCAATCTACACGGGTGCATCTATTCTTATGAAACGCATGGACGTGAAGTCCCAAGATATTCAAAAAATCTTTGTAGCTGGAGCCTTTGGGAACTATGTAGATCCTCAAAGTGGTAAGATAATCGGGATGTTTCCGGATGTCCCCCTCCAGAATATACAATTTGTTGGTAACACGGCGGGTTCGGGGGCTAGAATGGCTCTTCTATCAACTGAGATGCGGAGGTTAGCTGAAGAAGTTGCGAAAAGGATAGAATACCTTGAGTTGGGTGCAGATCCGGACTTTCAGAAAGAATTCCTAAATGCTACGTATTTTCCTCATAAAGAATTCGGACGATTTCCAAATGTAGCTAAGTTGTTGAGAAAAGACTGAGTTCACGTCTTTCAATTCAATTAAGCATTTATATTATCGTGCATATTGGTCATGTCAGGTGAAGTCTGATGCAACATGCGAAAGTTGCTGATAGAATTAGATTACTTAAGCCCTCTGGAACCTTAGCCATGGCGGAAAAAGCTCGAGAGATAGCCAAAACCGGAAAGAGAGTTCTCAACATGGAGTTAGGTGAACCAGATTTTAGTACCCCAAACCACATTAAGGAAGCTGCCTACGAAGCGATTAAAAAAGACTTCACCCATTACACTTCAAGCAGAGGCATACCTGAACTGAGGGAAGCCATATCTGACGACCTAAAAAATATGAGGGTCAACTCTGATCCCAAAGAGATTATTGTAACTTCTGGATCTAAAGATGGAATATACTGTGCTTGCCTCGTAACTCTCGATCCCGGCGACGAGGCTTTGGTTCTCTCGCCTACTTGGCCGACGCATCTTACTTGCATCGAGTTCGCTCAAGCAAAGCCCATTGAGGTTCCCTGCGGAGAAGCCTATAAACTGAATGAGGAGGCTTTGAAGGAAAAAGTGACCAAAAAATCCAAAATGATCGTCTTGTGCTCTCCAAACAATCCAACAGGAGGCGTTTTAGGTGAGGATGATCTGCAAACTATTGCTGATATCGCCGAGGATCATAACCTATTCGTCGTTTCAGACGAAATCTACAATAAAATCGTTTACGATGGGTTCAGAATTAGAAGTATGGCAGCCTTTGAGAACAATAGGAGCCGAGTCATAGTTGTGAACGGTTTCAGTAAAACCTACGCTATGACTGGTTGGAGGTTGGGCTACGTTTTTGCGGACGAGACAATTATAGACGCAATCGATAAAGTGATTCAGACGTCAACAACCTGCCCCGCTAGTTTCACCCAGAAGGCGGGTGTAGCCGCATTAAGGGGATCACAAAATTGTGTCACCAAGATGGTTGAGGAATTTGACCGTCGAAGAAGGTTCATAGTAGAGAGGCTTAACGAGATTCCGGGAATTCGCTGTGAGATGCCGAAAGGCGCTTTTTACGTCTTCCCAGACTTTTCATCCCTAAAAATGTCCAGTTTTGAGATATGCATGAAGATGCTTGAGGAAGATGGGGTCTGCTCTACCCCTGGAAGCGCCTTCGGAGAATACGGAGAGGGCTATATTCGCTTCTCATACGCAACGAGCATGGGAGTCATCTCAGAGGCGATGGAGAAGGTTAAAGAATTCGTTTTGAGAGTTTCTTAGGATCTTTAACTTTAATTCGCTTATAGACAGAAAAACGGAAAGAATATTTTCTGAGATAGAGGAACATGGAGCAGAGATTTGTTGCAACGATTGACCAGGGCACAACGGGTACCAGATTTGCGATTCTTAGGAAAGACGGGACGATGGTTACCTTCAACTATAAAGAGCACAGACAAATGTACCCCGAACCAGGGTGGGTTGAGCATGACCCAGCAGAGATATGGCTGCAAACCCGGAGAGTTATTAAGGATGCCTTAGAGGGTTCAAAGATTAAACCGAATGAGATCGATGCAATAGGCGTCACAAATCAGAGGGAGACGACTGTTGTATGGGACTCGTTTACCGGTAAACCCTATTGTAATGCGATTGTTTGGCAGTGTACCCGTACGAGTAAGATCTGCCAAGATCTTAAAGACAGGGGGTTGGAACCTCTAATAGGAGAGAAGACCGGTCTGTACACCTCCACATACTTTTCCGGTCCTAAGATAAAATGGATAATGGATAACATTCCAGGTGTGAGAGACGAAGCGAAGAGAGGCAGAGCCATCTTTGGCAATATGGACACGTGGATTATTTGGAACTTAACAGGAGGGCCAAAAGGAGGAAGCCATGTTACGGATTATACTAATGCCTCTAGAACTATGCTTATGAATTTAAGGGAACTCTGTTGGGAAGAAGACATCGCGAGAGAGCTCGATATACCGTCTCAGATGCTCCCTGAGATTCGCCCTTCCTCGGATAAGAAAACTTATGGAACCACAGTGAAGGATGGTGTTTTTAAAGCCGAGATACCGGTCTGTGGAGACGTGGGAGACCAGCAGGCGGCGCTAATTGGGCAGACTTGTTTTGGAAGAGGTGAGGCGAAAAACACGTACGGAACGGGATGCTTTATGCTGATGAACACGGGTGACAAGCCCGTCTTGTCTAGGCATGGTTTAATAACCACGTGTGCTTACGGCTTCGAAGAGAATAAGTGTAATTACGCTTTGGAGGGGTCCATCGCCATAGCCGGCGCAGTTGTTCAGTGGTTAAGAGACGATTTGAAGATTATCCAGTCCGCCTCTGAAACCGAGGAGATCGCTAGGTCGGTTGCCGAAGAGGGATCTGGAGGGGTCTACTTTGTTCCAGCATTCAGCGGCTTGTTTGCGCCGTACTGGGATATGTACGCCAGAGGATGCATTATAGGCATCACAAGGTACACCAAGCGGGAGCATCTCGTTCACGCGGCTTTGGAGGCAATATGCTACCAGACCAGAGACGTTTTAGAAGCTATGATGGAGGATTCAGGGATAAAAATTGCTGAATTAAGAGTTGACGGAGGCGCCGCGGTGAACAATTACCTCATGCAACTCCAAGCCAGCATACTAGGCGTGAAGGTGATCCGCCCAACAGTAACCGAGACAACTTCTCTTGGAGCCGCCTACTCAGCTGGACTGGCCGTAGGGTTCTGGGGAGATCTGGAGGAGATAAGACGTAACTGGAAGATCGACAGGGTTTTCACTCCAGAATGGCCTGAAGAGAAGCGTCAAAAGATGTATAAAGGTTGGAAAAATGCCGTTGAACGCAGCAGAGGATGGATTGAGGAGTAAGTTCGTGATAAAGTCCATTTGACCAAATGAACAAAATTTGGCGGGCTTTGGAACCGCTGACGAGAGTTCGGATCTGTCCTGGGCTACCATAATTCTCTATCTGGTATCCACATCCCTATTTTATCCTTAAATTTTAACGACTAAAGCTTTTGTAAGTCAGCATGAGCTGAAAAACTAAATATGCTGGCACTCAAGTTAACCATTTTTTGATCTAGTGTGGTTGTACCAAAAAAGAAATCTTAATATGTGGGTACCAATATTTTAGTATTAGAAGCTGGTACAACAAGTGGTCATATTGGAAAGTGTTCGGCAGATTGTTCAGAAGAAGCATCGAATAGTCATCTCCAAAGAGCTCCGAGAGGCTCTAGGAATTCGAGAAGGGGACGAGGTTGAACTGAAACTTGAGAAAGGACAAATAATAATAAAGCCAACATGGTTAGTCGACAACCCTACAGAAAGCCTTAGTGGTCTGATCGGATCTGAGAAGCCGCTCTCACCGGAGAAAATAGAAGAAGAGATTTATAAGGGGAGGGTTAAGAAGGCTTTTTAATGACACGGTTCATTGATTCCAACATATTTATTTATGTGCTCACCAAAGACCCTCAACATTACGAAAAGGCAAGAGCAATCTTAGAAAGAATTGAGAAAGGGGAAGAAGCGGTCACATCCACTCTGGTACTTGAGGAGATCTTTGTCTTCCTCGAAGGAAGAAAAGCCTCCCAAAAGATTCCAAAAGTCTTTGATAGCATCCGCTCCTATTCCACGTTACGAATAGAACCTTACTTCATTGAAGACATGACCTCGGCCATTTCCCTCTTAAAGAGCCTCGAATTCAAGATAGACTGGGATGATGCTATAATTGCCACCTCGATGGAACGGATCAGACTGGATGAGATTTGTTCAAACGATACTCACTTCGATATTATACCACATATCAAAAGAGTTTTCCAATAATATAACCTTGCTCCTTTGCGTCTTCCCAGCGTAGCTTCAGGCAGGTAAACAATCCTTCCAATGAAAAGTCAGCGAAAAATAGCTGACGAACAAGAGACAGGAAATAAT
>Ga0315310_10000556_pt1 | contig 24126 bp, 18 predicted proteins | sample TDP5_MG_FD_203630 | JGI IMG/M metagenome (GOLD analysis project Ga0315310, IMG submission 203630) | Freshwater sediment microbial communities from Lake Towuti, South Sulawesi, Indonesia - TDP5 | ecosystem: Environmental > Aquatic > Freshwater > Lake > Sediment | place: Indonesia: South Sulawesi...
CTGCGCCTGGATTTCTTCTTCCATAAACGGGATGTACGCCAGGAGCACTTTGATCGCATCGGTGTGTTGCTGGATGCTACTCATGGCCGCCTGAAGGAGTCGAACCATTTGCTCCTCATCTTCAGTCACTGCGTCGGGGCCCCGGCGACGGGCAGATTTCACAAAGCTGCTCACTACCGGCCAACTGATCCGCTGGGGCAGGCTAATCAACAGATCATGCTTGCTGTCAAAGTAGTTGTAGATGGTGCCCTCGGCCACCCCGGCTTCACAGGCGATCTCGCGGATGGTTGCCCCTTTGTACCCCTTGCGAGCAAACAGTCGGGCCGCCGCATCCAAAATCTGATTGCGGCGCTCTTCAATCAACTGTTCGCGGGAAGGGCTCTCGTCACTCATCGGATTCTCCCTTGTAAAAATATGACAGTGAGTGAACGTTCACTCATTATCCATTGTACTGCGCTAATTGTACCGCTTTTCAGGGATTTGTCAAGGGGGGGATAGGGTTTGTATCAAATTCCCCAGACAGCCGGGCCGCCGCATCCCAAATCTGATTGCGGCGCTCTTCAATCAGCCGTTCGCGGGAAGTGTTCTCATGGGTATAACTCAGATGCGCAAGTTCCCGGCGTCTTCCGCTTGACAATGGGCAAAGAGTGTAGTACACTATTATCGCCAACGTTGGCGTAACCGTTGGCGCAATCGTTGGCGATAGAGCATCGTAACGTTGTGTGATATTGATGTGTTGTGGTTCTGTTTTCTACTATTTACTACTAAAGGAGTTACTATCCTGTGTCTGTGACTATGCGCGACGTGGCGCGCAAAGCTGGTGTTTCCATTAGGACTGTCTCCAGGGTGGTCAATAACCAGGGGGAAATCTCCGATGAAACCCGCCAACGGGTGTTGGCCACGATTGAGGAATCAGGGTACCGGCCGAGTAAGGTGGCGCGGGCTTTGGTTACTCGCCACACCGAGACCGTTGGTCTCGTCCTGGGCGATATTGCTAACCCCTTTTTCCCCGAAGTTGCCCGGGGAGTGATGGATACGGCCGAGGCCCGGGGATACAACGTTTTCGTCTGCAATTCTGATGGAGACGTGGAACAGCAAGCCCGCATCCTTCGCTCCCTGGCCGATCACGCTGTGGATGGCGTCATCATCTACCCTTGCTTTGGGGGCGGAGACAATTTAAGAGCTTTTGCGGAGCACCACAGGCCACTGGTGGCGATTAACTGTTTTTTTGATTATCCGGGAGCCAGTCGGGTTATGATAGACACCCGCCGTGGGGCAAACCTGGCGGTGAACTACCTGATTGACAAGGGGCACACTGCCATTGGAATGCTGGCCGGGCAAGCCCCATCTCTGAATCTTATGCGGCGTGTCCGGGGGTACCGTGATGCGTTGAGGGCCCACGGTCTCCCCTTCGTTAAAGAGTGGGCCCTATCCGGTCCTCCGGTCGTAGAGCGTGGTGCCGAATCAACCCGGCAATTGCTGACCCAATATCCCCAGATCACGGCGATCTTCGCCTATAACGATTTGCTGGCCGCGGGCGCCATCCAGGCCTGCAAGGCACTCGGTCGCCGTGTGCCCGATGATTGCGCTATCGTCGGTTACGACGACATTCCGTTGGCGGCTATGTTGGCCCCACCGCTGACCACGGTTCACGTGGATAAGTATGAACTAGGGCGACAGGCGATGAGCCGGCTGTTTGACATGTTGGACAATCCTGGAACCTCCTTCCCCCCTATATACCTTGGTGTCGAGTTGGTGGTTCGGGAATCGGCATAGGAGGCTGGGGGAAGTGAGGGGACAATGAGGTAGTCCCCCCATACCGTGTCAAGACCGTTCGACCTCAAGAGGTACGATCACCATGACAGAAGTGGCCCGCTCCGATGCAAATACGATTCTAGAGATCAAGAACCTGAAGACCTACTTTTTTCTTGACAGTGGCACGGTAAGGGCGGTGGACGGGGTTAATCTAAAGTTGGATCGCAATACCACCCTGGGCTTGGTCGGCGAAAGCGGTTGCGGCAAAAGCGTCACTGCTCTGTCCGTCATGCGGCTCATCCAGTCTCCTCCAGGCAAGATCACTGAGGGTCAAATCCTTTTCCGCCAAAATGTCGGCCAAAAGGTCGTGGATATTGCCAGCCTCGACCCTCGAGGTTCGGAGATGCGGAGCATCCGTGGTGGCGAAATCGCGATGGTTTTTCAGGAGCCAATGACCTCACTGAACCCTTTGTATACAGCGGGGTCACAAATTGCAGAGTCAGTGCAGTTGCATCAGAACGTTAGCCACAAGGAGGCGATGGATCGGGCGCTGGAAATGCTCTACAAGGTCCGCATCAGCGATCCCCAGCAGCGACTCCACGAATATCCCCACCAACTGAGCGGCGGTATGCGGCAGCGGGTGATGATTGCCCTGGCCCTGTCCTGCAATCCCGCGATTCTGATCGCGGATGAGCCCACCACGGCCCTCGACGTGACAGTCCAGGCCCAGATCCTGGACCTTATGCGCGAATTACAGAGCGAGTTTGGGTCTTCTATCATCATGATCACCCACAACCTGGGCGTGATCTCCCAGATGGCTGATTACGTGGCGGTGATGTACCTGGGCAAGATCGTTGAATATGCCGACGTGCGGACGGTATTTCACAATCCCCTTCACCCCTATACCGTTGGGCTTTTGAACTCCGTTCCAGTATTTGGTAGGAAGGGGGAAAAGGTGCTGGTGCCCATCGAGGGGATGGTTCCCACCCCCACTGAAGATATTCGAGGGTGTGCGTTTGCGCCGAGATGCCCTCGCGCCAAGAAGATCTGTGAGGAGGAAGAGCCTGTCCTGCGAGAAGTCGAGCCAGGCCATCAAGTAGCCTGCCACTGAGGCGCCCCCAGCAAAGTACCTGCATCGCATCCGAAGGCTGGAGGGAGATGTCGAGCGTTGGCGTCTTCGGCAGACCTGGCACGAGGGCTGTTTTGTTACGGAAAGGAGGTGATGAAGCAGCGAGACCAAGTGATGGCACCACTAAAAGAAGCAAGCAGTAGTACTTGCTTCAAGCGACCAATCTCTGTAAAAGAGAATAGGAAAACAGGAGGAGATCAAATGAAAAAGGTGCTGTTTACGCAATTGGCCATCTTGACCATTCTGAGCATGTTGGCTGCCTGCGGCCCCACGCCGACTCCGGAGGTCGTGGAGAAGGTAGTCAAGGAGACCGTGGTGGTCGAGAAAGAGGTCGAGAAGGTCGTCACCAAGGAGGTGCCGGTCACCAAAGAGGTCGAAAAGGTCGTTGAGATCCAGGGGCCGGTGCCTTATCCCGAGGCTGTGCCGCTTAGCCTGGAAGCCGCCGAGGTCAAGAAGCTCCCCATCAATCAAATCGTGACCTACAAGGCACTACCCGAGTACAAGGAGCCGGCGTGGGTGACCGAACTGGTCAAGCAAGGGAAGCTCCCGCCGGTGAAGGACCGCCTGCCCAAAGAGCCCCAGGTCATCCTGACCTCGGGCATGGCTGACGGGGTGGGTGTCTACGGCGATGTCGGCCGCTTCTTCTCGGCCTGCCCCACCGCCGGCTGGAACTTCATGGCCGGTACTACCGCTGGCTGGTTCGGCATCGAGCACTACTCTTACGTCTACCAGGCCCTGGTCCTCACTGGTCCACTCTGGCGCGTGGATCAAGACGTTAACCCGTTCCCCAACCTGGCCAAGAGCTGGGAGTGGTCGGCTGACGGCAAGCAGTTGACCATGCACCTGATCGAGGGCGCCAAGTGGTCGGACGGTACGCCGTTCACCGCAGATGACGTGATCTTCACCTGGGAAGACTACATCAGCGACCCCAACGTTAATTCGTGGCGCAAGGCCGACGCTTTTGCCTTCGGCGGCGTGCCGGCCAAGCTGGAGAAGATTGACGACTACACCATCCGCTGGACCTTCGGCGTGGCCAAGCCCCCGCAGGCACTCTACCTGATGGACTACCCGGACTTCCTCGTGTTCCCGGCCCACATCTTCAAGCCGCTGCACCCCAAGTACAACCCGGACACCGACTACAAGACCTTTGCCAACACCCCGGGACCCCAGGACCTGCCGCAGATCACCATGGGCCCGTTCGCTTCGGTCGAATATAAGACCGACGAGCTGCTGATCATGCGCCGCAACCCCTACTTCTGGAAGGTGGATGAGACGGGCCAGCAACTGCCCTACTTCGACGAAATCCAGTACCAGAAGGGGCCCAGCGGCACCGGCCGCACCCTGTGTGTGATGGCCGGCGGCTGCGACCAGGACAACCTGGAGAACCCCAGCGTCTTCGTAGAGGCGCTGAAGAAGGCCGCGGAGCCGGATGCGCCCAACGAGATCACCTGGGGGCCCGAGACCCTGGGCTACTGGTTGGTGCTCAACCTTTCGGCCGACCTGGGCGTGAAGGACGACCGGGACAAGGCGGTGCGTGAGCTGTTCCGCGACCTCCGGTTCCGCCGTGCGCTGAGTCATGCGATGGATCGCGATGGCATCACGCAGGCGGTCATGCGCGGCCCCTTCTTGCGGGCGTGGGCGGGTGGCCTCTACCCCGGTTCCCCGGAGTTCGATCGCACTTCGGTCGTTTACTATCCTTACCACCCCGAGACGGCCAAGAAACTCCTGGCCGAGCTGGGCCTTAAGGACACCGACGGCAACGGCATCCTGAACTGGACCAGCGGCCCCATGGCTGGCCAGGACCTGATCCTCTCCATGAGCGCCAGCCAGGACGCCATCGAGACCGTCAGCATCGCCGAGGCGTTGGTCATCCAGTTCGGACAGGTGGGCATCAAGGTCAACATGCGGCCGAAGACCTCCGATGCGCTGAATGAGGAGAGAGTGAGCGGCCCGTGGGACATGAATGTCGAGCGCGGTGGCCAGGAGTACGCGCTGCCACATACCCGCGGCACCGAGATCGCGCCGCTGACCAAGGTCGCGCCATACTGGCACCGCGAGGGCGAGAAGCCGCGGCAGCTCCTGCCGTTCGAGGAGGAACTGGTGAAGATCGTGAATCAGTACCTCCTGTCTTCGGATCCGGCCGAGCGCAAGCAACTGATGTTCCAGTACAACAAGATCTTCACCGAGAACCTCTACAACATCGGTGTCTTCATCGGCCGCTACGGCGAGAACTTGTCCAAGCGCTTCAAGAACATCAACCCTGGCCTGCCGGCCTTCCTCTACGACTGGACGGAGGGCAACATCTTGCTGGAGCAGGTGTGGACGCCAGTTGACCAGCAAAAGCCGCAGGTCCGGCCGAACACGATCCCGGTGTATGAGGGCTCGGCGCTGTACAAGCTCATAGGTAAGTGATCCGCGCACGGCCGTGCGGCCTTGCCAGGTGCACGGCCGTGTGCCTTCCCAGGCGCATGGCCGTGCACCTCCACCCGGATGAGCGTATACCTCTGCTCGGGCGGGCCGGGTGTCCCTGCTGCTCTCCAACCGCATTTGCTGTCGTAAGGACCGGTTATGATCAACTATATCTTGCGCAGGCTGTTCATCTCGGTCTTTCTGTTGATCGGGGTCGGGCTGGTCTCCTGGGTCGTCATTCAGTTGCCGCCGGGAGACTTCGCGACCACATACGAGACGTTCCTGATGAATCAGGGCGGAATGACCCAGAAGGAGGCCGAGGCGGCCGCCAACAGGTTGCGCGCTCAACTCGGACTCGATCAGCCCCAATGGCTCCAATACCTCAACTGGATGAAGGGGATCGTTACCCAGGGGAAATTCGGCTACTCCTTTGCCTACCGCCGGGACGTGGGGGAGCTGATCGGCGAGCGTCTGGGCTATACGTTGCTGTTAGCGTTGGCCGCGCATTCGATCTCGACGTTTGTGGGGATCTTTGTGGGGATCTATGTGGCGCAGCGCAAATACAGCCTGTCGGATAACGTGGCCTCGGTGATCGCCTTTATCCTGGCCTCGGTGCCGCGCTTCTGGATTGCCCTGGTCATCATCTATACCCTGGTATTCAAATTCAACCAACACCATATCACTTCGTTTTTCGCCCCGCAGTATGCCCTGGCGCCCTGGTCCTGGGAGAAGGTGTGGGATTTCATCAAACACGTCTGGCCGGTTGTGTTCATTGCCGGGCTGGGCGGTGTGGCGCGCAATATGCGCGTCATGCGCGGCAACCTGCTGGATGTCTTAGGGCTACAATACGTCACGACCGCGCGCTCCAAGGGCCTGGACGAGCGTAGGGTCATCGGCCGGCACGCGGTGCCCAATGCGCTACATCCCATCCTCGCTTACCAGGGCACGGTCCTCCCTTACATGCTCCAGGGTGAGCTCGAAGCAGCAATCGTGCTGGGGATCCCCACTTTGGGCCCCCTTTTCTACGAATCGCTGGTCAACCAGGACATCTACATTTCCGGCGGGCTGCTCTTCATCTATGCCGTGCTGATCATCCTGGGCAACCTGATCTCTGACATGTCGCTGGCGCTGCTCGACCCGCGCATCCGCTACAATTAGGAGTAGTAAGCCGATGGCAGCTACTGACCTCCTGATCCAGAAAGAACCCCAGGCCGCGCAACGCGCAGCGGCCGATGATACGCTGCTGCGCGAGGTCGAAGCGCATGAGAGTTATGCCCAGCTTGTCTGGCGCCGCTTTCAGCGGAGTAAGGCTGCCATAGCAGGTGCCTTGCTCGTGTTAGGGCTGACCGTGATGGCGGTGTTTGCGGATTTCTTCTCCCCCTATCCGTTGAACGAGATCAACCTGCAAGACACGTCTATCGCGCCGACGGTTGTCCATTTCGTGGATGCGCAGGGCCGGTTTCACCTGCGGCCCTTCGTCTATGCGCAAGAGTTGACGATTGACCCGAAAACGTTCGAGCCCAAATGGTCGGAAAACACTGACAAGATGTACCCCATCGAGTTTTTCGTCCAGGGGTCGGAGTACAAGATCCTGGGCCTCATCCCTTCTAGGCCGCACCTGTTCGGCGTGGAGGGGGATGGGCGGATCCATCTGATGGGAACGGACAAGTTCGGCCGCGACTTGTTCGGCAAGTCGTGCCAGGCCGGACGTATATCGCTGACGATGGCGCTGTTCGGCACCCTGATCAGCGTGACCATCGGTTCGGTCCTCGGGGTCGCGTCGGGCTACTACGGCGGGCGGATAGACGACCTGATCCAGCGTTTCGTGGAGTTCGTCAACTGCTTCCCGCAGTTGCCCCTCTGGATGTCACTGGCAGCCATCGTTCCCCGTACCTGGGACTCCTTCCGTATCTTTGTGATCATGGCCTTCATCTTCGCGCTCCTCTCGTGGACAACGCTCGAACGGGAGGTACGCGGCAAAGTGATGGCTTTCCGCGAGACCGATTTCATCTTGGCGGCGAAAGAGATGGGCGCATCAGACGCGCGCATCATCTTCCTGCACCTGTATCCGAACTCGCTGAGCCACGTGTTGGTCATCCTGACGCTGACCATCCCTTCGATCATCCTGGCCGAAGCCTTCCTCAGTTTCCTGGGCATCGGTATCCAGGAGCCGTTGATAAGCTGGGGCCTGCTGATGCGCAACGCGCAGAACATCCAGAGCCTGGGCCAGTACCCCTGGATGATGAGCCCGGTGTTTTTCATCATCGCCGCGGTGCTCGGCTTCAACTTCCTAGGCGATGGGCTACGCGACGCGGCCGATCCTTACGCGACGATGTAGGAGTTGAATGAAAAAAGCTCAACTTCCTGGGTGACGGGCTGCGCGACGCGGCCGATCCGTATTCCATTGTGTGATGCGAAATAGAGATTGGAGATAGAGACGCGAGAGAAGAGGCGAATGAATAGAGCTAGCAAGAAAGTCTGGATTCTAGGGTTGTTTGTCCTGGTCTTTGTTGGGATGACGGCTCTGGCTTTGGCGCAAGCATCAACCATCGCTTCCGTCACGGCAACGCCGACGCCAAAGGCTGTGCTCGCCACCAAGACAATATCTGGCGTGGTGTATAACGTCGAGGGGCAGCCAGTGGCCGGGGCCACCGTGCGCATCAAACTCACCGACAACAAGACAACGACTGCCGCCGACGGGTCCTTTACCCTTCACTTCGTTCAGGGCAAGCTCTTGAGCGGTGTGACCGCCTCGCTGCCGATCTCGGTGACGGCCTGGGCAACCGGCTACTACGTCGGGTGGACCAATGCCGTCCCCGGCGCGACAACGCCCATTAGCATTACTCTCAAGCCGCATTACACTACCGACAACTTCAATTATGACTGGTTTGACTTTGAAGGGGTGCAGGGTTCCAAGAGTTGCGGCCTGTGTCACACCGCCAACCCGGAGTGGGAGGCCGACGCCCACTCCCAGGCTGCCATCAACCCCCGTTTTCTGACGATGTACCAGGGGACCGATGTACACGGCAATAAAAGCCCGCTGACCCGGCGAGACACTTCCGGCAAAGTTCTGCCGCCAGACCCCAGCCAGCCGTACTACGGCCCCGGCTGGCGACTGGATTATCCCAATCGGGCGGGCAACTGCGCAGCGTGCCACACCCCGCTGGCATCGAAGATCCCCAACACGCAGAACTGCGGCTGGTCTGGGTGTCACACTGACGTGACGACCGAGTGGTCGCAAGGGATAATTGCTCGTGGCCCCTCGCCGCTGGACCTGACGGGGGACGCAGCGGAGGGGATCAGCTGCGACTTCTGCCATAAGATCGGCGACGTTTACCTCGATCCCAAGACCGGGCTGCCGAAGCCGGACATGCCGGGCATCCTGTCTTATCGCCTTTATCGCCCCCCGGAAGGGCAACAGCTCTTCTTCGGCCCCTTCGATGATGTCACGCGGCGGGTGACCTACTCGCCCCTCCAAGAGGAGAGCGCCTTCTGCGCACCCTGCCACTACGGCGTCTTTGGTGGGGTGGTGGGCAACGGTACGGTTAAGGACGGTGTCCTGATTTACAACTCCTACGGCGAATGGTTGGAGAGTCCTTACAGCGACCCCAAGACCGGCATGATCTGCCAGCAATGCCACATGCCCGTGTCGAGTGCAAAATATTTTGTGATTCCGGAGCGCGGTGGATTGACACGCGACTATGCCACACTGCACGACCACACCATGCCCGGCGCGGCGGATGAAAAGCTGCTGCAAAACTCGGTGACGATGAAGAGCAGCGCACAACGTACCGGCGATCAACTCCAGGTGCAAGTCAGCATCACCAACGACAAGACTGGGCACCACATTCCCACCGATGCGCCGATTCGTTCGATGATCCTGGTGGTCGAAGCGTTTGATGTGTCAGGCAACCGGTTGACCCTCAACCAGGGGCCGGTGAATCCGGCTTGGGCCGGGAATTACGCCGGACAACCAGGCAAGACCTTCGCCAAAGTGCTAAGAGACGAATGGACGGGTGAAACCCCCACGGCGGCTTACTGGCGGCCGATCAGCATCGTGCAAGATACGCGCCTGGCTGCCATGGCGACCGATACTACGCGCTATTCGTTTGACTTGCCTGCTGGGAAGGCAGCACAGGTGAAAGTGCGGTTGGTTTTCCGGCGCGCGTTCCAGGAGTTGATGAAGTTGAAGGGGTGGACCGACCCTGACGTTCTGATGGAAGAAGAAACTATTAAAGTGGAGTAATATGGGTGGACGTGATACTGTTAGACACCCGCAACGAGGGAACGTCGGCACTATTCAGTTTGTGGGGGACAAGGGCGCCCAGATGGACACCAATGACATCATCCTTGAGGTAAAAGACCTCAAGCAGTACTTTCCCATCTACCGCGGTTTTCTGCAGCGGGTAACTGGCTATGTTAAAGCAGTGGATGGGGTGAGTTTTTCCATCCGGGAGAACGAGGTTCTGGGGTTAGTCGGCGAAAGCGGTTGTGGCAAGACCACAACAGGCCGGAGCATCCTCCGTCTCTACGATCCCACCGGTGGGGAGATTTGGTACCGCAAGCAGAACGGAGAGTGGGTGGAAGTCTCGCGTATCAGCCAGGAAGAGATGAAACTGCTACGTCGGGAGATGCGCATGATCTTCCAGGACCCCTTTAGCTCTCTTAATCCGCGGCTTACCGTGAAGGATATTATTGGCGAGCCGCTCCTCATCCACGATGTCGCCAGGGGGAAAGAAATGGAGGACAGGGTAGCGGAGTTGATGAGGGCAGTGGGCCTCGACCCGGCCTACATGCGCCGCTATCCCCATGAATTCTCTGGCGGGCAGCGGCAGCGAATTAGCCTGGCCCGTACCCTATCCCTCAGTCCCCGTCTGATCATTGCTGACGAGCCGGTATCCGCCCTCGATGTGTCCATCCAGGCCCAAGTGCTGAACCTTTTGCAGGGGTTGAAGGATGATTTGGGACTCACCCTCATGTTTATAGCCCATGACCTATCGGTGGTGGAGCACGTGTCTGATCGCATCGCCGTGATGTACGTCGGCAAGATCGTCGAAATCGCCGAGACAGAGGAGGTGCTCAGGCATCCCTTGCATCCCTATACCGAAGCCCTGATTTCCGCCGTTCCGCCGGCTGATCCGGACATTCGCCTCGACCGGATTGTCTTGACGGGCGAAGTTCCCAGTCCCGCCAATCCTCCTTCAGGTTGCATCTTCCATCCGCGCTGCCGCTACGTGAAGGACATTTGCAGCCAGCAAGAGCCGAAGCTGACCAAGGTGTCCCCCGACCACGACGCCAGTTGTCACTTTGCCGCGGAGTTGAGTCTTCAAGGGATTGAAAGCTGAACGTAATGGTTCTCATTCGAGGATGTTAAGGGCTCCGCCAGTTGCGCCCTGTGCCATACTGCCTATGTGGTAGCTGCCCCCTAGCCGAGCCGAATTCCCAAGGAATTGGAGGCTGAACGTGAGTAAGCCTAAGAGACATGCTGCTTTCCTGGCCTATCTCCTGCCTGTTGTGGGTTGGCTTTATGTGTTTCTTTTCCACAGGAAGGATGAGCTCGCCGTGTACCATGCAAAACAGTCAGTGGTACTCACGATGACCGCCGTAGGCGCACCGGCGGTCTGGGCACTTGTGGCCTGGATTGTTTCCTGGCTTCCTTTGGCGGGCCCCGTCATTTCGGCTGCTCTATTTGCCTTGGTTATACTCACATACCTATTCCTGGCCGTAGATTGGGTCATCGGCATGGTTTACGCCTTGTATGCAAGGATGCAACCTGTCCCCGTGCTGGGAGGATGGGCAGAACGGATTCCTATTGGGAAGCTCCCTCAGAATAAACCTCTTAACTCTCCAGGCCACGACCTTGCGAATCAATGAGGCTTGAGAAAAGCCCCATTGGGGCGATAAGATATAAGCTATGCTTGAGAAGGAGGCAAAGAGCGACGTGAATTACCGTTTTCTTGGCAAGACCGGCCTGAAGGTGAGCGAACTTTGCCTGGGCGCGATGACCTTTGGCCGAGAGACTAATGAAGAGATCAGCCACCAGATGCTTGACCGATTTATGGAGACCGGTGGCAATTTCATTGACACTGCTGACGTTTACTCTCGAGGTGTATCGGAGGAGATCATTGGGCGCTGGTTGAAGGACAAGCGCAGGGATGATTTCATCATCGCCACCAAGGTGCGCTTCCCAATGGGTGAGGGGCCTAATGACGTGGGGCTGAGTCGGAAGCACATCCTGTCCACGGTGGAAGCCAGCCTGCGCCGCCTGGGCACCGACTACATTGACCTGTACCAGGTTCACGCCTGGGACAGAGGCACCCCGCTAGAGGAGACACTGAACACACTGGACGGCCTGGTGCGGAGCGGTAAGGTCCGCTACATTGGCGCCAGCAACTATAGTGGCTGGCAGTTGCAAAAGGCGATTGACATCAGCCGGCAGATGGGCTGGGAGCCGTTTGCTTGTCTGCAGGCCCTGTACAATTTGCTCGATCGTTCAACGGAGTGGGAACTGTTGCCAATCTGCCAGAATGAGGGCCTGGGCGTGATTTGCTGGAGTCCGTTGCGGGGCGGCTGGCTGAGCGGGAAGTATCGCCGAGGCATGACGGAACCGCCGGAAGGTACCCGGGTCAAGACCGCCGGAGAGCAGGGCTGGAGCGAAGCCTGGAGCATCTACAACAACGAGCATACTTGGAGCGTGCTGGACGCGCTCTTTGCTGTGGCCGAAGAAGCGGATAAAACGCCCGCCCAGGTTGCCCTCAACTGGCTGCTGCAGCGTCCCGGTGTTACAGCGCCTATCATCGGCGCCCATACTATGGAGCAACTGGAGGACAACCTGGGGGCCATCGGTTGGTCCCTGAGCAATGAAAAGATGGCCCAACTCAACCAAGCCAGCGAGGTACCGATGCCCTATCCCTACTACTTCATCGCCGGGGCCCAAAAGGGGCGGTAGAGGATGACGCTGGAAGAACTGATCTCGCGAGAATAAGGGAGGATGCCAATGGGTGGAAAACTATCCGGCAAGAAGGTGGCCATCATCGTGGCCCATGAGTTCGAAGACGTCGAACTGCTTTTCCCGTTGCTGAGGCTCAGCGAGGAGGGGGCTGAAATCGTGGTGGTGCCCGTGCGCGAGGGCCTCCATCCTCGCCCGTATATTGAAGGGAAGCCTGTCACAGGCCGCTTTGGCCACCCTGTCCCCATACCCGTCATGGCGGAGGGCAACAGGTACAGCGTGAGCAGCGTCGAGGAACTCAGCGCCGATGACGTTGACTGCATACTCTTCCCCGGTGGGTATTCCCCCGATGCCTTGCGACTGCACCAAGGGACACTCAATCTTGTGCGTGAGTGTCACCAGCGGGGCAAGCTGCTGGCTGCCATCTGCCACGGCCCCTGGGTTTTGATCTCTGCGGGGATCATAAAAGGGAAGCAGGCCACCGGCTACGTCGCCGTGCGGGACGATCTGGTGAACGCGGGGGCCGAATTCGTGGATGTGCCAGCAGTCCGGGACGGCAACATCATCACCGGCAGGGTGCCTGACGATCTGCCTGAGTTCTGCCAGGAGATCATCAAGGCCCTGTCTGAGTGAGCCAGCAGAATTACCTGACGACAAATCATGGGACGGAGATAGGGAGGGGCGATGAGGCACCTTCAGACAGCCCGCATAAGCAGGCTTTGGCTTTGTTAGAGTATCCTATAATAAGGAGATTATCCCCATGCCGAAAATCACCCTGATCGGTGCCGGCAGCGTCGTCTTTACCCGTAACCTGTGCAGCGACATTCTGCTGACGCCAGCGCTGCAGCAGAGCACTATCGCCCTGATGGACATTGACCCTGAGCGGTTGGCTCAGGCTCACGATTTGGTCCAGGCGATTATTGATCAACGGGGGCTTAAGGCCCAGGTGGAAGCCACCACCGACCGGCGAGAGGCCGTGCGGGATGCCGATTATGTGATCACCACCTTCCAGCAGGGTGGGCTGGATGCCTACGCCCTGGATATCGAGATCCCCCAACGTTACGGCGTAGAGCAGTGTGTGGGCGACACCCTGGGGCCAGGTGGTGTCTTCCGAGGATTGCGCACCATCCCGGTGCTGATTGATCTGTGCCACGACATGGATGGCCTCGCGCCGGACGCGCTGCTGCTCAACTACGTCAACCCGATGGCGGCCAACTGTTGGGCTGTGGACGTGGCCACCGGCCGCCCTCACGTGGGCCTGTGCCACAGCGTGCAGGGCACCAGCGAGATGCTGGCCGAGTGGATCGGCGTGCCCTACGACGAGGTGGTCTTTCGCTGCGCGGGCATCAACCATCAAGCCTGGTTTCTGGAGTTCCGCCGGGGCAAAGAAGACCTCTACCCGCTCATCTGGCAGGCCATTGAGCGACCCGAGATCTACGCCCAAGAGCCAGTGCGCATCGAATTGATGAAGCATTTTGGTTACTTCGTCACCGAATCCAGCGGCCACGCCAGCGAGTACGTGCCCTATTTCCGCAAAAACAGTCAGATGGTGAATGAGGACTTGGTGCCGCGTTTCAAAGATAAGGTCAACTACTGGTTCGAATTTGGCCGCACGGGCGGCTACCTGCGTCACTGCATCAACGCTTTTGCAGAGGCCCAGAAAGAATATCAGGAATTGCTGGAAGGCATCAAGTCCCTGCCCACCGAGCGCACCCACGAGTATGGTTCCTACATTATCGAAGCGATGGAGACCAACCAGCCGACACGCATCAACGGCAACGTACCCAACTGGGGCTTGATTGACAATCTACCCCAGGGATGCTGTGTGGAGGTGCCATGCCTGGTGGACGGCAACGGTATCCAGCCCACAATCGTCGGCATACTGCCGATCCAACTGGCTGCCCTCAACCGCACCAACGTCAACGTGCAGGAGTTGATCGTCGAGGCGGCCCTGAGCGGCGACGTCGAAGCGGTTTATCACGCTGTCATGCTGGATCCGTTGACTGCCGCCGTCTGTACCCTTCCTCAGATTCGCTCTATGGTGGACGAAATGCTGGCGGCGCAGGCCCAATGGCTACCACAGTTCCAACGGATTTAGCTCTGATACGATAGCGTACAGGAGTTTAACGCGATGCCCAAAATCACCTTTATTGGTGCTGGTAGCACCGTTTTCGCCAAAAACCTACTCGGAGACATCCTCAGTTTTCCCGAACTGGTTAACTCCACTATTAGCTTGCACGACATTGACGAGGAACGCCTGGTCACTACAGAGGGCGTGGCGCACAGAATAGCCGAGGCCCTGGACGTCCACCCCACTATCGAAGCCACCACCGACCGCCGGACAGCCTTGGACGGCGCCGACTATGCCATCTGCATGATCCAGGTGGCTGGCTATGAACCCGGCACGGTGATTGACTTTGAAATTCCCAAGAAATACGGCCTGCGTCAGACGATCGGCGACACGCTGGGCATTGGCGGCATCATGCGCGGCCTGCGCACCATCCCCGTCCTGCTGGACATGTGCCACGACATGGAAGAACTGTGCCCTGACGTTACCTTCCTGAATTACGTCAATCCCATGGCCATTCTATGTTGGGCCATCAGCCGGGCCAGCAGTATCAAAACCGTTGGCTTGTGTCACAGTGTTTTTCATACCGCTGGAGAATTGGCGCGGGACATTGGGGTGCCGATTGAGGAGATAAACTACCTGGCTGCCGGTATCAATCACATGGCTTTCTTCCTCAAGTTTGAGCGCGATGGTCAGGATCTCTATCCCTTGATCCGCAAGGTGGTAGAGGAGGGACGGGTGCCAGACTGGAATCGGGTGCGCTACGACGTGTTCACCCGGCTAGGATATTTCGTCACCGAGTCCAGCGAGCACTTTAGCGAATACGTGCCCTGGTTCATCAAGCGGGATCGCCCCGACCTGATCAAGCGCTTCAACATTCCGCTGGATGAATACATCCAGCGCTGCGAAGCGCAGATCAAAGCGTGGGAGTTCATGCAGGAGAAGCTAGAGAATCCCGACGCTCCCTCTTCTAAAGAATCTTTATACGAGGTGCTGAGAACCGTTGATGTCATGCCCATAGTAGTTAATTATCTCATCCGTACATTCGAAGACATAGACAAGGTGACAATTAGTGGCGAGTATGCGCCGCTGATAATTCACAGTATCGAGACGGGCACCCCGCGGATTGTTTACTGCAACGTGCCGAACCATGGCCTGATTGACAACCTACCCCAAGGCTGCATTGTAGAAGTGCCGTGCGTGGTGGGCAGAAACGGCGTGCAGCCCACCCGCATCGGTGCCCTGCCCCCGCACCTGGCAGCGCTGATGCAGACCAACATTAACGTGCAGGCCCTGACGGTGGAAGCGGCTCTGATTCAAAAGCGCGAACACATCTACCATGCTGCTATGCTCGATCCTCACACCGCCGCTGAACTGAACCTGGATCAAATCTGGAACCTGGTGGACGACCTGATTGAGGCGCACGGCGACTGGCTGCCGGCCTATCACTGATTGTCCTTATGTTGCTCCTACACCCCTCTTCTCCCTCTACTGCGCTCTCACTTATTGCGGAATCCCCGTAGGCTATCGCTTGACACCCTACTCCACTCGGAGTATACTAGCTACAGACCACCCCGACAGCAGGCAATCAAGAAGTCGCATGATCTTCGACAAGCCAACTATCAGTACCCGACTTTCGAGCGCTACGCGACTGTGTAACTGGACATTTGAATTCGGGCTTTGGATATATAGTAGATGGACATGCATTCTTTGCTCAGTGTGGCACTTCCATTCCTAGTCGCACTGCTGCTGTACCTGCTTATACTTGATGTGGCAATCGGCAGAAGAGACCAAGCAGCGACAAGGGGTAGAGTCCTACTGGGCTTGCTCACATGTTTGGCAACTGGGTGGCTAGTCGTGCGGCAGGTACTCCATACCTCCACGTCAACACTCCCCTCCTGCCCATCTACACCCTGTCCTCCCCTGGTGTCCGAGCCACTTGGCGCGGTCGCCCTGGAGACCGAGGCCCGCCTCAATGCCGCCGTCGTCCCTATCCACGACCCCATCGCGTTGCGAGCCCTGCTGGCACCCGACACCCTCACCCCCACCCCATCTACCTCATTGCCCCACTACCAGGTGGGCGACCGTCGCCAGTTCCTGGTGCACAGCAGCCATCCCGTCGAGGCAGAACTGGTCCACGTGACCGAGCACACCTATACCTGGCTTGTCACTGGCGTGGAGGCAGATCGGGAGGCCCTGGTCGCTGCCGCCGACCGCTTCGAGGATGAAATCTACTCCACCGCCCGCCGACACTTCGGCTCCGAGTGGCCCCCCGGCGCAGACAACGACGTCCCCATCTCTATCCTCCACTATGAGGACCCGGACGACAACATGAGTGGCTTCTTCTCTCCTGATACGGAGATGCTCTACGTCAACCTGGTCCACAGGAAGCCCGGGGAAGAGCCATATTTCGTCACACTGGCCCACGAGTTGCAGCATATGATCCACTGGAACAACGACCGCAACGAGGAAAGATGGCTAGACGAGGGCTTTTCCGAACTGGCCGAGCGCCTGGCTGGTTTTGATCCTGGGTGGGGCGACGAGTCCTTTCGCGAGGAGTTCGACACGCAACTCAACTACTGGCCCGATGAGGAACACGGTGCGATTCCCCCCGCTCACTACGGCGCGAGCTACCGCTTCGCCCTCTACCTCTGGGAGCGATTCGGTGATGGCTTCATCTGGGACCTGGCCCATCACCCGGCCAACGGCATGGCCTCCGTGGACGCGGTGTTGGCTGCCTACGAAACCGGCGTTACCGCCGACGAGGCCTTCGCTGACTGGGTCGTCGCCAATGCAGTGGATACGGGGGAATACGCCTACGCTCACGAGGACTGGCACGATCGCCCTCTCCTCTGGCTGGATGCAACCTTCTATCAGTACCTGGTAAGCATAGGGACTGTCGTACGCCCCTACGGAACCGACTACTTCGAACTCGACGGTCGGGGTCAGTTGCGCATCCGCTTCAGTGGCACGACGCAGGCCCGGCTCCTCCCAGAAGCCCCCCACAGCGGTGAGACCTGCTGGTGGTCCAACTTGGCCCACCACTCCGACACCCGCCTTATCCGCCGCTTCGACCTTTCCGGTCTCTCTAAGGCCACCCTGCGCTTCTGGGCCTGGTATGACCTAAAGAGTGGGAACAACTACGTCTACCTCTCCGCCTCTGGCGACGGCGGCCGGACGTGGGAGGTATTGCAGGGCAGAGCCGCTATGCACCAGGGAGATTACGGCTGGGGCTACACCGGCCAGTCGGATGGTTGGGTCGAGGAGGAGGTGGATCTGAGCGACTACGCCGGAGGAGAGGTATGGGTGCGCTTCGACTATGTGACCCACTACATCCACGAGGAGGGCTTCCTGCTGGACGACCTCTCCATCCCCGAACTGGGCCTAGCAGACCCCTGCGAGGAGATTGGGAACTGGCAGGCAGAGGGGTTCATCTTGGCGGGGCCGGAGATGCCGGTGCGGTGGGTGGTACAAGTCATCAAAGTCCCCCTCGGGAGTGGGCCCGTGCGGGTGCGCCGAATGTCCTTCGACGAGCAGCAGAGAGGTCAACTGGAACTGGACCTAGACAGCGAGGTGCAGACACTGCTGGCCATCTCCGCGCTGGCCCGCGGCACCACCGAACCAGCCACCTATCGTTGCGAAATTACCCGCAGATGACCAGACCTCGGATCTACGACACCTACGCCTGATCAGGGTATACTGGCCGCAGCCCAATCGAAGAGTCTCCCACCGTCTCACCATCCCTCACGTGGAACTGAACGCACTCCACTGGGGGGGCCAAAGGAAATCTGATCCCGTAGGATGTGCCATAACTCCTTTCGCGTAAGTGCTCAGCCTGTCATTCTGAGCGAAGCGAAGAATCTCGTTTGCGAAGAACGAGACCCTTCGCTTCGCTCAGGGTGACACCAAAAGCGTCCCAACCTGTCAGGGCTGAGCAGTTAACCCTTTTGCACCACAGAGAGGGTTTTCCTGATGCTCATTGCTCACTTCTATCTGCTGCCAGCCCGTCTAAGAGCGTTTCAATGAAGACTTGGCTGATCTGCTCAAGATCCATGTCCGGTATCAGCATGATGTAGGCTGCCAGGCCGTCGTAGGCAGCTAGTAACGCCCACACTAGTTGCTCCGCGTCCACTGGCTTGAACTCGCCATTTCTGACACCTTCCTCGATGACCTCTACAACGACATCTTTGTACTGGGTGAGCAAGCCAACCCACAACTGACCAGCTTCCTCGCGGCGGGGACTTGATGCCCAAAACTCAAGGAACAGGCTGAAAAAGCCTTCGACCTTTTTGCTGAGATTGGCCGCCGACTGTGCCAGAGCACACAGCTTGTCGGAAGCGGTCGTGCACTGTTCCAGAGCAGCGACAGCCCCCTCGCCAACATCCATAAGAAACGACCTGATCGCTGCTGCAAACAGATCGTCCTTGCTCTTGAAGTACCAGTAGAGAGTTCCCTTGCTCAGCCCGCTTTTGGCAGCGATGTCGTCCATAGTTGTGTTGTTGTAGCCCCTGCGGGTGAAGCAGGTCAGGGCTGCCTGCATGATATGAGCCCGACGTTCGTCGGCCACGTCTACTTTCGGCGACATAACGTTTCCTTCCAGGGAGACGGCTGCGTCTCCTGCACGATCAAGCTGCCGCTTGACTTGGCGGCCTGAATCTCTGAGGCTCTGAAGGTACGTGCTCTGTGCAGTACCGGTAGGCGTCTCCCACCGTCTCAATCTGCCAGGCGACTTCCAGCGGGATGCTGATCCCCAGTTCCTCCAGACGTAGCATCATATCAACCATCCGAATAGAGTCCACGCACAGGTCAGAGAAAAAGGATGCCTCAGGAAGGATCCTTTCTTCATCCACTTCCAACTCCCTGGCTATGATTTTCCTGAATTCCTCGAATGTGAGCTTACTACTCTGTGGTTTTGTCATTCTCCCTCACCTCCATTGGTAGGACGGGTTGGCTGTAAGTACTCATAGGCTTATACCCCTACTTGCTCATTAACAATTTACCCCTTCAGTCTAAGGACAGTGGCAAAGGCAACTGCTGCGATCCAAGGCCAGCCGGCCAGGTTCCCAGCCCCGTGAGGTCGCTAACGTCCAAGTTCTTAGCTGGCAGTCGCTTGATGACATTGTCTGGGTCGTTGACCTGCGAGAAGGCAAAGTATCGGCCTGCGGGATCAAAGCGGACGTTCACTTCGCGACCAGCATAAGTGCGGCCTACACTATAGCGGCAGCGTTTGCCCCCCAGTGATACGACACCATTCTTATCCACGACCCGTCTCCAGGTCAAAGTAGCCAGATAAGCATCCACCCGTTTGAGGTCAAAGGCGGCTAACTCCCGTTGGGGGTGAAAAGGACGGCGGAGTTGCAGTAACTCCGGGTGGGCCACGACAGGTGGTCGGCCAGCACAATCCTTGGCCCGTGAAGGCAATTCGAAGTTCAGTTCGTAGGTGGACTGGTCAAGGAGGTGCTGAAGTTGTTCAGGGGTTTTGCCCTCATTTCCGACCACGGCATAGTCGTTGACAGTACGGTGGCAGCGTTCTACCTCTGCATTGCTGGTCACGTTCTGAATGACAAGATGCTCAATGCCCAAGCCTCTGAGCCATAGGGTAAATGTGCTGGGGAAAGAATCCTTGTGCGGGCTAACCAACACTGGTTCCCCATCGGTTTGGACCTCGTCAGGAAGTGTACCCCAGCGCGCAAAACATCGGCGTAAGATGGCTCGCACTTCTTCCATCTTCACTCTGCGCTGACGTTTGCCGGTCGGGAAGACAAAATCCCCGATGTAGGCTGCGCCGACCGGGTCGCGCACGGTATGCAAGTTGACCCGTAGACCGCTTTCCAGCCGGATTCCAACCTTGAAATCCACCTGCCAGCGTTGGTGAACAACTGTCGGCTGTTGGCAACGCTGGCGGACTGGCTTCTTCTTTGGCTGGCGGCGAAAGCGACGCCACTGATGCAAGTAACGCCCTATGGAAGCTTCGCTTGGGAGCTTCAACCCGCGCAAGGAAGGTCGCTTCTTGAGCTTGACCAAAATGCGGTTAGGGCCCCAACGAGGATGTTCCAGACGCAGCCGCAGGATACAGTAACGCACCTTGGGGTTAAAGCGACTGAGCAGCCCTGCCGCTTTCCGATGAAAGCGCGTCCCACAACCTTTGCCGTCCCGTTGGCAGCGACACCAGTAACGGGTGCACCCCCTGGACACGCCAAAGTAGTCAGCTATCTCTTGATAGGTAGCCCCGTTCTGGTGAAGTTCGTAAAACCATCGCCGTTGCTGGGCTGTTGTTTGCTTTCTCATGGTCCCCCCCTTGTCCTGCAAGTTTATTGAGGATAAGGATGCCATGAGAATAGCCTGCAAGCAATCTGACCAGGGGTAAGTTTTTAATGAGCAAAAAGGGGTATAACCCTACGAGTATCTACAGGCAACCCGTCCTACTCTTCCCGCAGTGCCACTTCGCGCAGCTTGAATTTCTGGGGTTTGCCGCTCGCGGCGCGTGGGAAGTCCGTGACGAAACGCACCCTGTCTGGAATCTTGTAAGCATCCATCCCCATGCGGCAGTAGTCGAGGACTTCCCTGGCCGTCATCTCGGCTCCTTCTTCGAGGATGACGAAGGCCCATGCCCTTTCTCCTCCTATCAGTGCTGGAACGCCTAGCACCGCCGCTTCCCTGATCTTTTCGTGGGCTACCAGATAGTTTTCGATTTCGGCCGGGTAGATATTTTGCCCGCCCCGGATGATCATGTCCTTTTTGCGTCCCACGATTCGCACATAGCCTTGCTCGTCCATGGTGGCCAGGTCACCCGTATAGTACCACCCTTCCTCGTCTACAACCTCGGCCGTCCTGTCTGGTGCGCGCCAGTAGCCCATCATCACACTATCCCCACGACAGGCCAGCTCACCCACCTGACCAGGTGGCAGCTCGCGCCGCTCATCGTCTACAATTTTGATCTCCATGCCTGGCATGGCCTGTCCCACCGTCTCCGCTTGCAGATCGTCCGAATCCTCCAGGCTTGTGGCAGCGATTCCTCCGGCCAGTTCTGTGGTGCCGAAACCGATGTGGATGGCACACCCCAGGCGTTTCTGAATCTGGCGGGCCAGGTCGGCCGGACAGGGCGCAGAGCCGGTGCCACAGATGAGAAGGGAGGAGAGATCGTAGCGGTCCAGGTCCTTCATTTGCAGTAAGATGGAAAGAGCCATGGGTACAGCAACCAAGATAGTGACCCGTTCCCTTTCGATCAGTTGTAGCGCCTCCAGCGGGTGGAACCTGGGCATGATGACCAGCTTGTCGCTCATCAACAAGGCTTGCAGCATCACTTCCAGCCCGGTGATGGTGTGGAATCCCGTAGTTGAAAGGAAGGTCTGGGGCCGGCCTGCAGCCCGCAGCAGGCGCTCCCCATACCTGGGCAGGACTTTGGCCAGGCGCTCCACCGTTTTCAGCGAGGGCCTTTTAATCCACATCTCCCGGAGCTTGAGGCTGGCCACCACAGGAGTCATCAAGCTCCGATGGCTGTGCATGGTGCCCTTGGGAACACCCGTCGTCCCCGAAGTGTAGAGGAGGGCCAGGAGGTCATCGGGGGAGACATCAGGCGGGCGAAAGGAAGAGGCCGGCTCTGCTGACAGCAGGTCGGCCAGGCGCAAAGCGGACTCAGTCCCTCCCTCGGCCGGGATGACGTGGCGCAGACTGGGCACCTCTGGCTGTACGTCCTCGATCATTCGCCTGCCCTCGGCCGTCCCCAGCCAACCAGATGTCATCACGGCCACTGGTTCCGAATCCCGCAGGAGGTAGTCTATTTGACGAGGACGCAGTTGGGGGTTGATGGGAACCATAACCGCGCCGAGTTCGGCCAGGGTGAAGAAGAGATAGACGAACTCTGGTCCAGGGGACAAAGCGGCCGCCACTTTGTCCCCTTTGCCGATGCCCAGTCTTTCCAGGCCGCAGGCCAGGGCTGTGACTCTATCTACCACCTGGCCATAGGTAGCCCGTACTTCGCCACAGACCAGAGCCTCCCGCCGAGGATGTCCGCTGGCCACCTGCCGGAAAGCTTCAGCCATAGTCATACTTGTCGTTATCATCGAATTACTGCCCTCTTGTGCTATCTCACTAGACCGGTATCTGGTAGATACGATAGTGCTTGTAGCGTTCCGCTCCCAGGCGCCCGGCCAGGTAGTTGACCGCCAGATTTTCCTCAGAGGTCAGGGACCCATCCAGCCATTTATATCCTTTGGCGAACATGACCTTAAGGGTCTCCAAGTAAAGAAGGGCATCAATGCCCTGCCGCCGATATTCCCCCAGAATGCCCATGAGCTTGAAGGTGATGACATCAATGCGGCGTATGTACCACCACAGCTTGAGCCAGCCCAAAGGGAACAGCCGGCCATTGAGATGGATCAGGACGCGGTTGATGTCGGGGACAGAGACACAGAACCCGATAGGCTGGCCGTCCATCTCGGCGAAGAGGACCAGGTCATGGTCCAGGAAGGGACGTATCTGGTCAGCAAGGCGGCGGAACTGAGCCCGGCTCATGGGCACGTGATCGCGCAGGTGAGTGAGGGTGGTATCAAAGAGATGATGAGCGGTGGCCACCTCTTCGTCCCAGTTCTCGAAGCGAACCTTGCGGATCGTGACGCCGCTGCGACGGTGGGCTGCATCAGCGACCCGAAAGAGTTCGGGCGGGACGTTCTCCAGCTCGGCACCAATCTGCGAGCGGAAGGCACGCCAGGCGTAGTCATCTACGAATTTTTCCATGCCGTAACGCTCGAGGAAGGTCTTGTAGTAGGGCGGCGTGTGAGCGGCCAGCATAACGGGCGGGCAGTCAGCGCCCTCAATGAGCACACCGGGGGTATCGTTGTAGGTGAAGTTGGTAGGGCCGCGCAGGATCGTCATGCCCCGCGCTTTCACCCATTGGCGAGCGGTGTCCAGCAGGCGCTCAGCTACAGCATAGTCCTCGATGACTTCGAAGAACCCAAATCCTCCCACCTTCTCGTTGAAGTGCTCGATGGCCAGATCGTTGACGAAAGGGGCGATAGTCCCCACGACCTCGTGACCCCGGCGGGCCAGGAAAAGGGCCACCTCGGCGTGTCGGTAGAAGGGGTTCTTCTCAGGGTTCAGATAATCGAGGCGTTCGGAAATCAAAGGTGGGACCCAGTTGGGATCGCCTTTGTAGACACGCCAGGGGAACTTGATGAAAGTGAGCAGGTCGCGCTGAGTAGTGACCTCTTGAATGCGAATAGGTGATGCCATTTCCTCCCTCCTGAAATAGATCATTGGTTCCTTTCGCCACAGCAGCACAGGAGCGCGTGGTTAGTAAACTGACCGGTCGGCCTAGACTGACCAGTCAGTTTAATTATATCACAGAAAGATGAGATTTGTCAAGGCCCCGCTTGTCCCTGACCTCAAGAGGTGCTATAATAGAGCCATGTCTCCCCAGGTGGTCTTTGTCTTTTTGGATGGTGTGGGGCTGGGGCCAGCCAGGGACAGCAACCCCTTCTGGTCGGCTCCCATGCCGAATTTGCGTCAACTGCTGGGTGGGCCGCTGGTTGATGGGCACACTGTAGAACAGCCAGGTCTGCTGTTGAAAGGCATTGATGCCTGTCTGGGGGTGAAAGGGCTTCCCCAGAGCGCCACTGGCCAGACGGCCCTCTTCACCGGAGTGAACGCGGCCCAACTCCTGGGCTACCACCTGACCGCTTATCCTAACGGCTCCCTGACCGAGCTCATCAACCAGTACAGCATCCTCAAGCGGGCCACGGAGAGCGGCTATCGAGCCACCTTTGCCAATGCCTACACCCCGACGTACTTCCAACTTGTCAAAGAGGGCAAACGCCG
>Ga0315310_10000557_pt1 | contig 24123 bp, 23 predicted proteins | sample TDP5_MG_FD_203630 | JGI IMG/M metagenome (GOLD analysis project Ga0315310, IMG submission 203630) | Freshwater sediment microbial communities from Lake Towuti, South Sulawesi, Indonesia - TDP5 | ecosystem: Environmental > Aquatic > Freshwater > Lake > Sediment | place: Indonesia: South Sulawesi...
TCTCGCAATTTCCTTGTCTAACTTTTCTACGCGTATCTTTCTTTCCGTTAAATTGGCTTTCAGAATTTTTCCGACATAGCCTCCCAGCATTCTTTCTTTCCCTTCAGTTCACCTGGTTCCGCCAAGATGTCTGTCAATAGCCAGCATGTCGCTTAACAACGCGTATCCGGCTTCTGTGCCGCCAGCACCTCGCCCGACTATTGTAACTTCCTTCAGCACGTCAGTGTCAAATGTCAAGGCGTTAAGTGTTCCCCCAACGTGGGCAAGAACATCCGTTAACAGAACCTTTTCAGGTGAGACCTTAGCCTTAATTTCGCCGTTTTCCCGCCAAGCCCTAGCTATTAGTTTTATTCTTTTACCTTCTCTTTGCGCTGCTTTGATTTCTTCATTTGTTATCCCTGTTATTCCCTTCCTTTCCACATCCCTCACTTTCAGATCACCACCCATAACGACGTTGGCGAGGATAGTTATTTTAGCAACCGGGTCCCATGCCTCCACATCCATCGTTGGGTCAGCTTCGGCGTAGCCAAGTTTTTGCGCTGTTTCTAATGCCCCTTCATAAGATGCCCCAGCCTCCATCTGTGTCAATATATAATTTGTTGTACCGTTCACGATTCCCCTAATAGACTTTACATGGGCTCCAGCTAAGTCTTCTAAGGCCAGATTAATCGCTGGGGTACCGCTCAAGACGGTTCCTTCAAACCTAAGAAACGCCTTATGAGCCTTTGCAGTTTTCATGAGTTCACGATAGGCTAAGGCTATCGGACCCTTGTTCGTTGTAACCACGTGTTTGCCAGCCTCGAGGGCCTTTTTAACGTGGGTTAAGCCCGGCTCTCCAGTCTCCAAATTTGTCCACGTGACTTCGAGGATAATGTCCGCACTGCTTTTCTCTATAATTTCTAGGCTTGACAGGTCCTTTCGTCCGCCCTCGTAACCCTTAATTTCTCCGGTTTTCTGAGCAAGTTTCAAGAGTTTCTCGAGGTCGAGCCCATCCTCGTTGAGAATTGACCCTTTCTTTATGTCCGACACGGCAACCACTTTGAATTCGAAGCCGTATTCCCTCTTTAGATGGGCTTTTTTGTCAACTAAAATATTGGCTAATCCTTGTCCAACAGTCCCAAAACCGATGAAAGCGAGATTGTGCATCACATCTTACATCTCCGTGCCGTTTTATTATTCTTCAAAAGACTTAACTTTTCTCATAGTCTCCGCAATGTTATTATCTGCTTAACTATTTTAAGAGAAGCGGAGGAGAATCATTGTCACAGTTAATTCGAGAAGGGGACTACGTTTTGCTTTACCTAGACCGCAGGAGAACCTACTTGGTGAAGATTGAGAGGGGTAAAAACTTCCACACGCACAAAGGCTTCGTAAAATTCGACGATTTAATCGGAAAAGAATACGGTTCAACGATTCCGAGCAGCTTAGACGTTGAATTCATAGCGTTAAAGCCTCTTTTGCGCGATTATGTTATGAAGTCTGTGAGGAAAACCCAGATAACCTACCCGAAGGACATAGCCCTCATAATAATGTTCAGTGGCATAGGCCCAGGAAGCCATGTCGTGGAAGCTGGAACAGGCACGGGGGCATTGACAACAGCCCTAGCCCACTATGTTAAGCCAGAAGGCAGAGTCTACAGCTACGAAATCAGAAAGGAATTCCTCAAAACAGCAGAGAAAAACCTGAAGCGTGCACGCTTAATCGATTTTGTGGAACTGAAAAATAAGGATATTACCGCTGGAATAGATGAGATGGAAGTTGACGCTGTTATACTGGATTTGGCAACACCTTGGCTTGTTGCTTCACATGCCTACAACGCCCTAAAACCTTGCGGAACAATAGTCTCCTTCAGCCCAACAATAGACCAAGTTGTCAAAACTGTTGAAGCCTTAAAGGAAAACGGCTTCGTGGATATAGAAACGGTTGAGTGTTTGATGCGTGGGATGCAGATTGAAAGGGGGAAAACACGGCCTCAAACATTGATGACTGGCCATACAGGTTATATAACATTCGCTCGCAAAGCAATAAAATCTGAAAGTTAAACGTCAAATTCATTAGTAATAACTTTGTGAATCATCGTTTTGCATAAAAAGGAGAGATGTTTATTTTAAATTGGGAATATTCCAAATTTTTCTAGGATTCTTTCGAATCTTGGCATGGGCGTTATTACTCTGATTGTAGTGCTTCCCTGAAACGGTGTTCCATCATAGAGTTCACCAGTTACGGTTAACGTTACAGTCATGAATCTTTCCTCGGTGTTAACTCGGTTTAGAATGTACCGTGTTACATCAGCCCTGTCGAATTTAACCATTAAGTCTTGAATTGAATCGTTGTCATAGTCTCTAATGGCAATTGGTTTGGGTTCTGATGGAATAGTATCGTTCAAAAATATTGTAGAAGCATTAATGTCATTGACATCATAGCCTTCTGGAAGTTCAATGTAGCCAGTGATCCATTTGCCTTTGCTTCTTAAGTTCAATGTCTGAGGATAAATGTCCACGGTTGCTGAAACGATCAGTGTGGGAGTCCAAGGTTTCATAAGAGGATAATGGTCTATATTATTAGCATCAATAACGTATGGCGTATCGCCGATGCCATCGCTTCCGGTTATGTTTTGATAGGGACCGCTGTATGAGTCCGTGCCGTTGTAGTCGCTCCAGTAGTTGCCACCAGAAGGATACTCGTCATCCCAGTTGTTTATCGAATCCTCGCTGAACACCTGTTGACCGTTGTTGATGAAGTTGTTGTGATAAATTTTATTGTTAGAGGATGAGTTTAGGTAAATGCCAAATCTGTTGTCTCTTATGTTATTTCCATAGAGGTTGTTATTGGACGAGTGGAAAAGCCTTACGCCATAGTTGTGGCTATCTGTTATATTGTTCCCAACAAGGAAATTGCCATTTGACCACCAATCAATGTTGATAGCGCATTTATAATTTCTTGTCATGCAGTTACCGATAAAAGTGATATTATTGGACCTCTCGAGATGGATACCATACTCGGTGCCTGAGATATAATTACCTATAAATGTTACATTGCCGCAGTAATATAGAGCAATTCCACAAATTTTGCCTGAGGCGGATACGTTGTTACTGACAATTATCGCGTGGCTGGCGTGGGAAAGAATTCCGACATACCAGTTATCCAGAATTTCATTGCCCGCAACTGTAACATTGCTTGACTCCCAGATAATTATTCCGGCGGTCAGAGGATGTTTACTTCCTCTTATGGTGAATCCTGAGACATAGACTTTGTCCGCTTCTACCACAACTGCGGTATAGCCCATCCCGTCAATTATGGTGTTGAGTTTATTCTCTCCAATAAGGGATACCGTCTTATTCACGCGTAAGTTTTCGTAGTATATTCCTCTTCCTACGTGTATGGTGTCTCCTGGGTTTGCTGCATTTATTGCCGCTTGTATAGTTAAATATTGGTCTGGAACCATGATTGTTCTGGGTTTTGCGTTAGCTGGTTGAATATTTAATGTAAGGTTTAACATGCTTATCCATAGGGATGTCAACATTATTCTGAAAACTATCCTCTTCAACATTTCTTCCCTCTCTTAATCTATAATAGTTCACTCATTAAATAACATTTTTAGAGGAACTTTCCATTGTTTTTGGAGTACGTTACTGCATTAATTAATCCTCTTTCTCCCATCATATCCCGCATCAAATCTTGAATGATAGAAGAACAGTGTTTTGAATCATTAAATGATATGTAATTTGGAAATTGTTAACAGAAAATTAGTGGGTTTTCAACACCATGGTCTTGGTTCTGAGAAGACCTTGACAATATGGACAGCTTTTACGTTCTTGCTTGAATGGAATTGGACACGGATATCTCCAAACATACTTATGGAAAGAGCATTTAAAAGCCTAATCACGATTGCCGTCCGAGTAACTCTGAGATTTCATCCTTCAAGTGTCAAGCTAATGCCTTCTCATCATCCGGCAAAAATCAATAACAAAAACCCAAAATAAAAATGTTCTCTCCTTGATAAGCTGGCTTTGAAAAGTGTCTCTAATTAAGAAATTAGTGGTAATCAGAAGATTAAAGATGCGATAGAAATCCAACAACAAATAGAAGTTTCTTCTATAACTAGTTTAGGAAAATTTGAAATACGCCTTGTAAGTAAATGTGAAAGTGTACTAACATAAAGGAGAAAGGAATATGAATAAAACTTCATCAGCCCTTGTTTTGGTTTCAACTCTACTATTGTTGCTGTCGATGTTTCCTCCAATAATAATCGCGCCAGCATGGGCGACGCCTGAGACACCAGTTTTTGCTGTTGAACCATCATCAGTGATCATACCAGAACCTGACCAAACCTTCCAGATTAATATAACAGTGACAAATTCTCCCCCGGTTGTTCTATGGGCACTAAACCTTTCATGGAACCCCGCCGTTTTGAACCTCACGGATCCCTATAGAGACATAGCTGAGGGAGACTTTCTCAGAAGGATAGGCACCACTATATTTCTGTGTAAGCCAATTAACTACTCTGCTGGTTCAATCAGAGAGATGGCATGTGGACTATTAACAGGGGCGTCAAGTGGTAGCGGGGTTTTATGTACGATTACATTTACCGCAATTGGTGTGGGCCATAGCGACATAGACATTTGTTGGGGTGTTCTTGTGGATGAGACTCTCTATGAGTATTATCCAACATTGATAGATGGTAAGGTGGATGTTGGGCCTACGGGACCAAGGACTTGGATTGTGGATGATGATGGACCAGCGAACTTCCACACAATACAGGAAGCTATAGACGCAGCAAACGCGGGAGACACCATATTTGTAAGAGCGGGAGTGTACTATGAACGGCTACTTGTAAGTTCGAACTTATCGCTTGTTGGAGAAGATAGAGATACGACAATTATTGATGGAAATGGAACTTACTATTCTGTTTTATACCTGAGCCACGGTATGACAAGTTGTAATATAAAGGGATTTACTATAAGAAACGGAGGTTACGGCATTCGGATACGCACGACGTATGCTGTGTCCCCAAGATTTGCTGGCCACACAATAAAAGACAACCACATTGTAGATAATCTTTATGGCGCTATTTTTCTGCGGGCATCTGCCAACAACACGATATCTAATAATATCATAGCAAACAATACTTTGTTTGGTATTCATCTTTGGAGTTCTGCCAACAATACAATAGTCAATAACACAATCGTAAACAATGGACATGGTATAGATTTTTACGGTAATTCCAACGACAACATACTTAGAAACAATAACATGACCAATAACAAGTATAACTTTGGGCTTATTGTGCGCGGAGAAACAAGAGATCTTTATGGGTACGGAATATTTAATGATGTTGACAGCTCCAACACGGTGAATGGAAAGCCAATTTATTACTGGGTTAATCAGAGCGATGCGCAAGTTCCATCCGACGCTGGGTACGTATGGCTGAACAACTGCAACAACATCACGATAGCTGATTGCAATCTTTCAAATAACCTTCAAGGAATATTACTTCTCTGCACAAACAACACAAGAATACTCAACAATAACATCACTAGCAATGTCCATGGCATATTTGTTAGAATATTCAGTGACAACAACACAATTGTTGGAAATACGCTCATAGACAACATAAATGGCATCTATCTAAGCGACTTTTCAAGGTTCACAACCATGAGAAACAACAACATCAGTGGCGGATACATGAACTTTGGCTTGTATCCCGACATGTGGCGTGTTACTGTAACCCAGGGTCCATCTTATTTAATAAACGACATTGACACTTCAAACACGGTTGACGGAAAGCCCATCATCTACTGGGTTAACCAGCATAACAGAAGAGTTCCAGCAAACGCTGGATACGTAATGTTGATAAATTCCACAAACATTTTAATTGAAGGCCTGACTCTGTCGAACAACGTTCAAAACATATTTTTACTATCGTCAAACGACACGGTGATCGCGAATAATTCAATATCCAACTCGATTTATGGCATCGACGTCTGGGAGTACAGGTGGTTTGACCGCAATACATCAACTTTGTATAGTTTTTATTCTTTCAATACAACTATCAGAGAAAACACGCTGGTTGATAATGGCGTCGGCATTCGCATATACAGTGACAACAGCATAATATCAGATAACAAGTTATACAGAAATCCGCTTGGGATTTATGCCTCAGCCACAAGTAACAGCATCATCTCGGGAAATGTCGTGGTAGCAAGTGACTTGAACATGACTTATCCTGGCATTGACTTGTATGTTTTCTATTACCCAGAGTGGCTTTGGGAATACTCAAGAGAGCTTTTTGGAACGGTGGGGCCCCCCCTCGTTGGCGGCATCATTGTGGGAGGCGCTTACAACGTCGTTTATGGCAATACTGTGATGGACAGCCTTTACGGCATATCCATGGTGGATCATATTCAGAACTACTTTGGTAGACAAAACATCATTTTTCACAACAACCTCATTGACAACATGTATCAAGCAATGGAGTTTTTTGGCAACTACTGGGATAATGGGTATCCTTCTGGCGGAAACTATTGGAGCGACTATAGCGGCACGGACTCATACAGCGGTCCTTATCAGAACATAACTGGAAGCGACGGCATCGGCGACACACCATACTACATTCGAGGCATTCGCGGGGACAATCTAGATCATTACCCGCTAATGAAACCTTATACATTAGCCGCTCCCAAAACACAAATAGGCGTCAAGACTGGCGACTGGATAAAATACGAATACACAATCACTGGCGCACCTCCGGAAACACTATTGCCAACGTGGCTAAAGGTGGAATTCCTAAACGTTGAAGGAACAACAGCAACTGTGTGCACAACAACACACATGTCTGATGGAACAGAACTCACTGAGACAACAACCGGAGATCTCTTGTATGGATCGCTATCCGGGGTTGCTATTCCAGCCAACTGCACGACTGGAGATTTCATCTACATAAGTGGGTACGGCTACGTAATGATCATCGGAGAGACCACTCGAATCTATGCCGGTATGAGCAGAGTAGTGGTTTATTCAAGCTTCTCGGTATACGGGTTCCCGCTCACGTATTATTGGGATAAACAGACTGGAATAATGGTTGAAGGGTCCACAACTGCATTGGGCATAACTGTAACTTTGAGGGCAACGGAGACGAACATGTGGTCCACGGCTGTCACTGCGACGGTTGACATTAATCCTCATGCCTTAAACTTATGGAGCAGGGGTGAATGGATCACCGCCTACATCGAACTCCCAGAAGGATATTATATAAATGACATTAATGTTTCGTCAATAATGCTTGATGACACTATTCCTGCAGAGCCCACGCCTGTCGCTATTGAAGATTACGACAACGATAAAATCCCAGAGTTAATGGTTAAATTCAACAGAGCCAAAACCATAGAATACATTCTCGCCAATGTTGACACTAAAGAAGGATTCCTCACCATAACTGGCAAACTTAATGACGGAACACCGTTCCAAGGAAGCTGTACCATAAGAATAATCCACATAGACCTATACGAAAGACTCTTGACTAGAATGCTCAGATACGAAAAATACATGCAAAGTCTCTAAAGCTAAAAGCAAGACCTTAACCCTATTTTTTCCTCCATACACAGAACCTTCAAGCCCCAGAATAGGGGGTTGCTTTCGATGTGCTTCACTTTCAAGCCAAAGTTCAATCTATTTATAAGGGGGGTCTAGGCGCTCCAGAGCAACAGAGAAACAGTAAACATAGAAAAACGTGTATTCTGAATCCATATTTTCTATTCATAAGTTAGTTAAATGCCACCAACCTATTTCTCTGCATGAAAATTGGAGGAAAGTCCTTGAAACGAGACCTAACCCCGAGGCAGAGAAAAGAGTTGGAAGCCAAAATGGCCAAGATTTTCAAGGAAAACATCAAAGGACTCTCGACAGAATTGCAAAAAATATTACTAGACGACTTAGTCACGGCTTTCCAAAATAGAATAAACGTGTTAATTCGAGCACAAGCTAAAAGGAGCTACTAATACAGACTAAATAGAGAAAAGACAGAGTTTGAATACGTAAAAGCTTTATATAAAAACGATGAAAGTATCGCAAAAGAGGCCTGGGCAATGAGAAGATCCAAACTCGAAATGTATATAGACATCCTCAAAGTGTTAGCCCACCGTGGTCCATTAAAGCTAACCCACATAATGTACAAAGCCAACGTGAACTGCAGCGTGCTAAAGGAATATTTAGACTTTCTGATGAAACAAAACCTGATCGAAGAAAGAACAGTCGGGAAGCGAAGAGTCGTTTACGCTGTAACCCAGAGGGGCATAACGGTGCTCAAATACTTCAGAGAGCTGAAACAAGTGCTACCTATAGTGGAGGAAGCAAGAAACAGAGCAATAGTACCGTACTGAGCACCCTGACCATCCGACAAAATCGACCCGCCACATCTTGTAATGCTTTCGACATCGAAACTTATTTTTAACAACCAAAACGCCTGAGAAATGATCATATTTTATCTCCACACTATTAACTATAACGCTCTTGAGCGCCTCTTTGGGCTTACACTTGTGTTTGCCGTAAGTAGCCAGTGTTTATTTTATGAATAATGATGTTTGTTTCGTAAGACTTAATAAATACAATTCTGCTACCACTATTGTACACGTGTAAGACACTACGGGGAAAAAGAGTGACCAAGCAAGAAGTTCTAGGGAAAAAACCCCTGCACGTACTCGAGAAAATCAGAGAAAACCTTGAGAAGCTAAACGAAAAAATGGAGGTCATGATCGAGTTGCAGAAACACGGCAGAAAAGACATTCAACCACTTCCAGAAGCACCCCTAGACGTTATGACACTGCTTTCTATGCCCGATCACCTTAGAAAGACAGCCATGACCGTGTGCAGACTTGGCCGCGCTACAGCAGACGAGATTGCCCAACAAACGCACAGAGCCAGAGCGGTGGAAAGCGCCTACCTAAATCAGCTTGTGATTATGGGGCATCTGAAAAAGGAGAGAAAGGGAAGAAAAGCTTACTTCTATGTAGACAGAGAAAGCCAGGGGTGATAACATTGGGCAAGATAATGGCAGTGCATTCGTACAAGGGCGGAACAGGAAAAACCCTCCTCTCAATAAACCTAGCGGCAACCCTTGTTAAGCACGGCAAAAAGGTTTGTTTGTTGGACCTTGACTTCCGAGCTCCAAGCCTCTCCACAATTCTCAAGATCGAAAAGGTAGACTACTGGCTAAATGACTACTTGAACGGCACATGCGAGATAGACAAGGTTTTGATAGACTTAAGCGACAAAATCCACAATGGGGGAAAGCTTTTTGTGGGATTAGCCAACCCAACGACTGAGGCAATCAGAGATATGTCTGCGAAGGACAGGAAATGGGAGATGCGGGCTTTAGGAAGGCTCTTGGCTCTTAAGAATTCCCTCTTGAACGATAAGGGCTTTGACTATCTAATTTTCGACACAAGTCCAGGACTGCAATACTCATCCATCAACGCTATTGTAAGCGCCGACTTAGTGCTCGTGGCAACAACCTTTGACAGGTCAGACATTGATGGGACAAAGCGTATGCTAAAGGAACTCTACGAACTATTTGAAAAAAAGACCGAGATAATTCTGAACAAAGTTTTGAATGACGTTTCTTCGAGATATGGAAGAGAGGAAGTGCAGACCAAAATTAAAGACATATATCAGGTTCCACTCTTAGGTATAATACCTTGTTTCTGCGATGTTCTGAAGGGGGAAGGAGACATCATTTTCGCTCAGGAAAGACCAGGGCATCCATTCGCAAAAATTTTGGAAGAGATAGCGAATAAAATAGATAACAATATTATATAGTTTCCTATCGCGTTGCTATTTTATTTATCAACTGATAGACTTTGCAGTTTCTGCACTTTTCATAATCTTTTTCGTCGCATTGTTTGCATATTATGCGGTTTAATTCTTTAATTTCCGAATTCATCGTTTTTCTCCTCCCTCTAAGTAAATGGTTGCAGATTCAGTAATATATGGTATTCCGCTTTCGTAATATTCAATATGCCCGACTTGTAAGAGTTCGAAGCTTGCATAATGCGTCTTGTATGCGATAATTTTATATTGATTTACGTCTGTAAATTTTTGCTTGTGGTGAGTCGGTTTGAATAAAAGTGTGGCCTTAACATCATTGGCATGGGGATTGTTCTTTGTTCTTATAGGTGTTGGTTGGGCTTTGTACGGGTATTATGGTGACGTTGTGGTGTCTTACGTTGCATTTGGAGCTGGAATTATTCTGATCGGAATTAGTCTCGCAAGAAGAGGTTTAGGAATGCCATTCAACTGGTTCAGCGTGTTTATTGGAATAGTGGCATGCATTTTCGGCGTTGTGCTGATGGGAGTCGCATTCAATGTATTGGCAACGATTATAGTGCTGATAGGGTTGTTCATAATCGCAGAGGCGGCAAGGTCGTTAGCAAAGTCTAAGTAATTTAAATGCGGCAAAATTGAAGATCAACAAAACATTTTAGGTATCATCAAAGTATGGAGATTGTCAGTTATTGGATAAGTCAGCAATAATTCTTGCTGGAGGATTTTCCAGCAGATTCGGGCAAGACAAAGGACTGCTGCAACTGGCAGAAAAACCAATAATAAGGCATATTTTAGATGTTGTAGACACCATCGTTGACGAAAGTATAATAGTCGTTAGTTCCAAGAGTCAAGCCGAAAAGTATTCCCATGTTGTGGATTCAAGAATTAATGTTTTCATCGATGAGGAGGATGCACACGGCCCTCTTATGGGTGTGTTGACGGGTTTCAAAAGAGCATGCGGGAGATATTCGCTCTTGCTTCCATGTGACACGCCTTTTCTTTCTAAGGATGCCCTCTCGCTTCTGCTGGAACTATGCATAAACAGAAATGCGGTCATTCCACGCTGGCCAAACGGCTACATAGAGCCTTTGCAGGCTGTTTACCGCACAAAACCGGCGTGTGAGGCCGCTAAAAACGCTTTAAGTGAAGGAAGATTGAATGTGCGGTCTATGGTGGATAGGCTGCGCGGTGTCCGTTATGTCTCTACGCTTGCTTTACAGGAGTTGGACCCGGAGCTCAGAACGTTCTTTAACATTAATACGCCTGTGGACTTGAAAAGGGCTGAACTTATGCTTAAGCGCAAAGAAAAATAAGGTTTGGTGAAATTGAGACTTATTTTTGTGCTGCCTTACATTTTTTAGCATAATTTTCTGTTTCTGAAAGCAATTTTTCTATGTCGGCTTTAGAGTGGGCTGCGCTTAAGGCTCCAGTGTGAGTCGGTAGGAAAAAGACTCCTTTTGCTATCAAATTTAGATTGTAGTCAACGAGTTTCTTTCTGTCAGCCTTAAAGACGGCATTAGCATCCTTCACCTCTTCCTTTGTGAAGTGAGTGTTGAAAATGGAACCTGCTCCCGTAACCTGCACATCCACGCCGTTTCCTTCAAAAATCTCTCTTAATTGCTCTCTTATCTTGTCTCCAAGCCTGTTCAGTTTGTTTATCAATTGACCATCCTCTAAGATTTCCAGTGTTGTCAAACCTGCTATCATTGTTATTGGGTTTGCCGTGAAGGTTCCGCCGTGAAAGCAATAATGTGGGCGTTCATAAACGCGCGTATCTAACCTTTCCATGATTTCTTTGCGTCCACAGACGGCTCCTATTGGGAAGCCTCCTCCCAAAATTTTTCCGAAGGCTATTATGTCTGGTTTTATGTCGTAACATTGCTGGGCTCCACCCGTAGCCAATCGAAAACCAGTGATCACTTCATCTAAAGTCAGCAGAATTTCCTTTTCATCGCAGAGTTCCCTAAGTCCCTTCATGAATTCCTTTTCTGCTGGGATGCCTCCGCCAGCGCCTAGAACTGGCTCGATTACAATGGAGGCAACCTCTTCATTTTTCAGCCTTTCTTTAGCGCCTTCAAGGTTGTTAAAGGGTAAGACAATGGTGTCTTGGAGGGCTCCAGATGTTAAGCCAGCGGATTCAGGAATGCCAAAGGGGTATTTGACACTCACGTGGAGTGCGTCGTAGCCCCCATGCCAGCCTCCTTCAAATTTGGCGATTTTCCCTCTGCCAGTGTATGCGCGTGCCAAGCGCACGGCGTACATGTTTGCCTCAGTCCCTGAGTTGGTGAAGCGCACCATTTCGGCGCTTGGAACCATTTTCGCAACCTGCTCAGCTAGCTCAATTTCTAATTCGTGACATGTTCCGTAATGGGTTCCGTTCTCAAGATGCCTCTTAACAGCTTTTACAACTGCTGGTGGGCTGTGGCCCAGTATAAGCGCGGTGTGTCCCAGCCAAAAGTCAATGTATTCGTTTCCGTCAACGTCGTAAAGTTTGCTTCCCTTTGCTCTAGCGGTGTAAAACGGGTAAGGTTCAAAATATCTTATCCCATATGAGACTCCGGCTGGGAGAACCTTCTTAGCCCGTTCGTACAAAGCCTTGGATTTCGGGGTTTTGGAAACGTATTCTTCCAACATTTGAAGCCCTTTCCAGATTCTTCAGCTTTCGCCGAATTTTCTTATTATAGTTTCCACAGCTTCATTTAAATTGTTTATAACAGCGTCTGCTTGTGGGTATTCTACATTTTTTCCTTCCCTATCCAAAAATATGGCGTTTATGCCCAGTCGCTTAGGCAAGACTATATCTATGGGCATATCGTCTCCGATCATAACTGCTTCTTCTGGTTTGACATTCAGAATTTCTAAGACTCTTCTGTACATCTTGGGGTTTGTTTTGTCGCATCCGGCTTCATAACCCGTCATGATGAAGTCAAAGTACTTTCTAATTGGCTGAACTGCCTTTTTAAATTGAAAATAGGCAATTGTTGTGACTATGGCTGTTTTAAATCCGTTTTTCTTCGCTTTCGGCACCGCTTCGGCAGCGTCTGGATGTAACTGATATGGCTTGCTTTCAAGGAGTTTAACAACGGTATCCAGCGTTTCCTTGTCAACTTTGACCTTGAGCCTCAAGAGAATCCGTGAGAAATATGAGCGCCAGCTTCGGTATCCATATTTTGGATAGTCTATGAAGGCGACGAAGGCCCATGCTGCTCTCAGTTGTTGTGGTGAGACTTGATAGCCCCTACTGAAGAGGTGTTCCGAAAGTTCCTCTGCAGTTACGTCTTCCTTTACATAAGCCAATGTCCCATGCAAATCGAATAAGACCGCCTTTATTTTAACCAAGCAACTCACTCCGTAACCATAAGCTTCGTTTTTCTTTCATTTATTTCTATGGAAAAGCTTTTAAATAATTCTTAAAACTCACTATTTTTGGTCATTCTCATGTATAAATTTGGAGATTCTTTGAATATTATTGAAAAAGATTTGATTATTTCTATCCTAAAATTAACCAGACATGGACCAATTTCAAAAGAAGTAGTTAAAAAAGATGCAAGAATTCCGTCACAGATTGTCGAAAAATTGCTTAGAAAACTGCAAAACGACGGTTTAGTTTATCTGCAGAAAAATTTTGTGGAGGCAGACAGCCCACAACGCCTTAAATTGGCTGTCCACGCCATTCGTTTGGGCGCCGACATCGAGGGCATAAGCAGCTTTCTCCAATGGCAAGAGTTTGAAAACATGGCTGCTGTTGCCTTTGAACGGAACGGCTACAGGATCATGAAAAATTTAAGGTTTAAGCACGCTGGACAGAGATGGGAAATAGACATTGTTGGGTGCAAAAAACCCATAGCCATCTGCGTGGACTGCAAACATTGGCACCATGGAATGTCCCCGTCAACACTGAAGAAAATTGTTGAAGAGCAGGTGGAAAGAACGTTTGCTCTGGCTGAATTCTTGCCAAGTCTTTCTGGGAAAGTGGAATGTGCTTCTTGGGATAACGTTAAGCTCGTCCCAGCAGTTTTATCGCTTGTCGCTGGCAGATTCAAATTTTATGACAACGTGCCTATCGTTCCTGTGCTTCAACTGCAAGATTTCCTAAGTCAACTGCCAGCCTACGCAGACTCCCTAAAACACTTTTCAAAGCGTCTAGCCAACTAACTCAACGGTTATTCCTAAAGCTTGTTTCGCTTCGCCTTGTCCGTTTAGGCCATGATTTCTAGGATGGGTTTCTTTGCGAATTTTATGGCGGGGTATAGGCTGAGAATGAATGTTGCAGCCAAAGCTGTCAGCAGCCATCCAGCTATTTCGATAACCGTATAAATTGTGACAAGCGGCTCAGGAACTAGAATAAGCAATGTGATGATTATCCCGAAAGCTATTCCAGCAGCACAACTCGAGAGCAAAACTACAAGGCTCTGTCCCGAAACAATCTTCACAACAGTTCTGGGCTTAGCCCCAACAGCCCTCAAAACACCAAATTCTTGACGCTGCTCAGTTATGGCGAGCATCACATAGCCTATTAGGCATAAAGAGGCCGCAGCTAGGGAGAAAAGCGGCAAAAACATTATTGTGGACCAAATGTAATCGAGAAAGCCGAGATTTTTGCCTAATACTTCGTTAAGCTCAAAGACCTCAAACTCCGAACTTATAGCACTAACATTTGCCCTTATTTGGTTAAGGGTTTCTTCACGATTAGTCGGGTCAACTCTAACCATAATGATGTTAGGTTTTGATACGCCAGTAACGTTCTGCAGAGCCTTCAGGGTCACGTAGGTGACGTTTCCGTTGTTAATGGGGTCCAGACAAACGCCGACCACATCGAAGCTCCTGTTAAACAGTATCACGGTCTGAATTAACGGTTTACTGAACATTTTCTGAGCCAGAGAATCGCCTATCATGGCTTCCTCCTGTTGGCTTTCTCTCAGAAATTCACCATCCAAGAACCATTCACTTAGCACGTTTCCAGGTTCAATTCCGACAATTAGGGATTCGCCTTCGCGACTTTCACCGACGGAAGTTGTGGCTCCCGTCTCAGGGTCAAAAACATAGCCTGGGACTTCCCTTATATGTGCCTTTGCAACTAGACGTGCATCGATGCCTACGATGCCTGATATTGAGCGTAGCTGGTTGAGAAGGCTTTCTGGTATCAGGTATTCTTCCTTCGTGTAGTTGAACTGTAATTCGGCTTTGGCTTCGCAAAATTTTGATAACAAAAGTTCGTATTGGTCACACATTTCCTGATGAGCTATCAAAACCACGTCTCTGCCTACGGCTTTCTCAATCCAGCTTTTGGTTGTCTGGTCAGCGATCACCCCTCCCGCAACTGCCACCGTTACCAAGATGAAAACGGTTGCTAAACACAAAACAATTCGAGTGGTTGCTGATCTACGACGGAACAAGCTCCTCAGAGCCATTTTAAATGTGAAGCCAAATTTTGAAATAACCTTGAATCCTGGTTCTTTGCTTAATCCAAAATTGTACATTGGTGAAATTGCCTTGGCTGGCTCAACTTTGGTTGTGTCAAGAATCGGCTTAGCACCAAAAATTAATGCGAGTGCAAAGAACAGAGCAAATACCAGAAAAACAAGCCAAAAATTGATTGGTTTTTGCGAAATCTGGAGACCGAAACCGTTTAACAAGCCGGTTGAGGCAAAATCTGCCAGTGTTCCCAAGATCACACCTAGAAAGCAGCCGACGAAAGTGACTATCAGAAGTTCCGTCATGAAGTAGCCGAAAATCAGGTCGTTTGGGCATCCGGCTGCCTTCATCAACCCTATATCCCTAGCCCTTTGAGACATCATAACAAAACCCATGAAAGACATGACTACTGCGCCAACAACAAAGACTAGAAACCCGATGAACATTATGAAGCGGGAGAAAACCGTTGATAAACCAGCTGTGAGCCTGTCTTCAACCATTAATGAGATTCCGAAACCCATCTTATCGCCGAAGAGGAGGAGAAAAAGCGTTGACGCCACACACAATGTTAGGCTGACAACAACTAGGCTTGTTTGAAGTTTTCTGCGCAGCAAATCGTTCATTGGGAAAGACGTTTCACTCATTTAGGCTTACCAGCTCTCCGTCTTCTAGATACAATTTTTGATCTGCCAGCTGGATTATCCGCTCATCATGCGTGGCGACAATAACGGTTTTTCCGTCGCCTTTCAGTTTTTGAAGTATCTCAACAATTTTTATGCTTGTCTTCGAGTCTAAATTTCCAGTCGGTTCATCAACGAGAAGTAACGGTGGATCGTTCGCTAACGCACGGGCAAAGGCAACTCGTTGCTGTTCTCCGCCGCTTAGCTGAAACGGGAAATGGTCTGCCCTGTGCTGTAAACCAACGACTTTCAATAACTCTTCAACCCACTCTTTTATGTGATTCTCTGGCTTTCGAGCCCATTCCATTGGAAAAGCAACATTCTCAGCCACACTCAAAGTGGACACGAGATTGTAGGATTGGAAGACGAAGCCAACGTTTTGGCATCTGAAATTTGCCAGAAAATCCTCATCTCTAACGCCTAAATCTTTTCCAAAGACAACAATCTTTCCACTTGTGGGTTTGTCAATGCCGCCAATAATGTTTAAAAGTGTTGTTTTTCCAGAACCTGAAGGACCACTTATGACTGTAAATTCGCCTCTCGCCACCCCGAGGTTAACATCTTTCAAGGCTTCAACTTTCACATCGCCTATTTCGAAAGTCTTGCATAAACCGGAGGCTAAAACCACATCTTTGCCAGTTTTCATGTTTTAACCTCCCTTTGTAAAGTCTAAATTTCCTCTATCCCTTTTTAGGATTCTCGCCTTTTCAGGAAGCCTATTTCTCTCCCAATCCTCCCACTTAATTTTTTTGAAAATCCATTTCTTGCCTAAATGTGCCGCAAGCACAGCGTGCTTGCGCTTTCTTTCCACTGGAATAAGTTCATCTAGAAATCTGAAAAGTTTTTCAATCTGTTGCCTTGGGAAGTAGGCGTAGTACCCAGCGTTTTTAACTTCAAAGGCGTAAATGTCTAACCCTTTGCAAGCAATGACGTCAGGCAAAGGGTTAAGGCTTGGGTTGCTGACCGGAACACGCACTGCGTGGTAACCGTTTTTTGTGAGGAGTTTCACGAGGGCATTTTCGCTGTAGAAGCCTCTCTTGCGCCATCTGCGAATTTCAGCCTTATCAACTTCCCTAACCATCAACAACTTCCTCTATTTGGTTTTTGCGGAGATGATTAATTAACTTGTGGTTTTCTGTTCGTAAATTCTCTTTACTATTCGCAGAGCTAAAAGGGTTATCCACCTCGAAGGTTTCTCTTTTTGCCCAAAGTCAAAATCAGACCACACTTTGTGGATCGATTCGGGTGTAAACCTTCCTTTGTCATCTCGTTTTGAGAGAAGCAGATTGACCATTTCTGATTCTCGTAGTCTTTCCTTGGCGTAGTCAAACTGAGATAAAATGTCCAGAAACTTCAAGATTTTGTAGTCGGTGAATGGGTATTTCAGTTTGTCCCAATCTGTCTCGATTTGACTATCATGACCCGCGTATTTTATCTTCCCTCTGTTTTGCCAGCATTCGAAAAGAAAATTAACCCCCTTTTTGGCGGTCTCGCTGTTTTTAAGTTTGGGATTTTGAGCCAAAGCCCCAAGCACAAACATTGTAGCCAAAGCGCAGCTGGGCTCCTTCTCTCTCGGTCCGCCAATCTGCCCAGTGTCCTTACACCAAAATCCGCCGTCAAGACGCTGCCTTTGGATAAGCCATTCATAAGCTCTTTGCAATCTAGAGTCTCGCAATAGACCCAACTTTGCTAACGATTCAATTATGATGGCGCTATGGCAATCACCAGGCTTTGTGGGCGGGTCCCACCCAAACCCACCAAATTTAAGTTGAGTGCCAAACACGTATTCGCAGGCTCGAGCAATCCTTGCGTCCTCCACAGTGAAACCGAAATCCGCCAGCATCGGAAGGATCCAGAAGGTAGTATCTTTCTTCGGCCACCACGTGTGAATGTCTTTAGGTCTTCCCCAGTAACCGTCTTCATTTAAGCCTTCGAAAATCTTCTTTATCAGAGGGTGTTCAGAAACTGCCTTTCTCGCTGTTGCAACAGCTTTGTCTTTCTCATCCTTGTTCAGAAGATCGGTCAGCACACGGTAAACTACCCACGGCTCGCCAGCAAGCAGCCATTTCATCACTTCTTCTTTAAATAGCGTTTCCCAGCTCAATTGTAAAACCGAGTATAAGGCTTTACGGTACCGGAGTTTTTATTCAAGTTTCACTCTTGCTGTTTCTCAGGCTTAAGGTCTTACTTTTTGAAATGTTCGATGGTGAACTTGTTTCCGTCTGGGTCAACAAGAGTGGCTGCTCGGGCGCCCCAATGCGTGTCCTTGGGTTCTGTAACAAATTTGACCCCCTTCTCTTTGAGAATTCGATACGCCTTGTCTACGTCGTCTACAAGCAGAAAGATTTCTAGCTTTCCTCTTTGTTCGAAACCAAAATGCACTCCTCCAACTTCAAATTCTGCGTAATTGGGCCATTCACCTCTCTTCTTAAGCCCGAGAATGTTTTCGTAGAAGGATATGGTCCTCTTTATGTCCGAGACGGGAAAGGTGATATGACATAATTTTTCGATCACGACTGCTCACTCCTATCCTCAAAATTCCATTAGAGTATTGTATTCATAAATTTTTCTAAGCAAACCAATAAGTCGACACAAATCTCCATTCTAAGAGATTCAAAGTTGAAGTTAAACGGTTTCCTTTGAAAGTTGAAAGATTCCTAGGGTTTTCTACGCTTATAAGTTTGAATCCAAACCTTAATCGCTGGTTTCTCAACCAAGCACTCTCTTAAGTAGTCGTCTAACGTGGATGCTGGCACGACCTCTATTTTATAGTCTCTAACGTCAATGGAATGCTCATAATTCTTTTTGGGAACAACCACCTTCTTGAATCCCCACGCCTCGGCAGCCTTAATCTTCTCGTAAACTCCGCCCACAGCAGTTATCTGTATGGAGTCTCCAACGCCTAGATTTAGTTCTCCAGTAACAGCCACATCCTGCCTCACTGGTTTACCTTCGATGAGTGAGCATAACAGTATGGCCATTGTCACGCCTGCCGATGGGCCGTCAACGCCATAAGACTGGGCGAAATCGATGTGGGTCAAATAATCCTGCGCTATATCGATGCTGTATTTCTGTAGGATTACGCTTCTAACTTTGGCTATGCTATCTGAAATGAAACTTTGGCCCTTGGCCACCCCGGTCACTTTATAATAGCCCTTGAGGGAATAGCTTCTCGGAAGCTCACTTCTCTTAGCCATGTGGGCCTTTACACATAAGACACTTCCAGTCATCTCTCCGCTGTAGGGGTCCCTAACAACGACCAAACCGTACATCTGTCCAAGCTTAACCCCTTTTGGAGATATTTCCAACAGTTTGCCCCTTTCGCTGATCTCATGTTCCAGTATTTGTCTCTGAATTGTTTTGCAGTGATGGTCTATGGCTTCGCGGACATGCCTCTTCTCAACGACTTTGCATCCTTCGTTCACAGCGAGGGTTGCGGCCGTCTTAATAATCGAAATCAGTGGCCTAAACTTCGTTGCTAGAGCGTCCTTTTTGTTGCTCCTTCGCCTACCCTCTTCCAGAATTTCTTGGCATGCCTCTCTGCTGAAGGGGATGAGGTTGAAGCGTTTGATTTCCTGAGCTATAAACTGCACGTATCTACGCCTGTTTTCCACGGTGTTAGGCATGTCATTGTTCATTCTGACAACCTTACCATAACCATAAATTCGGTCCATCAGGGCTGGATGAATCTGGCTTATGCTGTCAAAGTTTCCGGCACCCACAAGGAACGTTATGGTCGGCACTGGCTCGGTTGAAACAGCCATGGCTGCTGTGTCTCCGCCGTGCCACCTACCCCTCAAAGTTATGGGTAACCTTCCATCCTCGAGCACCGTTAAGAGCGTTACAGCCTCTTCAGGGTCAAGATTCTTTATCTCATCAATGTATAAGATTCCCAGAGATGCTCTATGGGCATCTCCCGCAGTAACCCTCTGATGCTCAGGGGTGCCCAATCCACCAGTCTGATACGGGTCCCAGGCTATTGAACCGAAAAGCTGGGCGCTCCTATGTCCGGTTGCATCTACGAAAGGCGCATGTCCAGAAATGTTGTCAACTATTAGTTTCGGAACCTCTGTTTGCTGGGCGCCCCCGATGCCCTTCATGTTTCCTAAACCGCTAAGCTTAGAGAACCACCAGATGAAGACTCCAAAGAAGATGAGGCTTCCGCCCGGAATGAAAGTTAAGGGTACAAGCCCAACAAACTTTCCGATGAGATAGTCTAAGAAGCTATGATTATAGTATTCTTGGAGGGGTTCTCCAAAAAACATTGGATTTGCTTCCCAAGTCTGCCAAGCCTGATACATGAAGTAAAAACCTAGTGATATCAGAAACAAGCCCATTAAAACCAGAAAGGCTTGTAAAGCCTTGAGACCTATCTTCGTGATAAATTTTCTTTTAAGCTCTTTGAGCTGCTCTCTCGCCAGAATCTTCTTTCCCTCGCCAGACTTGTGAATTGAAATTTTAGGTTGGCTCGGCAGCGCAGAATTTTTCCAACACAGTACGTCAAAGAGTTTTATGCCATTCTCCCTGTAAATCTGGGTGAGCTTTTCAGCCAAGGCTCTGCCAATCAGCGATTTGCCAGTTCCAGGGTCTCCCAAAAGGAGGAGGTATGGTCCCGGGCTTATGACGGCTTTGGCTGATGGTTTGGGTTTGTCTGGATTGCTCCAGGTCTCGTACCACTTTGTTTTTTCAAGCCACTTGAGCTTGTGCACCCACTCGTCAAGGCATAAAAAGCACTCTTTTAACGCCTGTTCTTGCCCGATGACCCAGTTTATGAGATTGTCGTCAACCGGAAAGCCTTCGGTGCTTTCAAAGTTCCCCCAATCCCACTTTACCCTAACCTTTCTGCTATTAACGTTTCTTTCGAGTGTTTCAACATCGTTTCCAAAATGGTCAAGGGGCAAGTTTGACACCTTTCAACAGAGCCTTCTGGGTATCCTCCATCAGAACACATGGTTGCGAATTGTTATAGAGGTTATTTCAAAATCGGCAATATGCAAAAACCGATAACATACACTACATTCGCTTGGAAAATGAAATAGTGAGTGAAAAGACATGACAAGCCAAACTTCAGCCTATCCGGAGCGTAGTTTTGGGGGACTGGCAGTCAACTCCACAGAAGAAAACATTAACCCTCAATTGATGCTGGATAATGATTGTGCTTTCATAATGCTTATCTCTTTAACGCAAAGTTAACCTTCTGGGAAATCTCAATGTCGATTGAAACCCATGACGTTATGGTAGAAAAGGTAATAACGACAAAGACCGAGGCGACGGTGGAAGATGCTATTAAACTGATGAACAAGCACGAGATAGGATGTTTGGTCATAGTGGAAAATGGAAGGCCTGTCGGAATAATTACAGAAAGAGATCTTTTGAAAAGAGTCTTAAGCAAATCAAAAGAACTCAGAAACATGAAAGTCATGGAAATAATGTCAAAGCCCCTCATATCCATAGGCCCCAACATGGAAATTGAGGAAGCAGCTAAACTCATGTACAAGAAGAAGATTAAAAAACTTCCAATAGTCGAAAGAGGGAAGCTTCTGGGTTTGGTGACGTTAACGGACATTCTGCGTATTCAACCGCAACTTATCAGAATGTATAAGATATTCAGCAGCGATCTTGCTCCAAGGCGAATGAAAAAGGTTTTCGACTATTACTTGTTGCTTCACACTCAATTTGAGACCGTAGACATTGACCGTTTAGCGATTTCCGAAACCAAAAATTCGAATAAGCATAGATGATTCACACATTAAAGGAAATTCGACGCGAGGGGTTGATGGCTATTTTTTCGTTTCGACGATTAGCTCTTTTCATAAAAGGCTTCCAAAAACAACCACTCTAGAGAAAAGCAAAGTTTTAACCAACGAAGCTTATCCGAAACCAAGACGAGCAACGTAACCCAAAAGCTTTCAGCGGCAAACACGAAAACTCTGAGCCTAAACCAAGCCTCATTCACCAAAAGAAACCCAAAACCAAGCCTCTTCAAAACCCGGTTAACCTGAAGCACGGACTTCACCGAGGCCTCATATAAAAACCGACGAGAATCTCCATGCGAAGCCCTTCAATCATGCATATGGAGTATGGTTCGAGTATGCGTTCGATATGCATGGAAAATTAGCATTAATATATAAATTTTATCTTCGGAAGTGTCTCTTTATTGCCATGTAGAAGATATAGCCTATGAAAATCGAGAAAGTTACGTATAGAACAATCATAAGGTAAGTGCTATAGTCAATAGACATGCCAGGATTCCTGATCCGGATATATCTTGGTTAGCTTCTCATAATCTTTTTCTGAGCCTAACATGATGAGCTGCTGCAGATGAACGCTTAGGAGGGCTGCCATTTGTTTGTTGATGTTTATAGTGAGCTTCTTTTCGTTGACTACAACGGTTAAACTGATGTACGTAGCCCTATTAGAAGATTCTAAAGTACCTTCTCTGAGAAACAAGTCTATTCTCTCGAATTTTTTGACTCGCAGGGCATAGCGTTTTAGAATCTGAGAATCACTCAACTGCGATGCCTCCCTTTTCTAAGATACGTTGTGCAATAGTCAGATTCACGTGTTCTCTCGCAGTTTTGATGTGGCGAGCCTTAACTTTTTCAGAAAGCCTATCCCATTGCTGAAAAGCCCCTGTTAACATCTTCTCTATCTGTTGAATCTTGGCTTCTTCCTTAAGCTGGGCTAAAGACTTAACTTCTTCTTTAGTTAAGCCCTCGCTATACTTTGTCACCCTGTCGCTGTAGTCTTCTTTGTTGAGATAGCCCAAATGAAACATGCCTTCGCAAAACGCCAGCTTACCGGCGAAGGATCGCCCTAAGCCCTTATCAGCCTGCAACTTAATGAAGGCTAAATATTCCCTTTTGTCTAAGTAAAGAAGTATTCCATGTTCTCTGAATGTTCTATTCTTCAAAAAAAGACACCTCTATAGCTACAGTAGATAGCTACAGTATAGAAGTTAGTTAGTTCACTCGTTAAGCTCGTAGAAAGTCTTTTATTTGAATTCTTATCATTATTCGTTTGAGTCCCCCCCCGGACTCATATTTTTTCTATTTCAACTATGGATTGTGAAGGTATTTTAAATTAGCCTCACAATGGTTGAACTTATGCTTAAAACGTGTATGCTTTCATTCTTGCATGTATATTTATGTGCATAAAAATTGGCAATTTATTGTAAATTATGTCGTTGTGCATGGCGGTATATAACGTGAAGAGTCGTTATGAATGATGGTATATTTCGCAATTTGCCGTTGTGTATGGCGATATATAACGCTTTTTTTAAATTTATCTAAGACTTTGCATAGAAATGGCTATCACACCTCACACACCACTGAGGAGGGTATATCTTAGCGGCTTTTGTGAGCTGTGCAATATAACCATAAAAAGTATTAGGGCTTAATACTTTTTATAGAGAAAGAGACCTGCATTTTTAAACAGAAAGGGCCTGGCTACTGTGCAATATATAGGCACTCTTGAATGTTGCCCCTGTCCAATTTCCATGAAGCCCATTCTAAAACGATTAGAAGCCACATTCACAAAAGGGTGAAACCTATATCCTCCTCAGTAGGTGTGAGCTGTGAGGTCTGAAGGTTCGACCTGGTTCTTCTATGGAGTCTTTAAAAAGAATGTGCCTACGATTCCTTCTTTTGCTTAACTAACCATTCGCCTACAACCTGGCGGATTAGAGCTTGAACAGTTATGCCTCTTTCCTTCGCTATGGCTTCAAGCTCTTTGTAAATGTTAGGATCAAAACTTTGAACAAACTTAGTCATTCCAGACACTTCTTTTCACCTCTTTTTGTTTCCATAGTATATATGGATAATGCTATAGAACGCTTTAAAAAGGTTTCTAAAGCCTTAATAAGAATGCTAAAGGGATATAGAGAATGCTGTGGTGTGCGGGATGCTCCTCCTAATCTCATCCCTCCAGCGTACTGGCGTACTGGTTTCCTGCACATCATGGCAAACTGTATGGAGAAAGAGAAAGATGAAAAAAGTGTTACGCCATAACACTTTGAAGCGAAACTTAAAGAAGATAGTGCTTTTCACGGTCGCTTTGTTTCTTGCGGTTGCAGGCATAAGCTATGCGGTCACCACTATATATTGGAGCAGAGTGATCCACACATCCATTTCGGTGATAGGCATAGAATCCGAGCTTTTAATTCCTTCATTCGACGGATACGACCAGAAGCTGGTGGCTACCACTTTAA
>Ga0315310_10000559_pt1 | contig 24105 bp, 25 predicted proteins | sample TDP5_MG_FD_203630 | JGI IMG/M metagenome (GOLD analysis project Ga0315310, IMG submission 203630) | Freshwater sediment microbial communities from Lake Towuti, South Sulawesi, Indonesia - TDP5 | ecosystem: Environmental > Aquatic > Freshwater > Lake > Sediment | place: Indonesia: South Sulawesi...
CAAAGGGGTTCCGCGCCCTTCAGAAGTAAATCTCGGAATCAATGGGACAGCTGTAGTTAATATTGCAGCTGGCAATGGCACTTATTACTCCGGCTTTTCCAAAAGTCTGAGTAGCCCACTTTTTTTAGAGTAACTGCAAATAATACAGTGAAACTAAATCTAAATTGGATCCTGAACATTACCAAAATGATAACTTTTAATTCAAATTTTTACCTGCAACGGGAGTGGATCTACAGCAAATGGAATGCCACTCAAACGGTTGAATTTTTAATGAATACCCAAAATAGTGGCATAAATATCACGATTCCCAAATGGAATATTGAGCGGGTAGTATGGAATGAAGCGCCATGGTCCAATTGGACGGTCACCCGTTATTCTACTTCACAGAAGCTTACGATTCATGGCGTTAATAGTGGCACATGGACGGTTGAATGCAACAGCACGAATTTAATCAAGAGTCTTTTGGTGCGCAAAGGCGCAATTTTGACCTATCTTGTTAATGTTACGGATACAGTGAATATCTACACAAATTTTAAGCAGAAATTGACAACAGGTGCTGCTAATTTAACCGTATTTCCTCTTGCTGCAGCGAATCATAACGATTCAGTCCAGGTCCGTGGAAATACCTCAATCCGATTTGCCCCCTGGACAATCAATAACACTGCCTTAGAGAATCTGGGGGCTTTTACTTTACAGGTTATGTGGTGCAACGGAACCGAAGTCGGATTAAATTCAACGAGCTTAACTGTCTTGAGCATCCCAACTAAACTCATCCATCTGCGTCATAACGCGTTTGCATCTACAGGGGATTCTGTCAACGCCTTCGTTAATTTTTTCAACAACTACACCAATAAACCAATCACTGGGGCCTCTGTTTTGGTGAAGAATAGCACAAATAACGCGGTATGGCCCGCGCCCTTCCAGATAAAAATGGACTATCTGAACGGTACTTATGACATCGAAATATTAACATTAGGTTTGAATAACGGGGAATATTATTTTGCAATTAATTTATCAAAACCCCTGTATCGCTCAAGTGAGGTTTCAGGGCTTAGTATGACAATCGGGGGCGGTCCTTCGAATGTTAGCGTTACCGCGCCAGGTTGTAGAGGGTTGCTGGCAATAAATAGTTCTCATGTAGTGGCAAATCCAGCGCCATATCATAATACCACGATTAAAGTGAGGGTATTTTATTTCAATGCTTTGACACTTCAGCCTTTGGTTGGGGGGATAATAACAGGTTCTTGGCTTGGAGGAGGTCCTGGGATAATATGGGTGCCTGCTTTTTTTGGATATTATAATATTACCATTGATGTGACGGGGTTTCATGCTGGTTCAAATCATACATTAAAACTTTCAATTCAACAGGTAGGATATACTGCCGCGATTCTTTATATTATTGTGCCCATACGAAAATTACCGACCATGATTGAGCCTTTGGAAACCCATTATGAGGCTTACTTAGCTGACTCACTATCAGTATTTGCAGTTTTTGAAGATACCTTCAATAGTGAATCGATCCCATCGGTTTATGAATTGTATGGGAATTTCACGATTCAAATTAATGGATTTAGTCAAAATATGACACGACTCCTCCCCTCCATCGGCATTTATCAATCTACTTTAATCTTATCGCAACTTCATCTCACGGAAAGGGTGACCTACAATATTACGTTATTTGCATTTTCTTCAGAGCATCAATTCGCTAGTGTGAATTTGTCACTCTTTATCATTCCAAAGAAGCAAGTAAATTTGACTTTATTAGGTCTACCGGAGTTTCTTTTAGCAGGAATGCCTTTTAAAGTCTATGCGAGTCTTACGGACATTAATAGAACAGCACTTTCTAATGTATTGGTTACTTTCACGCAGAGGTTTTATCCAGGTAATTTATTAGTTCAAACACAAGAAACTACCAATAGCTCAGGTGTTGTAGTCTTGAACGGCGAAGCTTTAGCAATGATGCAATCAATTATAATAGAAGCTGAATACTCTGGAAATACAACCGTTCAAGATAGAATAATTAACAGTTCATTTATTCCTATCATTATATTAAACAGTTCTTTATCATTTTATAACTTGCCAACCAAGGCGCTTGCTGGTGATAATTTAGAAATTACGGCGAAATTACTTATTAATGACACTCCAGCAAATAATGAACTAATTACCTTCACCTTCACATATGAAGGAAGCTCGGAAAAAACCATAAAGTCAGCGGGAACGGATATTGAAGGTAAGGCCAGTGTAAATCTTCTAGTATTAACCGGAATAAAGAAAATTTATGTAACCGTCTCCTACAACGGTCTGAGCTATATAAATGCTAGTATTTCTCGATCTGAAATACCAATAATAACCTTGGGAAGTTGCTTGACATTATGTCCTTTACCTGTTACTATTGTGGGGAATGAGCCTTTAATGGTTAATGCCACTTTATTGATCAATGGTACTCAGTTAGCAGGTGAAATTATTAGTTTTAGAGTCACCTATTTAGGGTTGGAGGCAGTGGATACGCTCTCTGCAGGCACAGATACAAATGGTATGGTCTCTGTGAATTTAATTATTCCTGCAGGAATTACTAAATTGTATATAACAGCCTCATACGGGGGAAAGAGTTATGTTAATGCCTCTAGCACTCAGGCCTCGGTCTTAGTGACAAAATTAGGAAGTTCTTTAACGATAAGTCCTTTACCTTATGAGATTCGTGAAGGCGATCTTTTAACTATTAAGGCAAAACTATTGATCAATGGCACTGGGTCAGCTGGTAGGATTATAACTTTTACATGCACCTATGATGGATCAAGTGCCATAGATGTTTTTTCCGCAGGGACGGATATAAACGGAGTGGCCAGTATTCAGCTTAGCGTGCCTTCAGGAGTTAGCAAATTGCATATCTCTGCTTCTTTTGAGGGGCTGAGTTATATTAATGCAAGCAGTAGTACAAGCAGCGTTAATGTTATTTCAGTTAGCACACTCGTGTGGCGCTATGCCCCTATCTGGCTTTCGATTACTTTAGCAGTAATTGGAATTATATTAACGTATAAATACGGATATAAACGGACCACAGTTAACCGACTAAAGGCAAAATGGCGCACGACGAGCCAAAAATTCCAAGATGCCTTGAATCTAAACTTCTTGATGATAATTCTGAGGAACAGCGGTATCCCAGTGTTTAGTTATTCCTTCAAGGGGGAGAAAGTAGATTACGAACTCATGAGCGGGTTTTTACAAGCAATTTCGATGTTCAAAAAAGAATTGATTAAAACAGATAAGAAAAGTCCAGTAAAGAAGCCTGAATGGGAAATGAGCTATCAAGAGTTCAGAATATTTGGAATTGATAGAGAATTCGTGCAATTCATTGCCATTTTAGAAGAAGCACCTTCAGAAAGCCTCAAAAATACCATATATAAATTTATTGGAGCTGTAGAAGATAAATATTTGCAACTTTTCACGAAATTTAGAGGCAACACGACAGAGTTTGAATCAATTAATAAAATAATCAGAGATCACTTTGAAACAACTTTGATTCTGCCTTATTATGCGGTCAATGTGCCTAGTGGCAGCCTAAAACAGTTATCCGACTTAGAACGCCAAATATATAACTTAGGAATGATCTTTATGAAGCAGCAAGGCTATTTCTACATCAATAATCTCCTGGAAAGTATATCTGGGATGGCCAAAAAAAATAAAGATCAGATTTTATATGAAACATATAGTCTCATCCAGAAGAACTATTTTACCTCTTCAAAAATGTCCATGCTCCTTGGATAAAATTCCTGTGATCGCTTTCCCGTTCTGCTAAGTAGATAAAAGTAGTACCATTTCGGTACTTTTAGGAACTTGGCTTATTTAAAATATGTTTTGCCGGTTTTTGTCTGTTTTTCAATTATGATCTTCCATCATCCATCGATTATCTAAATTTATCGAAACGTACTTAAACTACCCTAATTTTTAATTCAGTAATAATACCCTTTATTTTTCAATTTTTTTTATAGTTTTATTTTTAATAAGAGAAATTAGTTTTTAAATAGGGAAGCATGTCTATTTTATTCCATACTAGCCCGAATTTTTTAAGGAATTAAATCTTTTTTGAAGACAGTATAGATACTTGTCTTATAGAGTTTATAATTTAATTTTGAGGGGATCATCTTATGTATACTGGCGATCAGGTCAGCAACAACGCTTTTACTGAAAAAACTTTGTAGCTCGAGATTCGGATCGTATTTGTGTAAGAAAATTGAGAAATCTGTCAGATGGATATTTTTAGGAAAATTTTGAATGGCAGATCGTAAATAATCTAATGCTTCATCGAATCGCGGACTATCTTGAACGTCAATAACAAAGATAAATCGATCAGCTTCATGAAGATATTTTTCCATGTCCATAAGATATTGCTGTCGATATTGTTCTTGCCCCCCCAATTCCCAAATATTATATTTTGAATCTCCTTCTTCAATATTTACTATTTCTAGACCGGAAGTGGGTTTTAAGGAGTAATAAGAAAGTAGATTTGTATCTTTAGTTAGACTTAGGATAATGGAGGTTTTGCCGCTATTATCAAGCCCCATAATTAAAATCTTTATGGTCCCATTGCCTTGTACAGGATTATGTTTAACCAATTGGCTACCATCTCATTTAAAGTCTCGTAAAGAATTTTCTGGTCATTTTATAATAATTATTTAATAATTAGTATCATGATTAATATGCTATTCTTTTTTTCCGAATTAGAGTATTAATTGCCAATTTAAGAAAAAAGAATAGTGGCAATAAAAAAAAGATGATTGTTATAGGTTCATTAAATAGAGGTTTTTAAGAAAAAAAAAGAGGGACAAATAAAAAAATTATTATCTGCGACGTCGACCTGCTTTATGAATAGCTGTGCCATGGACATCTTCGACAGTTTCAAGAACCATTTCCGAGATTGTTGGATGGCTGTGGATTGTTTTCGCTATATCGTGACAAGTCAGCCCATTTCGCATTGCAAGGGCGATCTCTGCAATGAGTTCAGGCGCTTCCGCCCCAATGCAAGATGCACCTAATATCTTATCGGTTTCTGAATCTGCAATGACCATCATGAATCCTTTATCTTCACCAGTACATTTTGCTTTCCCTAAAGAGGCATACGCAAAGCGCCCTGTAACTGTTTTGATTCCTTTCTCTTTGGCTGCTTTCTCTCGGATTCCGATAGATCCTATCTCGGGAGAGGTAAAAATTGTAGCAGGTAGAACACTATAATCAGGCTCTATGGATTCTACATCCTTGAATCCTAAGCTTGCAAGAGCATTAAAGACGGCAACATCGGCTTCATGACTTGCTTTATGGGCAAGCATTGCACCAGCTGTGACATCCCCAATGGCATAGACACCAGGTTCATCGGTTTCTAGGGTTTGTGGATTCACATTGATTTGCCCTCGATTAGTTTGAATTTTTGTGGCTTCCAGATTGAGGTTGTTTGATACCTTATTCCGTCCAATGGAAACTAAGCAGATATCTGCCTCATAAGTGGTTTTTTCAGCGTCTTCAATCTCTTCTTTGGGTATCTTTGCGGAGCAGGTGGTAGCAATGACACCACTTCCAGTATTTTCAACTTTTAAAACATTCTGGGACTCGTAAATTTCGATATTCATTTCTTGGAATTTCTTTTTCAGCTCTTTTACGACCAATGGTTCTTCGGTTGCTAAGATGGTATCCAAATATTCCAAAATAATCACTTTTGAGCCCATTCGGGTGAAGATATTTGCGAATTCACATCCAATCACGCCTCCGCCAATGACGAGAAGGCGCTCTGGAATCGTTTTAAAGTCGGGTGATAAAATATCGTCGCTAGTCAGAATCCGTTCATGATCAATATTAAATGCAGGAATCATTGCTGGTTCGGATCCCGTTGCGATGATTATCCGTTTCCCTGTAATTGTTGTTTCATTCGGGCCATCAATTTTTATTACGAAACCATTATCCGCATCGCCACCAGCAAAAGACCCTACCCCTGAAAATACAGTCACTTTTGCGGTTTTTAATAATTGTTCAATTCCAGTAACTAGTTCTTCCACCGCTTTATTTTTTCGATCTACCGCTTGTGCAAAATCAATCTGCGGAGCGCCTGCGATTTTCACTCCAAAATCGTTGGCTTTCTCAGCAATATCTTCGACTAATTTGGCAGTACTATATAGTGCTTTTGTTGGGATGCAGCCCCAATTCAAGCAAGTACCCCCAACTTTGCTCTTTTCAATTAAGGCAACCTTAGCATCGTATTGCGCAGCCCTTATTGCGGCATGATATCCACCGGGACCTGCACCTATCACAATTACATCAAACATTTCTGAGCTCATTTAAAATCACCAAAATTCAATAAATTCATTCCGAATCCATTTACATTCGTTAATTTATTTCTAATCGAACCGAATTCATTTGTACTTATCAATTTATTTCTACGATATTTCTTTTCCTATATTAGTATTTTTTTACGATTATATAGCAGAAATTTGGAAAAAAAAGCATAGAATCAGGATTTCCCATCACGATATACATTTTAATTATCAGTATGCGGATATCTTAGGATTTGGATTCATCCATATTTTTTTTACATTACTGTCAATTATTAATCTAGTCTTCAAACTGAAAAAAATCGATTTTTCGTAATAATCATTATTAAATAGGAAGATAGAATTTAATTCTGATAAATTGTGAATTAAAAAAATTATAGTTAAAGTGAGAAGGAAATTGAGTAATCCAGAAGATGAGTGTAATTTTGAAATTGATATGAATATATATGAAGATGCAAGTCCTTGGGTAGAAAAAGACCGGCTATGGCAGAAAAATGTTCCTAATTACATCCCTAAAGCCTTAAAATACCCGGAGAATCTCCCAAACCTCTATTGCTATTTGGCAAAAGGTGCTAGCGAGTTCCCAAATGTCTGTGCAATCTTTGATTACGACCAAGATGTGAAATATACCTATCGGGAATACAAATACAATGTAGATAAACTGGCCACGGCATTATATAATTTAGGCATTCAGAAGGGGGATGGCGTAGCCATTTTTACAGGGAATTGTCCCGAGTTCTATTTCGCACTCTTTGCAGTGGTGAAGATCGGGGCAATTTTTGTGCCAATCAATCCCTTGCTCAAGAAGCATGAGGTCACACATATCGTGGGAGATGCCGGGATCATTAAAGCGATTATCGTGAATCAGCGCTTGCTCGGCGAATTGAGGCGGGTACAAAAAGTAACTCCTATTGAAAAAATAATTGTAATCAATAGAGATAAAGAATCAGAAGATACAATAGACTTTAATAACCTAATGAATTCAGCAGAACCGAACCCACCCAAAGTGGATGTGAATATAAAAGAGGATTTAGCATTTATCATTTATACAGGCGGTACAACGGGTATGCCAAAGGGTGCCATGCTGACCCATTTCAATATGATGGCTACTGTGGTTCAGACCGCCAGTCGATTATTTGACATTAAAAAGGGGCTGGCGATTCGTGGTATATGGACCAATATAGCAATTTTACCGCTTGCTCACATATACGGCCTTTTGATGGCGATAACGACCACGTTGCACGGTTACATGAATATTGTCGCGTCTTTTGAACCCTTAAAAATTCTTCAAATTATCGATAAATACAAAGTGCAGGTTTTCAGTGGTATCCCAACCATGTATGTGTTCATTGCAAATCATCCGGACTTTAAAAAATATGATATCTCTTCATTGCAAGTGGTTACAAGCGCTGCGTCAGCGTTAGCGCCTGCAACGGGGCGAGCTTGGGAGGACGCTGGTGTCAAAGTTGTTCAAGGCTATGGGTTAACCGAATGCTCGCCTGCCACACATCTACAGCCGATTGCATGGTGTAAAACTGTAGAAGACTCTATTGGGATTCCGATCCCGGATACGGATGCAAAAATCACAGATCCCGCGGATCCTTCAAAGGAATTAGAACCTGGACAAGAAGGAGAGCTTCTGATTCGCGGTCCTCAGGTAATGAAAGGCTATTGGGGAAAGCCGGAGGCGACAGCGGCAGTTCTGACAGAAGATGGCTGGTTAAGAACTGGGGATATTGCCAAAATGGATGAAAATGGATATTTCTATATTGTGGGCAGAACAAAGGAACAAATAAAGTATAAGGGCTATAGAATTCTTCCTGCGGAAGTTGAGAATATACTCTTTGAACATCCAGCCGTGCTGGAATGCGCCGTTATTGGTCTACCGCAGGATGATGTCGGTGAAACAATTAAAGCCTTTATAAAATTACGTCCTGAATACAAAGGGAAAATCACAGAACAGGAGATTATTGATTGGGCGAAAGAGGAGATGGCAGGCTATAAATGGCCCCGAATTGTGGAATTCATTGAGACAATTCCTAAAACAACCGTTGGAAAAGTATTCAGACGCCAATTATTAGAGCGAGAATTGAAAAGAAAAGAAGGCCAAGAAGAGCGAGAAGAAGAATAAACTTAAATATTTTTTAAGGATTAAAAAGTCGTATGAATAAGAGGTGTTAGAATGGAAGAAATACATGAAAAGGATGAAAAATTTTCTAAAGAAGAAAAGGAGCGAATTTACCGGGAATTAAAACATAAATCGGAAACAAGCATGGCAAAACGCCGAAAGGGTCCCCTGATCTGGCTTATTTCCTTTAGTATTGCACTTTGGGGCGCAAAACTATTTACTTTTTTATCACCAGGAACGTATATAAGAATTTCCATATTAGGGCAAGAAATTCATCTTCATCATTTTCATTTTGGAATGGTAGCATTATTCTTAGGAATAATCCTAACCTTTTTTGAAGGACCAAATTATGTTAAGGCTGGAAATATCCTATTTGGTGCTGGTCTAGGTCTGATTGTCGATGAGTATTGGTTGCTTCTGCTGTTTAATGAGCGAACTTATTTTGATCCTGCATCATATTTTATTTCATCGATGATTGGCCTAGGAATGACAGTAATAGTTGCCCTAATAACGGTTAGTCTCTTGCTTTATACAAAGGGCGAAAAACGATTGTGGGATAAATATCGAAGGAGATTCAAGGATGAGAAAATAAAAGAAAAAATTTAATTTTATTATTAATTTTTTACCTTTTGGGCATATCCGTTTTGCTTTGTTCAATGTTCATCATAAGGTTGTCCACATACCACCTAAATCCTATGATTTTTAAAAAAGAGATAATCCAATACCAGCCAGGAACGAAAATTTCCTGTTTGTTTTTCAGGGAAGCCCTCAAAATTGCTTTAGCAACGTCCTTGGTTTCTAATAATTTGTAGAGAAATCCCTTTTTCTCATATTTACTCAGCCACTCACGATACTCTGGAGTCGAATCCCAAAATTTGGTTTTAACGGGGGCGGGACAGATAGTAATTACCTGGATATTGTGCCCATCCATTTTGTATTCTGAACGAACTGCATCTGCCATAGCAACAATGGCATGCTTACTCATGCAATAAGCTGCCATGTGCGGAATCCCCACTTTTCCACCCGAGCTTGAGGTAAAAATCAGTTGTCCTTCCCGCCGATCTGGATGTTTTTTATCTGGTTTTGGTCGCCCAATAAATGGAAGGGCTGCTTGGAGGATGAGCCACATCCCATCTACATTTACGGACATTAATCTTCTATATTCTTCAAAAGTCCCGCCATTGGTAATAGAACAGTTATTTCCGATTCCAGCATTGTTATACAGAATATCAATGTAGCTTTCCTTTTCTCCTATGGCTTTTATGACTGATTCTATTTGATCGCGATCTGTAACGTCCAATTCCATCGCTTCCGCATACTCAGCACCAAGATCTTTCACTTCTTGAACCAATGTATCCAAAGCGGGGTTTGGAAGATCCAATAAATACATTCGCATTCCTAAAGGCGCAAATATGCGGCAAACTTCGCTTCCAATATCACCACTAGCCCCTGTAATGACAAAAACTTTTCCCTTATACCAATTTTTCTTCATAATTTTTCCCTTACATTAATTTATCTTTTGGATTTTGACTTTAATTTAATTAGGAAATTTTACTTCAACCTTCTTTAATATATCCGTTTAAGGATTAGTAAATTTTACTTCAACCTTCTTTAATATATTCGTGTTATTCGAACCCCTGACAGAAGGCATGCACGTTTTTCCCAAGATCGGCATGATAATAGCCGCCTTCCAAAAGAGCATACCGCCGACCTTGGCATTTCTCTTCTGCAAATTCTCTCATCATTTTTCCAATAGTTGTATAAGCTTTGGTCGAGAGTTTTCCACCCCAATCTTTCTCATACTCATCGAATCCAGCTGAAGCTGCTACAATATCAAAAGACCCCATACATTCAAAGGTATCTGCAATTTTCTCAAGATATTCTTTTTCCTTTTCGGTATGGCTAAGTGAGTTATTATGAATTTCGTGCTTGAGGGGATTGAGAATTTCTGTCTTTAAAAGGTCCCTTTTGGAGCCTAGAATATTCACAGTCCCATCGCCAAAATGCAAATCAAAATCCAAGATAAATGCACTCTGAATCTGACAATTTGCATGCAAGTAGAGCAGTGAGATAGCCATATTATTGAAATAGCAGAACCCCCAGCAACTATCAGCGGAGGCATGATGACCAGGAGGGCGGATTACGGCAAAAGTGGGGGTCCCTTTGTAAGCCAGTTGAGCAGCTAGGATAGCGCCTCCGGCCGATAAAAATGCCATTTGAGAAACAGAGTGGTCAGATTCAACCTCCCAAAGATGACCTTGTGTATGAGCACGAAGAATATCAGATTCGGTCGCAGGTTCGGGCTTGATAAATTCATAACTATGGGATTCCAGTTCCTCAACAATTGGTTCAAGGCGTCCCTTCGCTGCGGCAGGATCATACGTGTAATGTTCGTAAAATTTTTCATGGAAAATGATTTTCATCATTCCGAAGACCTCCTTTATTTGTAAGATCTTTTAATCTCAGGAAGATTGTAAGATAGATTTAAATTTCATCTAATATTGAGAATTATTAATAAGATATATAAAAGTAATATAATGGTAGAAATAATTGAAAGCAATCCAGAAATTCTTGGAGGGAAGCCAGTTATTAAAGGGACGAGAATTCCCGTAAGTCTAATTTTCGAATTGATTAGCTTGAATTATTCCTTAGATCAAATCATTGAAGAATATCCTTCTCTTTCCAAGGAAACAATTTTAAATATAATCAAATAAGGACCAGATGAATATTAGATCAGCTTTGGGGTTTAAAATATCCATAATAAGCTTTTAGTCTTTTATTGTTTCATGTTGTAATGAGCTATAATTCTTGATCAAGTTGTTTAATATTACCCGAATAATTATATAGAAGGTTGGATTTTTAATAAATAAATGAACGATGTAATTGGTATTTCTATAAGTAAGAATAATGTTCAAATACGTATTACTTCAGAAAGATGGGGCCACATCGTAGAATCCCATGATTATATGGTAGGGCTTATTGATCTGGTTTTTGAAACGATAAGTGATCCCGATTTTATTGTTGAAGGTAAAAGAGAAGAACTAATGGCTTATAAACTATATCCGAAAACGCCCATAAATCGGAAATATGTAATAGTAATTTATAGAGAAATTGAAAATGATGGTTTTGTAATTACCGCGTTAATGAGTTCAAAAATTGAAAAACCAATTAAAGGTGTAATAGTATGGAAGAAGAATTAATTCATAGGATCCCTGAATTCATATCTGCCGTATTGAGAATGTCTCAACCCCATTTATGGGTTGATTATGACTCAGAAGTTGATGTGCTATATATAAGTTTCCGAAAACCTCAACAGGCAACTGATAGCAGATTAATAAATGATTTTATATTAAATTATAGAGGCAAAGAAATAGTCGGAATTACTATAAAAAATGCAAGCACATATATTGAAAATTATAATAAATAGACATTATTTGGCATTTAAATATATTTTTCAAGTCCTAACTCTTCTAATTTATTTATTGAAGGTAAGCCAGTTTCAGGATCCCAGCCACGTTCAACGTAGTAGTCATCAAGTAATTGATTAGCAAGGTCCGGTGTTAGGGTTATCCCACCATAAAAATCCTGTATTTTTAGTTCGATCTCCCCATAATGGAGGGATTTAAACCATGATGGAGGAAACCGATCATCCCTGCGGGAGAACCCCTCCCGGGCATTTAGGATTTTCAGCAAATTCCAAGTTCGTTCAGCCGCAATTCTCAGATCCGCAGGATACAGATCTAATCCAGTTACAGCATTGTAGAAGGCGGTCGCTGATTCCAAGCTCCAGAAGCGATTTATCTGGGCCCGGGCACATAGCCCCAAGGAAGTTAATACGGTATACCAATCTTCCGCGTATCGCGTTAAGCGTCCAACATTGACACCCATCTCTTTCTGGATGGGGGTATAAAGGCGTTGGAAGGCAGATTCGGAGATACCCATCCGGTGGAAATGTGGCGTAAATTCATCCAAGGGGCGACCTGGTGCAAGATAAGTGGGTGATCCGCCAGAAGCTACGTGCGCGCCCTTCGGATTCACGACCTGCTCAAATTCCATGGTTCCGAGGCGAATTATTCGGGGGTCAAAGACCTGCTCGAGTCCCTTTACTATTAACATCTCCTTCTCAATGTCATCAAAGGTTTCGGCGAGTTTTTGCCAGCCATCAGCTAATATATTGCCAAACCCCTTCCTTTCCACGATCAATTCCGCCACCCGGATGAGCGTCTGGTAATCACGTTTCCACTCAATGCCGGTAGCCTCTTTCGTGAGAATGCCCCGCTCATAAAGCCCGGTACAGAAATCCACGAAGGAGGGAATAGTTACGGAATCTAATCCGAGACGTTGGAGCACATCAAAGGCCTTCGTTGCCTCGTTATAGGTCTCTAGATCTAAAAGTAAGAAAAGGGAGAAAATATTGATGATTGAAGAAGTATAATTAATTAATCCAGAAAAGGGACCCTCAATAACTTCAACCATATCCTTATCACCAATGGGACAGCTGGGACAAGCGAGCCTATATTTCTTCAACTTTCGGAGATATATCTTCTCAGTAACTTGTTTAGCCTTTGTTTTTTCACCCTTTGCCCCAAGTATTGCTTCGATAGGCATATTTCGTAGCATACCAAGTTTGTGCCAATCTTTGCGGTGAGGATAAGTCCGAATCCGCTTAAAGAGTTTATTGTATAAATTGTTGAACTGTTTAGGATCTGCAATTTGAATCCCTTTCGTTCCTTTGGCGACAATGGCTTTGAGGTTCTTAGATCCCATCACGGCACCCAGACCGCCGCGACCAAAGGTCGCAGTTTTATCAATTAACGCAAGCGAAGATTTGACTAAGTTTTCTCCTGCGGGCCCGATCGCAATGACTCCACAGGCATTATATTTTCCCCGAAACAAGTCCGTGGTTTCAACAATATCCTGCCCCCATAATGCACTTGCATCACATAATTCAACATTATCATCCCAGACCTGGAGATAACTTGGCTGATCTGCCTGCCCCGAAAGGATTATTTGATCAAATCCCGCCTGCTTCAAATGAAAGCCGAAACTCATGCTCCCGCAAGAATTCGCAATGGCTCCAGAGGCGGGAAATTTGGAGAGACCTACAGTTCGTGACGATCCAGGTGTTATAGTGCCCACCAGAGGCCCTGCCCCAATGATAATAATATTCTTAGGCGATATAGGATCCGTTTTAGGCTTCAATAAGTCCGCAGCAAACTTGCAATTCATTCCCATCCCCCCGATAAATCTTTTAAGGTCTTTGATATTCTGCTCTTGGACGGAAATGTGATTCTTAGTTAAATTGACATTGAGAATGTTTCCAGTATAGCCGTACCACTCCATTATTCATCATTCTCCCGAAGCTCTAATGCGCCATAGAGACAATGCTTAACGCACTGATGACACTGGGTGCATCCCTCCAAAAATGATATTCTAGGAATTATTTCATGAGTATCAATTTGTATATAAGCCCTGTTGGGTGCAAATACCTTATGGAAGGTAAATGAACAGAATAATTGGCAAATTTGACAACCTGAACAATTCTCCTCATGAATCACAATGTCTATTGCATTCTTTTCAATCAAATTGATTTCTTCCATTGGTGTATTTTTCATTTAATTTTCTTTGTTTGATCTCTTACATTAAATCTACAATTTTTTGTGGAGAAGTCCTAAATAGAATAATGGGATAAGTCCTATATCGAGCAAATTTTTGATCATTTATTTTTCTGACTCTAATTCCTTTTCTCAGATTCTTTCATAATTTTTACCATTTTCTCAACTGAGACTGATTCCTCTTGAAGTTTTTCTGTACTTTTAAGAGGGATTATTCTTAATGTGCCTTCATCTTCTATAAAAATAACGTAATTTCCGTCCTTTAAATTATATTTTTCCCTAAGAATTGCTGGAATACGGACCATTCCGCGATTAGTTATTTTTACAATATTTCCGGTATTCATACTGCATCATTAATACCAATCCATTTAAAATATAATCTAAAAATTATTTAAATGTATAAAAGAAGTTTAATTTTTTACGAATTCACCTTCATAGTACTAAATTGAGTAGAAACAATTAATCAAATATTACTAATTTTAGTTAGTTAGTAGAATAATATTAAAAATTTAGCGAAAAATCTAAATTGATGAATTAAACAAGTTATAGTAATAAAGTTATTAATAAAAAATGGAATAATTATGGAAATCTGCCATTATAAATTCAGTCGGATTACCTTGGATCCAAATAAATGTTTTGGAAAACCTTGTATTCGAGGGCTAAGGATACCAGTTGCATCTATACTAAGTTATATGAGTTCCGGAATGACAATTGATGAGATTTTGAAAGAATGGCCTGAGTTAAAACGAGAGGATTTATATCAAGCCTTAGGCTATGCAGCATGGGTCATGGAAGAGAGAATTATACCTTTAAAAGAAGCGACGATCTAATGAAATTCTTATTGAATATGAATTTACCACGAGAATTAGAAGATATGAATTTACCACGAGTATTAGAAGATATATTTTTATGTATTCGCCTTTTACCTATTATTCGAGAAGAATTAGAAGAATCATAAAAAAATAGGAAAATATTAAAAGAATTATTATGAATTTTATAACTTTTAATAATATAAAGGGTAAAGGGGCAGCCTTCCCGTCGCCCATTCTTTAGGCTTTCAAGAACGGATTCATCCGGCGAAATAAGATCTTGTAAATTTTTATTATGTATAGGCTTTATATTGTTTTACTATGGCTGAATCTTTTCCAAAGAGATTGACAAGCTCTTCTAAAAGGTCTTCTTTGCTTAAACGTTGTCCCCATATGTTTCATCAACACCCCGCATCAGGGTTTAGTTTAATATCGGATCCAGAAGGAAGCTCCATAAGCGGGGTGTCTCGGAGGGGAAGCCATTCGCCTTCAGGAGTTCGTGCATCAATTCCCACATCTTCATAGAATCCCTTGGTTTGGAAATCCCATAATAATTGAAGCAGGCTATGGATATTTTCAATGGGAAAGGGACCTTTATGAATTTGAGCGAAGAGCTTATCAGCGGCTATAAGTGTTTGCACAATGTCGGCGTCATCCTTGACCGTTACCATCAAGGGCTCTTTGAGAATATTAGTGAGACTAGTATGAAGTACGGAAAGCAGAATTTCCTTCATAATAAAAGATTAGAAAATTAGAAATTTATTTTTAATGTAAAACTTGTGGATTTAATAAGGAGTAATCGTTACCAGAAAGCGAATTATAGGGTGAAATAAATGGGTGACAACCCGAAAGCATCAGAAAATCAGAAGTTAATTGAGGAAGTGGAGTCAATATGCAGAGGGAGAGAGCCCTTTAAGCATATTCAAGAGCTAGATTATCCACGCAAAGCTGGTAGCTCAGATGAAGGTAAAGCCGCGCACTATATTGAAAGTACTTTCCAGAAATATGGATTTGATCCTAATATTGAGGAATTTTACTTACCATTGCCGTCGAAGTTAGCTACTTTGTTTCTTCCAATCCTTTTCATTGGTTGGGGAATTTTCAGTTTCATAAATATCATGTTTATTCCTGGAATATTACAATATATTTTTGCTGGCCTCGTACTTTTCGTGCCAGTTCTGATTTTAATCGCCCTGCTCAAGTTAGAAGTTATTTTCAAAAGGATGCTTACCCGAAATTTCCGAAAAATTCAAGATTTGACTAAACAAATAGAGGGAGGCATCTACCAGAAATCGATTCAGCAAGGGATTAATATTTATGCGGAATATGTTCCTGAAAAGTACCAAGAGCATCTTTACCTCACAGCGCATTATGACAGCACAGCTCTTAAGTTAAATACGAAAGTCATGAAATGGCTTATGATTATAGGCGTATTGTGCCTTTTAATATATATCTTCGGATATTTAAGCCATTATTTACTCATAATTTTCACTACAATTAATTTATTTGCCAAGTATTGGCCATTCTTTTTATTTACTTTAATTATATTTCTAGTAGCAATTGGTTTAGCCCTGTTCAGCCGTGCATTTCGAACAAACAAGTCCCATGGTGCAATTGATAATTTAACAGGCACTGCACTTATTTTAGAACTAGCCAATATCACTAAACTTCTTCAACCGAAAGTAAGAATTACATTTATTGCATTCACTGCCGAAGAAATGGGTCTTTTCGGCTCTATCTATCACTATAACATCCATAAAGACGCCTTTCAGCCTGAGACGCTCCGGGTAGTTTCTATTGATATGATAGGAGAAATACCCCCACTCTCCTTAATCAAGAAAATAAAACCTGTCTTAAGCATACCTATGGACCCAGAATTCAATGATAAAATGATGGAACTCGCCCAAAAATTGGGAATTAAATTAAAACTCGGAAAATTCGCTTATCCGGGATCTGATTTCGCCAGTTGGCTCTTGGATGGCTACAAAGTAAATTGGGTCATTAATCCGAGTAAATTTATTCATTCGTCCCAAGATGTGGGACAAAATGTGAATCAGAGCCTCCTAAATGAATGCTTACGCCTATTTACGGCTTATTTAATAGAAAAAAGCTGAACCGCTTCTAAATATAATACCTTTTATAGGAATTGACGAAATATAATACCTTTTATAGGAATTGGCGAAAAATTTTCTTGAGAAAATTACTAAAGATACTATATTGAAATAATAAAGCAATGGATTTGGATTTATTTAATATACGGAAGCAAAAATTAATTCGCGAGATCGAGGCATCCAATCGTCTAAGACAATTAAATATCCACCCATTGGATGCACTAGATGATTTAATTCATGGTATCATTGAATTGAGAAAGATTGGACTTAAAAAACAATATCCTAACGCCTCTGAAAAAGTATTATTAAGTACTATGCGTGAAGAAACAAAAAAATTATCTTACATTAAAAAGGCGATAAGGATTACCCATGGCGGAATTTAAAACCTTCTTAACACGAGTAATCAAAATTTTGAATCAACTTAAGATTAATTACGTCGTTGTGGGCGGGGTAGCTGCAATAATTAAAGGGCGAGTTAGATCAACAACGGATATTGACATTATAATTGAAAAAGATCTTGATAAATTAAATCACCTTTACGATCTTTTGGCGAGAAATGAATTTGATGTCTTAAGAGAGCAAATAAACTATGCTTTGAAGGAAGGTTATAGCATCTCTATTTTTGACAAAAAATCCATCATGCGACTCGATTTAAAAATTGCTAAAGCCACTGATGAACAAGAAGTTCTGGAACAGGCAAGTATTGAAGAATATGCCGGCTTAAAAATCCGGACTGCTTCAATAGAACATATCTTGTATGGTAAAATACTATATATTGGTTCTATTGATGACCTGAATGATAAGGATTTATTAGAATTTAATGACATTTCCGATTTTCTTATACTCTATAACCAGTATAAGTCCGAAATTGATCACGCGTGGTTAACCGAAAAAATTCGCCAAAAAAACCTCCTTCTAACGTATAACCGCCTTATAGCATTCCCTTTGGAAAAACCAAAGGAAAACAATTGACGCCCAAATTAATTGTATTCTATTTTCCCGAAAAATTTCTAACTAGTTGAATAGTTTAAATATATTTTGATAAATTTCGATAATCGAATGACCATGGAAGTGCAATATTTTCACTGTAAATCGTGTGGATTTACTGTGAATCGGCATTTGCTGGCCCTTATCAATATTTTCGGTGTCTTCTGGCAGGATTTACAGCAGATTCCTAAAGATGTAGCGAGCCCCGTTCCCGCAGAAGAAGTCCAGATGAAGATAACGGAGGGAGAGTTCCGTAAACTCCAGGAAACCGTCATTCAAGGACTAAGCCAAGTAGCTAAAACTACCGAAATGGTATTACTTTTATCTATTTAGCAGAACGGAAGAATCTTATTGAAGAACTTCTTCAAGTGCAGTGGTTATGTCTTCTCTTAAGGGTAATAACGAAACTTGGGGATCAGAAGCGCTCGCAACAACAAAGGTTTCATTAGTCTTCAGGATGATGGGCATTAGAAGAAGATTAATATCTTTTAATGGCACTTTCAATTCATCAGGGGCGAGATTTTGTGCCAAGGCATTTTTATAGGCGGAAATCAGGATGAAAATGAAATCCTGGAGCACAATGAAATCATTTTCAGCCTTTTCAAAATGATTTACAATAAAATTATTTTTGTCTACTAATAAAATTGTATTTAATGCTAATTGTTCTAAATAGGATTCCAATACATTCTTTAAAGATTCTGTTTTTTTGTGAGAAAGTATCTTCCGGAATACGCTAGAAAAACCGAGATAAATTGTGGATTCCCGGAACATGCTAGTAACAAAATAATCCACCTCAAATCCTGTCGCTATTTTTTTTACTGCATTTTGAATACGTCTTATATTTTTAAGGATGCTTACATTTCGCTGGATATCGGGATCCATCTTATGGATAAAGACCATGATATGGGGGCGTTCTAGCTTTTCTGATTGCGATTCTGAATCAGATTCGATTTTTCTGAGAATTTTATTGAAATATTCCATTGCGGAGTCTATTTGTTCCGTATCTTGAACATCAATGACAAAAATTAAGATACTTGTATTATCCAAGGTAGGACCAGTAAGAGTTAAATTTTCTCTTAATTGGGCTTGTCCGGGGATATCCCAGCTTACCACATTAATCCCAAAAATTTCAGTAGTTGCTCTCTGGATGGCTTTTGTTGGTCCTAAATTGGAAATGAGACTATATTGTTTCGATAAAATGTTGATGATAGTCGTTTTACCAGCGTTCTGAACGCCGACAAAAACTGCTTTAATAGCTTCCATTTTAGTTTCTACCATTTTTTCAAATTTTTTTTTCGAATTTTATCTCATTTTTTCTAATCTACTTAAAGACAAAATAATTCGATCCTATACTGAATAATAGATAAAATAATCCTAGGCAGAAATTAGAATATAAATAAAATCTTTGAGTGGTTCAAAGTTATCTTATTTTCAGTCAGATGGAATATTCCCTCTAAAATAAATCTTAGATGAAAATTTTGCCTCTTTATTTTAAAGTATAGGATGGGCTCAAAATTTGAGATTTGTAAAAATAGGAAACAGGAGTTTTCAAAATTGATTTATAACCAATGGTATGCCGTATTAGAATCCAAGGAGATTAAAAAAGGGCAATTAATGGCTGCAACGCGATTTGGTGAGAAATTAGTATTTTGGCGTAAGAAGAATGGGGAAATAGCTTGTTCAGAGGATAAATGCGCACATAGGGGAGTCGCCCTCAGCGCTGGAAAAGTAATAGATGGTATGATTCAATGCCCCTTTCATGGTCTGGAATACGATGAGATAGGACAGTGCCAATTAATTCCCGCTAATGGTCGTAACCAACGGGTTCCTGAGCAATTCAAAGTGAAATCCTATTTCACACGGGAAGATTTCGGCTTTATTTGGGTCTGGTATGGTGATCCACAAGAAGAATACCCCCCCTTACCGTTCTTTGAGGAATTAAGAAATTTCAAGTATAAAACCTTTAAAGATTATTGGACGGTGCATTATTCTCGGGCCATAGAAAACCAGTTAGATGTGGTGCATTTACCCTTTGTCCATTATAATACCATAGGAAGGGGAAATAAAACATTGGTGGATGGTCCAAAAGCCAAATTAATTAATGACGAAATCCATGTATGGGTCTATAATAAAAAAGATGATGGCTCGATACCATTGAAACCTGATGAGATTCCAGAACCAACCTATGATTCAATTGTTAAATTCAAATTTCCTAATGTTTGGCGGCTCGCACCCACTCCGAAAATGAATATCTTTTTGGCTTTCGTACCAGAAGATGAGGAAAATACAGTGATGTACATGCGATTTTACCAAGGCTTTGTGAAAATTCCGCTATTGAGTCATCTCATCAACGCTATTGGTGTATATTATAGTAAGAAAATTCTTAGCCAGGATAAACGGGTAGTCATCACCCAGCAACCCAAGAAATCCTCCTATAAAATGGGAGAGAATTTGTTCCAAGGCGACTATCCTATCGTTATCTATCGACGTCGAAGACAGGAATTAATTGATGCTAACCCTAAAAATTCACCGGATTAGATAATCGAATGATCCCACTGTAAAAACTAGTTCCAAAAACTCAATTTTTTGAATTCAATTAGGGATTCGATTAAGGTATTAATTACCATATTTTTAAATTTCCATTGAACATATTTTTATTTATCTTCTGAGGTACTAATTAAATTAGGAATGAAAATAGGGTGATAACGATGATGGATCGCAAAAAAACGCCGCCCTTGAATGCTATCCCTGAAATTCCCAAAATTCCAAGCATAAAAGGTGGAAGTAGCCTCGCAGTTTTAATCATCACTCTTGCATTGATTTTCCTGGCACTGTATTTTCTTACTCCTAATGAACAACAGAAAACAATGTGGCTAATCTTAATGATTGTTATGCTTGTCGTCGGTATTATTGTCGTCGCTCTCACGGCTGGTCGCAGGAAGAGGCACTACCGCCGTTATAGAAGAGGCTATTATTCCTATCCAAGAGCAGAACGGAGAGTTGAGGTCAGAGAGAAAAAAGTTGTGGTGAAACACTGTGTATCATGTGGTAAAGAAATTCCAGAGAAAGCGGAGTTCTGTGAATATTGTGGTGCAAAGCAGCCAACAGCAAGATCAAAACGAATGAAAAATTGCATTAAATGTGGTAAGGAAATTCAGGCGAAAGCTGAATATTGTGAGCATTGTGGCGCGAAGCAAACGGATTAATTTTTTTATTATGACTTTTTTTTATTTTTAGAAAGTGGATTTAGCCAAATTTCTTTTTCATTCGACATAAATTGCTATTCTTCATATTAATTGGCTATTGAGGTATATTTATTTGTTTTGGTAAGGCATGTAAAAGAAAATGCCGAATATTCTTTTTTGAACAGTCCTTTACCTCAATCAACTCATAATTCGGTAGCAGCGCCTTTTGACTTGAATATTTAAACACTTATGATTTCAATAAGTTTAATTAGAAAAAAGTTTGGTTTTGTACCAAAGAAAGTATAAGTATTCTTCAGGTTTTGAGTGAATACTTGAAGAATAATGCCTCTTTAATTAATTTTCTAGTAGAAAGGCTTAAATAGATTGGAATCCCACTGTCATTCTATGAAGCCAAGTAAAAAAGAACTTGAGAAAGAGTTTCTGGATGAGGAAGGAGTTGCAAAAAAGAGGTTAACCGCTTCTATTGATGAAATCGATCTAAAAATGGCGGAAAAGGCTATAATTAAAAATTATGCCTCACTTCTTGATTTGCAATCCCAGATCGACAGAAAATTGGGACTCCCGTTTCGGAAAAAATCCAGCCTGTTTCGCTTAATTGTGATCTGTTTCGGGGCTATACTCGAGCTGAATTTCGAGCAAGTGGGCGCCTTATTCGGCTTGGATCGTAATCCAGAGTTAAATCGGTTTCTCAGTAAATTTACAGATATCCCTTCGATCTCTGAAGAGGAATTATGCAAAACCAAGAAGGAATTGGGTTGCTTTTGGGAAGCGATTAAAGAGTTAGCTTATCTAATAAAAGAAGACTACCATCTATTTTACCAAGCTTATAATGATTCGGAATTTATCGCCTTATTAAAAATAAAGCCGAAGAATCGCCCTTATGGGGCTGCCAGATTATTAAAAGGCATAAATATGACCCGGTGGTTCAAATCAGAAATAATTCCAGAAAAGGAGCCCTACCCGAAATCCCTGCTTTTAAGAGCATTGTTTTACAATACCTTAATCATGCCGAAAAACAGCACTGCCGGGCTAGCGAAACTGCTTGGGGAACGAATCTTTAATATACAGAAAACTTATGTGGATATCGGCTACTCGCTGGGGTTTTACTTTGAAATCCCTTCTAAAAAAACCTTGTATCGCTTTGTGAAAAGTCTCACGCAAGACTGGGTGTATCAACTGATGCTAGAAAATACCGCGGAACTAATTCGGATTGGATGCGCCGATATTAGCATGTTATTAGTCGATAGCTCCGAAATTTTTGGGCGAAAAGACGATTCGGACTTACCTGCCATTAATAGAGCCCGGGCCACTCATAAAATGACATATCGAATTCAATTAATTTGCGATCCCAATCAGATCCCGCTGATTGCAGTCGCGCGGCTGGGAACCGAGATCGATCAAGTTGGGTTCCTATCCGTAAAGGAGGGGTTGCTACATATAAAAAAAATAGCAGCACAGCATCAACGGAAAATTGAATTTGTGATCTACGATGCAGGATATTTTAATCTGGAAAATCTGAAACTGGTCCAGGAGGTTCTCGGGGCAAAACCCATTTTCAACATCAATCCGAGGCGTGATAAGCATCTCAAAGCGTTAAAAGGGTTATTGGAAAAATATCGAAAGAAATATTATGAGAAATTGCATGATGCCTCGCTGTCTATAGCGGATCAAACTCAGCTACTCCAAGAGGTTAAAACCCTCATTTTTGAGCGGATTGACGAAATGTGCTGGGGCTTTGTGCAAATGGAGTCTGAGCAACACAAATTAATCGGTCAATATATTCTTTCTGTAGGAGCAGAGAACTTCCTCGAGTTATATGCTCGGCGCAATGTGATTGAAGGGCTTATTGGTGTTGATAAATCCAAATATTTAGATCTAACTGGAAAGAAAAACAAAATTCTGATTTTAGGGCAGGAAAATGTGGCAGTAAGAGTATTGCTTATCCTAGTCGGGTTACAATTTAAAGCACTCACTAATTATAGAATTCTTAAAAGGCAGAATGGGGTAATGAAAGATTTATATTGGATGAATTGCTCTGAATTAGTATTAAATTATGAAAATATGCCCTATCAGGAAAATGACTAAATCCACAAACAAAAAATAAATAAAATAATATAATATCTATCAATTTATATTTTCAAATTCAAATTCATAATCATTCACAAGTGAATCGCAGAATAAAAAATTGTGAAAGGAAAAATGAAATTGTAAATGCCATTTATCTTGAGAGAAGGCTGTTATCAGCCAGAACGCGCAAGATATTCCCGAAGAAGAGGCGATGGTGGCAGATCGACCCAGATTCGGCAGTATGAATGATTTTGCATTCATAGTTAATCATAGCATCTTCAATTATAGGGACAGAGATATGTTTAGATGGGGTCAATGTGAGCCCGGCTTCGGCAATTTTATCCGTATCCCGTCCTGAAGAGCTACCAGCAATATTAATAGTGTTTTCAATTTCAGGAGAAGGGACATTCAAGGTAAATTCCTTGGTATCATTCAAGAGAGAGAAAGTATAACGAGTGGGAGCTACAGCAATCGTGCAAATGGGATACCCCCAGAGTTCGCCGATAGTTTTCCAAGCGAGTGCCATGACATTTACCTTATCCTTACTCCGAGAAACTAGGAGAGTATCATGACTGATCGTAATTTCTGCTAATTGGTATGGACCTATTTCTACTTTTCCCATAGAATTTCTCACCTAAATCGTCAAGATTGAATGGTGGCAACTCACTTAAAGGTTTGTTGATGGTGTGACGAGAGTTTGAGAGGTGGGAGGAGCACGCCATCACAGGGCCCAGTATTGAGGTCTTGCATGCCTTCGAGGCAGGTGCCGAATGTGAGATGATATTTAATAGCGAGTATTTGGAGCGTAGCAAGGAGAGTTCGGCGGTATGAAATATCAGGATAATAGTATGAACCGCGTTTAAAA
>Ga0315310_10000561_pt1 | contig 24034 bp, 24 predicted proteins | sample TDP5_MG_FD_203630 | JGI IMG/M metagenome (GOLD analysis project Ga0315310, IMG submission 203630) | Freshwater sediment microbial communities from Lake Towuti, South Sulawesi, Indonesia - TDP5 | ecosystem: Environmental > Aquatic > Freshwater > Lake > Sediment | place: Indonesia: South Sulawesi...
TTTTGCGGGTTTAAAGGACGTTGCCGAGTTCCAGAGAAGCGTCGCTTCAAAGATCTTTTTGGAGGCTGGTGGAATGGTTGTAGAGGAGCGTGAACTTGTTGACATATTTTGGACTGAAAAGCACACGCTGTCCTATGACGCCGGTAGAAATCCTTGGCCCTTATCCCAAACAAAGTACAAATACACGGGTATAGATCTCTGCGTCCCCACAGGTAAGGTTCCCCTCATATATGAAAAATACAAACGATTGCTAAAAAAGTATAATTTTAAACCTGCTACGGGCTGCTTCATGTATAGCAAGAGGCTTAAATTCGCGCCAAATTGTATATTCACCATAAACGTGAACGACGAAGATCCGGAAGAAGTAGAAAGAGCCAAGAAATTCATACACGAAATAGCAAAGCACTCTATAAAATGCGGCGGCACTATAAGCTCAAGTAGAGGAGTAGGTATAGCCGTAACACGAAGCCTCATGCCTGTTGAGCATACACACGAAGCACTCGAATTAATGAAAAAACTGAAGCAAATGCTAGATCCAAACAACATAATGAATCCCGGTAAAAAACTTGCAGATTGAGGGATTACCATGCTTATAAGAGGTTTTAAACAAGACATCTACACATGTAATAGATGTAAATGCGGTTTTTGCCGGGAAGAATGTCCAAGCTACAAAACCTTTGGTTTGGAATCATATAGTGGACGTGGTCGAATGAGCATAGCTTGGGCAGTGTTAGAAGGAAAACTTGATCTCACGAGTGAGCTCGCAAAGAGAATATACGCATGCACAATGTGTAGACACTGCTCTGCGCGATGCAGCATGGATATCACTGCGATTATTAAGGCCTTTAGGGAAGAATTGGTGGAAGGGGGTTTGGTGCCCCCAGAAGTTAAGGATTTCCTGGAGAACACTTACAAGTATGGCAATCCGTGGAAGAAGCCTAGAGAAAAGAGAGGCGAATGGACCGAGGGCACGGAGATAAGGCGGTACGAATCAGGCGATGAATTTCTCTACTATGTCGGTTGTGTGGGATCATACGACACGAGAGGCAACAGGGTCGCCAAAGCCCTGGGAGAGATCTTATTGGAGAGTGGTCTCTCTTTTGGAGTTTTAGGTAGCGATGAAAACTGTGATGGAAATGAAGTGAACATGCTTGGTGAAAAGGGTTTGTTCCAGTTGTTGGCAGAGAAGAACATCCAGAAGTTTAAAAAACTGGGTGTAAAAAAGATCGTTACCCTCTCCCCGCACGCCTATAACGCTATGAAAAACGAGTATCCACAGCACGGCGTAAATCTTGAGGTCATGCACTATACCAAACTTCTTAGGGAGATTATCAAAAGTGGAAAATTGGACATCTCTAAAGGGCTTAATGCTCGAGTTGCCTACCATGACCCCTGCTTTCTCGGTAGGTACAACGAAGAGTACGAAGCCCCGAGGGAGATTCTACGGGACATCCCGGGAATCGAATTGGTAGAAATGGAGAGAAACAGAGAAAATTCCTTCTGCTGCGGTGGAGGGGGAGGAAACTTCTACACGGATCTCTTTGGTGGTGGACAAGATAGTCCCAGCAGAGTTAGAGTTAGAGAAGCCTACGACACCGATGCCGAGATCTTGGCGGTAGCCTGTCCCACCTGCATGACCATGCTCGACGACGCGGTAAAAGTTGAAGGGTTGGAAGAAAAGTTAACTGTAAGAGATATTTCCGAAATCGTGAAAGCCACCATTGAAGGCAGATCATAACACGAAAGTGCCAAACCCTAACGAATAGCGCGACGCAAGAACGCGCAAGACCCCTCTACTGCTTGGAGCGTTCTGTTAAATTCCTCCTCGCCATGGGCTGCTGAAGTGAAGCATCTGCCGAAGGGCCTGGGTGATATGAAGCTTCCCTTGGTAAGCATCGCCATGAAAAATGTGTTGTAATTGGTCTTATCCACGCGAGCAGCCGACCTATAATCGATGATCTCCCTTTGATCAGTGAAGTATATTTGAAAGAGGGAGCCAACATGCTCGACGCAGGCCTTGATTCCGTTTCTCTCAATCACGTCCCTGATCTTGTCAACAAGCCTCAAATAGCCACTATTAAGCCTTTGATAGAGACCCTCATCATTCCTGATCTCGTTAAGCATCGCCGCGGCAGCAACCATGCTGATAGGATTCGTCGTGAATGTGCCAGCTATGGGCGCTTTAGCGCCTTTCAGAAGACCAGGGTCCGTTGGCTCCATTAACTCAGCTCTGCCACAAATAGCGCCGATGGGCATTCCTCCACCAAGAATCTTTCCATAAACCGCTAGTTCAGAAGTGCCCCCATAGTACTCCTGCGCGCCTCCCCTAGCCAGCCTGAAGCCTGTAAGTACCTCATCAAAGATTAGTGGCACGCTGTTATTCTCAGTAACTTCTCTAAGCACCTTAGGAAAGTCTCTTTTAGGAGGTATAACTCCTGAACCAGTATTAACCGGAGCCGCAAGGACCGTTGCCAACTCGTCCTTGTGGTTTTTAACAGTCTTTTCAACAAGCTCGTTATTGTTCCATGGTAGAATGATCACGTTGCATAGCGAACCCTCAGGTATACCATCAGAGCTAGGCACGGGGTTTGGCGCCTCATATGGTCCAGCCTTCTCCAAGGGTGGTGTGACGCTCACCCATACCTCCGGGTAGTAGCCGTGGAAAACACCTCAAACTTGATGATCTTTCTTCTTCTTGTGTATGCTCTTGCAACCCTAACCGCGTGCATAACAGCTTCTGTTCCTGTATTTGCGAACTTAATATTTTCTCGGCGCACGGTATCATTTCCCTCATTCTCTTGGCAATCATAAGCTTTATGGTGTTGGGTATGCCATAGAGACAACCCTTCTCCGTCTGACCCTTCACAGCCTCTATAACCGATTTGGGCCTCGCATGGCCGAAGAGCAGAGGTCCTTAACCCATAAGATAGTCAATATACTGGTTCCTGTCCACATCTGTAACCCACGCTCTCTCAGCCTTCTCCACAAAGAACGGGTATGGCGAAAACCATCTAACCTGACTACCAACAGCGCTAGGCATAATCTCTGAAAGCTCCTCCATAACGGTCATATTCATACCTCTCCTATCAACCACCGGCTACTTTGGTTTAAATACTATTGCTGGGAAACCATCTGGCATTATTTTAGCCGTAATTTTCACGGACATTCCAGCCTTAGCAACCTTTACATCCATGTCTTCAAGCCATCCCATAACTTTCACTCCTTCAGCTGCTTTGACTATAGCAACTATATAATTTTGTTCATAGTGGGTGAAGCCTTGAGGTTTTAGGTAAGCTTGGGTGAAGGTTTCAAGGGTTCCCTCAAATACCTGAATCCACTCTACATCTGAAGTTAAGCAGTGGGGGCAGTCAACTTGAGGTGGATAATAAATCTCACCACACTTCTTACACTTTGTTGCATACACGTTCCCCTCTTTTAACCCCTCCCAATAGATTTTCGTTTTAGAAATTGGGATGTCATGCGTGAGCGTTAGCGTCCTACTTTTTATAGCTGGAGACTCGGGTGTTTTGGACATTACCTTCACCTTTTAAGTATTGTTACATAACAATATTGCCCGGTCATGCCAACGTTATGCGCTAATGCTATATATCTTTTAAGTGGAACCTGTCTGTCGCCAGCCTCATTTCTCAATTGTTTCGTAAGCTCATAAATCATTGAGCATCCCGTAGCAGCTAGGGGGTGACCTTTAGCCTTTAATCCCCCGTCAATATTTGCTGGGATTTTACCTCCAATCCATGTTTGCCCCTCATCTATTAATCTTCCACCCTCACCCTTTTTACAGAATCCCAAATCCTCATAAGCCATTATTTCAGCTATGGTAAAGCAATCATGAACCGTGGCCACCTCAATATCTTCAGGCTCAACTTTAGCCATTTTGTAAGCCATCTCAGAAGCTATTCTAGCAGACTTAAGCGAGGTATAATCCTCTCTACGCGTGAGATTACCTGTATCCGAGCCAAACCCGATAGCCTCAAGCCATACCGGATCCTGAGCCTTAAATTCTTTAACCTTTTCTTCAGACGCCAATATGACAGCGGCAGCCCCATCGCTTATAGGACAGCAATCGTAGATTTTAAGAGGCCAGCAAATAACCCTTGATTTAAGGATCGTCTCGGTGGCTACCTCTCTTTGGAAGTGGGCCTTGGGGTTTCTTGCAGCATAGTAATGGTTTTTGACTGCAATTTTAGCTAGCTGCTCCTCCGTTGTACCGTACTTTGCCATATGGGCTGTTGCAAACAATGCATAATAACATGCGAAACTCGTGCCGAACATATGGAATTCCCATAGGTAGCATCCACGACCCCCAACAGCAGTTGAGGTTGCGGTGTCAACCTCACACATCTTTTCTACACCTATAGCAATAGCTGTGTCAACGTACCCCGAGGCTATAGCGTTATAAGCTGTAAAGACAGCGGCGCTGCCTGTTGCGCAAGCAGCTTCAACTCTTATAGGCCCTTTTGAGGTGAACCCTGTGTACTCATTAATAAGGGGAGCCGGGTACATTTCATAAAGTCTGCTCCCTACCGTGCCCACAACACTTAGCTCCACATCTTTCTGAGTTATTCCAGCGTCTTCAAGCGCTTCCTTAATAGCCTCAAAAGTTATTTCAGGAAATGTTGCGTCGGAGCGCACTCCAAACTTAGAGTTCCCAACACCGATAACGGCTACACGCTTCATCATCACTCCCTCACTTTGTCTACATCATTTAAAGCCTCCATAAACGCCCCAACAAACAGCTCTTTGGCGCCCTTATCAATGATAGTTCCAAATCTGCTCTCCCAACTCTAATGATCGCTACCTCTCGCATACGCTCACCACCAACCCTGTAGTTTGCTTACGTTAAATATAACTATTAATTATAAATAAAACTGAAAACGTGGTGAGCAAATTGGTTGCTGAGAAACTGATGAGTATGAGCGAGGCTATCAAAAAATTTGTCCATGATGGGGATATCGTCTACATGGCTGGATTTACGCATCTGATTCCCCACTCTGCTGGGCATGAGATAATTCGACAAAGGGTAAGGAATTTGACACTGTGCAGGCCGACCCCAGATATCGTCTACGATCAGATGATAGCGGCTGGTTGCGCAAAGAAAGTTGTTTTTAGTTGGGCTGGAAATCCAGGTGTTGGTTCTTTAAGAGCATTTAGAAGGGCGGTTGAGCAAGGCTATCCAAACAGCATCGAAATCGAGGAGTACTCACACTTCGGCATGGTCTCTAGAATCTTGGCAGGGGCACTTCATCTTCCCTTCTTCCCCCTTAAATCGTTTCGAGGATCTGATCTGCCAAAAAATAATCCTAAGATAAAAGTTATAAGGTGCCCTTACACTGAGCAAGAAATTTGCGTTGTCCCCCCATTGAATCCTGAGGTATCTATTATACACGCCCAGAGGGCGGATAAGAACGGGAACGTCCAGATATGGGGGATAATAGGTGACCATAAGGAGGCCGCTTTCGCCGCGAAGAAGGTCATCGTCAGCGTGGAGGAGATAGTCGATGAATACGTGATACGGAGCGATCCAAATAAGACCCTGATACCTGATTTTATTGTTGACGCGTTGGTGGAGGAACCTTGGGCGGCCCACCCCTCTTATGCGCAGGGGTACTATGATAGGGATAACGAATTTTATATAGAATGGGACACTATCTCAAGACAAGCTGATTCACTTGAAAAATACCTAGATGAATGGGTTTACAGCGTGGAGAATCGCGCTGAATACGTGAAAAAATTGGGTGCAGAGAAGTTGATGAAGTTGAGGCCGAAAAGCTTCTATAGCGTCACAACCAATTACGGATGGTACTAATGAGGGATCATGATGGAATATACCTCGTCTGAACTTATGACAGTAACCGCGGCCAAGGAACTCCGAGATCATGAGATAGTTTTTGTAGGGGTTGGATTGCCCAATCTTGCATCGAATTTAGCCAAGAAGACTAGCGCCCCAAACCTCATAATGATTTATGAGGCTGGAGTGATAGGCGCGAATCCAACCCGATTGCCGCTTTCTATAGGCGATCCCTGCCTAGTCTCTGGTGCTCAAAGCGTCTGCTCGATGTTTGAGGTTTTCAGCTTATATCTCCAAGCCGGCCGAATCGATGTCGGTTTCCTAGAGGGTGCACAGATCGACAAATTTGGAAACATTAACTCCACGGTAATAGGAGATTACAGGACACCAAAGGTTAGGCTCCCCGGGAGTGGAGGAGCATGCGAGATAGCTTCATTGGCCAAGCGAATCTTAATCATAACACGACACGAGAGAAGAACATTTCCTGAGAAAATAGACTTTGTTACCAGTCCTGGTTTTCTTGGAGGAAAATGGGAGCGAGAACAACTTAAACTAGAGGGCGGAGGTCCCAATGCAGTCATTACAGATCTAGGGGTCCTGAGATTCGACAAGGAAACGGGTGAAATGATACTGGAATCTATCCATCCCGGAGTAAAACTAGAAGACATAAAGAAAAATACTGGCTGGGACCTCAAGATTTCAAAGGATCTCAAGATCACAAAAGAGCCCTCAGAAGAAGAGCTTTTGATTCTTCGGCAACTTGACCCAAGAAGAATATACTTAGGAAAGTGAAAAGAGTGTTGACACCTTACATGTCTCAGTAACGCGTTAATTCATATTTGTGAGAAAGCGTAAATTATAGGAGTGTTGATGTAACATGAGTGAAAAGCCGGAACTGCTTGTCTACATTGACGGAAAATTTTACCCTGAAAGCGAGGCGAAAATCTCCGTTTTCGATCACGGCTTATTATATGGTGACGGAATTTTTGAGGGCATTAGAGCATATAATGGGCGCGTCTTTAAACTCGAAGAGCACATCAAGAGACTCTACGAATCTGCCAAAACAGTGGATATTCAGATTCCGTTATCGAAAGAAGAATTTAAAAAGGCTATCATCGAAATGTTACGTAAGAATAAATTGAGGGACGCTTACATCAGACCTATCGTCACACGAGGCATTGGTCGGCTAGGTCTGGATCCCCGACATTGTAAAAGCCCAACAATAATCATAATTCCACAGCGATTGGAAGAATACCCCTTAACAGTCTCTGGCAAACGGCTTGCTAGAGCTGTGGTCTCTTCCACGAGACGAACTCCTCCGTTCTGCTTACCGCCTATGGTTAAGTCGCTAAATTATCAAAATAATATATTAGCGAAAATTGAAGCGATTCATGCGAAGGCCGATGATGCCATAATGCTCGATTGGAGGGGTTATATTTGTGAAGGTACAGGCGATAACATATTCATAGTTAAGGAAAGGGCGCTGATAACGCCTCCACTATATGCTGGTATACTTCCAGGCATAACTCGACAAACTATCATAGAGATCGCAAAAAGACTTGGAATGGAAGTTTTAGAACGGGATATAACCGTCCATGAGCTTTACAATGCAGATGAAGCATTCTTAGCGGCTACAGGGATTGAAATTCAACCGCTTATGGATGTAGACGGCAGGAAAGTCGGGACCGGCGAGCCTGGGCCGGTTGTCATGAAAATCAAGGAGGAATTTAAAAAGGAAACACAGACCACAGGAACACCAATTTATGAGTGAAAAATTTCGGTATACAAAAGTGTTAAGGGTTGCGAAATGTGAGGTATATTTTTTCTATGGTTTCATAATAATATTCGCTTAGAATATTCTTCATTAAATCTCACTTGAAACACATAGGTCATCCAGCGTCGTTTCTATACCGGCCGCTGCCTTAAGGAAGCGTGGGTACCATTCTTTTTTTGAACCACGCAGGTGTAAGATATAAGATACAAGGATAGTAGATTATTATAAACTAAACATACAGTGTACAAAAATGGATCTCGAACGAGTCAAGGTTATATTGGCAACAGATTGTGGAAGTACCACTAGCAAATCTAGATTGTTCAAGAAAATTGGTAACGAGTATAGATTTGTTGCAAGTGAGGAAGCTCCCACTACTGTTGAAGCTCCTTTCGAAGATGTAACGTTGGGAGTTCGAAATACGATAAGGGAAATCGAGGAACTAACAGGTTATAAATTTATGGACGAAAGGAGGATCATAACCTCATCAAAGGATGGAGAAGAAGGTGTAGACCTCTACGTAACCACTAGTAGCGCAAGTGGAGGGTTACGGATGATGGTCGCTGGAGTGATAAAGCTTATCTGGCATACATCGCGTGGAATCAAGAGATCTTCTAATATATAGTTTGTCCACCTTTACGGTTCCTTTCGTCAGTTGTAAATCAGCTATGCAACAGTCTTCAAATTCTTTTAACAGTCTGTTAACATAAAGCCTATTAGGCTCGCGTGAGGCATCATTTTGAAAACAGCTCTTGGCTTGTGAGTGATGTGTCGTTAAAATCGCTTCTTGATAAGATTCAGGAAGAATTGAGGAAGAAGGAGGAGATTCGGGACGAGGTTCAAAGGGATATGCGCAGAGCAACCCGCCTTTCGAAGCAAGCCATTCTTTTTGCGCACCAAGAAAGGTTTAACGACGCAAGAAAGTTGCTCGAAGAGGCGAAGGAGCTCTTCGCCAAGCTTGGTCAAGTCTCGAAGGATCACCCAGATCTAGTTTACGCCGGCTTGGTTAATGCGGCATTTGAGGAATATGCTGAGGCACACACGCTCTTTAAGCTGATTACGGAAAACCGATTCACTGATCCCAAAGAACTGGACATTCCCGCAGTCTCTTACGTGCTAGGGCTAGCGGACGTTATAGGGGAGCTTAGACGCAGAGCCCTCGACTTGCTTCGGAAAGGAGACGTTAAAACCGCGGAGGATTGTCTGCAGAGGATGGAGCACATCTACGTGGAGTTGATGGCCATGGACGATGCCTACCTCCTTGTTCCAGGGCTCCGAAGAAAGTGCGATGTCGCGAGGCGCATCATCGAAGCCACGAGGGGAGACATCACCATCGAGACCCGAAGAAGCTCCCTAGAACGCTCCATTAAAGAGCTAGAGAAAGTTGTTGAGAGGAAAAGGAAGGTTGGGTAAGTTAAGGCCTGACGAGATCTTGAGGCGGGTGGAAAAGGAGGGATTCGAACGGGTTTGGCACGAGAGCCCGAGCCTCCTCCCGAAGCCCACGAAGAGACTTAAGCTCGTTTTCAAGCGGGGCACGCCTCACCCTCTCTTTGATCTTCTTCAAAGGATGCGTCAATCCTTCCTTGACCTGGGTTTCATAGAGGTTTCCAATCCCATTATTGTCGATGAAACGGAGGTTTACAAGCAGTACGGGTCAGAGGCTCCCGTCATACTGGACCGCTGCTACTACCTAGCAACCCTGCCACGACCCGACATCGGCCTAAGCAAGGCGAAGTGTCAAGAGATCGAGCGCCGTGGGGTTCAACTAACTGAGGAGAAGATCACCTCCCTACAGGGGGTGTTGCGAGACTATAAGAGGGGGGAAATAGCCTCCGACGATTTGGTGGAGAAAATCGCTGAGGCCCTCGACGTCTCCGACAGCACGGCCACCCTCGTCTTGTCCGAGGTCTTTCCCGAGTTCGCCGCCCTGAAGCCCGAATCCTCCACCCACACGCTGCGGTCCCACATGACAAGCGCCTGGTTCCTCACGCTGCAGGCGTTACAACACAAGCTTGAGCTGCCCATAAAACTCTTTTCCGTAGATATTCGCTTCCGGCGTGAACAAAGGGAGGACCCTACCCATCTTCGTGCACATTATGCCGCGAGTTGTGTGGTTATGGATGAGGAGGTGGATGTGAGGGACGGCGAAGAGATCACGAGGGCTTTGCTAAAGCCTCTAGGCCTCAAGCATTTTCGTTTCCTTCAAAAGAGGGTAACTTCCAAATATTACACGCCACAAACAGAGTACGAGGGTTACATTTTTCGTCCAGACATGAACGAGTGGATCGAAATCGTCAATTATGGAGTGTACAATCCCATCGCCCTCGCGAGGTACGGTCTCGAATATCCGGTTCTCAACGTGGGAGTAGGTGTGGAACGGGTAGCCATGGCGTTGCATGGCGAGGCCGACGTGAGGAGGCTCGTGTATCCCCAGTTTTACGCGGAATGGGAGCTCTCTGACGTTGAAATCTCGAAGATGATAGAAATTGCGGCAGAACCACAAAGCGAGGTTGGCGTAAAAATACGAGAAGGAATCATATCTGCTGCGCTTAAACACGCCGATGCGTTAGGCCCGTGCGAATTTTTGGCGTACGAGGGAAAGCTGTTTGGAAAGATGGTCAAGGTGTACGTTTACGAAACCGATGTGGGAGCCAAGCTATTGGGCCCCGCCGCCCTCAACCGCATTTACGTTTATGAGGGAAACGTCGTGGGCGTCCCTGAGAAGGGCATGGAACGCGTGCCCATCGTGAGGGAGGCTCGAGAGAGGGGGATTTCCGTAGGCTTTAACTACCTCGACGCCGTGGCCTCTCTCGCCGCGGCAAAGATCGAGGAAGCCTCACGATTAGGGAGAAAAGACGTGAACGCCCGAGTGCGAATGGCGAAGCATCCCAGCGACGTTAACGTCAAGATCAGCGATGTGGCTCGGCGATACGTGACCAGCAAGAAAAGGAAGATCGAGATAGGGGGACCCGTCTTCATCGGAGTTCGAGCCGAAATTGCGGATTAAGCTTAGCCCAAGGTTTTCTGTAGAAAAAGCGCACGCGGCGCAACTGCAACTATCTAAACGAGTGATCCGCGAAGATGTGCTTCCAGAGACCATCAGTTATGTAGCCGGGGTAGATGTCGCCTATGCTAAGGGGATGTCGATTGGCGCAGTAGCAGTTCTTGATTTTGTTTCACTGACGATTATAGAGTCGCGAGCACTCTGCGTCAAAACGAGGTTTCCCTACATCCCCACCCTGTTGTCTTACAGAGAGATTCCACCTGCCTTCTTAGCCATAAGAAAGCTGCAAGTGAGACCTGACGTTTTTCTGGTCGACGGGCAAGGAATCGCTCATCCATACCGCCTCGGATTCGCCAGTCACCTCGGCTTGGTGGCGGACGCGCCCACAATCGGGGTTGCGAAAAGCCTGCTCTGCGGTGAGGTGGGGTCCTTTGATGACCAGAGATGGGCGCCCATCACGGACAGAGGGGAAATCGTAGGCGCCGCGGTCATCTCAAAACTAGGAGGCAAACCAATGTATGTCAGCGTTGGACATCGGGTTTCGTTGAAAAGAGCCATAAGCATCGTTACACAATGCACGCGAGCCTACAGAATCCCAGAGCCCATTCGAAAGGCCCACATGTTAGCAGGTGAGGAGAAGAGGAAACTGGCACAGGAACCCACCAAATAATATAAAAGAAAAGCAAAACAAGGTTGTAAGGTGGCGAGGGGGGCGATTTTGAATCCTCGACTCAAGAAGATCGTTAACAAGATTAAGGACGAGTCCCTGAGAGCGAAGGTGGCTCAGCTCCTTGAGAACCCCACGATGGAGATAGACGGGAAAGAGTACATGGGGCTTCCTCTGGACAGTTCCCCAGCTGGCATATCTCGCCATCACAGCTATCCAGGGGGTTTTGTTGAGCACGTTGTCTCCACGACGGAGATCGCCCTAATCTTGTGTGATGTCGTTAAGAAGGTGTATCACGGGAAGGTGGACCGAGACTTGGTGGTCTCCGGGGCTCTTTTACACGACATCTTCAAGCCCCTAACCTACCAAGTGGAGAAAAACGGAACTTATAGGTCAACACCCTTGGCCGAAAGATTGGACCATCTAACCCTCATAGTTTCAGAAATGGTTCGAAGGGGCTTCCCCCTAAATCTTATCCACATAGTTTGTGCCCACCATGGCGGCGAAGCGGGCCCCATATGGCCTAGAACAATAGAAGCCCTTGTTTGCCATCTAGCAGATATTACAGACTCGCGACTAAACGGCGAAGTGCTTAGGGCGGCAAGATACCTTTCGAGGGAAGCCACTGGAGAGGAACTAGACATAGTCTCCTCAAAGGAAGCCTTCGAGATCGTCCGCTCAAAGACAGACGAAGGCTGGGATGGAGTGAAAAAAACCGTGGAGAAGATGAGGCAAAGGAGACTTGATGCTCGTTAACCTCGGTTAACACCCTGAAATTACTGAAGCAGTTAGCTTGGAAACCACAAGAATGTTCGTGATACCTTACTCTAGTGGAATTATCTTCATGTCTAGCGTTTGAGTGTTTAATGTGGCTATGGTGGGTTTTCCTGTCAGGTAGCCGCATGTCTCTCCAGGATTTATGATAAGGGTTTCTCCCTTTCTGTAGGTTTTTGCCTCGTGGGTGTGTCCATGCACGATCACGTCATGGCTCTCCACATGAATGAGGGATTGAAGAAGCTCCTCTTCATCGCCATGCAACATCGCGATCCTCAACCCCTCCACGATTACCTCTGCGAATCTTCCACGGATTTCAGCGCCCAGCTCTGAAAATCGTTTCTTAAGCAATTCTTGGTCGCCGTCGTTGTTTCCAAAGACGCCGACTAAGTCGGCTTTCAAGGGTTTGAAGTGCGGCACAACGAAGGGAGCGATGTAGTCTCCCGCGTGCAACACCAATTCAACCCTTTCCTCATTCAACCGCTTCACGGCTTTGTCCAGCAGGGGCAAACGGTCATGTGTATCTGCAATTATGCCTACAATCACATATCATTCCTCCATTACAATCTTAACACGTAGTATTGATCTAAATTTTCCAATTCAATTTACCCTTTCTGTATTTCTTCACGCAATATACGGTTGTGTTGATGAAGAAGAGTGGTTTTAGGTCTATCTTAGTTTGAACTTGTCTTTAAATATGCTGTGGCGATAACAGGCCTTGATGCATTTTCCGCAGACTTCATCCTCTAAGCCCAGTGCGATGATGTACCTCCTACAGTTTTCCCTATAATTTTTAAGTCTCTCTTTGTTTTTTAGGAACGGACACACCTCGAGACATGCCGTACATACTCCACACGAGGTTCCGTCTTTTCTTCCATGGATGAGCGGGAGATCCGTCACTACCGAAGCGAATCTTAAGGCACAGCTGTAGTTCTTGTTCACGCTCAGCTCATTTTTACCTCTCCACCCTAACCCGGCGTTTTCGGCGATAACCCTATGAGAAACCGTCATCCCGTAGTATTCCTCAACGTGGGTCACCTTATCGGTAATTCCTTCTAGGGTTGCGGGTATTGGGATGCCCCCAAACTCATTTGCCATGAGCTTGGAAACGATGTTCAAAAGTTTGTTGAGCTTTTGATACTCTCTCGCGTAGATGTTCCACGCGTCTTTGTCGACCGTATCTCCCGACCTAGCGTCGATGCAATCTATGGCATGTTCAGGATACGCTATCCCCATGCAAATGATCGCTCCATTTTTCATGGCATTGCGGAACAGATCGCCGCAAATATCCTCCAATTTGCTTCTTTGAATCGGCATCAGATCGTTGTAGACTCTTTTGAATCCGGCTACCCCGATAACCCCGCCGTAGCCTATCTTTGCCAATTCCTCTTTAAAGTAACCCTCAATCCTCTGAAAATTTTGTTCTTTTTCCATGTCACCTTTTATTGAAAACAAAATTTATAACCCTTTTCACACTAGGCTAAACCGCACGTTTTTAACGATCACTTTACTCTGCTTATGGAAAGACTCTAAGAGATAAAAGCACTAGCTTTTGCTAGCTTCCTCCTCTAGAAGCCTTTTTCCGAGCTCATAGCCCTTTTCAAAAGCTTCTAGGTTCAGTTTTTCAGTTCCTTTAGGAATGCTACCGAGAATGGATTGTTTTACGGCTTCAGCGTTCACTAAATTGGTGATGGAGGTGAAGGCGCCGAGCATAACCACGTTCGCAACGATGGTTTTTCCGATTTGCTCAGCGATTTTCGTGGCGGGCACCTTGAAAACTCGAATATTTGGAGTGATTTTCTGTTTCGGTATTAGATCTGGATCTAGAAGGAGGATCCCTCCCTTCTTCAAGGTATCTACGTGCCTGCTGTAAGCTTCTTGCGACATTGTAACTAGAATGTCTGGTTCGGTAACTTTTGGAAAATCGATCTCTTCATCTGAAATTACGACTTCAGACTTGCAAGCTCCACCTCTAGCTTCGGGTCCGTAGGACTGTGTTTGAACGGCGTTTTTTTCACCGTAGATAGAGGCCGCCATGGCCAGCATCAACCCAGCCCTTATGATGCCCTGCCCACCGAAACCAGCTACTCTGATTTCCAGCCTCATTTATTCTCCCCCCCGCATTTTCCCCTGAATCTGAGCTATCTTTTCACGAAGAAGCCTCCCATAGCTGGGCTTTTCAATATCCACAAACTCACCCAAAACGATTTTTGAGCGGGTTATCTCAGCTTTTGCCGGGTCAAAGTGATGCTGAACCTCGGATGCCTCCTTAAACCAGCTCATCATGTCAAGGCTGGTTCTCATCTGGTTATATCGCCCATAGAGTTCAGGGCACGGCGAGATTACCTCGATAAAAGAGAATCCCTCCTTTTGTAACGCCTTTTTAATGGACTCTGTTAGTCTTCGAACATGAAGGGTTGTCCATCGAGCCACGTACACGGCTCCCGAGGCTGCAGCCAAGTGAACCAGATTGAAGGGGTGCTCGATGTTTCCGTAGGGGGTTGTGGTGGTCCAAGCGTCAAGTGGAGTTGTTGGCGCATACTGTCCACCAGTCATCCCGTAATTAAAGTTGTTGGCGCAAATTACTGGTATATCTATGTTCCTACGGGCAGCGTGAATGAAATGGTTGCCTCCGATGGCGAAGAGGTCTCCATCCCCGCTGATCACCACCACTTTTAGTTCTGGTTTAGCTAGTTTTGCCCCTATTGCAAAGGCGATAGCCCTACCATGGGTGGTGTGGTAGGAGTCGGTGTTCGTGTATCCGGATATTCGACCTATGCATCCGATGCCAGAGACTACGACAACCTTGTTCGGATCCAGGTTTAGCTCGCTAAGAGCCTTTGCAAAACAGTTTAGTATGATTCCATTTCCGCATCCCTCGCACCAGATGTGGGGCATCATCCATTCTCTTAAGAACCCTTCGAGCGGGTGCAACAATTCCTCATTCATGAATGTACCCTCCTTATAGCCTTCAAAATCTCCATCGGCCTGTGGGGTTCCCCGCCCAGTTTCGGGAGGAAAGTCACAGGCGTCTCCTTTGCTGCCCTCTCTACTTCACGAACAAGTTGTCCACAGTTCATTTCTGGAACCACTATCGCCCGAACCCGCGTAGCTACCTCTGAAATATGGTTATCTGGAAATGGCCAGAGCGTGACCAGCCTAAGGAGGCCAGCTTTAATTCCCCTTTCTCTAGCCTTTCTTACTGCACTTAACGCAGAACGTGACGAAATTCCGTAAGCAATGACGACTACTTCAGCGTCTTCCAACATAGTTTCCTTGATCTTCACGATTTTCTCCGTATTTTGGCGTATTTTATCGCAAAGTCGTTGAACGAGTTTCTGCTGGGCTTCGGCGCTTGAGGTTCGTGGGCGTCCCCTTTCGTCATGTGTAAGTCCTGTTGCATAGAAGCGGTATCCTTCTCCAAAGCAAGCCATGGGTGGAACCAGATTTTCGTCAGGTTTGAAGGGAAAATACTCCTCCGGAGAGGCCTGAGGCCTTTTTCTGTTTACGACGTTAATCGCCTCAGGAGCAGGAATCACGAGTCGTTCTGACATATGCCCAACAATTTCGTCGGCGAGTACCATCACTGGAACGCGATAAATTTCTGATAGGTTGAAGGCTTCAATGGTTAAGTCAAACATTTCTTGCACCGAAGAAGGAGCAAGGGCTATGATCTCATAGTCTCCGTGCGAGCCCCATTTTGCTTGCATCACATCCTGCTGTCCCGCCATCGTTGGTTGACCGGTGCTGGGTCCTCCCCTCATGATGTCCACTATGACACACGGCGTTTCAGTCATGGCTGCTAACCCAATGTTTTCCTGCATCAAGCTGAAACCTGGACCAGAAGTGGCGGTCATCGATTTCACGCCCGCGTAGGATGCCCCGATAACCGCTGCCATAGAACCAAGCTCATCTTCCATCTGTATGTATACCCCGCCAACCTCTGGCAAGCGTCGAGCCATTCTCTCAGCGATTTCCGTGGCTGGCGTTATGGGGTACCCTGCAAAGAATCCGCATCCCGCGGCTATGGCGCCTTCGGCGGAAGCGAAGTCTCCGTTCATAAAGTGTTTTCCTGTAAGAGCCGCCCTATTTTCTGGCGTCATTTAACAACCTCCTCCACAATCTTTTTCAATGCTGAAAATCGCGAAGTCTGGGCAAACGGCTGCACAAAAATGGCAAAGGGTACATTTATTTTCATCTTTCACTTTTGGAGGGTGAACCCCTCTTACGTTGAGCTCTTCAGAGGTCTCTAGTACCTCTCGGGGGCAGAACTCTATGCAGAATCCGCATCCTTTGCACCGGTCCTTTATTATGTGTATTTCGGCCTGCGGAATTTTTATTTTATCCGCGTCTAAAGGTTTGCGCCATATTCTTAGCGGCATAACAAACCACCTAGTCCTTTTCCGGAAGCGCCTTCGCCAGAAGCGCTTTCGATTTTTCTATTTCCTCCTCACTCACATTCTTCACGATCTCCTGCATTTCCTTGATTTTAGACGCGAACTTCTCGCCCTCAGCGGCGGTAAACCATGCCAATTGTAGCCGATCTTTATTCAACCCTAGCCTCTCCATCTTCTTCCACAACTTTTCAACCCTTCTTTTGGTCTGGTAGTTAGCATTAATATAGTGGCAGTCGCCTAAATGGCAACCCGACACCAACACAGCAGCGGTCCCCCTAGCAAAGGCCGACTCCACAAACTTTGGAGCCACCCTACCTGAACACATGGTTCGAATTATGCGCACGTTAGTGGGATACTGCATTCTGCTCACTCCAGCGAAGTCCGCGCCCGCGTACGAGCACCAGTTGCAACAAAACGCCATAATCTTTTTGTCCGCGTCTTGTTCAGTCGCGGCATCGATCTGTGCGTAAATTTGTTCATCAGTGAAATTCCGCATGATTAACGCGTCGAATGGACACTCTGCACCACAAGTACCGCATCCGGCACACGCGGCCTCAATGATTTCCGTCTTTTTCCTTTCTTTGTCCACGCTGATGGCATTGTAGGGGCAAACTCTGGCGCAGAGCCCACAAACTGTACAGTTTTCGGCGATCAGCTCGGGGGTGATTGCTTCGGCCGTTATTCTTCCCTTTGCCATCAGGATGCCTGCGCGGGCTGCAGCAGCGCTGGCTTGCGTTACGCTGTCTTTGATGTCTTTGGGTGATTCGGCGCAGCCTGCGAGGAACACTCCTCCGGTTGGAGTGTCTACAGGGCGTAGTTTCGGGTGGGCTTCCATGAAGAACCCGTCGGGGTTTCTGGACAAAGTGAGGAGGCGCTGGACTAGTTCGTTGTCCCGTCTGGGCTCGATACCTATAGAAAGAATCACCATTCCAACATTGACCTTATACAACTCCTTTTGTAACGTGTTCTCTCCGATGAGCCACAGGTTGTTGATTTTTCTGTCTTCATGGATCTCTGAGGGCAATCCGCGAATGAATATCACGCCTTCCTTCTTTGCCCTCTTGTATAGGTCCTCAAAGCCCTTTCCATAGGCCCGTATGTCCACGTAGAACACGTGAATTTTGGTGTCCGGCCAGTGCTCCTTGATGAGGAGGCTGTCCTTTATGGTGTTCATACAACATACATTGCTACAATACAAGTGGCCCTTATCAGAGCGGGAGCCAACGCACTGAATAAAGGCTACAGTATCCGGGATTTGCATATCGCTTGGTCGAATCAGATTACCTCCCGAAGGGCCGCCCGCATTTATTAATCGCTCGAATTCCAGCGAGGTTATCACGTTCGGAAACTTGCCATACCCGTAGTTCGCAAGCGAGGTGGGGTCGTATACATCCGCCCCGGTGGCAACGATGATCGTGCCGACCTCTAACTCTACTGTTTCCGGCTTCATATCGAAGTCTATTGCGCGCGCTTCGCAGGCCTTTATGCATTTGTCGCACAAAATTATATTCTCCTTGTTGAGGCAGAGGTTTCGATCGATGATGTACGTGGATGGTACGGCTTGGGCAAAGGGTGTGTAAATGGCTCGCCTCGTGGCTAGTCCCACATCAAACTCGTTGGGCGTGGTGATCGGACACACCCTTGCGCAATCGCCACAGGCTGTGCATTCCTCTGTAACGTGCCTTGGTTTCTTTAACACCTTTACCCTGAAGTTCCCAATGTACCCCTTTACTTCCGTGACTTCACTGTTTGTCAGCAATTCGATGTTGGGATGCCGACCAGCATCTGACATCTTCGGTGCAAGGATGCATATGGAGCAGTCCATGGTCGGAAAGGTCTTATCCAGTTGTGCCATCCTCCCGCCGATACTGGGTTCCTTTTCCACGAGATACACTTGATAACCAGTGTCGGCTAGATCCAGCGCAGCTTGGATACCTGCAACGCCTCCACCGATAACCATCGCCTTCTTAATTATGGGAACCTCGCTTTCTTCTTCAGGCTCAAGTAGAGCCGCTTTTGCAACGGCCATCCGAACTAGATCCTTTGCCTTCTCTGTAGCCTTCTCCTTTTCATACAAATGTACCCAGCTGCACTGCTCCCTAATGTTTGCCATCTCGAACAAGTATTTGTTCAATCCAGCCTCTTCGCACGCTCTTCGGAACGTAGGTTCATGAAGGCGGGGTGAACACGACGCCACAACCACGCGATTTAGCTTATGCTCTTGGATATCGCTCTTGATTAATTCCTGTCCTTGATCTGAGCAGATGTATCGGTTATCCTTTGAAACCACCACATGCGGTAGGGTTGCCGCAAATCTTGCCACTTCCTCAGCGTTGACAGATCCGGCTATATTTAATCCGCAGTGGCATACATACACGCCTATTCTGATATCCTCTTCAGAGTTAGGCTTAGGCTGTGACGGTTTCTCTTGCATCTTGATCAATTCAGTTGCCTCCCTTCAAGTAGCGGTCAATAGAAACCGCCGCCCTCTTACCCGCAACTATGGCTTCAATCACGGTTGCTGGCCCCGAAACTGCGTCTCCGCCAGCGAATATGCCGGCTAAACTCGTTTCCATGGTAAAAGGGTTCACCGTGATGGTGTTTTCCTCGGCAACTTCCATCCCCTTGGGTAGAAAGGAGAGGTCAGGGGCTTCGCCGATGGCGAGTATGACGGCGTCTAGGTCCGCGGTGAACTCTGAACCCTCGATCGGTATCGGTCGCCTTCTACCACTTTCATCCGGTTCTCCTAGCCGCATTCGAATACATTCCACAGCCGCAACCTGTCCATCCTTACCCAAAATTCTCTTCGGCGCCACTAAGAACTGAATCTTCACGCCTTCACTTTCCGCCTCCTTAACCTCCCAAGGGTTTGCTGGCATTTCCTCCCTTGACCTTCGATACAAAATGTTAACCTCTTTGGATCTAAGTCGGAGGGCGGTTCTAGCGGCGTCTATGGCAACATTACCGCCTCCAAGGACCGCAATGCGGTCTCCAAGTTTTACCTTCTTCCCCAAGTTTACGTCCCTCAAGAAGTCAAGGGCGTGAAGAACGCCCTTTAGACCCTCACCCTCGACGCCGAGTTTCCTGCTTTTGTGGGCTCCGGTGGCGATAAATATGGCTTTGTAGTCTCTCTGTAAAATGTCGTCAATGGTTAAATCTTTGCCGACCGTCACATTGGTTCTAATCTCCACTCCCAGTTTCTTTATACGTTTGATTTCGGTGTCCAGCACAGTTTTGGGCAGCCGATACTCGGGTATGCACTTTCTCAGCATTCCACCGGGCTCAGGCATGGATTCAAAAACCGTGACTAAATACCCCTTCTTAATTAATTCGTATGCAGCGGTGAGTCCGGCTGGACCAGAGCCAATGATAGCTATCTTTTCTCCATGAGTCTTTGGAACAGGAGGTGTTTCTCTCTCTTCCTCAGGCTCGAGGACACTAACAATCATCTGTCTATCAACCTTAGCCCTTTCAGGATGAAAGCAAACCCAGCAACAAACAGCAGGAAGAGGGATTTCCCTTTTAATAATCTCCAGGGCTTTCTCTAATCCCCGCAAATAACCTTGCTCTGCAGCGAGGCTTCTCACAGACAAAAAGATTTCTGGTAGCCTCAACCCTTGGGGGCATCTTTTGTAGCAGCGATAGCACCACGCGCATAACCAGAGCTCATCTTGCGTTAGAATCCCCTCCAGGTTTTGGGGGATCCTTTGAAGAAGGCTTCTTGGATGGTAGTGCCTTGGAACCAGCTCCACGATGGGACAACTGGCGGTGCAAATGCCGCACTCATAGCAATACTTCAGCTTCTCAACGTCTAACAGTTTCTCTAAAAACTCCTTTGAGACCGTAACCGCTTCACTCTCCAAGGTTATCCCGTTCCCTCCTTACAGTAGGAATTTGCCTCCGATATAAAAGTTTACAAATGTAAACCTCTGCGCCCAAGCAACCTCGGTTATATGGGACGATGACATGCGCAACGACCAGAGTTCAGGTGGTTAGATTTGCCTTCGATCCAAATTATAACTAAACTTTTACAACATAGGTCTATGCGATTGAGTGAGCTCAAATATTTTATAGGTTCTTCTGCATATCTTAACGTTAAAGGTGGTGTTTGTGCAAAAAGAGAAGGCCGAGCATATGGGTGAGGGAATCGACAGATTAGTTACCTTGGACTTAAGAGCCCGGGGAGTGATCTATAGGCTTTATGATGCTGCTCGTAAACTTGCAGATGCACCCTTAACCTTGACGGCGGCTCAGCAAATTATGGAAGCGACGAAGCCGGGAGATACTGTTCTAATCACCACGGGTTTCATAGTCCCGCCCCTGCGACTGCAAGAAACGGACGGGCCTCCTGGCGCAGCGGCGCTGGCTCGAGCCCTAAACATAGCCTTCGATGCTAGGCCTCTTCTTCTCATTGAGGAACAATCGAAGAGTATTCTCACTGCAACCCTCCATGGCATCGGAATGACTGCCCGCGCCGTCGGGAAGGCAGATGTAGCGAAGTCGGAGCGATCCGCCGTTGTACTGGGTTTTCCTGTGGAGCTTAAGGACGCCGGGGAGGAAGCGAAAAGGATTCTCGACGAATACAAACCTTCTCTGGTGTTGGCCATTGAGAAGTCGGGGAGAAACGTTAAGGGAGAATATCATACGATGAGAGGGCTGAATATCACTCCCTTTCACGCCAAAATTGAGCCCCTCATAGAAGAGGCTCATAAACGTGATGTGTTAACTGTGGGCGTGGGAGATGGCGGAAACGAGGTGGGAATGGGAAACATCAAGGAGGCCGTAGAAACATTTGTACCTTACGCTCGCGTGTGTCAATGTCCTTGCCAAAGTGGAATCGCCGCAGAAACTAAGGTTGATGTGTTGGTGGCTTCCGCGGTCTCCAACTGGGGAGGCTATGGAATCGAGGCCTGTCTCGCATACCTTACCGATAAGCCCGAGGTTCTCCACACTCCCCAACTTGAGGAGGCGATGCTCAAGTCCTGTGTAGACGCTGGAGCCATTGACGGCGTAACTAGTCGCGCTGAACTCTCAGTGGATAATGCCCCGCTCCCCCTTCAATTGTCGCTGATGAACATGCTCCATGCACTTGTAGTGAAATAGTGAGGTTTACTGGTGAAGTCGTGGACGCAGGCGAGTAGATGTCTCTGGAAGTATTAAAAATAAATATGGGCTATGGGACATCTATGTGTGTCTCAGGAAGTGCAGTTTTTGAAACCCAAGATTGACATCAATTGCGACCTTGGCGAAAGCTATGGCCGCTTTAAGGTTGGATACGACCGTGAAGTTATGCCATACATCACCTCTGCCAACATCGCCTGTGGCTTTCATGCAGGCGACCCCATGGTGATGGCTCAAACCGTGAACTCGGCAAAGCAACACGGGGTTGCAGTCGGGGCGCACCCCGGCTATCCCGACCTAATGGGTTTCGGAAGACGAGCCATGGAGCTAACCACAGAAGAAGTTAAGAACTATATCATCTACCAGGTAGGGGCACTTCAGGCCTTCGCAAGAGTCGCTGGCGTTGACCTCCAACACATAAAGCCACATGGGGCACTCTACAACATGGCGGCTAAAGATGAGGCCCTTTCGAAAGCCATCATCGAAGCCATCGACTCAATAGACCCAAAGGTCATACTCTTCGCGCCTTCGGATTCCACAACAACAAAGGTTGCGGCTGAAGCTGGTCTACGCGTGGCCCGCGAGGTCTTCGCCGACAGAGCCTACAGCCCTGATGGAAGTCTCGTCCCGCGAAAGACTCCCGGCGCTGTCATTGAGGACCCAAAAGTCGTCACCGAGCGCGCCGTCAAAATGATCATGGAAGGAACCGTAGTAGCTGTAAACAGCAAAGTTGTCGAGTTGGGAGAGGTGCACACCATTTGCGTTCACGGCGACACTCTCACAGCCGTCGAACTTGCCAGATCTCTTAGGAAGGGGCTTATGGACTCAGGCATCGAAGTAAGATCCGCTGGCACCTTTGTCTAACTCTCGTTCTCAGGTGTAAAGATTGTATGAATCAGCGCGGTATCTGCCCGTCGGCGATAAGGCGTTGTTAGTTGAATTCGGTAATGCTATAGACATAACCATCAACCTTAAAGTGCTCGCTCTTTGCGACGCTGTCTCGCGCGCTAAGCCCCTTGGAGTGGAGGAGTGCATCCCGACCTATCGATCGCTTCTCATATACTACGACCCATGGAAGGTTAAATATGAACAACTTGTTCTCCAAATCAAGGGCATTGAGCAGAGATTGGACGAACTTGTTTCCCAGATGAAGAGGCGAACAGCGGTGGTTCCTACGGCCTACGGTGGCGGGTATGGGCCGGATCTACCCTATGTTGCTGAATACAATCACCTAACAGAGGAAGAGGTGATCCGAATACACTCAGAGAAGGAGTACGCGGTCTACATGATCGGTTTCATAGCCGGTTTCCCCTACCTAGAACAAGTTGCAGATGAGATCGCAACCCCTCGACTTAAAACTCCACGTCTTAATGTTCCAGCTGGATCGGTTGGCATAGCGGAAAAACAGACTGGAATCTACCCAATGGAGTCGCCTGGAGGATGGCGACTTATAGGCAGAACCCCTCTTAAGCTCTTCGATCCGTCTTGGCCGCAACCAGCCCTTCTCCGGCCCGGAGACAGGGTCAAGTTTAAGCCCATTTCAGAGAAAGAATTTGAAGCAATCAAGAACGCGGTCCTTCGAAACACCTACAGTCCAGTCATAAAGGAGGAATGAGCGGAGTGAGGCTATTCCGAGTCATCAAGCCAGGTCTCTTCACCACCGTACAAGACTTAGGAAGACGTGGCCTCCAGAGATATGGGGTGCCAGTCTCGGGAGGAATGGACGCATTCTCCATGATTGCGGCTAATCTGCTGGTGTTAAACCAGTCAGGCGATGCTTGCCTAGAGATAACTCTTCTGGGTCCAGAACTTGAGGTATTGAACGATACTCAAATAGCGATAACTGGCGCAGACCTTTCACCTACCCTCAACGGACAAAGCGCCCCGATGTGGCGAACTCTAAGCGTTAGTAAAGGTGACATCATATCCTTTGGAGAAATCCAAGCAGGTTGTCGGGCGTACTTCGCGGTGGCTGGGGGGATCAACGTACCCGTTGTGCTCGGAAGTAGATCGACTTTTGTCCGTGGTGGATTTGGAGGATTTGAGGGCAGGCCCCTGAAGACGGGGGATGTGATTGAGGCTTCTGAACCTCCATCGCCCTTCAAGGTCGAACTATCTATGCCCGAAGAACTCATCCCTCACTACGAGAATAAGTTAACCGTGAATGTGGTGCTCGGACCACAAGCAGACGTGTTTACGGACAGAGGGGTAGAAACGTTTCTATCCAGCACCTACACGGTGACAATTGAAGCGGACCGAATGGGGTACAGACTTGAGGGCCCAGTCATAGAACACAAGGTTTCTCCAAGCATAATTTCTGACGCTATTCCTCCAGGAGCGGTTCAGGTGCCGGGAGACGGCTTACCTATTATAATGATGGTTGACGCCCAGACTACGGGAGGATACGCAAAGATCGCGGTAGTCACCACTCCGGACCTTTCCCGCCTCGGGCAGGCCAAACCCAACGACGCGGTGCGCTTCTCTAGAATCT
>Ga0315310_10000565_pt1 | contig 23949 bp, 23 predicted proteins | sample TDP5_MG_FD_203630 | JGI IMG/M metagenome (GOLD analysis project Ga0315310, IMG submission 203630) | Freshwater sediment microbial communities from Lake Towuti, South Sulawesi, Indonesia - TDP5 | ecosystem: Environmental > Aquatic > Freshwater > Lake > Sediment | place: Indonesia: South Sulawesi...
TTCTTTTTTAAGCATCTCTGTGAGAACGGGTGCGACTGAGACCTTCGCGAACTCGTTAGCCACACTGTCCGTCCCAACGATCTCTTCTATTCCGGCCTCCTTTAGAATTGCTAACGCATCTCCCTGTAAAAGAGCATGTGACACGCCGGCAAGTACTCGTCTTGCTCCCTGCTCCTTAAGGATCTTAGCCGCGTTCGCTGCCGTTTTTCCCGTGCTAATTATGTCATCAATGATGACTATGTCTCTGCCATGAACACGTAGCCTCTTCCTAAAGGTCTTAATCTCACCCGTATATTTATCTCTCTCCTTTCTGAAGTAGTCGTAGTCACAATTAATCGCGTTCGCAGCGTATTCCGCCCTTTTTATGGCTAATTCCTCATCGTCAGGCGCTAAGATAAACGGATCCTTGAGGTCTTTTGAGGCGAAGTATTTCGCAAGTTCACCGGCGGCTGTTAAGTTAAATGTTGGAATACTATACTTCTGTAATACGTTCTCGTTGTGAACGTCGATCGTGTATAAGGCCTTTACACTCAGGTTTTGAAGTATTTGGGCAACCATGGCAGAAGTGAGGCACTCGCCGTCCAGGTATCGTTCGTCTTGACGACTGTAAGCCAAATACGGCACGAACACCTTTACCGCCTTGGCACCTAGGTCTTTCGCTGTGTGAACTATTAGAAACAACTCCATAAGATGCGCATCCTGTGGGGGATATAGACTCTGAACGATGAGCAAGTTCTCACCGCTAATTTCTTCGTCAAATTTGAAATAGAACTCCCCATCGGGAAAACGTTTAGTCCTAGTCTTAACTAACGCCACATTCAGGGATTCACTTAATTTGTTCGCCAGTTCTAAGGAACTTGGGCCTCCAACGATCCTCATATACTTTGCCTCCGAGGACGGATGAATTTAGTCCAGTGAGAATAAAAAGTCTTCGCTTCACCTTTAAATCGTTAATACTTACTCTTTGATGATAAATTGAACATGTAAGTTCATCTGGTTCTCCATCGTCTATGCGATTATTTCTTGCGTAGACAACCTCGGCCATCTTCAAAAAGAGATATGTGCAATATTATAAGGATCTATAGAGAAAAAAATAGAAGGCTAAATATATGACAAAGGAAGAACAGAAGATCAAAGTGAAAGAGATGAAAAAAGGAAGAGAAAAGGATCCCTCCCCGAAGGAGAACAAGCACTCAAAGTTAGCAAAAGATGTTGAACGTGCCTTAAGTAAGCGGCTTCTTTCAGATCCCAACCCGGATGATCCAAAACGTTGCGAAGATCCGAAGCGGTGCGAGCTTCACCGTTTCATACTTACAAAGGTTAGTCGGTTCGAATCCCCTACAGAGAAGGAGGAATGGTTCCATAAGGCGGCTAGCCTCCGCCACAAGTTTCTTAGAAAAGTTTACTTGAAGGGACATCTGGAAGATCTTCTCGAGTGTAAACCCCGGGTCGAGTGGCGGGAAACGATTGAGACGGGCCGGGGATACCGCATACGTAAGCTCCTTTATGAGGGATTCCTTGGGATGTGGATTCCCGCCTTGCTTTACGAGCCAGTTGAGTTGCAGGGTAAGGTGCCTGGTGTGCTGAACCCTAACGGCCATTGGCCAGGCGGGAAAGCGATGGCCCCTAAACAAGCAAGGTGTATCAATCTGGCGAAGCGGGGGATGCTTGCCTTAAGCACAGAGTTTATCGGCATGGGCGAGCTCTCGATGAACGCCTACCACAACCGCATAGCGTACCTAGACCTTTGCGGCGTCGCAGGTGTTGCAGTATTTTATCTAGCGATGAAACGTGGGCTCGATGTCCTCCTTTCACACCCTCACTGCGATCCTGATCGCGTTGCCATGACAGGTCTTTCCGGCGGAGGTTGGCAGACCGCTGTTTTGAGCGCTTTGGATGAAAGGGTCAAAGTCATTATACCAGTTGCAGGGCACTCTCCTATCTGGCAACGCCCCTCGTGCAGGTCGGACATAGGGGATTTGGAACAGAACCCGACGGATCTCTGCGCTGTCGCGGACTATGACACATTGACAGCGCTTTTGGCTCCTCGACCGACGCTTCTCATTTACAATCGCATGGACGACTGTTGCTTCCGTCCCGAGCGGACTAGGATTAGCGTTTACGAGCCGGTTCGCCCGCTTTTTGATTTGCTTGGTGTTCCAGATCACATTGAGTTCTATGAAAATTTGGATCCAGGTACTCACAATTACGATGCGGACAACCGTAGCCAGCTATACCGTTTCCTAAACAAGCATTTTGGATTGAATATTCCGGAGGTTGATCTTCCTTACGAAGACGAGCTGCTAAGCGAGTCGCAGCTTGAAGTAGGTCTGTCAGAGGACAACGCGACGTTGCTTTCCTTAGCCAAGGAAGCGGCAAAAAGTCTACCAAGATTGCGTGTTCCGAAAGAATCTGCAGAGTGGACTACTTGGCTTCACGAGGCAAGAGGAAGGCTCGAAAACGTTATCCGATTGCATCACTTTACCGTTCGTGACATGACAGTACAGAAAGAGGACATCGCAGTTCATCATCTGCTTCGCATGGACGATATCTGGACGGTTACAGCCACGGAGCTTCACATAACCGGTGAAACGAAGGTCGACGTAGCTAAGGCAAGAGGTGAAGATATACAAGTTTTGCTTTCAGATGAGGGCCGTACTACCATGGTAGAACTGGCGAAGGCTCATCTTACTGAAGGGCGTACAGTCATTGCAGCAGACGTTTTCGGGACTGGGGAGTCTCGTTACCCAAGCCAATATCAGATGATGCTTGCTGCTGTTGGAGAACGCCCCTTAGGCGTGATGGTCGGGCAGATTCTGGCTCTCCTAAAGTGGGCTGCCTCTGGTAGCCGCAACGGAAAAGTCAAGCTGGCTGCTGTAGGACCTGTCACTTCTTTCGCCTCCCTTTGTGCTGCAGCCTTGGAGCCGAAACTTCTAGCCTACCTCTACCTTAATGGGTTATACGATTCCCTCAAAAGGCTCATCGAGCTTCCAATCGAGTACGATAGCGCTGTACCCTTGTTTTGCTTCGGCTTGCTGAAAGAGCTGGACGTACCGGAGCTTCTCGCGATGACGGAAGATCTTCCCATTGAACGCCATGGGCACGGGCCAGTGCATCCTGTTATAAGCAAATCTTAGAGTCACAAATCAACAAAATAGTTATTGATTAGACAATGAGATACGGCATGTGTGATGATGACTCAATCTCATTATTACGTCGTGTATCAGGACCTACAGTTGAAGCCTCCTTGTCAAACTCTGATATTTGCTCTTCCTATACTTTTCTACTAATCGTATAACCTTCAAGTTATACTTGTAGAATCTCTCTAGGTTCATCTTGCCTGTTTCCTGATTTAGCACACCATCACGCACCGCTATAGCCTTTCTATATGTGCTCATCTGCTCAACTAAGGGAGGATGAAGATAGATGAACATGTTGTGCTCTCCGCCCGGATCTGATTGGCTGCCGACCCTTGCCACAATAGTGCCTTTATTCATAACTCTAAGGGCAAAACTTCCCGCCTCGACAGAGTATCCCTCTTTAGCCGCAACCATGTAAAGCAGATCGTAGTCTACCTTGTCTACAAATTTAACTCTGACAGCCTCAGACGTAACTCTCTCCACCTTTTCCACGCCTGAGGGTAGATCGAGAGATAAAGTTCCCTCATCAAAGAGTTCAGAGATAACATCAAGGAGACTTTCGATCTTCTCTTTAGGCTTAACCACTCTAAAGCCTCTCTTTACTAAATCTTTAGCTGATAGAGTTCCTTAGGGTTGTCATAGAACCACTTCTTAGATATCTCAATGGCCTCATTCTCAGTAAGGAGTCCATCTTTAATTCGGCGTCCCAGAACTTTAGCAACATCCTCCCGAGCCATGACGAGGTGACCGTAAACCTTCTCCACCGGTATCCTATAATCGCCTCCGAAGGCGATGATCTTGTTAATGGGCACGAGGTCGATCAACTCATCTATAGCCGAACAAGCGATCATCGGAGAGATTATGTGGCACCAGCATAGGTTAAGCCAGACGTTTGGGAAGTTCTTCCCTATGATCGCTGTTTCTCTAACATATGGTATCCCCATATGGTAGATGTCGAACCGTGTTTTCAGATGCCTACCCAAAATCAGAATCATATGTTGAGGATCTAAGACCCGGAAGTCGCCCCACATCCCGGTGTGAACGGCAACAACCAACCCAAGATCCGCAGCCATGTCCAACATCTCCTCCATAATGAAGGAGTAAAGCGAGTTCGTTGTTGGGAGCTCTTTCTCTTCATTCCGCATTAACTTATCGAAAAGGCCAACAACTTGGCTTCTATCCGGAGCGCCATAAGGGCTGGACCGCATCTTAATCCCGACAACGCCCTCAGACTTCCATTTTTCCAGACCCTTCCTGATCAGTTCTAGATAGTCATCCAGCGTCTTAACTTTCTCACCAAGGTTTACGGCATGTTCTTCTATGGATTTCTTTGATCGAACAGCGGCATAGGTATCAAGAGGCATTAACGGTACCAGTAGGTTAAGGTCGTAGTCAGTTCGATTAGCTTGAGTCAAAGCAACCCGAATCCTACATTTTTCTCGTAGAACCCGATGGTAGATTCCTGGAGTATTCCCAGCTGATATTCGTTCCGAAAGGGCTATGTAATTTCTTTCATTAATATCATCGAAGCCGTAGAATTCTTTGGCTGCGATAAAAGCTGGGCGGGCATAAGAGCCGTATCTGATGTTCTTTAAATGGGGAGCGAACATCTCCCAGCGTTTCTCAATCGGAACCGTTGGGTCGTGAATCTTATCCCAATATTCTTGAGGCATCCCAGAGGCTAAGAGGTCAACTCTGGTGTAATGGCTGAATAATGTGAAAACGTCTACCTTCTGTTTTAGACGGACCTCTTCGGGAGGCAGGTGCTCATGAGCATCCACAATCTCGAACTCTTCTATGGCTTTCAAAAGGTTTTCCTCAATCGAGGAAAGTTTCATAAAATCACTCCCTAAGCATTTTAGTATACACCTTAATTATCCGTATGACGAACGTTTTAAGTTTATCATGAAACGCTGATTTAATTATCTGGCTGAACTCTGCGCTTAGAGATTTTGTTGCCTCATATTCACGAAACTTTGATGGTAGTACTTTTAAGCATGATTGCGAAAAAGAAAGCTGTCCAGAAGATGAGGCTGAGCTATTGTACTTTGCTCTTGCGGCTCAACAACTCTCGGATTGGATGAAACAGTTTGCTTGCCAATATGGCTACTTTGGAGTCTTCTTAGTTAGCCTCATCGGAGCAGTATCTATCGTCTTCCCCATCCCCTATACCCTCATCATATATATGTTAGGCACAATTTTAGACCCGTTCCTCATCGCGATTGCAGCAGGCCTGGGTTCCGGTCTAGGGGAGATTTTTGGCTATATCATGGGATACTACGGTAGAGCCGCTATAAGTGAAGAGCGTCAGAGGAAGATAGACTTCATGCTGAAGGTTTTCAACCGGTACCCGTTAAGCATAACAATATTCTTTTTCGCCTTAACCCCTCTGCCAGATGATCTTTTATTTATTCCCCTAGGGATTATGCGATACAATATTGTCAAAGTCTTTGTACCGGCTGTTCTAGGCAAGACGCTTATGTCTTTTATCTTAGCGATTGGGGGGCAATTATCAATCGGTATCATCAGAGACATGCTGGGTGGAGGAGGCGAATTATGGACTACGATCGCCACCGCAGTACTTCTAGTAGTGATCATAGCCATCATGCTTAAGGTTGACTGGGAAAAAGTCTTCACCCAATACATCGAAAAAAGTGAAAATAAAGAGTAGAATATGCCAAGAGATGCGAGAAAGATAATGTCTACACTGCATCTGCATCGTTTTCCTCGATCATCTAAACTTATTGCTCTATCTATTCTGATTAGCATATTGTTGAAATAAGATAAAGCAGTAACGAAAAGAAAGATTCGCTTGAATTTATTAATGTTTTTACGCAATTGACGGGTAAAAAAGAAGGCAGATACGTTCTATATTGATCTTTGGAGGAAAATAAATGAAGGTGGTTAAGGTAAGTGATTTGATAGGTTTCCGCATATTTGAAGGTGTTATGCGTAAGATAATCTTTAATAGCGATAGGGTGATGTTTCTACTCGTAGAGATACCCCCAAGAGGAACATTGCCAGAACACAGCCATCCTCACGAACAGATGGGAATCTGCCTCAAGGGTAAAGCCGAGTTTCGGTCAGGAAGAGAAAAGGTAATAGTTGATGAAGGAACGTTCTATTGGATAAAGCCCGAAGAGAAGCATGGTGTTGCGTCTTTAGTGGATGAGCCGAGCCTATTCTTAGATGTTTTCAATCCGCTCAGAGAAGACTACATAGAGAGAGTTAAGAAACTTGGTGAGAGCCAGCCGAATGGTGGTTTTCAAATAATGGGACTCATGTAACGCATTGGATCAGTCAAAGTTTAAGAGTTTGTAAATGTAACCATTAGAAAACAACTTTTAAAGTTGACCTACAGGAGGCATCGGGTGCGAGGCTCAAGCGGACCGAAAATTAGATCAGCGAACAGTGTTCTGGCAATAGCCACAATATCGCATATGATGCAACATATTTTTGTTGGGACCTCAATACTTTTCCCGTTAATTATTGCTGATTTGAAACTGAATTATACGGAGTTTGGAATCGCTATTGCGGTATCGTCATTAATTGGAGGTATTTTTCAAATAGTTTTTAGCATGATTAGTAGAAAGGTAGCCAGGCACATCCTGTTAGGGCTTGGAAACATCTTGCTTTCTCTTGGAACATTTGTTACAGGTTTGGTCCACAACGTCATACATTTTCTAAGTGCAAGAATGGTTTCAAATATAGGAGTTGCACCTCAACATCCTATGGGCACAGCAATAATCACTGAAAGATTTGACAGCAAGTCTATTGGCAAGGCAATAGGAGTTCATTACGGTTTGGCATACGTAGGAAACATTATTGGACCATTGTTCATGACATTTCTGGCAGTTGTAATAGGTTGGAGAACCACCCTCTTTATATTCTCAATTCCAGCACTATTCGTCGGCTCAACCGTAATCTGGTACCTTAACGAAGATAAAAAGATAGTTCACTCCGTTAAAGAAAGAGATGTATCATCTTTAAAATCAGACATAACTTCATTAATCAAGACAAAAAGTGTAGTCCCGATAATTGCAACTCAAGCGTTAATTTCTGGCGGAATCGATTTAGGAATCATAACAACATACACTCCTCTTTTCCTTGCTGACGCCTTGAATCTTGACGTTTATGAAAGAGGGATCATCTACACAATTGGACTTATTGGAGGTGTAATGGGTCCAATTCTACTTGGAAGGTATTCAGATAAATTTGGCCACCTTAAAATCGCATCTTTATCTACGTGCGTCGCCCTCAGTTTGGTGTACCTATTATCGCTTTACGATTCAGCAGGTTTGATCTTAGTATTTCACCTTTTCATCCTTGGTTTTGTAAGCTTTGCCTTGCCCACTTTACTTCAGTCTCATCTAGTCAAAATTACCCGGGAATACAAAAGAGATTTAGTAGTCGGAATCTTCTTTACAACAAATTTTGTTTTCAGTTCTTTATGGACCGGAGTTATAGGTTATATAATCGATATTTTCTCCTCTTTTAAACCTGCGTTTATCTTGATGGGAACGCTCGGATTAATTGCGTTGGTTATGCTTGTAAATCAGACCAGAAAAGAACCACACTAACATTAGAGCAAATCTAATCTTACTGTTAATTCAGGACAGAAATTCCATTTACAAGTCGAAGAGTTTAAGAGTACTCTCGGAATGTGTATCCGCATTTAGTGCATCTGAAGAACTGCGTTGCAGACTCGTCGGCTCCCCTTGTTTGTACTTGCCAGATATAGGCTTGATTATTACCACATTTTGGGCACTCAACCGTGAGGGTGGGTAACGTCTTCAACTTCTGTTCTTCCTTCCCTATTACAACCACATGCTCGGGCGTACCGTGCTCAGTAGGTCTAAAGGCTGGAATCGGAGTTTCGGCGGGCTTTTCATAGCCACATTTCGGGCAGGATAGAAAGATCTTCTTCTTCTCCTCCTTCTTCTTTGGCACAAGCCTTGTTCCACACTCAGGACAGAACTCCATAATACGCCACCATTATGTTAAAACGCTTCTGTAGACCCACCTCGCCACAAACAGAGAACCTACTATGATATAAACTTTTTATCGTGGGCGCTGTGTCCCACGCAACTAACACTCAGCCTCACCGACGAGCAGACGCTCTTCTCAGCTAAGCTCTCTCTCAACGTGGTGTTTTCGCGCCCACGCCCGCCGTGTCCCACGTCTGGGTAAACCCTCCTTCATAGGTGGATGCGTTTTCACCCCCCTCTGTTGGGTCCGTCTGCGTGGGCCCATCGAGGGTTTCGGCGGGATTGGCAAATTCATCTTTATTTTGCCCTTATAAAAACTTAATGCATACAGTTTTCCATTAAGATATTGATACTATCTGGTTATTCATTGAAAAATTTTTCGTCCACTTCGACGAGATGCTTCGAGACTTCCCTTTTATCAAGTTCTAATCCTAGGCCGGGCCTATCGGGAAGGGTGATAAAACCGTTTTTAACCAGAGGCTTCTCTTTTACCAAGTCTTCCCACCATGTTGCTCCAGCAGATAAGTGATGAACCTCCATTATCATGAAATTTTTAATAGAAGCGCAGGCATGAACGCCCGCCATGGTTCCAATGGGCGAGGATATGTTATGAGGCGCAACTGGGATGAAGTAAGCGTCAGCCACCTCAGCAATATTTTTAAACTCTGAGATCCCGCCGACCTTAGGTATGTCAGGAGATACGATGTCCACAGCTTGCTTCTGTATAAGCCTCCTAAACCCGTATTTAAGGTAAAGATTTTCACCAGTGCATATCGGTACTGGACTTATGGAGGTTACTTTATACATAGCGTCAACATTTCCCGGCGGAATCGGGTCTTCAAGCCACATTAAGTTATACTCTTCCATTGCATTTGCCAACTTGATCGCGTCTTTTGGGGAATATCTCCAATGACAATCAACTGCTATATGTGTTTCGTCTCCCACAGCATCCCTGACAGCGGCAATCTTCTTAGCTTGGACACGTATCTCAACATTGCTCAAGCAACGGTTAAAGTCGTCCCTCCAATGGTCCGGAGTGTCTATATCAAACTTCAAAGCAGTATATCCCATCTCTTTAACGCTCTTAGCTTTTGAAGCCCAAGACTCTGGATCATCAGTCTCTCCAGCGTGGCAGTCTGCGTACGTCCTTATCTTATCACGGTATCGTCCTCCGAGAAGCCGATATAACGGAGCGCCCAGACTTTTTCCAGCGATATCCCATAATGCCAGTTCAATCCCACTAATAGCGGACACAACGGACCCGGCCAGCGAGCCCTCCCCTGACATAGCATCTATCATTCTACTGAAAAGCCTATTCACATCCAGAGGATTCTGCCCCAAGAGGATCCGTTTCATCTTTTCACTCTTGATGATGTCTCGAACGCCTTCCCCCCAGTAAGCCTCTCCTAGACCGGTTATTCCCTCATCTGTGTAAACTTTTACCAGAACCTGTTTAAAACCTACATCAAGCTTAGCAGTTTGTATATCGACTATTTTCAAATCGACATGCCTCCCGAAAGCATTTTGCATATTAAACAAACAATGCTTATGAACTAATGAGGTATTAGATTTTATAAGTTTCGACTTTCAAGGTGGCGACTAAATTGGTTGAAAAAGAAATTAGTGTAAAAGAAATGGCTGAACGTTTTAGAGAAATACCGACGCCCACGATCTATGATACTTTAGATTCGATGGGATACGGGAATCAATGCCTATCGCTTAGAATAAAGCCTCTATGCTATGATACGCGAGTAGCCGGGCGAGCATTCACTGTTCGCGGTTCCAGGGAACCGAGGACTGAGACTATAAATCCCAAATTCCAAAACTTTGGAATGTTTAAAGCAATGAAGCCTTACAACGTCGTGGTCGTTGATGCAGGGAAGGAATCCTGCTGCGGCCACTGGGGAGAGATGATGAGTTATGCTTCAAAACAGCACGGAGCTGTCGGCATAGTTATTGACGGCGGAATAAGGGATGGAAGAGGTCTGCTTAGGATTCCAGACTGGCCCGTATTTGTCCGTTACACAAGTCCAATCGAGTCGGCTAAGCGGTGGAGACCGGAAGACTTCCAGATTCCCATATACATGAGTGGAACACTCACCACGCAAGTGAGGGTCAACCCCGATGACTGGATTGTGGGGGATATGGACAGTGTGATCGTGATGCCTCAGGAAATAGCTGAAACGGTTCTCCTAAAGGCCGAAGAAATTGAAAAGTATGAAGAAAAAACTCGTCGAGCTTTAGCTTCAGGAATGCCAATCGAAGAAGTTTATCGGAAATATAGGCGATTGTAAATAAACTGGTGTATAATTGCTATGGAATAAAGACTTATGAGCTTGAGGAGCCTCAATTATTGTGGTCACAGAAATTGGCTCATCATCCTTATTTAAGGCGGTGAATTGCATGTCTTCACGGGAAGCTATGCTTTATGAACAACTGTCAGAAAATCGGGTTAGATGCTACTTATGTGCTAGAAGATGCCTGATCCGTGAAGGTGCTGTTGGTTTCTGTCTAGTTAGGAAGAATATCTCTGGAAGACTCTACTCGTTAAACTATGCTAAGGCATGCGCAGCGAACGTCGACCCGATCGAGAAGAAACCTCTCTCGCATTTTCATCCAAGATCCTTAGTCATGTCCATCGCAACTATCGGATGTAACTTTCGCTGCCAGTTCTGTGACAACTGGGTTATAAGCCAAGAGAAAGAGATCACTGGAAGAGACCTCCCGCCGGAGGATGTTGTTAGGCTCGCTAAAGACTACGACTGCCAAGGCATCAGCTACACCTATACCGAGCCCACTATCTTCTTTGAATATGCCTATGATACCGCTATATTAGCTCATGAGAAAGGGCTCTTCAACACCTTCGTCACTAATGGATACATGACGGTCGAGGCTGTGGAAACAATAAGCCCATACTTGGACGCTGCTACAGTTGACTTTAAAGGCGGTGGAGACCCAGAGTTCTACAGAAAATTTTCATCTGTTCCGTCCGTTGAACCGATCTATGAGTCTTTGAAGGAGATGAAAAAGCACAATATTCACGTCGAAATTACGAACTTAGTCGTGCCAGAGATCGGGGATTCCATGGAGAGAATACGGGAACTCGCCATCTGGATAAGGGAAAACCTAGGAAAAGATACCCCGTTCCACCTACTCAGGTTTCATCCAAATTATAAATTAGACAACATCCGATCAACAGAGCCTAAGACGCTTGAGGAAGGCTACCGTGTATCTCATGAAGCAGGGTTGAACTACGTGTATCTAGGAAACGTTCCAGGCCACAGATATGAGAATACCTACTGCCCAAGCTGCCAAGAACTTTTGATAAAACGCTTCAGCTTTGACATCATCAAGTGGAGCATCACAGAAGATACGCGGTGCCCAAAGTGTGGACAAACGATTCCAATAGTAGGCAAATTTCACAGGAGTGGAGGCCTCTCGCTTCCATACTCCATAATTTAAGATCAAGATTCGGGGAAAGATTCCGCACGATCTTCCCATACACGTATCCGCAATCGCAGTGCTCTTATTAGCTAATCCTCCAGCATTTCTGAAGGAGACAGACAATAAGACAGAGGCTTAATAAGCCTCTGTTTACCCCATCTTATTTTGATCCGAATGTGGCGCATTCTAAGATCGGACGCTATATCTGTTTTAGGGGATGGGAGAGCCCGAGCAAGTTTGTCGAGATACTTCGCTGTTATGCAAGATGAGAGACCGGCTAAGTTTTTGATAGCGAGGAAAGTTCCCGCGGAATTTGATGAGAAGGGTTCTCTATCAAATCTTTGGCAGAGCCACGAGAAGTTAACGGATGATTTTTACTGTCTTCAGAAAGAGATAGACCATCAGCAGAAGACCTTGGACGGTATGGAGGAGCCGAAGAAGTCGTATCTAGACTTGAAAATCGCGATTGCCAATAGAATCCTTGAGCATTGCCACTTCTGTATGAGAAGATGCGGCTTCAACCGTTTAGCTGGAGAACTAGGTTACTGCAAATGCGGCTCAAATATCACGGTGTCTACGATGTTTGAACATATGGGTGAGGAGCCCGAGCTCGTTCCCTCAGGGACCATATTTACATTGGGCTGCAGCATGCGATGCCTCCACTGTCAAAATTGGTCAATATCCCAGTGGATTGAAGAGGGAGAGGTGTATTCGCCTAGAGGTTTAGCTCTGGCTGTTGAAAGGTTGAGGAAGAATGGGTGTCGAAACGTCAACCTTGTAGGAGGGGAACCTACACCTTGGCTTCAAAAGTGGCTTGAAACCTTCAAATACGTGAATGTGAATGTGCCGGTCGTCTGGAACTCTAACTCTTACTACAGCGAGGAAACAGCGGAGATTCTTTCTGGGTTTGCGGATGTCTACCTTTTAGACTTCAAATACGGCTCTAACAATTGCGCTAAAAGAATATCGGATGCGCCACGATACTGGGAAGCCTGCACGAGGAACCATCTCTACGGGAAAAAATACGGCGAACTGATCGTACGTGTCCTAGTTTTACCCGGTCATCTTGAATGTTGCACCAAGGTCACCCTGAACTGGATCGCTGAGAACTTGGGCAAAGACGTCAGGACTAACATAATGTTTCAATACAGACCCGAATGGAGGGCTTACGAGATTCCTGAGCTTCAGAGAAGGTTGACAAGAAGCGAGATGGAGAGAGCCCTGGAACTCGCGAAGGAAGCCGGATTAATCAACTTCATAACCTAGGATTATCTTTGCGTATAACTCCATGAGAAACGTTCGGGTCTTCGAATATACGAGCATATTATCTGACGCCACTTTCAGAAAAGTTAATCAAAAGTATAATCTTAATCAAGATCTTAGGCGGATACAGGGGAATATTCTGCGGGTCAAGCGCAATTATCTAGCCACCGCAAAATACTGAATGACGTACGTAAGAACGGTTCTACCGTTGAGAAGAGTGGAAGAAAATAGAGTTTGAGAAACTTATTGATCGCCAAGCGGTAATGCTGATTTTAGGTTAGGATGAATCTTGTAACCTCTCGGCGTGTAGGTTACTCGGGTCTCGATGTCGATGAGAAGTTTAGATGCTTGGCCGGCGTTTATGGTTATACCTCCATGCGTTATTACAATTTGCAATTTTCCACTGAGAACCTCGGCAGTCATATTTTCCCCATTCACTGTTACTAAAGCATCCGAAATGTAGAAACGGATTATATTGTATTTGCCAGCTTGCAGTTCTGCTTCGCCAAGCATCTTGCTAGAATTCAATATTTCAGCCAGATTGATCCAGCCTAGATTTTGAAAGATGGTTATCCATCCGGATTCATTACCATCTTCCCTGTGAATCTCCATTTTGCTGCATTTTATATATACATGTGTAGCATCCATCCATTGAGGCGGGTCCTTAATAGAAATTACAAGCTTTCCAGTACCATAAGTGAAGTAGGTGTTTACGCTGCTGATTATGGCTATTGCTATCAGTATTCCGCCCAGCGCACCTATCCCGACACTTTTACGGGTGTACCCCATCTTATGAACACCTCACTTTCTGATCCTGTTTTACAAAAAATTGGGGGTTGAGATCAGAGTTTCTCATCATCTCAGTGTTTCCTCCTAAGCACCATTATAGCCGTGGTAATGGCTACGGCGGCCCCTATTGTGGCGATCGTTCCATATAGAACCCATGGCACGGCAGTTTCGACGCTTAGAGCCGTGGAGTATTGGCTTTCGGTGTATCCGTCTTTTTGAGCCGTTATGAGGATGTTGTACGTTCCTGCTTTGAGGTCAGATGTCTTAATCGTCCCCTGATAGTTGCCGTTTCCTTGGTCTGATAGAGTTGTCGTGGTGTCTGCAACAATAGCCTTAACGGTTGCACCTCTGACCAAGTTTCCTTCTGCATCCTTCACTACTGCTGAGGCTGTTACGTCCTCTCCTACGGTTGTTGCGAATCTTGATAGGCTTCCAGAGACTTGTAAATGCGTCAGCTTCACTCCTAGACTAGGATCATGTGTTAAGCTTTTGTCCTTAAAGTTGGGATAGCACATAAAGATGTTCACCTTGTTGCCTTGCATGCTAAAGGAGGCGTTCACATCGACAGTGCCAGTGTAGGTTTCGTTGTAAACTGTTGCGCTGCTGATCCAGCTGAAGTACCCTCTTCCAAAGTTCACTCTATTGTGGGTGACTGAAGGCCCAGTGGTGTCCCTTTGTTGGTTGACGCTCCACCACAGGCATAGCTTATTGTCGCTATCCTTCCAGGGCCATCTGTTTATTATTATGTCGATCTTCAACTCGGCACTGCCTGTGACATTGTATTTGTTTCCTCCCGCGACAAGTATGGTCTGAGTCTCGTTATAGAGCGAGCATCGAAGGGTCATGTTCACGTCTGAAAGAGGATCGCCCTTCCTTCCCAACATAGTGAAGTTGAACTGAACCCCGATCACTTTTCCGCCCTCGATGTTTTTCTTTGGATCGCTAAGTGATAGGTCTGCGCTTGGCAAAGCAAACATCTGTTCCATCTTTTCCCCCTTGGTTGCGTTGTAGACTCCGTCGCCATCCGTGTCATTGAACTCGAAGACTTGATGGAAAAAGACTTGATAGACAGTTCTGTTTTCATCTAAGCCAGTGTACCAGAATTGGAACTTAGGAACCTGTTGGCTTCCAGAGAAGCTCACGGTGAATATATCTGTGCTAATATTGAAGTTTGCTCCATGCTTCGCATAGATGACCATGTGTCTTTCTCTTTCTTGTTCCCGCCATTGTTCTCCTGCTGCGTAGATTAGCGTTATCGGAGTTATCGAAAGAGGCAGCAGCATCAATGAAGCTAAGACCAAGGCACTGTAAATCTTTCTATTTTTTTCGATCAACCTTTTTTCACCTGAATAAGTAAGATTCTTGCTTTGATATAATGAAATGCTTTTGAACACTTTGTTCAAATTCTTGTACGATAGGCATTAGGGCTTCTGTCTCCACACTCTTATAGTCTCGTACCACAGGATTACCATGCCTGAAACTCCGAAGATAAGCGCGAAAACGCTGTAAAAACTAAACTCTTTTAATTGTGAGATGAAGAAGACGAGGAGCGTTGTGAACATGGTTGCATAGAGTACATACCTAGGAAGCATAAATGCGCCCAGCTTTATGAACTGCTTGAGGATTCCAACTTTAACTTCTCGTACGAGCCGGTAGTCACCTCTCTCTTTTACAACAAGGCCCAGATCCTCCAGCCTGCTTAAGTGATAGGCCGCTAACGCTGGGCTGGAAAAACCGAGTTCTCTCTGGATTTCCCTGACGCCTATCACTCCATTCTCAGAGTTCAATAAGGCCCAATAAACTCTAAGTGTATTACCTTTTAACTCGATGGCGATTTTCTCCTCGTTAATCTTGAAACCTGACACCAAAACCTACCTATAATACTCTTCTACCATTGCCCCAATTTAGTAAACCTTACAAGCCCTTCTCTTTAAAAGTTATTAAGATATAAAATGTATTTAGAAACCTTTTACTTCAACCGGCATACCGCTATTCATTATAAGCTCGCTTGCCTTAATATTTGAGGTAATTAGATAAATCTTCAGTTGAAGGGCTTGCCATGATGAGAAGGCGCATAACTAAGGAAGAGGTTGAGCATATTGCCTGGTTAGCGCATGTTGAGCTCTCAGGGGAGGAGAAAACGACCTTTACAGAACAGTTTAATGAGATCCTCGACTATTTCGAGAAGATAGATGAAGCAGACACTGAAGACGTGCCGCCAACTCATCACGTCTTAGATCTTGTTAACGTCTACAGAGAGGATGAAACGAAGGAATCCATGATTAGGGAAGATGCCCTCAGAAATGCGCCTAAAAAGGAGAAGGATTTCTTTAAGGCGCCCAGAATAGTCTAGGAAACTGGTGATCAATGATATGCCGAAACCATTCGAGCTCACGGCAAGAGGAATAGTAACGAAGATAAAGGCTCAAGAGTTAAAGGCCGAAGAGTACATCCTATCGATGCTCGAGAGGAAACGAGAAATAGACGGCAAAATTAATGCTTACATCACGGCTACAGGCGAGGAAGCACTCACCACGGCAAGAACGATCGACAAAAAAATACTCAAAAAGAAAAATGTAGGAAGACTCGCTGGAGTAGCCATAGCCGTAAAGGACAATATATGCACCAAAATAACCCGCACAACATGCGCCTCAAAGATGCTTGAAAACTTTACCCCTCCTTACAACGCAACGGTTATTGAAAAGCTCCTTGGTGAGGGTGCCATTATTATCGGAAAGACAAACATGGATGAATTCGCCATGGGAACCACAACAGAGACCAGCTACTTCGGCTCAACACGAAACCCCTGGGACCTCGCGAAGGTTCCAGGGGGATCATCAGGCGGAAGCGCAGCCGCTATTATAACTGAAGAGTCCGGTCTAGCCCTAGGCTCAGATACAGGAGGATCGATAAGATGCCCTGCTAGTTACTGCTCTGTAGTAGGCCTCAAACCTACATACGGACTCGTAAGCCGATACGGTTTAATAGCCTACGCAAACAGCCTTGAACAGATAGGACCCATGGCAAAGGATGTTTATGACTGCGCCATGCTGCTCAGCGTGATAAGCGGCTACGACCCAATGGACAGCACCTCAGCAAATCTACCTCAAAAGGACTATACGAACTACCTTAAAGATGATGTTAAGGGATTACAAATAGGCGTCCCCGCTGAGTTCTTCGGTGAGGGAACGGATGATAGAGTTAAAAAATGCGTTTCGGACGCCATCCATAAGTTCGAGGACCTTGGCGCTTTTTATGATGAGTTCTCTCTATCCAGTCTTAAGTTCTCCCTCGCCGCTTATTATATAATCGCCATGTCCGAAGCTAGTTCCAACCTTGCACGATACGACGGGTTACGTTATGGATACAGTGCCTCCAAAGACGGATCAGACTGGTCCACGGCGTACTCTGGAAATAGACGGATCGGGTTCGGGCCTGAGGTAAAGAGGCGGATAATTCTGGGTACATATGCTTTGTCCGCTGGATACTATAACCGATACTATCTGAAGGCGCTTAAGATCCGGACATTAATCCGAAGAGACTTCGAGGAGGTTTTTAAGAAGTTCGATGTATTGATGGGGCCTACGATGCCGATCTTGCCGTTCAAGATTGGCGAGAAAATCCAGAACCCCCTAGCCTTATATATGTGTGATGTACTAACGGTTCCGGCGAACCTTACAGGGTATCCAGCGATCTCCATCCCATGCGGGTTCAGCAACGGATTACCCATCGGACTTCAGATCATCGGCAAACCTTTTGACGAAGGAACAGTGCTAAGGGCAGTCTACGCATTCGAGAAGAACACGCTTTTTCACCAGCAAAAACCTAGCACATAAGATTCTTTAATTCACCACCCTTTTCGGCTTCTAGTCGGTTTTTCATTTAATGCTTTTGAAATATTACAGTAGATGCAACTTAGTCATTAGGCTTATGTGATTTTCATCTTCAACAGATCATTAGGTAATTAAGGCTTTCCTTAGATTTCGAGCTATAACTTCTAAGTTTCTGGTGAATACATGTTCGGGTTTATCTAGAACGAAGATGAGATTTCGGCTAGCTTCGAGAACATCGCAAAAGCAAGGTACATCCCCTATTATTGGTTTGTTTAAAGCGCTCTCTATTTGGCTAAACATCTGTTTCCGTCTTCCCTCGCACATACATGTTTTCTCTGGAAAGGCTTTGTTAATTAAGAGGAAAGTTTTTTTCTTGAACGCATCGTAGACATCCCTTATCATCCTTTGCGTTCCTCTAATATCTAAATCGTCTAATGTAAGTACGATAAGTGAAATATCAGAGCTCGTTACGGCATTTATGGATGAATATAGAATTCCAGGGCTCGTATCGTAGATAACACAGTTCAGTTTCAGATCATCGAGATCTGATTTTAGGTTAAGAAGCTTTTTGAGTGCTTCCATCTCCCATTTTCTACTCTTACTCATCATATCTTGAATAGCTTCCAAAGACGGATCCGCTAACCCTACAAAAAATTTACCTCTTGTTTTATACTTTTCACCTACATCGATCAAGACGTTTTCTATTGGGCACTTACCATTTAGGAAGTCATTTACTGAATGTTCGATGTATTGTATGTCGAATATCGTCGAGATACTAGGAGCTCGAAAATCAAGGTCGATTAGGGAGACGTTTACGCCCTCTTTAGCATATATGGCGGCTAAATTAACCGCGATCAGACTTTTTCCCGTTCCCCCTCTTGAAGAGTGAATTGATACAACCCCCTTCATCCGCATACCTTCCTATTTTAGGGTAAAGTAGACTTTCCTTCCATCTCTCTTGTTATACAAGTATCCCATCCTAGTAAGCTGGTTTAGTAGGGCGCTTTCTACCGCCCTTTCCCTTCCAGTCTCTTTTGCCACCTCGTCAGCTGTTGCCTTACCTAATTTACACATAACCATAGCTGTTTTCTTCAGATTATCGGGTAATGAAAGCAAAGTCATCACATCTAAAGCCCCCTCAAACTTAATTGTTTCTTCAGTGAACTTTCGACCACTACGTATTTCCTGCAAAATTTCCTCATGTATTTTAATTATTTCACCGAGTTTCTCGCTCATTTTTTTAGTTCATCTAATATGGATCTCTCAAGACTTTCTTTCTGCTCTGTCAATCTGTTTCTCCTTTGAGATGCATAGCTAGACTATTCCACTCTTTAAATAAATCCTTTATTCCTAGAGGCAAGTAATTACGATCGAAACTTCCCTGAATCTGGAGTTGCAAGACATGAAAGAATTTGACTATGGATTGCTGAAAAGCGAGAGGATGCGAGTTGTCTCAAAAGTTAGAGCTAAGATCCTTGAAGCTACAAGAGACTGGTTCAAACGCTATGGTTACACCGAGGTTCAAACTCCGATACTGGTTCCTGTATCCCAAGAATTGGAGTCATCAAGCTTTTCAGTCCAATACTTTGATGAAAAGGCTCACCTTGCACAGGGAGCATACCCATACTCTGAGGCTCTAATGATTTGCCTAGGAAAAGTTTACACGATCACTCCAGCCTTCAGAGCGGAAAGATCACCAACCAAGAGACATTTGACTGAACATTGGCGCATCGAATGCCTAGCCCCAGAACTTGATTTAGAAGATATAATGAGTGTTCAAGAGAATTTGATTGCAGATATTTGCCGATATTTATCAAAGGAAGCATCTGAAGAACTAAATATATTGGAGATGGCCTTGTCAAGAATTAAGCTTCCTTTTCCGAGAATCAGCTATGATGAGGCAATCAAGATACTGCAAGAAGATGGAATAAACATATTTTGGGGCCAAGAAATTGAGGCGGAACAAGAAGAACATCTCTCAAAAAAGTTTAACAAACCTTTATTCATTAGTCATTATCCCTTAGGAACTCAAACTCTTCTATTTAAGTCCCACCCACAAAAAACAGAATTAGCTCTAGTTGCGGACTTACTTGCTCCAAAAGGCTATGGAGAGATCGCCACTTGTGGACAGATGATTGATGGCATCGAAGAACTCCTCAAAAAGATGGAAAGCGAGAAAATAGAAGAGAAGAATTATAAATGGCATCTAGACTTAAAGAAGTTTACTTCGTTCACATACTCGTGTTTTGCTATAGGCGTTGAAAGATTACTGATGTGGATCTGCGGGCTCGAACATATAAAAGAGGCTACGTATTTCTGAGGTTCCTTCAGCTGCCCCCTCCATAACGTTTTTTGAAGAACGTTTTCACTTGTTCTAGATAAACAAAGAGATCAAATTCCCTCTTTAACCCAGGAGAGAGCAATTCTTGAGCTGCAACAAGAAAGACGTTCGAAGAAAAGATCAAAACGCACTTAACTAGAGCAGGGTTCACTGAGGAAATTTGAATGTTTGGCGGAAAAAATTGCGCCAAACTCATCGTCAAAGGATAAAAACTGAGTCCTATATAACAAAAATGTTTGCCACTTATGCTAGACAAATCCTCCCACACCACGAAGAAGTACAAAACGAGAAAAATTCCCCAGCTAAAGCCATTTAGGGCGAATAATAAAAAGACTAAAAGGCTATCTTGTATTCCTGAGAAAATAATACCGGAAAAAGCACTACTAATTCCGTAGAAAGTCAAACCTAAACCTAAAGCCTTTTTACGACCATACATGTCAGCAATAAATCCTCCGACTAGAGTACCTGTACATGACATAACGTTTGATAAGACCAATATCGGAATAATCGGAATTTGAAACCAATCAAACAATAAAGTTGTTTCATAAGGTCCTAAGATGGCGTTTATAAGATTGTATATTAACCAAGGCATTAGGTAAAGGAAAAAATCTCTTTTGACCCCAGAATTTAGTTTAAGGGGAAATCCTTTCGGCTCTTTTAATTTTGCTGAATCCATCGTGGCTACACGGGTAGTAAAAAAGGAGCATATACTTAAAAGGGAACAAAGTACAACTGAACCAACAAAACCAAAAACTAGGCTTGTCACTGTTAGATTAAATTTTAGCTCCTTTTTCATTAAGGATGGACCAAAAACGTTTCTCTAGACCATTTTTGTTTTCCATGTACCTTAGTAGCAATAGAAAATAGAAAATATTTATGGTATTTATGGAAGAAACGGAAAATTATTTATAGAACATTTGTATAAGAGTACTACATAAATACAATGAGCAGATATGATGGAATATCAATGCTCGAAAAAAGAGTACTCCAAAATTATTATTGATTCGGTAATTGAAGTTTTAGAAGAAACTTTAGGCAAAATGGGAATGGAAATAGTCCTATATCACTTACAAGCTAAATATCGAATTAAATTAGAAAATATCGTAGAAAAGCCTCAAATATTTGATGAAGCATTAAAGAAACTTTTTGGCTCGTGCAGAATTAATCTCACGTGAAATCATACAACTCTCATCATCTAGAATAAGATATAATTTAGGCGAAGAAGAAATATGGAGTTTCACTAATTATGTCAAAAAGGTAATCGCAAATCACGAAAATATTAATCCCTTATGATCTTCTGTAGAACTATGTTACAAAAGTTTGCTAAACCTAGGAGAGTAGACGTGAATTAAAGGAGAGGCTGTAGAATTCCGGTTTACATGTTTTCTCCGTAATCACCTTACGAAAGTCTCTCAATTCCGTTCTCTCTAGCCCATTTCGAGATGAACCTCCAGTATGAGGTGTACCTCCTGTCCATTAGGAAGAAGTTGCACCAGTCGTCTCTGTGTCTTATGCCTCTTCCTATTGCTTGGTTTGCGGCTCTGAAGGCGTCCATAAGGTACCACCGTTCGCCGAGACCGGGGCTTCGGGTGTCAAAGTAGCGGATATGCGCCTTGACAACAGGGTCTCGATAATCAGCATAGGGTAAGCCGACTAGGAATATGCCTCTCGCCTCCTCATCTGGGAAGTTGGAGCCCTCGGCGTTTCTACCCCTAAAGACGGCGAAGAGAACAGCTCCATTCTCGCTTTTAGCGGTTTCCTTGTAATCGTCTACAACCTTAGCATTCTCGACTGCCTTTTCACCCTCAATAAAGACTTCTTTTCCATTGAAGAAGAGTTTGTCGCTTACTCTCTTTAGAAAGCCGTTGTCAGTCCAGTTTCTTAAAGCCTCCAACATGAGTCCCCTCTGAGGGAAGAAGATCAAGACACCGTTGGGAACTTGAGATATGAGGCTGGCTATTCTTTCGCCGTAGAGCCTAATCATACGTGCGTCTCTTTCCTTGTATCGCGTCGTAACAGAAGTATCGACAAAAGTGTGGATGTTCTCCGGTTTTGCTATAGCAGAGTAGGTTCGGGTTTCAGCGTCTGTCAAGCCGATCACATCCGTAAACAATTTTAAGGGGGAAAGAGTTCCCGACATAATCAGGGCACCATAAGCCTCTTCAATGACCGGCTTCACTGCGAGACTTGGGTCTAGACACTTATACTCGATCAAGTTTAGGCCTGTTGGAGACCTCCGATAGATCGCTGCGTAGCTCTCTCCTTTGCTGGAATCGACTAATGATAGGAAGTTCAAGACGCCGTTTAGGTAGCAGACCGGGACCATATCCCGCCTAATCTTGTATAGCCTAACCTCGTCTACCACGGGCTCCAACGTCTCAACGAAACTGGAGATGTCTTCTTCGAGCAAATTCTCCAGATCTTGTCGCATCTCTAAGCCATCTTTAACTAAAGGCTCAATTGAGATGTTGTCATCTAGATAATTCTTCAGGTCATCGATGAATGCGAACGACATGTCGATGAGCTGAAGTTCTCTTTTGGCGTTGTCAAGTCCCCTCTCTGAGAGAACGTCGCTCAAAGCATCCTGTCCAACCTTATCCGCATTGTGTGCCTCATCAAATATTAAAATCCTACCAGCAATCTCGAGCCTAACCTTGGCTCTAATAGCCTCATTGAATATATACTGATAAGGAGCTACAACCACTGTGGAGTACTCAGAGATTCCTCTCGCTAGGAAGTATGGGCAATAATGCTTGATCTTACCAAGCCTTAATAACTTCCTCGTTGAGAGAACAGGAGGAAAAGAAGAAGCGAGATCAGAATTAAAAACCGACTTATAATGGCATCGGCCAGTCTTCTTGAGGACATTACAAGCCTCAACAGCCTCGAGCGGAGGCAAACGCCTACAAGCCTCATTTAAACAGAGGGTCTGCCTACTGGCCAAACTCACAGCCGAATACCCTTTGCCGGCCTTTAGGTTTATTTGCTCAACCTCTTGGAGAACCTGCCTAACCTGCTCATGCGTTCTAGTTGCGTAAACAATCTTCTGCCTAAGAGGCAAGGCGACGGCTAAAGCGCAGACGGTCTTACCGAAACCGTTACAAGCCTCAGCGACAAGGACACCTTGACTGCCTAGAACTTGCTCAGCGTCTTTCATGAACTCGAGCTGCTGAGGATAAGGAGAATAGGGAAATAGCTCCACGAAACCCTCTTTCAAATCATCATTCATCTTCTTAGAATCTTCTTCTAATACCCTCTTATCACGGTGCGTTAGAAACTTTCCACAGTTACGACAGAAACGTCTCTCCTTATATTCCTCAGGCGAATTTTGTCTGCCACATTTTGGACAAACGTAGGTGATCAAGTTCAATCGTCTTTCCTATTTCTAAAATTATTAAGCGACTAAAATTTATTCCCGCAAAGTATCAGCTCCATTTTCATGTTCAGTTTGGAAACCACACGTCACCTCTTGGAAACATCTACAGAACTGGAAATTCGGAAAGTTCACAATTTGCATCTGGACTTTAAAGGCGTAATGGGTAGATCCCGAACTTCTTGCTAGCTTCAACCATGGCTAGGCAGTTCTCCAATTTTGCATCCGTAAACCATGTATTGCTTGAAGATAGGATGTGTCCTCCTCCGGGTGAGGCTTTTCTGATGCATTCCTTTGCTTCAGTGATGATATCTTCTTTGCCCTTTCTGGCAAGGTTGTCTACGGAGACATTGCCAAGTAGAACGATTTTATCTCCGCATCTCTTCTTCACCTCGCCGATGTCGACGCCTGCTGAAGGATCGAGGGAGTGCAAACCATCAACTATATTAGACAAGTCTTCCAGCAAGGGCATAATATTTCCATCGGTATGTTTAATGAACTTCAAGCCTCTACTGTGCGCAGTGTCGACTTGCCTCCTCAAACTCGGGAAAATCACCTCCCTAAAGAACTTTAAAGGAACCATAGGACCCAACTTCTCACACCAGTCGCCTCCACTGATGATTAATTCCACGCCACAATCTGCGAGAAGATTTATAATATGAGCGTTGTACGCGGTTATCCTATCAAATGTCCTCTTTATGAACTGAAGGTTTTGATACATCCACTTGACGAAGTTTATCGGCGTAAACATCTCCCAGAGCAAAGCGAAGGGGTCTCT
>Ga0315310_10000566_pt1 | contig 23934 bp, 26 predicted proteins | sample TDP5_MG_FD_203630 | JGI IMG/M metagenome (GOLD analysis project Ga0315310, IMG submission 203630) | Freshwater sediment microbial communities from Lake Towuti, South Sulawesi, Indonesia - TDP5 | ecosystem: Environmental > Aquatic > Freshwater > Lake > Sediment | place: Indonesia: South Sulawesi...
AAAGGAACTCTTGCTCTTTGGCGAGATCTATTGCCATCGAGCTCGGAACCACGCGTTCAGTGGTAAGGTCAATTTTATTCCCGACGAGTAGAATTGGGATAGCCACTTTAAGGTAGTTCTGTATGGTGGCATGCCAACTCATTACATCATCGAAACTTTCCCTTCTGGTAACGTCAAAAACAATCATTGCACAATCGCTTCCAGAGAAAAATTGGGGATAAATATTTTTAAATAATTTTTGGCCCCCGAAGTCCCACATTGAGAAAGTTACTGTTCTGGCATCGTCCAATATATATTCTTTTGCTAATATATTGACACCAAGCGTGGCTTTATAATCGATTCCAAATTGGCGATAGACAAATTTATTCAATAAAGAGGTTTTTCCAACAGCGTTTGAGCCTACAATAATCACTTTTTTCTTCAATTCAATTTCAGGGATGATCACTCGCCTCCTCTAATGCAAAGTTATCAGAGTTAGTAATAAATTGATCGATCTTTTCCTTATCGACCTTATATCCAATAACAGAAGTCAGATTCGCATTTTCTTCAGGAAATTTGGACCTACAATTGTAACAAAGCAAGAATTTATTGGGATTATTGAAAAAATTCTTGCATTTATGACAATAATAAAACAATCCTAAATTGGAATAATCAATGCCCTCCGATTTTAATGGAATATTGCATTTGGGACACATCATTCCCCCCGAAGTTATGAATCGTTTGCCAATTGTCTGCGTTCCGCACACAAAATGCTCAATAATAAGGGTTCGCTCAAGTGCGTTTGAATTGCAGATTTTACAAGTCGATTTCAGTTGTAACCTTGCCGAGCTACAATCTGGACAAGCGTAATAGCAATCCTGGATTTCCCGGATCAAATATCCTAAATTTGCCAATTGTTCAAGCAGATGATTTAGTTCTATGTTGTTAATGCTCAAGGAATCAGAGAGTTGCGGAAATTTTAACCCTGATTCAAAATTGAATACCGGATTTAATGTCGAAATCTGCTGACTATGTATCTCATAGAGAATTTCACTTAATTTTTTCATAAATTCAGTTGTGAGATCTTGAACCGAAGAGGTCTCTAGTTTTTGAAGAAATTGAAGCGACCAGGATCCGAGCAGAGATTTCTCTTGGGGCATGCTTATGAATGCGTCAATTAAGCTATTTCTAAAATAATCTGCATTCTCTTCCTTTCCTAAAAACAAAATCAAGAGAGTAGGATCCTGGAGCCCTCCAAAATAAGATGCTACTTTAAAATTCTCTGTCCCAAATGTTGTAAATCGAGGTGTTGCAATATCTCCCATTGTCTGGGATGTGTAGAGTTGTATTATTTGTTGCGGCGATAAAATGATGTTATCTGGATAGCTGAATTCAATAAAGGGACCTAATTGATTATTCCATCGAACAATGCTGATACCTTTGGGCATCCAGATCACCTTATTAATCATATTACCTGATATTTATTAAAAATCTACAACAAATTAACCCATTTGCTTAAGATTTGTTTGGAAATCCAAGAGAACCCTTCCTCTATGCCGATGTTATTCAGAGCACTCGTCTCAAGAAGCCGATATTCCCTATTCTGTAATTCGTTGAGATGAAGGCCCTTGACAACGTCCGCTAGAGTGACATGGGATGTAAGATCAACTTTATTGGACAAGATTAACAGGGGCAAACCCTGTGCCTCATCAAATTCTAAAACCCTCCATAGTTCTTCTCTTGCTTCATTGATCCTTTGGTAATCCGAACTATCAATAACAAATATAAGCCCGTTAGTCGCATCCATAAATTTTCTCCACGATTCTCGGAACCTTTTCTGTCCAGCAACATCAAAACAGACGATTTGCAAATTATTCAATAGAATTTGGAGAATATTAACATTCAAAGTGGGTGTTGTTTGAATAAAGCTATTATCATTAATACGGTTCAAAATAGTTGTTTTCCCGGCACGGTCTAAACCGAAAATAAACAGTTTTGCGGTGCTCTTTTGAATAGACACCATCTCAGTAGGTAATGAATTTAATAAATCTTGCACTAAACTTTGTGCTGCTTGAAATTTTTCCTGAATTGAATCCTTATACTTTAATTTACTAAATTCTGACATATAAAAGCACTTATAAATCTCTGATTCTTTCAAGAATTTAGTTACAAATTCGGTTAGGGACGTTTCAAATACAGAGAGGCTTTCTTTATAATCAGGATTAAATAGAATGGAAATTAAAACTAATTCACGAGTTCCGCGTGCCCAAGCTGAAGGAACCTCGAAGAAATAATTAGCTGTAAGCATATCGGGAAACTTGTGGACAAAAAATCCTTTTTCAAAGGAACTATCAATAAGTTTCGCAACATGAGCTGTCTGCGTATCAGAGAACAATTTAGGCATTTCAATTAAAATTTCAGGACCATAGATCTTATTAAAATAAGACAAAACAATGGATTTCATAAGTTCTCACATTTATGATGTATTATACAATACGATAATCAACTCCATTATCTTGGAGCGATTTATTGCAATTTGGACATACCAACTCATTTTTAGTTTGAAAGTCTCTCAAATTACCTAAAAATCCACATAAAAAGTGTTCAACTTTAATAATTTCATTGTTAATATCAAAAGCATTGAGAATGAGCGTAAGAAATGGGTCAAATTTCTTATAAATTGACATATTATGGCTTCTTTTTTTAAAATGATCTTTAAAATTATGGACAAAAATAGCTTTCAATACATTTAAAAGATATTTATATTTCTGATCTTCATCATGTTTTTGGTAAGCTAGGCAAAAAATAAATTGAAAATCGGGCTCATAAGTGAAAATTAATTTATATTCGCCCATTTCAATTGTATTTAGATTTTGTTTTACATATTCTTTTGCAAACTCTTCCACAGCACTTAAAAATCCAGCTATTAATAGTGGATTGAGTTCTTGAGTGGTGGGATCTTGAATCAAAACTTGTTGCGAATATAATAAAATACCACTTCTATTCAATACATAAAATGATAAAGGCATGGAATCCACCTAGGATTATTTGTTATTATATTAAAATGAACCATCTAATGCAATAAATTAATTAAAAAAATTTAGATTTAAGAAATTAAGTATTATAAAGTTCAAGAAAAACCCTCTCTATTTCTTTAATATACTAAAAATATTCTCTTTTTTCTTTGCAATAAGAAATTATTTCAATTGTAATGAGGAATTTTGTTTTTAAATAGAGATTTTTAAATATTGTGTATTTCGTAAAATATCAAACATAGTATATTTAAAACAAATTATTCAAAATTATAAATTGTAATATCTATTAAAATTTTATATATTTTAATATTTGGATTAAGTAATATCTTATTTTTTAAAGGGGGGATTTCCAATCGTATCTTTTTCCGACAAATTCCATTTTTAAAGGTTAACTGCCTTCTAGTTCTTAAAAGCGATTAATTAAATTATTTGAAATGATCTTCTTTGGTTTTATGTCGGGATTGCATGATTATACAACTTATTTTTCTATTTGGGCTGATATTTAAAAACTTTTTTCTAAATTCCATACTATATTCATCTCTTACGGATAAAGGAGTGCGACAATAAACCCAAAGGTATTTATAGTTGAGAATCGGTAGATTTTGGCATGAAAGATTGGTCTGAGAAATTGAGAGTAAGGCTTGAAGCAGAAGATCGAGGTACAAAGCAATGGAGCGAATTTTTCTTTCCCGATTATAAAGCACATGCCTTTTTCCAAGCAATTCTACAAAATGAGCCTGCGATTGACCATTTTATTCAGTTTTTAATCGAGCAGCGGACGGCAGTTAAAGAGCCTTATTCTGGGGCGTTCTTGGTCATTGTGATGATATTTCGGTCTTTTTTCCAAATAAATCATGAATATGTGGGTAAGATTATTGGTAATCCACAAAATGAGATATTATATGCACAATTTAAACGGTTATCCAACAAAATAAATATAAGTTGTTCTCATTTAAATGTCATAAAGCGACTCTTTGGCGAAATTAAAGATGAATTCATTCGGTTCATGATTAAGTTTGAAGAAGACTATATTTCTATTCAACAGCAAGAAGTGCCAGCCTATTATCGGGCGGCTTCTTTGCAAAAACAGGAAGAGCTCATCCCCAGCGCTGACCGGATCTTAGAATTGGTTCCCTGGCTCCGGTACTTTCCTTGGGCGATTTATGAGTGGGAGGACAATTATTCCCCCATTTTAATGCATAAACTCTTTACGTGGAGTCGGCTGCTAAAGTTAGATGGCTGTATGGAAATCAGGAATGCCCTGCACACCGAAATATCTCATTCAAATACGGGGTTTATTTATCAAGGGCAGCTTTTAGGCTTTGTAAAGAATTTCCCGGAAAAAAGCAAATTATATTCATTTTTTAAAGCGATGAATCAATTTATTTTGAAAGACGCTATAGCCTCTGGTGCCCAATTATTAATTCGCTATAATAATACTGAAGCACTCATCCTGACCCTCGATTCAACGAGTATAAAAGCGCAGTTGGATGATTCTGATTTGTCTTTGGGGCGGACCAAGCGCCGCACGAAAAAGCGGACGCATAAATTACATATCATTGGCGATGGGCTTGGATGCCCCCTTTAGTTGCACCGGTCTCCAGGAGAGTTGAATGACCAAATCGGATTTGAGTTTTACAAACGCCCTCTCCTATCCCTGAAAAGAGTAGCGGAAGCTGAGAATCGTCAAGTAAAATGGATTGCACTAGATGCAGGATTTGCTTCACTTGAAAACTTAAAATGGATTCAAGAAAAGTTGGGAGCTAAACCAATTCCTTGGCCTAAAAACAATAGATCTCGCGAAATGCAGCATTTAACTTCCTTATTGGAAGGACTTCGCAAAATATTTCGGCAAATTAAGAAAGACCACGGCGATCCTAGTCCAGAAGGACTCCTGAACGATCCTGACTATTGCCAGAAAATTGGCGAAATTGAAGCCTATTGTAAGGAATTATTGGAATCCAAATCGGCTTATTGCCAAGCTATAGGTGAATATTTACTAGAAGTGGGGATTCATGAATGGTTTACTGTGTATCGTAGGCGAGCAACCATCGAAGGGACTTTTGGTATTTTAAAAACCTCTTACAGCTTATTAAGGCGATCAAAAGATCAAGCGGTTCCTGTCAAGGGCAAGAAAAATGTATTTAAACATTCTGCATTAGTGGTCAATGCCATGCAGCTGAATGCACTATATAGGATTTTAATGTTGCAAGAAAATATAGGGCAGTTAAAGCCTTCTTTGGCGTTCGGCTTAACAAGCCTTTACCTAGATATGGGTGGCGATTCTGTGCTGGATTGAAGATAAGATAAATAGGACCTCTTTTTAAAGATTAGTTCAAAAATTGTAAGCTTTTTAAGTAACCTTCTATAAAAAATGGTGAAATTATAAGGAATTCCAAAATGCCTCTTCTGTATGGTTGTACAAAATGTTCATTTCAAGAACATTATAAAAATCCTATAATCCATATTTATCAACAAGACATTGCTAACGATATTATATATCAAGAATAGGTAGCATCTAAAGGTATAGTGTAAAGAAATGACTGAAACAAAAAATTCACTTTTATTAGACCCAAAATTATGGAATTTCTTCGAACAATTATTGTCAGGGAAAATTACTGAGATTATCCCAAAATATGATAGCCTGAATTCTTGGGGATATCGTTATATAGAGATTGAAAAATTATTGGAGATGGATATTTCAGAAACGATGGAAACATTGAATATACTTTACAATGCCAATATTTTAGAACGAGAGTTTTTTGATTCTATTTTTAAATGTCCCAATTGTAGTAGTATTCATATTCATTATCATCAATCGTGTGAAAACTGCAACAATTCAATGGTAAAAGTAATAGAAATTTTTGAACATTGGGCATGTGGCTATATCGGTCCGGTAGAACAATTAATCAATAAAAAGGATTCGCAATATTGTCCTGAATGTAATGCAGAATTAAAAGAGAAGAAAATCGATTTTGATGTCTCAAAAGCCTTTTTATGTGAAGCGTGTGGTCACATTAGTCGATTAATTGAACCAAAATTCATCTGTTTTGATTGTAATGAACTTTTTCAAATTGATATGTCAATTAAAAATGAAATTTATAAATATAAATTAAATATGGATATGCGCGGAGATTTAATTAAAATTTTATCGTACCGTCCCATTTTACCCAGAGAGATTCCTTCCAGAAAAAGAAAAAAGAAGCAAGATAGCTTAGATATCCGAATTCTAAATATTATGCAAATGGATGCGCGAACCTCTTATAGAGAAATTGCTCGCAGAACAGGAGTAAGTGATGCGACTGTACGTGATCGCGTAAATAAAATGTTGGAAAAGGGTTGGATTGATGGATTCGTAACCTTGGTGAATCCTAATAAAGTGGGACAAAATATGACATGTTTAATGGACTTAAATGTTGATCCACTCGAGTTTACGAATGTTTTATCTCAGTTAAATAAAATTAAAGAAATTAAAATGATTTATGAATTAACAGAGAAAAATAGTATAATGATTTTTGTAATTCTTGAAGATAAAGAAGAATTACGCGAATTTATAAATGATATTCTTCATCAAATTCCAGGAGTTGAGTTAGATAAGGTATATAATATAATAAATATTGCAAAAAATGATCCTCGCCTCTATCTCTAATAAAACTTTTTTAAGGGTAAAAAATGGAAACTATATTAAGTTTTTCTATTGAATATCTCTTTGGAAGTTCGTTCCCAAAAGAGCAGAACTTTTTAATCATTGAAGATATTAATGCAAAAGGCGAATTTTTACTTTTAGAATTGATAGAGGCGTTTAGAAAAATTAATTTTAACACAATTCTGGTTTTATTAGATTTTATTCCCTCATCTATGCTAGCGGAATTAACAGCAAAAGAATCAGACAATTTTTCTATTGTAAATACCTATTCCCCTGAGTGTTCAAAATATTACACGACGACCAAGTTACATGAACTGAATTTAATGCTTAAATCTATTCGGAAGGAATTCCAAAGTGAGAAAACCTTGGCAATTTTTATTTGGTCCTTAAATCCGCTTTTTATGTCTTATTCAAGCAATGATGTGATTAATTTTTATTCAGAGAATGTGAAACACGCAATAGAGACTAAAACATTAGAGTTTTATTTAGTCGGGAAGGGATTAATAGAGAACCAAGATATGAGACGGCTAATTGCATTGGCACACTGCGTATTAGAATTAGAAAAACATGCTTATCAGGAATTCTACTGGAATATCCACTATTTAAAGACGATGGGATTGAATTTATCCAAGACTGAAATTGTTTACAAATATGAGATAGGAACTTCCATTTGGGACAGTAAATTATATTTTATTGATCATCTCTGAAAACTTTTTCGCCTGGGTAAATTATAATTCCCTCATTTGTAATTCCAAATAGAGTTGAATCCATACTATGTGTAGTACCCCTCATTTTATAAATATCCAGTGCTCTAATGCGTGTATTCCCTCTGCGAATCATAGAAAGAATTATGACACCTTCAGCTAAAAAAGGCTCAACACCAAATCGACCTATTTCATCTCCTGTAGGGCTCTCTGCGATTAAAATCGAACTTATATCCGAAATTTTGAGAGTTTTAATGAGGGTCAGTATATCTTGTCGAATAGCAAATAAATCGCTATGATGTAGAATGAGAGTTGTTAGAGAGTCAAATACTAATCGTTTAGCATCGATTTTACGTCTATTTTCATGGATTAATGAAGTAATGTCTTGTATCCCAAATTCACGTTCTCCTAGAATCGGATGCGGCTTATGAGCCAGTTTGTATCGTTCAGTATCGGCTTTTGAATCTTTATATCGAATTGGAGCGGCATCTATTATAGCCAGTTGATTCTCATCTTCTAATTCTTTTAAGTTCCATCCAAATGTCTTCATATTTTCACGGATGACTTCAGTGGGCTCCTCTAGAGTAACCAAAATTCCATTTTCTCCATATTTTACAATTCCATTGTAGAGATATTGAATACCAAAAATGCTTTTTCCTGTCCCTGCTCCTCCAGTTAATAATATGGAACGGCCTTTTGGAAATCCTCCACCGAGCAGTTCATCTAACCCTGGAATACCAGTTTCAATTCTTTTAATTTCTATCATTAATATCACAATTTAATTCTTATATTTTCTATTAACTCCAACTTTATTTAAGCCATCTTTCTTTTCTGGAATAGTCTCTTTAATTCGCTTGTTAGTGCTTCACGCGGAGAGGCAGGAGGGCGTTCTTGTAGTAATGGAATGGGTTCTTTAAATGGCATTTCAATTTGATTAGTAGCGCCTACGGTCTGTTTAGTAGCGGATAGTGAATTTAAGAGGTGGCGATTTTGATTCTCAATGTTATTCAGGCGCTCATCAATATATTGGAATTTCTCTTCTACGATATAGGAAAAACTCACAAACGTATTATAGATATTTTGAATGCTATCTAATAATTCCGGCGAAATATCTGGGTGCTTTGTAATCTCAAATAGATTGGAGAGTGAATCTAGCATATTTGATTCTGTTAATACTGAATTATAGATGGATGTTCGGAATATTCGATAGTAAAATTGGTGGTCTTTGAATTGTTCTTTGACTTTTTCCTCAATTTCTTCTAAATCCTCTTTGATTTGATCATAAACTTGAGGGTCAGTCTTATGGAGAAAAATCGAGAAATCGGGATTTTCTGAAAAGGATTCAAATATATCAAGGACTTTAGTTAAGTAGCTAAAGGACATTTCGTATTTATCTTTATCTTGAACGTCAATAACATAGATTACCGCATAAACCCCCGTAAAAAAGCGTTCAGGATGAGCCACATATATTTTCCGGTATTCTTCTTGTCCGCCCATATCCCAAATACTGAATATGACATTTTTTGAAGTCAATTGAGCAACGTCCACATTTTTCGTGGGTTGAAGATTAGAAAGGCTGAATCTTTTCGTCAAAATATTCAATATGGCGGTTTTCCCAGCATTTTCCAATCCTGCAAGCAAGATCTTTTTCTTTTCAGTGGGTTCAATTTTGTCTTGTATAAATTCCGTTATATAGGTTCCAATAGACTGCCATTTATCCAAATCATTTTCACTGATATCCGAAAGTTTAAGAGCTTGGATTTTGTCTTCGGGCACAGTTTTATTTGCTAAATCCGAAATAGTTTTTATATCTGCAATATTTTTTAATTTTTTTGCGACTTTTGCAAATATTCCTTTGATATGTTCAATTGGCAAATTTATTATCTCTTCTTTCTCTATTTCAGAATCTACTTTTACTAAAAATTTTTGAAGTTCTTCTGGAATCATTTTATCATCTCCTTATTAATTGTTCTGTTATCCAGTTAAGGGTTTCATCAACCCCTAATCCTGACTTAGCACTTGTGGCAATGATTTGCCAAGGCTGGTTCAATTGAGTGAGGGACAGTTCATTTTCGAGGATTTTGTTATCAACATGTCCGTCGATATCCGCCTTATTGTTTAAGACCAAAAGGGGAAGATTCTTCTCACAAATTTGAAGGATCTCCCATAATTCATTTTTTGCCTCTGCGAATCGTTCTCCGTCTGTCCCATCTATCACGAAAATTAAAATTTCTGATTTGTCGAGATAATTCCTCCAAAAACTCCGGAATTGTTTCTGACCGCCAACGTCGAAACAGACAAATTGAAAATTTTGAAATTGGAAATTGTGTACCTGAAGCCAGAGAGTGGGGCTTGTTTTTTCAAAAATATTTTGAGAAATACGCTCTGAAATACTTGTTTTTCCGACCCGATCGAGACCAAACATAAATAATTTAACAATTCGTTGAATAACATGCGTTTCTGGAATTGATTCATAAAAATTTTTAACCAGATCATGCAATTCTTGAAATTTAAACTCGATTTCAGTATCTTTCTTACCTGAGAAATAAAAAAAACTTTTATAAATATCAGGAATAGTTAGAAGTTGGTCCGAAAGTTCTCTTAGAGGGTCTCTCCAATTCTCAGGATTATCATTTGAATCCATTAGGATTGTAAAGATTACGGACTCTTTTCCGCCTCTAGCCCATTTAGAAGGCACTTCTATATAGCAATTTGCGGTATTCGAAAAATCAAATTGATGGAAAAAAAAGGAGCTCTGAAAAGTAATATCTATTAACTTACTAATTTGCCGCAGTTGTGCCGAAGTTAATGATATAGTCTCAGGATATTTCAATAAGGTTTTGGATCCTTCGATCATATCAAAGTAGCTAATTATTATGCCTTGCAAAGGATTTAACCCCTTTTCTTAGAATAGTTTAGAAATCAATAATTCAAATACCTCTCGAATATTAGTATTATATAAAGCGGAAGTTTCAAAGAATCCAATAGCTCTCAATTTATTCTTTAGTAATTTGCCTTCATCCAAACTAACTTGACGTTGGGCTTCTAGATCGCATTTATTCCCCACTAAAATTATAGGAATTTTCTTTTGAAGATATTTACTCATTTCTCGTTTCCAATTTTTAATTTCAGTGAAAGTAACTTTGCGTGTGATATCGTACATTAAAATTGCTCCTTCTGTATTGGCATAATAATTTTTCCATACCTCTCGATGCAAGAGCTGCCCTCCTAAATCCCAGATTCTCACGCCAACCTGTTTTCCATTTAAATTAAACAATTTATAGCCTACATTTATACTGAGGCTAGGGCGGTAGTTAACATCGAGGAGTTCTCCTAAAATGGATTTGAAAGTAGTTGTTTTTCCAACGGCGCTTGAACCAAGCAACAGTATTTTTTTCTCTATCACCAATTTTATTCACCATTTTTTTGTAAAGAAGCTAAATTCAAAATATTATTTTCTAAATTGGTCATGCGTTTATCGAATAATTCCACAAGATCTTTAAAAATTTCTAAAGCTGCCTCAAATTTTCGTTCAAGGGACTTAAGGATTATTTCATTCTGTTGTTGATGTTCTTCTAATTTCGAGAAGTATTCTTGGAACTGTGTTTCTAATCGTCTTGAATCATGTTCTCCATTTATTATATTATGATAAAAAGTAATGAGCGATTCTTTATATAATTTAGGTTCTTCACTTTCATCTAAAAATAAAATAATCATATCTTTGTGAATATCTCCTCCAAAGTAGGAAGCTATTTGCATTTTGTCACTTGAAAAGGTTGCAAATCTTGGAAGGGAAGTATTTCCCATTGTCTGACTTGTATAAAGAGCCAATAATTCGCCTATGCTCATTTTGACTTCATTAGGATATTGCCACTCTATAAGGACCCCCAAGGTATCATCCCATTTAAGCCATAATATTCCCTTTGGAATTTAAATCAGCCCCTTTCTCTTGTGATAGATCTAGTTTTAGGCAAGTTTAGGGATATTTTAAAAATTCTAAGATACTTTCTAATGGTTATTTCGGAAATTTTGGCAATTTTAGATAGAAATTGCTGGGTAACTCGTTTTTCAGAAATGTAATTTTTTGTGGTAACATATATTGAGGCTATAGCAAGAGCTTTAGGGGATAAAGTATGATTATTTACAATGCTCAAGAATGATTTTAATAAATCGAGGGCAATTTCCTGAAATTGAATGGATAATCCCAAATCTATACAAAATTGAATAAGATAATAGGATGCAGGATGATTATTCAATTTAATGGGAAACTCTTGCAAAATCAATCGGTAATTCTTGCGCAGAATTTTTTCTGAAATTTGTGAAACTTCAGATATATCTTTTAAGCTACAAGAATATTTGTGACTACGACAGATAATAAAAAGACATGAAAGTGTTAAATATTTAATATTTCGTCCCACTGTTAACCCTTTCTTCAACACTTTAACATAAAGTTGAAATGCCAAATGTGTGATAGATAATGGTATCTGAAGCTGACTCGTAATCAGGAACAGATATCGGTAAGCTATCGTCATATTATGTTCATATGAGCTGAAAAAATTCTGGTTTAATTTTGCTAACCTCTGAAATTTCAACTTTTTCGAGGAGGGCAGATTTCCACATTTAATAATCGTCCTGCTTCCGTACTGAAATGGAACTATAATATTGTTTATGATATTTTTAGGTGTTTCATTTTTCAAGTCGTAAGAAACATAATCCTTCAAAATAGGGCCATAATCGACTCCACAATTTTTACAAACATATAATCCTCTATTCTCAATAATTTCGGGTTCATCACAACAATCAAATTCATTAGCTTGTTTATCTGGCGCTAAACAAGAGACTACTTGTGGTGTTTGAATGTTTAAGGCGAAATCAGGATATATTATATTCCTTTCATAATTTTTAGAGTCAATGGTCATTCGAAAGATCACCTTTGTTTCTCAGATACACTAGGAAAAAGACCGCAAGTGGAAAAATTAGCGAATCTAAAATTTTATCAATCAAAAATTTTGAAAAAAATTCAAATTTGCTTTTTATATAAAAATTTGAATATATGAAAAAAAGATTAATCTAAAATTTTAATTATGAACGAGCAATTTTAAAAAATCGTATTTTATTTGAAAATATTTAGTTTAAAAATGTTTTGAAAAAAACTGATAATATAAAGTTGGACAATCTTGGACCTGCCAAGAAAGTCCTTTAGGTCCTATCAGGAGACCCGCTATATAAAGGTATGCGTGATCAGGTGATGCCGGCTCGCGCCTTTTTTTGCCACTTACGCCGCCCGCGCTGCGTAATCACCTGCGCTGCATTGGTGTGGCGGTTCACCCCTGCATAATTAGGGCATATGGGATTGGGACACTGCAGAACATCGCCTTTCCCCTCGAGTTTCCGCCTGCATAGGGCACAAAACTTGCTTGTAAGGAAGGGGCTGACCCGTTCCAAGGCAATGGGCTTCTCGCGCCATCCAGTACCCGCCATATGATACTGGTTCGCTTTCTCCACCATGGCTTCGGTAATGGCAGCGCGTTTGGGCATATCCGTGATGATCGCCCCCAGCGCGCCTTTCTTACCTCGTGGATCGAGCCCCAGCCCTTCTACCACCAGTTCCCCCGCACCCTGGGTGATGAGCACCCGTGCCCCCGCCAGCCCGACCTCCTGGTCCAGGGCGCGCTTCAACCCGCTCCAACGGCGATAGAGCAGCGTGCGTTCCGCCTTCAGGTGTCCTAGCTTCCTCCAAGGATCTGCCTTCCGCGCTTCCAGAGTTGCAATCGCTTTCCACACACGCCCAAACTGCGACTGCCGCCGCTTAACTCCCTTCACGGTCGGCTTGGGACCTTTCCGAAACTGGGTCATTCGCGTTCGGATCAGGTGGACCTGCGCGCATTCGGCTTCACAGTCGACCGGTACCGGTACCTCTTTGCCATTCGACATTCCGGTGGCAAAGGTGAGAATGTCTTTTACGGCGATTCGGTTGATATCTAACCCGAGCAAGCGCGCCTGATGCAGCTTTGCTGGAGGAGCAGACACGGTCTTGGCAGGTGCAAATCCCTTTTTCCGGTTGTAGGTCATATCATAGAACCTTGGTGGCGATTGAAACGCGGAGGGCGGGCCATGGAAGATCAGATTCACAATAATTTTTCGGCTGGGACCGCGCGGGGGTAGGATTCGCGGCGGACTGAAAACGGCCCCTTGCTGCAAGATGGTGACCATTTTCTTCGTCAGGCGTGCTTCCATGGGTAGCCCTACGAGATGCGCCTTATATGCACACTTCTGGAAGTATTGTTCAGTAAATCGAGGATCATTCTTTAATGCTTCGGGGATAACGGGACGTTTTGCCCTTAATTTCGGACTTATACTCTCCGCCTTTTGAAGCGATTCCCATGCCGCATTCACCTGCGTTTTGGGAAGGACGAAGATCAGCGCTGGTTTGCCTCGTTCCAGTTGAGTGGGAAGATCTTCAGGTTCCTCCACATAAAGCGGTGGGAAGGGTTGTGTAGCAAACGCGCTCACGAGCTCGAGGGGTTGCAGAATCTTCCGACGGCGCTTCCCGCAGAATGGCGCTGTCAGGAGTGCCTCCGGGGTCAGCCAAGGCTGGAGGGTCGCGACGACTTTAGCGGGCTCACCTGCATATTTGGTCAAGCACGCTCGCGACAGAATAGCCCCCAGCGCAGCAAGCACGCGCCGATTCCGCCCACCCCACCGCGGGATTTGGTGGGCAATGAGACTGGCGATCGCACGCAGCTGCTGACTTGCGGGAAGTACTATCGTAAAGAGATGGCTGAACTGATTCACCTCCTGTCTTAAGAGCTCACAATGATTCCTGAATCGATTTAACCGTTCATATCTATATTTTTCTTCATTCACCTCGTTCTTCTTTTTCTTTTCCTTCTAACTTCGGCTTCATTTCTTGGAGCGTGGCATCCACGTTCCGAATAATCGTCTCCGCAACGGTCCTAAACTCGTCTGCGGTCAGTTCGAGATGATTGGGATAGAACCGAGTGAGATTAATCGTCCCAGCCAACTGACGGCGTAGCTGCTCTGCGACCTCCCGCAGTTCTTTCTTGAACAGCCCCAGAGGGATTTCTTTCTCCATACATAAAAGGTGGAGGAGGTGCCCTTTCTGTAAGATATTCAGCACTTGAGTCACTTCAAGAGGGAGTTTGCCCCCTAGCGCCGCTTCAATGGCGTCTCTTAAGGAGGCGGTTTGTGGCCTCACGGAATTGAGGAGAAATTGCGGGAATACAGCTTGAAATACCTTGAGATTGTCTAATTTCCGGCGCCATCCGAACATCGTATTCCGCACCCAGCTGGGCGTGACCCCCCATTCGACTGCTAAGAGGCGTTTGAAAGAATAAGGGAGATGTCCAGTCAGTAGATAGGAGCCAACTGCATAGGGCTGCACTGAAAGCAGTTCAGCAAATCCACGGGGTTCTTTGCGCGCTTTGAGACTCTCGGGGTTCGATAGTTTTGTGCCCAGCGCGACCATCCCTTTCATAGTGTTAAAGAGCACGGAATAGGCGCAATCATTGATTTTCGCCTTCTTCCCTGGCTCCCTAATCTCCCCGTACCTCATCTTAGGGTTTTCAAGGTATTCGGCGAATTTCCGCTGGGTAAAGTCACAGTTCAAGAAATCCTGAACGAGCTTGCACCAGTCTTTCACGCCTTCCGCAAAGACCCGCGCGTAGACGCCCAGCGCCTTATAATAGAGTTGCGGGTTGCCCTTATAGAGGTTCGCCAGCTCGGATTTCACGAATTGTGGGACTGCCAGCGAAGTCGAATAGGTGCACACCACATGTCCCGGCTCCATGGGACCTTTCACTAAATGAACCCCTGCCACTGGGAACCGGAGCGGCTCGATCTTGGACTGCGGTATAGATTCTGGTTTAACTGTAGGTTGCGATTGAGGCACGGCAGGTACTGAACGGTTAACCGAACTGCTTCTCACCTGGGCATTCTGATCTTTCTCAAAAATCGTGTCCTGCACGCAATATGCTACGAAATCGGCACGAGCCACTGCATTGGGGGCTTTCTGGGCTTCCTTCCAGCAGTCCTCCTCCTGGGCTTTCTGTTCCGTTCTAGCAAGGGCTTCCTCATACTCTTTTAACGCCTTGCCATAACAGTCTCTAATAATTCCCCTCCTCAACTTCGAATTTGGCGCCTTTTTCGCCTCCAAATCACAGTACTCCAGCTTATCGATCAGCGCCTTTTCGGGAGAGGGAGAAGGAGCGGGCTTGGAGGGTAAGGACGGGGGCAGTATCACTGCCTTCGGGCTAGTTTTCTTATTTATCAAGCAGTCTATGAAGATTTGGTCCTTCTCCGCCTTGGAAACAGGCTGTTTATCTGCCTCTGTAAGGCAGAACTCCTCCTTTTCTTTTTCCTCTCTTTCTCTCCTTCTCTTTGCCTGTTCCTTCCAGCCGCTCATATTCTACTCCCTTTCCTATATTTGAGGTTTCGGGACAGCCGAATCCTTCTCTTTCAGTAATTGGAGTGCATCCACGATGCATGCCTCTCTTATCTTCTCCTTCTGCCTAGCGGTTAGGGGGGCATCTTTTACGAACCCATCATAGGTCTCCTTAATTTTCTGCAACCGCTCCCTAACTTCTTCCTTCCAACCGCTCATATGCTCACCTGCCTCCCAAATAAAAGTTTATAGTTTGATCGTGCCTCCTCCCAAATAAAAGTTTATAGTTTGATCGTGCCTCCTACCTTTTTGTGCTGCTGCTCATTCATTTTTTTCAGGTGTGTATCACGGTGTAGCATGAAACCAATCCCGAGATGCACAACATAAAGGGGGATTATAAGCCCGAGAACCCATTCGAATCCGGGAACTAAAGGCGGGGCGCAGGGAGGACATTGACCTCCGATGCAGAATATATACATCATACAGAGCGGTGAAAAGCAGACCATAAAGAGTGTGAGCCCTATGAAATTTGCCACGACCATTATTCTCAAACCTAGCTTACCATTCTCCCCTTCCTTGCGGCGGGATTGAAGTGACCTTCTAGGTGATGCAGGCATTCCTATATCATCATTCAAGTACTATTTCTCCTCTTTCCCTGATTTCTTGCGAGTAATAGGGGCATTCGGATCAACGAGGCAGCCTAAAAATCCAGTTTGCTTTGCATTTTCAGTATTTTCAAGGATTTCTGCCCAACTCTCTCTTTCCTTCTGCCTCATGGAGGTTAACTTCTCGCTCCAAAGTTTGGTTAAAGCCCCCTCATCCAAATCCGATGACTGGACCTTCTGAGCACATTCTGAGATGACCTTATCCGTCTCCTTCCCATACTTAATAAGAATTTCTTTGGTTACCTTTTTCACTTGCGATTCTTTCATAAACTCCTACCTCGCAATTAGCTCAACCTCTCTAATTCCGATAGCACTTTTTTAGTAAGCCGGCGTTCCTCTCCATGTCTAACCCGATAGATCAGGGTGACCGCCACAATGATCGCCGCTATTGCCCCCGCCACGATGAGGATTAAATAGGCGGGACTGAAAATGGTCTTCTTTTCGGAATAGTATACGAAATATTCCCGAGCCGGTGGGACTCCATAGCCCTGAACCACCTTAATCTGGAACTCCCCTTTAAAGAAAGCGAACAGGTTCAGGGTAAAGTTCCCCCTATATGACTGTTCCTCCAATTGCAGGAATTCCAGGTCCACCGTCCCAATAACCGCATCGTTAAGCGTTAGCGAAATATTGCAGAGGTAATAGGCCTGCGTGACGTTGTAATAGATATGGTCCCACCCATCATACCAAAATTGAAGCTCTGGAGCCGGAGGTGCAACTCCATCTTTATTATTATTATTATAACTACTCATTACTGGCACTATAAAGCTAGATAGAAAAATTGCTAAAGCGATCGCTATCATCAGACTAAATTTGATTATCTTATTATCACTCGCTTGTTTTTGATAATCTTTTTTTGCTAGGAATGACATTTATTTTCCTCTTTTCTTTTTGGATGGAACTTTAAATTGCCCCATTTTACGGAAAGATTCTTCTTCTATTGTCGAGAAAATTTCGGTCGGACCCTGGCTTTTCTCCCGTTTTTCCTGTTCCTCTATGCGTAAATCCAACCACTCTTGGGTTTCTCCGAGCGCTTCAAAGACCTCTTTCAAAAACAGAGCCCAATCCCGTAAAGAGAGTGACTTAACTTCATTATCAATAATTTCTCTAAAACGCGGATGATCGCGATTGCGAACTGCTTCCAGAATTTTTTTAAATAGTTCATCTGTTAAAAATTTCTTGGACACTTATTGCACCTCTTATTAATCAATCTTAGGTAAATTCATTAACCATAAGTCAATTTCATTAACTACCCAATCGAGATCAGTATGTTCAATTTTTCCTCGCAAATAATGGATAATTTCCAATACCGTCTTTATTTTTTCTCGGTTTTTGATTTGCATTAAAGAGTCACAGAGAACCATCGCATTAAAAATAATCTCATAATTCCGGACTATTTTGATCTTTTCAAATTTCTCCAACTCAAATTGAGTTAAATTAGATAGTCTTGTCCACCTATCAATTGAAGAATCATAGTCTAATCTTTGTAATTTATATCGAATATTATCTAAAAAATATCTTAATCCATAGATAAATCTTTCAAAGGGTAAATCATAAATGACTATTTCTTCATAATTTCTGGTCCCCGCAATTACCAAAGATTCAATTTCGCCCCGATCCCTTTGACTTCTTCGACTTGCCTTGAAAAGATTATACATTTTCAATAGTTTCTCTGCTAAATTTTCCTCCTCTTTATCCAGTTCAATTAATTTTAGACATTTTACCTTCTTAAATAAAATTGGTCTTATTGCGAATTCGCTTTTCACGGTAGGTGTAATAATAACCTCTTCAAAAATTTCGCACAACCAAGCCATATATTTTTTTGAGAAGAAGGCGAGAAATGAAGTATCTGCAACTACTTTTTGTCTTACTATTTTCCGTGGTTGATCTTGTTTCAGGGAGGGTCTTGGTGCGGCGAACAAGGGTGAAGGCTGATTCAATCCCTCAAGCTCTTCTAAGAAATCTTTGACCCTCAGATATCGGAACCGCAAGGATCGCCGGAGATGCCCGAGCAGGCTCTCCTTATAGCGCAGCCGGTAGGACTTTTCCAGAAAATGGAGGAAGGTGTTCCGATAGAAAATTATGAACGATTCAGGATGATCGGGATATAATTCATGAATAGCTGCTTCCATTTTACGGCGAAGATCCTGGGGAAACCGATCTAAATACAGTTGCATCACTTGCAAGACTTTCTTAAGCACCTCTGGATCCGCATAATCGCTATCAATGACTCGGAATGTATTCAGGTTGATGGTCACAATGTCAAAATACCGAGATAAAATGATTTTCTTCGCTAAATCAATCGGGATACGACTCTCCGACTCATAGATTCTCAGCGAATCTGTTTCTGTTGGGGTAATTTGGAGGGAATAAACCTCCATCGGTGGGGGAAAGAGCGCATCATGTATTAAGAGGACTGGGGAGGCTAAGAAATTATCCCAATTGAATTCCGATTTCTTCAAGAAAAAATGAACCACCGGATCAGCCCCGTAGAATCCGCCTACAGCCAAGAGCGGGACCGTATAGCCGACGACCGAATCGAAATCCCGGGTTGCAAAGTAGTCCCCTGCCCCAGGGATGAGTGAATGCGTCGGATGCGGATGTGTGTGGAAGACTCCGAGAATCTGCTGCCCTGTCCGCTTGATTTTTTGGACTGTCTCATAGGTGTCCAGAAAAGTCGCTTCCCCTTTAATTAGCTCCGAGATATAAAGGTTATTATCCGAATTCAGCAGCAATAGGAACCCCTGCTCAATGGGCAAAACGAGTTCGGCTTTCTCTTTTGCTGGAAGGAAGGAACTCGCAGTGAGGGAATTTGCCACATCTGGTGCGGAGCGTTTCACGGCAAGATAATGCTTATATGCCATACCCTCTATACAGGTTCTCATCTGCGGTAATAGAGTACTAGGTAACCTCAACCAGCCGATGGTTATATAGGGGCGCTCTTCTCGGAATGCTAAATCATATCTAACATCAATTGGCGCAATTGAACTGCGAGTCTCTATCTCCGCTGTTGGGTTTCCAGATCGTTTAGTTCCCTTCCCTAAATTAGTATCAGCATAGCAATAGTCTAAGAAATCCTGCCTCAGGGACCTGGGAGCGCGCAGGCTTTCTTCTACACACTCATCCGAAATAGGAGCCAACGAGGGCTGGATTTCTCCTTTGAGGATTGTCTCTCTCTCTTTTTTCAGACAGTCCCTGAATTTCTCAAGTTTCTCTGCTGGGCTGAGAGGCAGACCCTTGGTGGTGAGGTAACAACCCGCTAATTTCTCCTTCAAAAGTCTCTCATACGCCTCTTTGCGCCATTCACTCACGCCTTATGCCTCCAATTTTCCCTTGCCTTGGGCTAATAGAGGGATCTTCCCCAAATAAGAACTATCCATTTTGTTTCTTGCCTCGAACTTCCCTTGCGTTTTAACTACAATCTTCAAAATTGAAAGCCCTTGCCGTTTTTCTTTCTCTTTTTACCTTTTTTGTTTTAATTCCTCATTTAATTCATCCAGTTCATCAACGACACAGCCGGTATACGCCTCCTCTTGAAATACCCGCGGATAATTTTTTGCCTTTTCTTTGCATAGGCGTCCAATATCATCGATATCCGCAGCGGAGGCACCCAATTCAGCCGCTTTCTTCAATTTCTTTTCTAATTCTTTTACCAACAACACCACCTTTTGTTCATTTGTGTTTCTCTTTCGCTTTAATTAACTGCAGCCATGCCTCTTCCGTACAAGTAAGGAGTTGCTTTGGCTTTTCTGCTGGCTTCTCCGGAGCTTCTTTCGCTTTTAGGAAGCAGGCATGCTCGACATCCAGCAACACCGAAGGAGGTATGCCCACTCTATTCGCTTCAATGGCAATTCTCCTTAACTTTTCAAGATCTTCCTCTTCTTTCTTTCCTACCAATTTCTTTCACCGTTTCCTATTCCTCAATACTACTCTCTCTTGACAGTACCTTGCCCCAATCTTTTCCTTCCATATTTTCCAATAATTGGATCTCATCTCTAGCCTTCCAACGCCTTCTCATGTTGTTTTACCACCCACAGGATCTCATCCGCCTTTCTCTGACCAGGGAAATATTTAGTAAATACTAAATTTGACATGATCACCGGCACAAAGAGCACCAGGATGAACATATATAAATTGGAGTAATCAAAGCTGGTAATCCCCCTGAATAGGTAAGCCATTAGAAAATAGATTGGTAGGAATATAAGGCTCTCGAGAATCCCTCGCAACCACCATCGCTGGTTATACACAAACACAAACCCTAGATTCACAATGAGTAAGCTGAGGAGTAGAATAAGAACCAGCACCACCCCAGTTTCAGAGACCCACCAGAGCACCGCGGGATTCCAACCAAGCACATAGATTTGGAGGAGGGCTACCCGCTCAAAGAGGAATATAAGCCCCCCTATGAGGAAGAATTGTACTAATGCCTCTCCAAATCCCCGCATTACACTTAATCTCCGCAAGACTGCTTCCCTCGCAATCCTATTTTCCTCAAATAATTCTTCTTGATCCTCCAATTCTTTTCCTGCCCTGCAAATGCCCACCTGGTCCCGCTACTTATCAAGGCTTTCCCTCGCTTAATTGACTCCGCTCTAATTCTTTTCGATCTATATCGATTTTCTGCAGGAGCGTTTGCACATCTCGCGTTACTGCTTGCACGAGGTGCTCTGTCTCTCTTCTATCAATCATATAGAGAATACCGAAAGAGGCGGCAATTACAAAGAACATGGCGAAAAAGAGCACAATGAGTAAGTTTGAGATTGATGATTGCCCTACCCGGAACAGCCATTCCTGGAACGGAAGGTTCTGGAGGTTCCACCAGGATAGAAACGGAATAGCCCATGTCAAGGCCGTCATGCCGATCACCAGACAAAGACCTACCCCTACAAAGCGATTACCCATTAGCCCCCGCCTGCGTCACGTCATTTGTTTGCGATAGACGATGAGCGCCCCCGTGATGAGCAGTACTAATAAAATCCAGAGGCAAAAGTTGTACCAGTTGATCAGCTCCGCGCCTCCTCCTGATAGGACCTAAAGGACTTTCTTGGCAGGTCCAAGATTGTCCAACTTTATACTATCAGTGAATAAATTCTGATGAAAATTTACCAGTACCAATCACTTTAAAAAGGGGGATAATAAAATTGATTGATCCAAAATGATACCTGAGCCCAATTTGATCAGACCGCAAATCAAATGTCTATTCGTAGGATTAGATAATGGTGGAAAAACTTCCCTTCTCCTCATGCTGGAGATGAAATTTCTCCAAGTCCTAAAAACCAAACCTACAAAGCATATTGTTGTTTCTGATTTCCATATTTTAGGGATTCCTATTAAAATTTGGGACATGGGAGGGCAAAAAGAATACAGAATGGAATATCTCTCGAAACCGCATTATTTCGGTGAAACAAAGCTACTTTTTTACGTAATTGACATACAAGATGAGGCTCGAATTGAAGTCTCTCTCAAATATTTTGAAGATATCGTTAATAATTTCGCTTTCCTAGAAATAACCCCTAAAATTATTATATTATTACATAAATCCGACCCGGATTTAAAAGACAGCATGCACTTAAATAAAAATATCTATAAAGTTAAACAATTTCTCTCAAATAATCCAAATACAAAGGATATAACGATATACCGGACTAGTATTTATTTCCCTGAGGAGTTTCACCATATCTTTATCCAAGCTATTTTTGAAATAATTCCAGAAGGATATCGAATCCGCGAACTTCTAACTCAATTTATGGAAGATCTCCAGGCAGAAGCAGTCTTAATTATTGATGAAAATTTGCTTATAATTGCGGAAGCTTATTCAAGCAGAAAAAGCTTAGCTATTTGTCGTGTATGCGGAAAAAACCTCGCAAAAATGACCCAAGAATTCTATGAGATGAATTTAGTGATACCCGATCGAATAGGTATTGAAATAGATGGATTAATTTTCTTTAAACATGTTCCTTATTCGCAAACTCACTTTTACTTAATTTTTTTCACTATAATGCAAGAGCACCTTCGTAATCTCTCTCAATATTTGCCAAAACTATTGGAGGATCTCTCAAATGTGCTAAGCTCTGCTATTTAAAATATATTTTTATGGTGAGAATCAAATGGAAGAATTAAAAGCCGCGCGGAAAATTTCATTAATGGGATTAGATCAAGCGGGGAAAACTTCAATAATAAATATTTTAAACCGAGACTATAATTTAATGGATAATTTACTGCCAACTACTAGAATTGAAAGGCATGAAATAAAAATTCTCGGAATACCAGTCGTAAATTGGGATTTTGGGGGTCAAGAAAATTATCGTGAAGAATACATTAAAAATTTACAGGTTTTTGAAAATACTGATGCACTTTTCTTTGTTATTGATGCCCTTAATGCTACCAGATATCAAGAAGCGCTTGAGTATTATAAGGATATACTGCAAAATCTAGAAAAACTTGAATTAAAACCTGAAATTGCCATACTCATTCACAAGATCGATCCGAATCTTGCAAATGCCCCTGAAACTCTTGAATTAATTGAAGAAATAAAAAAGTTGTTCCTATCTAATTCTGATGATAATATAATTTCCTTCTATATAACTTCTATTTTCGATCGCAGGTCCGTAATCGATGCATTTTCAAAGAATATGCAAAAACTCATTTCTGAACTGAAACCGTTCCGAATAATTCTTGAAACAATAACGCTACTCCTTAAATTAGATGCAGTTATTCTATTCGATGAAGATTTAATGATTCTCAGCGAGTTCTATAAAAATAAAGTAATTGAGGAGATATGCCTTAATATCGTCTATAATAGCGTCTACTATATTAATAACGCTAACCCTAAATTGGCAGAAGATTTTTCAGCAAAATTTGAGCTTGTTCTCAATCTTAAAAATAGAATGAAAATTTTTAGTTTCATGGAAATCAAATTCAAGAACTGGAAACTCTATATTCTTACGATGGGTGATGATATAATCGATCACAATGATATTACAGCCCAATTTGATGCTATGAGCCATATTTTTGAGAAAAGAGAAAACTTATAAAAGATTTTTAACCTATGCCCTATATAATGATATTTTCAGGAGTCTTGCTTTAGGAATAATTCGATCTTCAAGACCACTGATTTTTTCTAAATCCTTTATCAGATCATTAATATCATTAGTGACAATCTGCTTTTCGACACTTCCTTTATCAGCTCTAGCAGCGTAAGCAATGAATTTGGGATTTATTTTAGCTCTGGTGTATTTCATAACTCCTAAAAATACCATTGGAGGTATAAATGAATCTTAATTAATTCTATTTCCCCAAAATTAGTTGTTAATTATTCTTTTAATTTAGGGTAAATTTCCGAACAGGAAGGATTATCCGCCAAATAAAAAAATTAATACTGAACTTCCGAAGTAACTTATAAATTTTTTTTGGTCAGCTTTATATTTGGCGACTTTTTTTATAACTGATCTAAAATTATACAACAATTTCTATTTGTAAGGTTATTTTTAAGGGGGGAGCG